>Ga0193706_1000220_pt1 | contig 38036 bp, 36 predicted proteins | sample U3c1metaG_FD_160130 | JGI IMG/M metagenome (GOLD analysis project Ga0193706, IMG submission 160130) | Soil microbial communities from a riparian zone of the East river system, Colorado, United States - U3c1 | ecosystem: Environmental > Terrestrial > Soil > Riparian zone | place: USA: East River... | reverse complement strand
CGCAGCACTTTGAGAAGGCGCAGCTCATCGAGACCCTCGAGGTGAAGGAGCGCATTCGCAAAGTGCTGCGGCTCCTCACGCGCCAGCTCGAGATTCTGAAAATGCGCGAGCGCATCAACTCCCAGATCAAGGAGGAGATGGGCAAAAACCAGCGCGAGTATGTCCTACGCCAGCAGCTCAAAGCCATCAAGGAAGAGCTCGGCGAGGACGACGGCGATCAAGGCGATCTCGACGGGATCGAAGAGCGCATCGCCAAAGCGACCCTCCCCCCCGAAGCGGAGACCGTCGCCAAAAAGCAGCTCAAGCGCCTTCGCTCGATGCAGGTGGGTTCCGCCGAGTACACGGTGGTGCGCACCTACCTCGACTGGATCCTCGACCTGCCGTGGACGAACACCACGCAGGACATCATGGACATCGCCGCCGTCCGCAAGGTCCTCGACGAGGACCACTACGGTCTCGAGAAGGTCAAAAAGCGCATCCTCGAATTTTTGGCCGTGCGCAAACTAAAGCAGGACAAAAAAGGCCCCATCCTCTGCCTCATCGGCCCGCCTGGCGTCGGCAAGACGTCGCTCGGACGCAGCATCGCCCGCGCTCTCGGGCGGAAATTCGTCCGCATCTCGCTCGGCGGCGTGCACGACGAAGCGGCCATCCGCGGCCACCGCCGTACGTACGTCGGCGCGCTCCCCGGCCAAATCATCCAGGGGATGAAGAAGGCCAGCACCATCAACCCCGTCTTCATGATGGACGAGGTCGACAAGATCGGACACGACTTCCGCGGCGACCCTTCGGCGGCGCTGCTCGAGGTGCTCGACCCCGAACAGAACAACACGTTCGCCGACCACTACCTCGAGGTGCCGTACGACCTCTCCAACGTGATGTTCGTCGCCACGGCCAACATCGCCGACCCCATCCCGCCTCCGCTCCGCGATCGCATGGAGATTCTCGAAATCCCCGGCTACACGCGGCGCGAGAAGCTCGCCATCGCCAAGCAGCATCTGTTGCCGAAACAGCTGGAAGAACACGGCCTCACCACGGCGCAGATCGACATCCAAGACACGGCCATCGAGGAAATCATCGATCAGTGGACGCGCGAGGCCGGCGTGCGCAATCTCGAGCGTCAAATCGCGAGCGTCATTCGCGGGGTGGCGGTCAAGGTGGCCGAAGGCGACGTCAGCCTGCGCAAAATCGCGACGACCGACGACCTGCGTGAGTTCTTGGGCGCGCCCAAGTTCACCAGCGAGGTCGCGGAGCGCACCGAAGAAACCGGTGTCGCCACCGGGCTCGCCTGGACGAGCGTGGGCGGCGAGATCCTCTTCATCGAGGCGACGCGCATGTTCGGGTCGGGCAAAATGCAGCTGACCGGGCAGCTCGGCGACGTCATGAAAGAGTCGGCCCAAGCGGCTCTATCGTTCGTGCGTACGAACGCCGAGAGGTACGGCATCAGCAAGGACTTTCTCGAAAAGAGCGACGTGCACATCCACATCCCCGCAGGTGGCATGCCGAAGGATGGCCCGAGCGCGGGTGTGACGATGTTCACGGCACTCGTGTCGATGCTCTCCGGCATCCGTGTGCGCCACGATGTCGCCATGACCGGCGAAATCACGCTGCGAGGGCGCGTCCTTCCCATCGGTGGCCTCAAAGAAAAGGTGCTCGCCGCTCACCGCGCCGGCATCAAACGGGTCATCATCCCCGAGCGCAACAAGCCCGACCTCGAGGAAGTCCCGAAAGAGGTGCTCGACGAGCTCGACTTCGTCTCGGTGAGCCGGATGGATCAAGTCCTCGAAGCGGCGCTCGAATCGATGCCGACGCCGCGTGTCGTCGAGCCGGCAGGCTCCCCGCCCACAGCGGCGGGCGGCGGGGGCAAAGAGGCGCCCGCCACGACGAACTGAACTGACCGTCGCAGCCGCACGAGGGACGGTACGGGGGGGCCCGTGCCGTTGCTTGCTCACGGCACGAACGCGATGTCATCAATCCAGCAATCGAACGTCGCTTGCACGGGGAATTCGAATTCGACGCCGTACGCGTTCGCAGCATCGAATTGTGCCGCCTGCGTTCCCCACCCTTCTTGCGTCATGGTTGCGAAAAGGATCGTGTAGCTCGTCCATTGCGGCGTAAGGACGATATTCGCGCCGAAATGGTCGCTGCACCCAGCGCCCGTACAGACCATCCCATCTGGATCGGTGGCTCGGTCGGGTAACACGACGCGCACGGAAGGAGAGACCTGTGCAGCATCGGATGCAGCGAGCCTCGCGAAGAAAGTGACGCCGCGATATCGGCTGACATCATAGATTTGCTTGGGACCTGTCGGCGGTTGGAGAAACCAAAAGCCCATGAGCGGTCTCCATGACGCGAAGCTGTGACCGGTGCTTCGAGCCGCGTAGAGGCTGGCATCGCGTCCCGCCGGAATGGCAGACATGGTGAAGGGTGTTCCTGGCGTTTGGATCGCACCTGGCGTGCCATCGTTGACGGTGAACCACACCCCCTGCCGACCCTCACGCGGAAGAATGAAGTTGTCGTCGTCCTCCATGTCATCGATGAGCGACGGTCCGGTGGGGCCCGCCTCGAATACGTCGAGCGCTGGGCCGGCATCCGCGTCGGGGGGGCCGCCGACGTCGGGGGAGCCGCCGACGTCGGGGAGGCCGCCGACGTCGATAGCGCCGTCGATTTCGGGGATCCCGTCGAAACTCGCGTCGTCGCCGCCCCTCGCGTCGGAGACGTCGCTCTCGTCGGACCCGTCGCTCGTTTCGGGACCGGCCTCCGTCACGTCGACGGTGATCGGGCCCGCGCTGTCCGCTCGCCCCGGCATATCCTCTTCGGTACGATCGGCGCTCGCGTCGACCCCCGTCGCGCCCACATCATCGCCCTGGCCATCGCTGTCGTCTTCGCTCGCGTCGACGCTGGCTTCGAGCGTCGCGTCGCCGGGCTCGACGCCGCCCTCGCGCGGAGGTTTCGACGCCTCCTCGAAATTCCGTTCTCGCGATGCATCCAAGCTTGGCGATGCGAGCTCTTCATAAACCGTACAACCCGCGGACACCGCGCCCGCGAGCATAAAACAGCCCACGCGACATGCTTCCTCGATGGCTCGCGAACATCGCACGCGGCTATCCCACGAAAAAGAAGGTGGAGCGGGCGTTGGCGTTCGAGCCGAAAAGACGGACACAAGCGCCGGGATTTGCGAATCGTTTCATGAGCTCGCCATTCCTTCGGGTTACCCCGCCGCGTTGCAAACCAAGGCCCGCAGCTCTTGTCGGACCTTCTCGGATTATCTCGGTATCGCGGCGGATCTTACCCCCTTCCGGCATCCTCCGCCCGAGCCGCGAGCGTGACGAGACTCGGGCTCGGGCGCGAAATCACTGCTGTCAGTGCCCACGCGGGCGAACGCAGCACGTGCCCACGTTCGGGCTTGCGTGATGCTGCAACGGACGCCGGGCGCACAAAGCCCGGCATTGACCACAGCCTCGACCAGATGGTAGTCGCAGCGCACTGTCACCGGGGCGCAACTATTTTCAGAAGGAGGAGCTCAGCGGGGTGCGCGCAGGCCTTGGGGCGCGCCGTCCGGCGTGACGAAACCGGCGAGCGCGTACAGCAGTGCTGCGTTCCAATTGATCGCGACTTCATTTGTTTTGTAATCGCTAGCGCTGTCCACCCAGTCGGCCGCTTTTGGCCACGGGCCCCCGACGAGAAGTCCTGGCCAGATTTTTTGGGCGGCGACCGATGGACGGTGATGCGGGTTCGCGGCTGGATAGTGCCCCACCCCCGTCACGAACGAGCGGCCGTAATAGTTGCGCCCGAACAGGTGGCCTAGCTGCTGAACGGCAGCGTCCAAGTAGCGAGTCTGCGGATCGATCCGATGCGCGACTTGCAGGTTCAGCGTCGCGCGCGCGACAGTCCCATTGATGCCCCAGTAATAACCTCCGCCCAATCCGCGCCCGTAGCCGTGCGCTTCGGCGGAGGCGGCGATGCGATCAGCGGCAGCGATCGCGCTGGACTCGAGCTTTTTGACGAGCTGCTCATTTCTTCCCGGCCGAGCCGACAAGAGATACGTGAAGAGGCCGAGGTTCTGAAGATTGGACCAATCCCATTCCGACAGGATGCTCTCATTGGCAGCGCGCCCCTCGAAATCGGCAAGTGCGTCGGGCGACCCCGTCGTTTCCCACATCTCCGCGGCAGCCCAGAGCCGATCGTCCGCGTCTCGGGTCGTGTAGCCTCCGGTGTGAAACTGCGACAGGTCGGGCGGCTGGTCTTGAAGATGGGTCTGCAAATAGGCGTAGGAGCGCTCCGCCGCCGCCGAGCAGCTCTCGGAAAAAGCTGGGTCGTACGGCTCGTAGATCCGCGCAGCCATCGCCATGATGGCCGCAAGGTCGGCGGTTGCCGCCGTTCCGGTCGGTGCATAGTACCGCGCTTGCGTATCTTGGACCGGCGCGACCATGCCTTCGAAATCCAGCGCCGTGACCTTGTGGGTCGCTGAGCCGTCGGGAAACTGCGTGGTCGACAGCCACGCGAGCTGCCAGCGGGCCTCGTCGAGAAGATCCGGAATCGTGCCGCCCTGCTCGGGGATGGGAAGCACGAGCGACTCCATCACGGGTCGAAAATGCGCCCAGGCGTTGAGCAGGAACGCGACCGCGAATGCGCCGTTGACCGTATATTTCCCGTAATCGCCCGCATCGTGCCAACCGCCCAGCGTGTCGCGCACCACATTCTCGCCCGTTGCATGGGTGAGCAGCGCGTCGTGCAGGTGGCAGGCGCCATGACTGAAATCGGCACCGTCGTATCGGAACGAAACCGCCGTGCCGCAGCGCTGACCATGCAAGCCGAGAAACGCCGCGCGAAAAGCCGCGTTGTAGACATCGACTCCGATTCGAAAACGGGGCGATTCACCGATGTCAGGCACCTCGACGTAATAAGCGCCGGGCTCGATGACGGCCGAGAAGTCGGCCACGGCCAGGTCTTCATCTGTATCCGCGTTGTGGACGGCTCGCGAGGTATCGCTGAAGACGACCGTGCCATCGTCTTCTTTTCGCACATTGAAAAGCGCGCTACCGCCCTTGTAACTGGCCAGCTTGACGCGGTCGGGGATGAAGCCGACGGAATCCAGCCGGACGACGTACTCCGACCAGCATTTGTTGTCGGCGCCCATGATCTGCCGCGACGTGCACAGGTGCGGATTTTCGCTGAAGCAAGCTGCCAAGCCAAGCGCCAGAACGACGACCCCTGCCGCTCGGAGGTCGAAGGCGCGGTAGCTCGCGCCCCCCGCCCCCGAACTTACAAAACCCATGACTCATGGTCGCACCGTGCGGTTCGGCGGCTCATCAAAGCATCACCGCCACGCGTCTTCCGGGCTCGGCTGCGCTCGATTCACCGATCAGCGCCCGGTTTGTGCCCAGCCGCCCGATGACGTCGAGCGTCGAAAGCTTGCGCCGCCCAGGTTCGTCATGGCGTCAACACGACGCGACCGATGGCGCCGCGATAGGCGAGGATCTGGTGCGCGAGAGCAGCGCTTTGGAGGGGGAGCACGCGGTGGAGGACGACCCGTAGCTTTTTTTGCACGATGAGCGCGAAGACGTCTTCGAGGTCGGCGCTCGTGCACCCGGCGCTGCCGAGCACCTGGTAGCCAAAGAGGATGACGGCGCCGGGATTGACCTTGATCGAATCGGCGAGGATGTTGCCGACGAGAATGAGCCGTCCGCCGTTGCGCAGACTGCGCATCGAGGACGTGAACGTCGGGCTGCCAGTCAGCTCGAGCACGGCGTCGACCCCGGCGGGGGCGAGCGCGCGCACCTTTTCGTGCAGGGAGCCTTGTGGGTCGACGACCACTTCGTCGGCGCCGGCGTCGACGAGCGCCTGATGCTTGGCCTCGGAGCTCGTGGCGGCGATCACGCGCGCGCCGAGCGCCTTGGCAATTTGGATGGCGGCGATTCCGACCCCGCCGCTCGCGCCGGTGATGAGCACCTGATCGTTCAACGTCACCTTTCCGACGGTGCGCAAGGCGCGCAGCGCCGTGCCGAAGGTGCACGCGGCGGATGCAGCTTCGACATCGGAGACCCCCGGCGGCACCTTGACCAACGTGGCGGGCGTGGCCGTCACGAGCTCGGCGTACCCTCCGTTGCGGGTCTGACCATAGCTCTGCCAACCTTTTTCGCAGATGACGGCCTCGCCGCGGGAGCACGAGCGGCACACGCCGCAACCGAGCCGCAGGAGGTTCGCCACGCGATCGCCGGGCGCGAAGCCGCTCTCCGGCGCGGCACGCACGACCTCGCCGGCGAATTCGTGCCCGAGGATCACGGGGAGGGGCAAGCCCCGAAACCCGCCGCGCCGATCGATGAGATCGCGCCCGCAGACGCCCTCGGCCTTGACCCTCACCAGGACTTCTCCGCGTGCCGGCTCGGGGTCGGGCACCTCGCGGTACTCGAGCTCTTCGGGGCCGCCCAGTTTGCTGAGAACGATGGCGTGCATGGCGGGAAGGTAGCGGCTCGCCACTCGCAGCGCCATCGCGGGAGAGTAGTGCTATTGTCCGCTCGCGACGATGACGATAGCGAAGAAACCGATAGGCATTTCACTTCTCGGATGCGGCACCGTGGGCGGGGGCGTCATCCGCTTGCTCTCCTCGAACGCGACGCGGCTCGCGGCGCGCGTAGGCGCGCCGCTCGTGATTCGAAAAGTGCTCGTGCGTGACCTCGTCAAAGATCGCGTTCCCGAATGCGAACGCGCCTGGCTCACGCAGAACCCCGACGACGTCCTCGGCGACGCCAACACCGACGTGGTGGTGGAAGTGATGGGCGGCGAGTCGCCGGCCTACGAGTACATTCGCCGTGCCATCGACGCCGGCAAGGGCGTGGTCACCGCCAACAAGATGCTGCTCGCCGCGCGCGCCCACGAACTCGTCCAGCGCGCCGTCGACCGTGGTATCGACCTCGCTTTCGAAGCGTCGGTCGGCGGCGGCATTCCCATCATTCGCGTACTGCGCCAAGCGCTCGCGAGCGACTCGGTCGAGTCCCTCTACGGCATCGTCAACGGCACTTCCAATTACATCTTGACGCGCATGCGCGAGGACGGGCTCGGATTCAATCAGGCGCTCGCCGAAGCGCAGGCCATGGGTTACGCCGAAGCCGACCCCACCCTGGATATCGACGGTCACGACGCCGCTCACAAGATGTCGGTCTTGGCGATGCTGGCGTTCGGGGTCAAAGTCGAGCACGGCAAAATCCCCACCGAAGGCATAAGATCGCTCGAACCCATCGATCTTCGTTTTGCCGACCGCTTCGATCTCGTCATCAAGCATCTCGCCATCGGCAGGGACCACGGACCGCGCATCGAGCTCCGGGTGCACCCCGCGCTCATTTCCAAGCGCAGCGTGCTTGCCAACGTGTCCGGTGTGCTCAACGCCATCTACCTCGAGGGGCGCGCCCTCGGCCCGTGCCTCATCTCCGGGCGCGGGGCGGGAGACATGCCGACCGCGGTCAGCGTCGTGGCCGACATCGTCGACGTGGCCCGCTCCAAGCTGGCCGGAGCGGCCGGCCTATCGACGAGCGGCATCTCCTTGGAAGAGCGGCCCCTCTTGCCCATGAGCGAGATCGAAACCCGTTACTACCTGCGCTTTTCCGGACAGGACAAGCCCGGTGTCCTCGCACGCATCGCGGGAGCGCTCGGCGAGCACGGCGTCAGCATCGAGCACATGATTCAGGACGGGCGCTCGGCCGCGCCATCGGCGCCGGTCCCCATCGTCATGATCACGCACCGCGCGCGCGAAGGCGGCGTCATCGCGGCCCTCAAATCCATCCGTGACTTCGACTCCGTCAGCGATCAGACGCGGGTTCTGCGCATCGAAGAGGTGTAGCCGTTTGCCGAGTGACACGCCTCTTCGCCCCTTTGGCGCGCCGAGCAGCGGGCCATCGAGCCGATCGCGGCCCGCGGTATCGGCTCGCAATGCACCGCTCGGCGTGTTCGACTCCGGGCTCGGCGGTCTCACCGTGGCCCGGGCGCTGCGCGCGCGGTTGCCCGCCGAATCGATCGTGTACCTCGGTGATACGGCGCGCGTGCCTTACGGAACGCGCTCGGCCGATACCGTCGTCAAATACGCTCTCGGCTGCGCCAAGGTTCTCATCGAGCGCGGCGTGAAAGCCATCGTCGTCGCCTGCAACACGGTGAGCGCCGTTGCGCTCGACGTGCTGCGCGTAGAGCTCGATTTGCCGGTGCTCGGTGTCATCGAGCCAGGCGCGCGCGCCGCGGTCGCCGCGTCTATGGGCAATGTGATTGGCGTCTTGGGCACTACCGGCACCATCGCCTCCGGTGCTTATCCGCACGCGGTGGCGGCCGTGAGCACGCGGGTGGAAGTCGTCGGGCAGGCCGCGCCATTGTTGGTCCCACTGGTCGAAGAAGGGTGGCTCGAGGGCGAGGTGCCACGCCTTGCCGTTCGGCGCTACCTCGAACCGCTCCTCGCCCGCGGCGCGGAGGTCGTGGTTCTCGGGTGCACGCACTACCCGCTCCTACAGGCGATCATCGAGAGCGAAGCGGCAGCGATCGCCGGACACCCGGTGCGCATCGTCGACAGTGCGCACGCCACGGCCGAAGCTGTCGCGGATTTCCTGCGCGAGCGTGAAGCGGCAGCGGAAGGACCGGAGCTGGGTCGACTCGATCTGTTGGTCACCGACTTACCCAAGAGCTTCGCCGACGTGGCGCGCCGCTTTCTTGGGACAAGCGTGCCCCATGTGACCCAGATCGATCTGTAGAGACTTCGCCGTGCGCGGTGCCCATGGCACGCGCAAATTGCGCGGTCGACCGGCTACGGCGTATCGTTCATGGATGGGCGGCTCTTCAACGCGCGCGTTCGCCGTCGCTTTCGCGGTTTGCTCGTGGTGCGCGCACGCCTTTGGCTTTCCGACGAGCCGGCTCACCTATGCGCGCGGAACGGGGGCCGAGGCTTGCCCAGAGGAACCGATTGTCCGCCAAGCGGTCGCCGCGCGGCTCGGATACGACCCGTTTTTTGCGGCAGCCGACAAAACGATCGTCGCACGCATCCTGCGCAACCGAGACGAGCTTCGGGCGACGGTGGAGCTGGTCGACGATCGGGGGATGGTTCGCGGGGTGCGCGAGGTCAAAGCCCCGGCCGGGCAGTGCGGCGAGCTCGTTGCCACGATGGCCCTCGCCATCAGCATCGCCATCGACCCGACCAACCCTGGCATTGGAGGGGACACCGCCAAGGCTCGAGCCGAGCCCCCTCGACCCACACCGGCCGCGCTCGAGACGCGCCCGCCACCGCGCCCGCACCCTCCCGCCCCGGCTCCCGAGCCGCCGGAGGTCGATGCGCCGGAGAAACCCGACCAGCCCCCCTCATCGTTCGAGCTGCGCGTCGGCGGCGCCGTGATCGGCGCCGTGGCCACTGCCCCCGCGGCCACGCTGGGCCTAGGCCTCTCCGCGGGGTTTCGGAGCGGCATCTGGTCCCTTGCCGGCGAGGCCCGCTCCGAGCTCCCGGGGTCCACCGAGGCAGGCGCTGGACGTGTCCGGACCTCGCTCTGGGCCGGTGGGATCGCGCCGTGCATCCACTTCGATCCGCTCTTGGTATGCGCAACCACGTGGGTGGGGTCCCTGCGAGCGCAAGGTGTGGGATTCGTGACCTCCTACATCCACCATGCGCTCTACGCGGCCGCCGGGTTGCGGCTCGGTATGGAGATCCCCCTCTTCGCGAGGTTGAGCTTTCGGCCCGAGCTCGACGTGCTCACGACGCTCTTTCCAGTGGACCTGAAAGTGGACGGTGAATCCCACTGGGCGGCGCCCCCCTTCTCCGCGCTCCTGAGGGTCGGCATCGTGGCGCGTTTTCCGTGACGGATCCGCTCGACAGCCCCCAATTGAAGGCGATGGAGCCTGGTCGAACCGCTGCCGCGGCGCTGCCGACCGACACGGCTGAGCGCCCCGACTTCCGGGCCATCTTCGATCTGCACTTCGACTACATTTGGTTCACGCTGCGACGCTTCGGCGTCCCCGAGAGGGACCTCGATGACCTCGCGCACGACGTTTTCATCCAGGTGTACCGGCACCTCGACCAATACGACGCGACCCGTCCGCTCCGACCATGGCTCTTCGGATTCGCCTATCGCATAGCGTCCGATTATCGCCGCCTGGCGCGCCATCGCCGCGAGACGCTCGGCGAACCGTGTGAGGGCGTCGATGGCGCTCCTTCGGCGTCGGATCGGGTGGCCACGCGTCAGAAGCTCGACCTCGTGTGGACGGCGCTCGAACAGCTCGACCTCGATCGGCGTGCGATCTTCGTTTTGCACGACGTCGAAGGGCACTCGATACCCGAGGTGGCAAGTACGCTAGGAATCCCGCTCAATACCGCTTATTCCAGGCTGCGGCTCGCGCGGGAGCAGTTCGCCAAGAGCATGCAGCGGCTTCGTTCGCGGCAAGGTGAAAGATGAAAGACAACGAACCGCCCGCGATTGACGCTGCGATCCTCGGGCTTCTGCGCTTCGATGCCGCGCGCGACGCGCAGCCGGCAGCAAAGGCTCGCCTTCTCGACCGCCTCGAGAGCACGCTTGGCCCGCTCGGCGGAGCGACCTCGCCAACCACGTCGGCGACCGTCGCGCGCGGAGACCGTTCATCGGCGCTCGACTCAGCTCTCCTTGCGCGCACGCGCGGGCCGCGTCCAGCCGCGCGGCTGCCATCGGCGTGGAGCCTCGCCGGCAAGCCGGTGGGGACGATCGCCGCGGCGTTTCTACTCGGAGGCGCGGGCGGCGCGGGGCTCTGGGCAGCGCTAGCTCCGCCGAAAGTACAAACCTTCTACGTCGAGCATCCCATCGCCGTCTCCGAGCCACGCCCCTTCGCCTTCGAATCGGTGAACACCGTCCAAGGGCTGGCGAATCGCGAAGTGGACGTCGCCGAGCCGGCGAAAGCGCGGAGCAATCCGACGCCGGTCGTCTCTGGGTTGGCTGCCGAACGCGAGCTACTCGACGGCGCCCGCAAGGCGCTCGCCCGCGGTGACACGGCGGAGGCCGAGCGCGCTTTGAATCTGCATGCACGACGGCATCCTGCGGGGCTTCTGCTCGAGGAACGTGAAGCGCTCGCCATCAAGGTTCTCGTGGACGTGGGACGCGTCGAAGAGGCGCGACGTCGTGCGGGCAAGTTCAAAGAGCACTATCCTCGGAGTCTTTTCGGCCCCTCGGTGGAGGAGGCAATCGGTACAATTCGGTGAGGCGGCCGGTTGGTTTACGCGGACGACAGCTGACGGGTCGAAAGGGCGTTCGATCGCGATGAGGTTTCTCTGCGGCACGGCGGCGAGTTTATTGATCGGCTGCTCGTCCACGCCGGTCGAGGTGGGGTCGAACATCGGGGATAGCGAAGACATGTGGTGGTGGACAGATGAGAAGGCGTGCGCGGCCGGGCCTCAGCTTTCCATCGTCGGTACTTGGACCGGTCACACCGATGTGCAGCGCTCGCCGTCAGGATCCGACGCGGTCCGCTTGGTCATCTCTCACGCCAACGGCAAACGCGTGTGCGGCACGCTGACTTTCGGTCGGGAAGCGGCGGCCTGGCCTTCACCGAGCGATTCCGACGTCGTTTACCCGCCCGAGCTCAGCGATACGGTGCAATCGTCTTTTGGAACCTATCTTGCGGGCCTGGAGGGCGTACCGCGCACGATCACCGCCGGAAGAGTCGTCCTCCCGCGGCTATGGTTCCGAGCGAGCTATGCCCAATGGAAGGATTGGTGCGCGCTGCAGACGCCTTACCGGTGTGAAGGTCTCGCCATGGACGAGTACTATTGCGTTCCTGCTTCCGGGCCCGGCGGACTTTCCCCGCGGGTGCGCTACACGCCGGGCGTCGGGTGCGTCACCGACTACGGCGGCGAAAGCCTCGTCGTCGACTGCGGCAAAGCCATGCTCTGTTTGGGAGGACCCTGCACGTGCACCGCCACCCGCTGCGTGGCACCGCCGCTGTGGGGGAGCGAATACGAGCTCGAGTTGGACGGAGACACCGCGAAGGGAGCGGGGATGTACCTTACGCGATCGAAGTAGAAGGCTCGCCCGACGACGACTATAGTCGCCGGGGCGTGCGCCTCCATCTCGTCGACGGCACCTACGAGCTCTTCCGTGCCCACTTTGCCCCCCGGCCCGGGCACACGGCGCCATCCGGGCGCGACGCGAAGGCGACGGTCGGGGTCGTGGCGTCGCTCCTCGCGCTCTTGCGCGAGGAAGAGGAAGCGGTGACGCACATCGCCGTCGCTTTCGACAACCCGATACGTTCGTTTCGCAACGATCTTTTCCCGTATTACAAATCCGACGAGGGTGTCCCGCCCGAGCTGCGCTCGCAATTCGACGCGGTCGAAGAAGGAGTGCGCGCCATCGGCGTCGTCGTGTGGTCGATGCGCGACTACGAAGCGGACGACGGTTTGGCCACCGGTGCGCGCCGCTTTCGCGACGAGGTCGACCAGGTTCGCATCATGACCCCTGACAAAGACCTCGGACAATGTCTCTTGTCCGAGCGTGTCGTGCAGGTCGACCGCCGGCAGAAAAAGACGACGAGCGAGTCCGCCTTCCGGGCCGCACGCGGCTTCGGGCCGGCGAGCATGCCCGATTTTCTTGCGCTCACCGGCGACACCGCCGACGGCATTCCCGGGCTCCGCGGTTTTGGCGAGAAGAGCGCGGGCATGCTCCTCGGAGCGTACGAACACCTCGAGCACATCCCCGACCATGTCCATCAGTGGAAGGTCAAGCCGCGCGGCGCGCTGGCGCTCGCCACCACCCTCGCCGAGCACCGTAGCGACGCCCTTCTGTATCGCAAGCTCGCTACCTTGGTGGACAACGTCCCCCTCGCCGAATCGCTCGACGACCTCCGCTTTCGGGGGGTTCCGCGAGCGCGGTTCGAAGCGTGGTGTAAAGACGTGGGAGCCACCACGGTTGCCACCATGCCCAAGCTCTGGGCCCCCGACTGAACGACGCCGGGAGCGACGCTCAGGACAGAGGCGCCTGCCCCGGCTCCGCACTCAAGAGGTAGAGCACCGCCATACGCACCGCAACGCCGGCCTCGACCTGATCGAGAATCACGCTGCGAGGCCCATCGGCGATGGCGCCGTCGATCTCCACACCTCGGTTAATCGGTCCGGGGTGCATGACGATGGCGTCTTCCTTGGCGCGAGCGAGTCGCGACGCATTGATCCCGAAAAGGCGCGCGTACTCGCGCATGCTCGGCAGGAGAGCGCCGGCCAAACGTTCGCGCTGAATACGCAAAACCATGACCACGTCCGCCCCCTCGAGCGCGGGCTCGACGCGGTCAAACGTCTCCACCGGGTAGGCATCGGCGCTCGCCGGCAAGAGCGTGCGAGGACCGGCAAAGCGCACCTTGGCTCCCAAAGTGGACAGCAACATCGCGTTGGAGCGCGCCACGCGACTGTGCGCGAGGTCGCCGCAAATGGTGACGGTGAGTCCCGCTATCTTGCCTTTGGCGCGGCGGATCGTGAATGCGTCGAGCAAAGCTTGGGTCGGGTGCTCGTGCGTGCCGTCGCCGGCATTGACGACGCGCGCACCAGTGCGCTGGGCGACATGAGGCGCTCCCGAGGCGGCGTGACGCACGACGAGAATGTCGGGGTGCATCGCTTCCAGGTTTTTGACCGTATCGAGAAGGGTCTCTCCCTTGGAGACGCTCGAGCTTGCCACCGAGATGTTGATGACGTCGGCCGACAGCCTTTTTCCGGCGATTTCGAAGGACGTCCGTGTACGCGTGGAGGGCTCGAAAAAGAGATTGATGACCGTCTTGCCCCGCAAGGTGGGCGCCTTGCGCACGCGACGTTTCGAGACCTCGAAGAACGCTTCGGCGGTGTCGAGCACGGTAAGCGCATCTTCCGCGCGCAGCCCCTCGGTCCCGAGCAGGTGGCGGGTGCTCCACGTTCCCGCGGCCGTCGTCATCGGTACGCTCCTTCGTACACGACCGCGTGGTGACCCGACGCGTCGCAGATCACGTCGACCCTGTCGCTGCTGGGGATTTCCGCAACGCGCACCACGAAATCCGGTTGAATGGGGAGCTCGCGACCGCCGCGGTCGATGAGCACCGCCAGCTCGATTTTGTGCGGCCGTCCGTAGTCGAGCAGCGCGTCGAGCGCGGCACGCGTCGTGCGCCCCGTGTAAAGGACATCATCGACGAGCACGATGCGCTGTCCCTCGACTTCGAAGGGGATCTCGCTACGTCCGATCTGCGGTTTGGGAAGGGCCGTCGCCGCGTCGTCGCGGTAGAGGGTGATGTCGACCGCGCCCACCGGCACGCGCAGGTGCTCGAGCTCCTCGATGTGTTCGGCCAGCTTGGCGGCGAGCGACACACCGCCGCGCCGGATGCCGACCAAGGCCACCTTCTGCGCCCCCCCTGCCCGCTCGACGATCTGGCCCGCCATGCGCCGGATGCCGCGCGCAGCCGTTTCGGGGTCGATCAGCACGCGCATGCTCAACGTCACTTACCTTTTGCCCTCCGGTCATGTCTAGTGGCTTGATGCACTCCTGGGAAGAGCTCGGGCCGCGTTTTGTCGGCGGCGCCGGAGCTTTCTTCGCGGTGGTGGCGCTGGCGCTCATCCCCGTGGTCGTGCTGCGACGAAAAGAACCGTCCAGCACCATCGCTTGGATCCTCACGCTGATATTTCTACCGGTGGTGGGCGCCGTCCTCTTTGTCCTCTTCGGGCGAGACCGCGTGCGCTGGCCGGCGAAGCGCAAACGGCAGGCCGACGCCTTCATGCGCAGTGTCCTGCGCGAGCGCACGCAAGAGGTGCGCGACCCCTCGTTCGCCGACGGGCAATTGACCGAGTTCGAAAGGCAGATCTTCCAGGTAGGATCGCTGCTCACGGGCGCGGGAGCCACTGTGGGCAACCGCCTCGACGTGCTCACCCGCGGAAAAGACGTTTACGACGCGCTCGGCGAGGCCATCGATCAGGCCGAGCACCACATCAACGCGGAGTTTTATCTCATCCGCAACGATGCGACGGGCGCCTGGTTTCGCGACAAGCTCGTGCGCGCGGCCGAACGAGGCGTCGCGGTACGACTGCTCTGCGATGCCTACGGCTGTCTCGCCATCGGCCGTGCGTGGCGCCGGCCGCTCCGCCGCGCGGGCGCGAAGGTCGGCATTTTTCTGCCGATGCGCTCGCTCTTCTTACAGCCGGTCAACCTCCGCAACCATCGCAAGATCGTCGTCGTTGACGGCAAGGTGGCGTTCTCGGGCGGCGTGAACATCGGCAACGAATACCGCGGTCAAATGCGAGGAATCGCCGAGTGGCGGGACACCCATTTTCGGATGGAGGGGCCGGCCGCGCTCGCGTTGCAGCGCGTCTTCTTCCAGGACTGGTTTTTCGCAACCGGCGAAGGTGTCGACCCGGCCTCGTTTTTTCCCGCCACGCCTCGTTGCGGCGGGGCAAGCGTGGCGATCGTGCCGAGCGGTCCCGACACACGGACCGAAGCCATTCATCGCATTTTCTTTGCCGCCATCGCGGGGGCACGCGAGCGCGTCTTCATCACGACGCCGTATTTCGTGCCCGACGCGCCGATGGTGGTCGCCCTCCAAGTCGCGGCCATGCGCGGCGTCGACGTCAAGGTCGTGCTCCCGAGCCGTTCCAACCACCGTGTGACCTTTCACGCCGGGCGCAGCTTCTACACCGAGCTCCTCGAGGCGGGCGTGCACATTCACGAATACCAACCCGGAATGATTCACGCGAAGACGATGGTGGTCGATGGGCGCATCGTGCTGCTCGGTAGCGCGAACATGGACATGCGAAGCTTCCGTCTCAATTTCGAGGTTCACGCCCTCATCCACGACGAACCGACGGCCCGTGAGCTCGAGGCGTGCTTCGCCGACGACCTCGCCAAAACGGTCGCCGTCGAGCTGGCGACGTGGCGGACGCGGCGGCGCCGCTACCGCGTCGCCGAAGGCGCGGGGCGCTTGGTGTCGCCGCTCTTGTGAGCTAGTTCAAAAACCGCTTGTCGGTCGGGGGCCGCCGTCCCATCGGCGGCGAGTCTCCCCCATCGATGATACGGAGCTTCGGCTGGTTGCCGCGCGCCTTGGAGGCGCGACGCGCCATGAAGAAATAGCGCACCTTGAGGAGGAGACGGCGCGCCGGCGAGGGGGTTCCCGCGCCGAAAAGATAGCCGCCGAGCATCCCACCGAACGGCGTAATGAGGCCTTCGGGCCGTTGATCGTTGGCGAGCACGAGAAAAACGCTGAACCCGATGACGAACACGAGCAGCCCGGTCGACGTGACCGGCAAGACGAAGAAGAGCCGCACCACCTGTCCTCGATGCGAAAGCGCCCACGCCACGGCGATCCCTTCGATCGCTCCCGTGGCGCCGAACCAATAGGGCTGCCCGAGCGAGGCAACCACCGAGCGAGGCATCAGTGCCTCGAAGCACAGTTGCGAGATAAAGCCCGTGACCAGACACGCCATCAAAAAAAGCAGCGTGCGCCTCGACCCCCAACGCGCCTCCATGGTCGGCGCCAGAAAATAGAGCCCGAGCAGAACGGTCACGATGTGGCTGACGCCCGCACCGCCCGACGGAATATGCATGAGTCCGGCCGTGAAGAGCCGCCAGATCTCGCCGTGCAGAATGGAAGGGGTGTTGCCGGCAAAGAGATAGAACACCTCTTTGTCGAGCCCGCCGTAGTTGATGGCGACGGCGAACATGACCCAGATCGAAACGAGCCCCCCCATCACCCAGAGGAGCGCCTTGCCCGGGCGCGGCAAACCCATCGAGACCATTTCGTCGCGCATCGCTACCGTTCCGGTACCAGTCCGCGCGCCAACGAGCAACTACGACACCGCAAACAGCGCAAGCTATCGGCTCGGCGCCTCACCCAGCGCCTCAGAACAACGCGGTGAAGCTGAGGGAGCCGATGTATGCGGTCGTGTCCGACGGCGCGCGGCCCCCCAAGGTGAAGTCGCTGTAACTGTAGAAGAGGACGTCGAGCCCTACGCCTCCCTGCAGTCCTTCGAAGATACCGATGATGCGGCGCTCGCCCGCCGACCATGTGCCGATGAGGCGGGCGCCGGCGAGGTAGCTCGAAAACGGCGATAGCTCGCGATCGCCGGACCAATACTGGCCGCGCGGGCCATATTGAGGCTCGCCCCCCGTGTAGTCATCGCTCCAGAAGAGCGCCTCGCTTTGGCGATAATAACGGCCTGTTGCGCGCAGCCGCAGCCACGGAAATAAGTACTTTTCCGCTTCGAGCTCGACCGTGCCGCTCCAGATGTGCCAGGTGTCGCGGTAGCCACGCACCCCGGCGCGCACGGCGCCTTTGAGCGGCCGGACGTAGTACGCACCGCGCACGGCGACCGCTTGGCGCGCGCGGTTTTCGGGATGATGCTCTTGCGCGTACTGCCCCCCGGGGCTCAGCGAAACCGCGCGATAGGGGTCGCTGAGGAGGCCGGACTGCAGTTGGCCCGTGTACACCAATTGCGTCGTCAGCACGGGCGTCCATGCCTGCGACCACGTCAGTTGAAAAGCGTCGGTGCGAATGGGCACTTCGCTGCGCGTCGTCGAGCTCGGCTGAAAGCACCCCGTCGAATTGTCGAGCGGTTGGCGCAGCGTGGCATCGGTATTGGCCGCATGCGCGAGATCACACACGGTGTCCCAGTTGCGCGCGTATGCAATTTCGAGCTGCGTGGAGTGCTGGAACAGATCGGTCCGCGCCGACGCATTGAAGGAGTTCGACTTGTAATCGTTCTCGACCGAAACCGAGCCCCCCGCCCGCAGCTCGCTCGCGTCGCGGCGTACCGTGACCGAGCCCCGCCCAATGTGACGTACGTCTTTTATCGATGCGCCGGTGATCGCGTCGGGTCCCGCGCGCGACAACGGGCCCGTCTTCACGCGCTCGCTCGCGCCGGACACGATGTCCGCCTCCCAGCCCCCGGTGACGGTCAGAAAATTCCAAGGACGCGCCGTCAAGTCGGTCGACGGCGTAAACACCGTCATCGTGCTCCCTTTGGCGGGCTCGTGGAAGAACGTCACGCGCGAGTCGAGCTCGACGGCCTGCCCCGATGCGACCGGCGCGTAGAGCAGCGCGGCCGCCGCGAAAGTGAGCGCCAGGAAGCCGCTTCGGATGGCGGAAAGATTGTTGCCCGATCGTCGGATCCCGGCCGCGCGCCGGGGGTCGGGTGACGGTCGCATCAGTTACAGCCGCAGCCTCCTCCTTGGACGCTCGACCCTCCGAAAGAACCTTCGCGGTTCTCGAGCACGTGCTGACGTTGCGCCGCCTCGCGCGGGTCGCCCTGAAACTGCATGACGGGGTCGGCCAAAATGGCCCGCTGCTCCGGCCTCACCGTGACGCACCCAGCCGCGAGCGGCGCGAGCGCCGCGCCTAGGAAGAGCGCTGCGTATCGCCTGGCAAATTCAAAAATAGACACCGAGCCCTCCTTGGTAGACCTGCGCGTTGCGGTACGAGTCTTCCGTGAACAGCGTGAGGTTGCTCGCCTCGACGCGCACCAGGATGCGCATGCGTAGAGCGAGGAGAAATCCCGCGCCCGCTCGCGCAGCCCACACCGTCTCGCGTTGCAAGACGAACTGATCGACGTTGGGAAACGTCGACAGACCGCCGAGTCCGACGGTGGCGTAAGGCTCGATCGCCCAATCGGGAGCGAAATGGAGAGCGATGGCGCCGCCGTAGAGCAGCTGATTGCCGTTCGCCATTCCGACGAAGGGCTCGAAACCGATGGTGGGCGCGAGCACGAGGGCGGGACGGAGCTCGAGGTATCCATTGCGCACGCCGCGCGAAGCCGTTTCATCGAGTACGCCGCCCAAGATGGCCAGCCCCCCGCGCGCTTCGGCCAGCGGTGGAGGTGCGAAAAAACCCGGCGTGCTCGGGCGATCGGCAGCATTGGCGCTGACGGCGATGGGTTGCACGGTCTCGCCGAGAACCCACCCGCTCCGTCCGTCGGGCAGCACCATTTTCAGCCAGAAGCCCGATCCTTTGCGCGACTCGACGATGAAGGTCTCGCCGCGATGCGCGACGTAGACGACACGATGCGAGACCCCTGGTCCCGATCGCAGCGCCGTTTCTTCGACGACCACCCTCGCGAACGCATCGACGCTTTCGGCGGCCTCCGCGGCTGCACAAATAATGAGCAGGGTCGCCCAGAAACAAAGCACCGCGACGAGCCGGCGGTAAACGCGCTTCATCGACTGGACCGCTGGGCCCACTGGCGAATGATGTCGGCTTCGGAAGAATTCTCGTCGAAAATCTGCCTTGGATGGCTCGTCTTTTTGGTTGGATGCGTGAGGAGCGGCGTCGTCAGCGGGTCCTGGGTCATCTCGGCCTGCGCCGCGGTGTAGTTATCCGCCGCGCCGGCGGGTAGGTCCCCCGTGCGGCGGTTACCGGAGCACGGGGGCGGCGTCGACACGGGCACGAGCTTGAACGACGTGGCGCTGGCGTGGCAGCCGCCTCCCGTGTCCTGACTGGGGTCGCCGGTGCCGCACGATTGCGCCATGAGCACGTTCGGCAGCACCTGGCAGTAGAAGTAATCCTCGTCGTAGACGACTTGAGCGATCTGCGGATTGCCGCCAGGCTCGATGGTGGAGCACGCGCCGGCCAGGGCGACGGCGCCCAGGAACGTCGCTTTCCTGAAGCTCGTTTCTCGGTAGCGGACGGGGTCGCGCGCCATCAGTCAGAGGGGGGGGCGGTGCGGAGCTTCGGCGTGAACTTGGGCTTTAGGCCAATCCGATCGAAGGAGCGATGCTCCACAGGATTCGTCGTGCCGGGCGGCTGACGCAACAGTCCCCCATGCCACCCGAACCTATCATCGCCCGATCAGCATGTCGCCGCCAAATTCGCTAGCGATCGATAGCGATGCGCGCGACGCGCGCGGGCCGGCAATTCTCGCGCTCGCGACATCGCCCGCGCATCGCCGCAACGGTATGCCTTCGGCGCACACGCGCTCCGTAGCGACACGCTCCGCGCTCTCGTGCCCGTGCGCGACCGGCGCGTGTTCGGTCGCCCGACACACCTCGGCCGGGCAGCGCGCGCCGCAAAGCGAAGGCCCGTTCGAGAAACGGTGCTTCAGCTGCGCGAAATCGTTTTTGTTCGCGGCGGCGATGGCCGCCTTGGGCCAGCTCGGGAACGGCACGTGCTGACGTTTTCCCTTGCTCGCAGTTGCTCAGCTCGATAGGAGTTTGGCCGCTGAGGGCAAGGTGTGTGATCCTGGCTCACATGTGAGCCGTCAAGCTTCGGTAAGGGGCGCCGCATGAAGGTAAGACCCGAGCCAAGAGAGGCACTGAAAGAGACCGCATGATGAAGTGGAGCCCGCTGTACCTCGCCGCGCTGACCCCCTTCGCCTTCCTCAGCTCTGGTGTCCTTTTCGGGCACGTGGTCGTCCTCATCGTCACGCTGGCCATCTTCTTCGGGACGCTCTCGCTCGGCCGCACGCCGGCCACCGCGCCCGTTGCACGACAGGACCGCTCGCTCGCGCCCTGAGGCACCGTCGTCGATCAAGGCGTGGCGACCGACGGTCCCGAAGCGTCCGTGATGCCGACCGCCTCCCCCATCGTTACGTGAGTTTCCAGGCAAAGACGCTGATCGCGATCTGCCGATGCCAAGACGCAGCCACTAGGGCTATGCTGCGCGGCTGACGATGATCGACGGAGTCGGCAGACTCAAGCACCTCACCGAGTTCACGCTCTCCGACCTCGAATCCGTGGCGCTCATGCTGCGTGGCGAGTCGGTGATCGATTGGCACCGGCTGCACTTCACCACGCCCGAAGAGGCACGCGAGCTCATCATCGCCCAAGAGCTCTCGCCGGACGATCCCAAAGACCGGGAGCGGATGGAGCACCTGAAGGGCGAGGCCATCAGCTACCTCCGCCGTCACTTCGAGTTCCCTATCCCGAAGCCCATCGAGCAGGCCACGCCTGAAGAGCTTCTGCTCGTCGCGTCAACGAAGGGCCATCGTCAGGTCTGCGCTTGTAGCGTGCTCAAGGCGATGCACATCATTCATCACCTCGACGGCCGCGAGCTGCTTTTCACGTTGCCGCTCTCCGACCAAGAGGTCTTCCACCTCGTCGAAGAGAAGGTTTACCGCGTCATCGGGGGCATGCTGTCGGCGGGATTTCCCATCACCGAGTTCGTGGGGGGCCGCAAAAATAAAGACTCCCTTTACACGAAGCTCCTGTCCAAACAGGACACCATCGCCGCGGCCGTCTACGACAAGCTCCGCTTTCGCATCGTGACGCGCTCGCAAAAAGACTTGTTGCCGGTGCTGCTCTATCTGTCGCACCGGCTCTTTCCGTTCAATTACGTCATCCCCGCAGAGAGCGTGAACACCATCTTCCACTTCAAGAGCTACTGCGAGAAGAACCCGCACCTGGCGGCCATGCTGGGCGATATGCAGACGGCTTTGGGCGACGATCTCAACCCCGGCGACAACCGCTTCAGCGCCGATACGTATCGAACCATTCACTTCGTCGTCGACCTGCCGGTGCGGCTGCCGAGGGAGACGATCGACCTCGCCCCGAGCCACGCCAAGGCGCTCGGCAACATCGTGTACGTGCTCTGCGAGTTTCAGCTCATCGATCAGGATACCGAGGCTGCCAACGAGCTCGGCGACGCCAGCCATGCCCGTTACAAGGAACGGCAGAAGGCGGCTGTTATGCGGCGCCTCAAGATCGGCGCCCGCGAGCTCTACACGCCCCCGGGCGCCAGCTCACCCAAAAAGGCGCCCGAGGAATAGCGCAAAAAAGTACCGTTGGGCGCGTTGACGCAAGGCGTCCTTGCCCGTAGGTTAGGCGGCCCATGCGCCTCTACAGCGGCAAAGTCGCCACGATCGCGGGCGAGATCGTGAAGACGCTCACCGATCAGTCGGACATCGAAACCAGCAGTGCCCGAGAAGTCCAATCCGATATCGAGGCGGTGCTGAACCAATACCTTCGCACCGAAAAGGAAGCGGGGGACAAAGCCAAGGACGCCATGCAGTCGCGCGGCATTCCCGGCGCCGATTTCGCGCGGATGAAGAAGCTCTCCGCCGAGCAGATGGGGATCAAAGTCGGCGAAGATACGATCGACTACTTGCTCGATCAGATCCTCGAGATCCTGATGCACTCCGCCAACGTCGACGAGATCTTCTCGGAAGACGTCGTTCTCAGGCGCAAGATGGGCCCCGTCTTGAAGCGCCACATGGCTGTCGACGAAGAGCTCGAGCGCGAGGTCCGCGGCCAGCTGAAACACGTCGAAGAGGGTACCCGCACCTGGGAAGTGGAATACGCGCGCGTCATGGAAGACATTCGCCGGCGCAAGGGGCTCGGTTAATTGCGGAAGCCCAAGTATCTGGTCACCGGCGCGGCCGGCTTCATCGGGTCGAACCTGGTCGCAGCGCTCGCCGGTCGGGGCGAGCAGGTGCGCGCTTATGACAACCTCGCGACCGGCCACTGGGGTCTCGTCAAGCGTCTGGCGTCCAACGCGTCGCTGATCGAGCCAATCACCGCTGACGTTCGAGACGGGGTCGCCATGGCGCGGGCCATGGAAGGCGTCGAAGTCGTTTTTCACCAAGCGGCGCTCGGCTCGGTGCCCCGCAGCGTGGAGAACCCGGCCGAGACCGACGAAGTGAACGTGCACGGCACCGTGGTCGTGCTCGATAGCGCGCGCCGCGCAGGCGTGCGCCGCGTCATCTTCGCCGCTTCTTCCGCCGCTTACGGCGATACGCCCACCCTGCCGAAACACGAGGACATGGCGCCGGGCCCCCTCTCTCCTTACGCCGTCAGCAAGCTGAGCGGCGAGCAATACCTACGCGTTTTCGCATCGCTCTACGGCATGGAGACCTTGAGCCTGCGCTATTTCAACGTCTTCGGCCCCAACCAGCTGCCCGAAGGGCCCTATGCCGCGGCCGTCCCTCGCTTCGTTCGGGCGGCGCTCGCGCGCGAGCCGATCAACATCTTCGGCGACGGGGAGCAGACACGCGATTTTTGCTTCATCGCCAACGTGGTGAGCGCCAACCTCCTCGCCGCGGCCTCCCCCCGCAAGCTGGCCGGCGAAGTGCTCAACATCGCCGGCGGCCGTCGCATTTCGCTGAACGATTTGGTCAAAGAGATTGGCCGCGTCTTGGGCAGGCCGCTCGATGTGCGGTACCTCGACCCGCGTCCGGGTGACGTGAAGCATTCGCTCGCCGACATCGGTCGCGCCAAAGATCTGATCGGCTACGAACCCACCGTCACCTGGGAAAACGGCATCCCGCCGACCATCGAATTTCTGCAGAAGCTCGCGGATCAGGGGCTCCCCTGAGCCGTGCGCAGCATGACCGGCTTCGGCGTCGGCAACGCCGCTCTCGGTAAAGGGAGCGTCGCGGTAGAAGTGCGCGCCGTCAACGGCCGCTTCCTCGATGTACGCGTGCGTCTGCCGCAAGAGCTGGCCGATCTCGCGAGTCTGGTCGAAAGCGAGGCTCGAAAAAGGCTCGCGCGGGGTCGCTGCGACATCACCGTCCGCACCGAGGGGCACGTCGGCGCCATGCCTTCGCTCGACAAGGAGCGGGCGCGCCGCGCGTACGAGACGCTGCAAGAGCTGCGCGACGAGCTAGCTCCCGGCACGGACGTCCCCTTTTCGATGCTCTCCTCGGTGCCCGAGCTCTTCCGTACAGTGGACGCTTCCGACCTCGAGCCGGCCCGCCACGCCACCGTAGCCGCGCTCGGGTCTGCACTCGCCGATCTCGAGCATATGCGCCGCCAAGAAGGGTCAGCCATCTTCGCCGATCTCGATGCGCGTCTCGCCGCGGTGCGAAAGCACTGCGGCGACATCGCCGCGCGCGCTCCGGAAGTGGCCGAGAGCATGGCCAAGAAATTCCGCGATCGCCTTCGCCGTATCTCCGGCATCGTCACGCCCGCCGCGGCGACCGGCGCCGATGCCGGCCGCGATTTCAGCATCGATCCGAGCCGCATGGAGCAAGAGCTCGTGCTCCTCATGGAGCGTTCGGACATCGCCGAAGAGCTCACGCGGCTCGCGAGCCACGTCGAACAGATGACCTCTTACATGCAGGAGGATGAGCCGCTCGGCCGGAGACTCGATTTCCTTTTGCAGGAGATGGCCCGCGAGATAAATACGATTGGAGCGAAATCGCAGGATTTCCGGACTTCGCACGCGGTCGTTGAACTGAAGGCGGAAATCGAGAGAATGCGGGAGCAGGTACAAAATGTGGAATGACCCGCAGGGGCGCCGTGAGTACCCAATCAATGACGAGCTAGAGGACACCGAACGGCGAAACCGTTCGGCGTTCTAGCGCCATGGACGACTTTCTCCTTTTCATCCTTTCGTCGCCGTCCGGCGCTGGCAAAACGACGCTGAAGACCCGCATCCTCAACGAGAGCCATCCCGAGCTACGGTTCTCGGTTTCGCACACCACCCGCCAGCCGCGCCTCAACGAAATCGACGGACGCGAATACCACTTCATCGATCGCACGCGTTTCCAGCAGATGGTGCACGGCGAAGAATTCGCAGAGTGGGCCGAAGTCCACGGCAACCTCTATGGCACGAGCGTGCACGAAATCGATCTCGCCCGACGTTCCCATCGCGGCGTCGTGTTCGACATCGACTATCAGGGCGCTCGCCAGATCAAGGCCAAGTCGCCCGACGCCATTGCCGTCTTCATCCTTCCGCCATCGATGGGAGAGCTCGAACGCCGGCTCCGGTCACGCGCGAGCGACGATGAACCGACGGTGCAGCGCCGGCTCGCCAACGCGCGCTCCGAGATCGATCACTACGCCTTTTTCGACTACCTCGTCATCAACGATGACCTCGAGCAGGCACATCGCAAGCTCGATGCCATCGTCATCGCCGAACGCGCCCGATGTCATCGCAACGCGCGCTCCGCCGAGCGGCTCCTGCGATCCGGACAGGTGTGATGGCGACCTTGGCAGTCATTGGCGGCAGCGGTCTTTACGCGCTATCCGGCCTCGCAGCTACCGACGAGATCGCCGTCGAGACGCCGTACGGCGCCCCCAGCGACAAGATCGTGCGCGGCGTGCTCGACTCGACCACGATGCTCTTTTTGCCGCGCCACGGGCGCGGTCACACCATCCCACCGAGCGCCATCAACTACCGCGCCAATATCTGCGCGTTGAAAAAGCTCGGCGCCACGCACGTGGTCAGCGTGTCCGCGGTGGGCTCGATGAAAGAGTCCATTTTACCCGGCCAGCTCGTCATCGTCGATCAGTTCATCGACCTCACCAAGCGGCGCGTCAGCACGTTCTTCGACGAAGGCGTGGCTGCGCACGTCGCCGTCGCCGATCCGGTGTGTCCGCTCTTGGCGGCAGCGACGGCTGCCGCCGGCGAGAAAGCGGGCGCGCAAGTGCATCGCGGTGGAACGTACGTCTGCATCGAGGGCCCTCAGTTTTCGACGCGCGCCGAGAGCCACCTTTACCGCTCCTGGGGCGTAGCGGTCATCGGCATGACCAACATGCCCGAAGCGAAGCTGGCTCGCGAAGCCGAGCTCCCCTATGCCACCATCGCCGTCGCGACCGACTACGACTGTTGGCACCAGACGAACGAGGACGTGAGCGTCGACGCCATCCTCGCCGTATTGAAGCGGAGTCTCGATACGACCCAACGTCTTCTCGTCGAGCTGGCGCCGGCCCTCCCCGACGCCGCCAAGAGCCCGGCGCACGGCGCGCTCTCGGGCGCGGTGCTCACCGACCGATCGCAAATCTCTCCAGCCAAGCGAGCCGAGCTCGCGTGGCTTCTGTCATAAGGAACGAAAGATGAACCAAAAAGCGTCCCCGCTACTCATCGTAGGCTCGATGGCTTTCGACGATCTCGAGCTACCGACCATCTCCGCCAAGAACGTGGTCGGTGGATCGGCCACCTATTCCGCCTACGCAGCGTCGGTATTTTCGCCCGTGCGTCTGGTGGCCGTCGTCGGCGATGATTTCTCTTCCAAGGACCTCGAGGCGCTCGCCCGTCGCGGCGTCGACCTGGCCGGGCTCGAGCGCGCCTCGGGCAGCACCTTCCGCTGGGCCGGGCGCTACGACACCAATTTGATGAGTCGCGTCACCTTGGAAACGCACCTCAACGTCTTCGCCGACTTCCGGCCCAAGCTCCCCCGCTCCTACCTCGACACTCCCTACGTGTTGCTCGGCAACATGCACCCGACCCTGCAGGTCGAGGTGCTCGATCAGGTGTCGAGTCCCAAGCTCGTCATCGCCGACACCATGAATTTTTGGATCGAGGGCGAGCCCGACTTACTCGCGGCGATGCTGAAGCGCATTCACCTGCTCGTCATCAACGAAGAAGAAGCGCGCCAGCTCTCGGGGCAGCACAACATTTCCAAGGCCGCGCGCGACATCCTGCGCCGCGGACCGCAGTCGCTCATCGTCAAGCGGGGCGAATACGGCGCTCTCCTGTTCGACGCCGACTCGACCTTCTTCGCGCCCGCGTTCCCTCTCGAGGACGTGGTGGATCCGACGGGCGCGGGCGATACGTTCGCCGGCGCGCTGGCCGGCTACTTGGCTCGTACCGGCGACCTGTCGAGCGCCAACATGCGCCGAGCCATCATGGCCGGCTCGGCGGCGGCTTCGTTTTGCGTCGAGGCGGTCGGCACGGCCAAGGTGGCCCGTTTGGGCCTACCCGACCTCAGTGCGCGGCTCGAGCTTTTTCGCGCCCTCATGGAAGTAGAGCACGACACCGCGCTCACCTGACCGACCGCGCCCCGGCCAGCTCTCGCGCGGAGCTAGCCGGGGCAAAGCGCGGGGGCCCGTTAGGCCGCGACCTCTGCGCCGGTCTCGCTCGTTTGCGTGGCAGGACCGCTGATGGCAGTCCGCACGTCCGCGACAATGGCCAGAAGCTCTTTTTGGTTCGCCAATCCCGCGTCGAGTAAGGCCTTCAGGTAACCGTCGGCGTATCCATAGGCGCGCGCTAGCCGCGGCTGCGACGCGCCTTCCGACTTCGCCAAGAAAGCCTCCTTCAGCATCCCCTCCACTGCACTCAGCATCTCCGCTTTGGTACGCATGATCGCCTCCGGCATATCGCGAGCCTGTATCTGACCCCGGCCGATTGGGCCAAATTCCCGGGCCGGGCGGCGTGACGCGCCGCGCGGTCCGAGTCGTGTTGCGACGGCCGAATCAAGCGATTAGACTGGAGCTCGTCTGGTGGGTGGACCCGCAGTGGAGCGGGCCGTCATGCCAAGACCCAAGCGAGCTAGCATCATGCGCCTCAACATCTTCAAGTCGAAGATCCACCGCGCGACCGTCACCCACGCCGACGTCGCCTACGAGGGAAGCGTCAGCATCGACGCCGACCTGCTCGACGCCGCGGAGATCCTCCCCCACGAGGCCGTTCACATCTGGAACGTGACCAACGGGTCGCGCCTCGTCACCTACGCATTGGCCGGCGAGCGCGGCTCGGGGACCGTGTGTGTCAACGGCGCTGCTGCCCACCTCAACAGTCCGGGTGACCTCGTCATCCTCGCCACGTACGCCGACATGGACCCCGCCGAGGCGCGGGTCCACGTCCCTACCGTGGTGCGCGTCGACGAAAACAACCGCATCCTGGCTGACAAGAGTCCCGAGCTGCCGGGGCCCATTCTGGACTCGCGCCACGCCCAGGCCTGACGGCGCACGGGGCTGGGACCGATCTCCGCGCACCCAAAAAGCGCGGGGGCGTCCGGCTGAATGCCAAGCGGGACGACAATCGGGTTAGCATAACCCTCTAGCCCTCCCGCGAGGTTTCCGTTACCAGAACCTCACCCCAGCACCACCGTCAGGCTCTCGTGAATGGCCCCGGAAGCTTTCAGCACCGACGACGCACCCTCCACGTTGCGGGGTGACCTCGCCGCCGTACCGCGGGGCGCGCTGCTCACCGCGCTTTTGGCGGTAACCGGTCTCCTTCTCCTCATCGAGCTCGGATACCTCGTCGGCAGGTACGTGCTCTCGCTGCGCCGAACGGCGGAGGTCCGCGTGAGTGCGGCAGGTCTCGAAGTGCGCACTCGAACCGCCATGCTCGGCAAAACGCTGCTCGAAAGCGCGACCGTCATCCCGCGTGACGGGCTGGTGCGCGTGACGCGGGAAATCCGCTACCCGGGGCTCCCCATGTACACCGGCCTCGTCGCGCTCACGATCGGTAGCTACATCGGCGTGGGGCTTTTCGTCGATGGCGCACGCGCCGGGTCCCCATCGATGCTGGGCACCGGCCTTTTGATCGCGCTCTTCGGCCTCGGCATCGACTTTGCGCTGTCGAGCCTCATCCCCGGCGCACGCGGACGATCGCGGCTTCTCATCATTCCGCGGAGGGGGCCCATGCTCTGCCTTGCCGCGGTCGAGGTCGCCGCCGCCGACCGCATTCTCGGCCGCCTCGCCAAGCCGACGCGCCCGTCAACGCGGAGCGCGCCCGGCGTCGAACGCGGCGGGGGGGCAGATTTGAGCCCGAACGAATCCGAGCGCAATGGCGCTGGTGATGCGCGATAAGCGCGTCTCGCCGTGAAGTCGATTGCCTTCCGCGACGAAGGTGATGTCGCTCGCCAATAGCCCAGCAGCCGCTCGCGCCTGTTCCGTCACGTCGCCCGCGTGAGCGGCCGCCATCGCCGCGTCCTGATCATCGAACTCGATCTCGGCGCGAACGCCGCCGCTCTCGGTGGCAAAGACGTTGACGCGGATCTCGCTCAGTGTCTCCGGCAAGCGCATGCCGATCATCCGCAGCGGTCGCCACGGATTCACCATCGTCAGCGACATCGCTTGACCACGCCCGGCGGGCAGCGACATCGGCTCGCGCTGTGCTTGCAACTGCTCGAACCCTTCGGGCGGCGTCACGATGATGAGATTCTTGGGGTGGGTGAACGCGACGCGCTCAGCGCGATCGGCGCGGAACCGAATGGCTTGCGATCCGACTCCTGCGTCCATGAAACCACCGGCGCCACTGCGATGTGCGGCCTCCCCGACGAGGCCCATCACTTGGCGTAGTTTCGCGTCCTCCATGCGGGACTGGACGAGGATGGTGAGCTTCGAAGTTTCGGACATCCGCGGTCCGACGAGCATCACGCCGTCCAAGTCTTGCAACGGGTCGATGACGTCCCCCAAAAAGTCGCGCCACTGCGGATTGCACGAAAGCAAACTCCCGACGAGCGGACCCAGGGGGTGCTCCCGCATCGTCGAGAACCAGAAGACGAGGGCCACATTGGGTTTGCCCTTCACAGCGCGACGCAGGCCGCCAGCGAGGCTCAGCGTGTCCTTGACGCCATTGACCCCCGCGTCCGCGCCCCCGTCGCCCGAGGCGAGCAGCCTTTGGCGCTCCGCTCCGCTGTCGCGGACTCTGCGTCGCTCCTGACCCGCGTCAGCCGTTCCAGCATCGGGTGGCCCGGCGTCGGCCAAGCCGCCGTCAGGCGACCGCGCTGGGTCAGGGGGCCGCGCCCGAGGCTTCGCTTCCTCTCCTGGCGCTCCCGTGGCTGCAGTTTCTGGCGTTCGCTCCGTCGGCGGAGGGACGGCACCCGGCGTGTCCTCCACGAGCGAAATGGGAATGATCACCGAGTCATCCTGGTAATCCCATGAGGTATCGCTTCGATTGAGGTAAATCCCGAGCCACCGCAAGATGAACGGCAGCGGCGTGAACGGCAGGTGAGCGACCATCGCGACCAGCAGCGCCACCCGAAAGACCCACGCGCGCGAATCGCGAATGGCGAGGGGTTGGGCGCCGGCCACAGCTCCGCATCATAGCGCCCTCGCGGCGGGTGGCGCGCAGATGGTGCCGTCGTCGACGACCACGGCCCAAAGACGAATGCACGCCCGGTGCAAGAACTGGTTCGACACCCGCGGAAGCAGGTACTAAGCGGAGGAAGAAGTCTTCCGGGAGAGACTTCTCGCTTTCCCATGGCCAAGCGCCCTCAGCACAACGCCGATCGCGAAAGCGCGCGAGCACGGCCGTCCAGACCTCGCCACGCGCCGCGCTCCACTCCGGCAGCGAAGCCGGGCGGATGGGGCTCTTGGGGCGCGGGCTTTGTCCTCGTCGCGGCGGCAGGCGCCGCCTTTTTCGGGTGGTCGGCCGGATGCAAGCACGAACCGCCCCCCGGCGCAGTGACGTCGCCCACCCCCGCACCGCTCTCGAGCACCCTTTCCTATCTCGCGGCAGCGGACGCGGGCGCCGCCGTGTCGGGTCCCGCGAGCGGCGCTACCGAAGCATCGAAACCCTACGACGGACCGCTCATCGGCTCGATGGTGAGTCAGGCTCCCATCTATGCGGGCATGGAAGCCTACCGGGACAAGCGCATCGGCTATCTGCGTCAGGGCGGCAAAGCGCCGGTCGACCCCTCGCCCAACAAATCCGGCAACTGCGAAGCGGGCTGGTACCGGTTGATCGGCGGAGGTTACATTTGTGGTAAATTCGCCACGCTCGATCTCAACCATCCGCTCGTACGCCTCGGAATCGCCGCGCCGAACTTCGACGACGTCCTGCCCTATCGCTATGCGTGGAACACGACGATGGGGACGCCGCTCTACAAGTCGGTTCCTTCGCGCGAAGACATGCTCCAGTACGAGCCGTACCTGCGCACCGCGCAGGCAAAGCGCCGCGCGCGTCCGGCCGAAGCCGAGGCCGCAGCCCTGCAAACGACCGACAATCCGTATGGGCCCGATCCCAACGCCATCAGCAGCGCCGTGGGCGCTTTGGGGCCCCCGTTCATCACCAGCGATCGCCGGCCCTGGTGGCTCGTCGACGCGGATGGCAAACCGGACATCAAGCTGAGCGACCTCACCGAGGACGCCGACGCCGTCGTGGCCAAGCGAATGTTCAAGGGCTTCTACGTCGCGATCGATCGCCAATTCAACTGGAACAACCGCAACTGGTACAAGACGACCGCGGCGCTCGTCGCGCCCGCCGATCGCCTCTCGATTCGCGAGCCGCCGCTCTTCAAAGGCCTGGAGCTCACGGGATCCGATGCGGTAGCGCCGGTCGCCTTCATCCTCGGGACCAAGGCGTGGAAGTACGAGGTCGATCCCGACAAACGCCGGGCCACACCAACCTCCCCGGTGGAGCGGTTCACTGGAGTTCTCCTCACGGGGCGCGTCGTTCCCATCGGCAACACCGTTTTTCGCGAGACGAAGGAGGGATGGTGGATGAGAACGCTCGACGGGACGTATACCGACCCGAGCGCGCCGCCGCCGGGGCTCGGAGCGGACGAGAAATGGATCGACGTCAACCTGACGCGGCAGACACTGGTAGCGTTCGAGGGAGACCGCCCGGTCTATGCGACGCTCGTCTCCAGCGGGCGAAGGGGGCGCGATCCCAACGACAAGGTGCACGATCACCAAACCGTGCAGGGGAGCTTTCGGATCCGTGAGAAACACGTTTCAATCACGATGGACGGCGATGGCCCGGCCCCCGGCGACATGCCGTACAGCATCGAGGACGTCCCTTACGTCATGTATTTCGAGGGATCCTACGCTTTGCATGGCGCTTTCTGGCACAATAACTTCGGCCACGAGCAGAGCCATGGATGCGTGAACCTCGCGCCGCTCGACGCGAAACGGCTCTTCTTTTGGACCGAACCCCTTTTGCCCCAGGGTTGGCACGGCGCAATCGCTCCCAAAGAACGACCGGGAACGCGCGTCGTCGTTCACGAGTAGTCGTGCGGGCATCACTTGACGTAACCTCTGGAAAACGAGAGATAGCTAGAAGGAACAATGGATCAATTCTCGGCGCATCTCGACCGTGGATGGGATCTCGTGCAGCGGGGCGACACGAGAGGCGCCGAAGCGTCGGCGCGGCGCGCGCTCGAAATCGATCCCCAGTCGCCCGAAGCGTTCAACCTGCTCGGCTACGTGGCGGCCCTGGAAGGCGATCCCAGCGAAGCCATCGAGAACTACCGGCAGGCGATTGCGCTCGACGAAACGTACCTCGAGGCGATGTTGAACGCCGCCGAGGTGTACATTCACCCCCTCGGCGACTTCGATCAAGCCGTCGAGATGTGCAGCGAGGCGCTTGACTTGGCCGAGACCGACGAAGAAATCATCGATGCATTGCTTTTGAAGTTCGACGCGCTGCTCGGCAAAGGAGACACCGACGAAGCCGCGCAAGTCATCGGGCGGGTTCCCGATGGGCCCTACAAGAACGCGAACCACGCCTTTTTGATCGGGCGCGCTTACTACGAAATCGGCGAGATCGATCGCGCCGCCGTGCTCATCGAGGAAGCGGTCGCCCGCGAGCCGAACCACGCCGAAGGGCACTACTACCTCGGTCTCGTGCGCGACGAACGCGGCGACATCAAGGGGGCCACGGCGGCGTTTCTGCGCTGTCGTCAGCTCGACCTCGAAACAGCGCCCCCCTCCTGGTCCTTGCCGCGCGAGCTTTTTGCGAAGGCGGTCGAGCGGGTGCTCGCGTCGCTCGACGCCATCTTGAGCCGGTACGTGCGCGAGGCGATCGTGCACGTGAGTGACGTCCCCGGGATGGAGCTCGTGGCCGACGGCGTCGATCCGCGCGCCCTCGTCCTTCTCGACGGCCTCGGCAACCCCGAAGCCCCGCCGCAGACCACCACGCGCATCTTCGTCTACCAGCGCAACATCGAGCGCCTGGCCGGCAGCACGGACCGGCTCGAGCAAGAAATCGCCTCCGCCTTCGAACGCGAAATCACGGCGACGTTCCTCGAGGGCGACTCGGCCCAAAAAGACAAGCGCGAGCTCAACTGACGGCAGTCTACGGCGATCGACGATCAGAAGAATTCACAGGGAGGCGGGGAGACGGGGAGGATTTTGTGTATTCCTTTGCGGCCCAATGCGCCTCGCGTCCAAGCGCGAATCCCGCTGACCGACACGAACGCGCCGTCACACTGACCATCGCGACGCCCCAACCAAAAAATCTCTCTCTCCCCGCCTCCCCGCCTCCCTGTGAATTCTTCTGGGTCGGTGCGCGCGGCGACGCGCCGCTCTAATGCCACGCCCCGAGGGAGATTCCGAAGCTTTGATAGCGCGGAGCGAGATCGGTCACGCCGCCGATGCGCCAGATCTGATCGCCGAAGAGGCCGAAGCCGCTCCACGCGGCAAGCTTCACGTCAAAACCAAAGGTGAAGTGCTGCCGGGCGTGGCCGCCAAAGCGGGAGGGCTCGATGTAAGTTCCGAATCGCGTTTGCAGCCAGTTGGGGACCGGCTCCCCTTCCAAACCGAGGCGAGGACTGTAAGAAACGCTCTCGCCGCTACGTCGGAAGTCCATCGTGGACGTGGTCTGTGCCAGCGCGGCTTGGCCGGAGAAATACGACTCGAGACCAATGGCATCGGCTGATTTGCCGCTGATGAGCAGCTCGATCAGCACCGTGATGCGCTCGCGCGGCCAGTTGCCGTAGCGAGCACGCCGCTCGGCGCGAAGCCGCTGGTGCGTTTCATCGAAGCGCGCGCTCTCCTCGCGGCGGAGGAACTTCTCCTGTGCGGCGAAGGTGCGAGCCCGCTCCGCGCGCTCGCCCGGATCGCAGATGGCGTCGAGCTCGAGATCCTGCGCCACGCTCCTTGCGAGACGATCGGCGGCGATCTGGCTGCGCTCTTTGGCTTCGTCGGCGTGGGGGTTGATCCACTGCGGATTGAGAGGGCGCGGGCCGAGCTGGATGGCCGCGCCGAGCTCGAGCTCCCAGGGCAAATTGATGCCCGCCGGACGGATGAGGGGCAGCGCGGTCGGCCCGCGCGGCGCTTCGCTGCTCGCGGACACACGACCTTCGACCGCGGCGCGCAGCGTCGCTCCGAGGCGCCAGGGGAAATAGTCGGGGCGAATCTGTACGCCCACCTCGGGCGCCACACCCTGCATGGACAGATCGGTCGAGGCCACGCCATTTTGCTGCGAGTCGATGGAGAATGTGACGGCGCGCACTCCGCCGCCGAGAGCCAGCTGTCCACCGAAAAACGAGCGCCCCAGCACGGCGTGAACCCTGCCGAGCGTCTCATCGACCTCCGGATCGCCGGCTCGCTTGGCGGGAAGCAGATCATAGGTTTGAAAATCGGCGAGAACTCCGATTCCCCACGCGCCGAGCTGAAGCTGCGCGCCGAGCGTGTAGAAGTAGAAGTTCTCGTACGTGAATCCGACCTTGCCGTCGTTGTCGAAGTCGGTGTTACGAAACGCGGCGGGAAACGAAACGCCCAGCGTGAGATCGTAGTCGGCCCAATCGAAGCTGTAGGGCACGCGTACCGCAACCGCCGCGGCGTTGGCGGCAATGGCGTCGACCCCTTCGGCATAGGCCGCAAACGCTCCCCCGAGCGCGGTCGCACGCGCCGGCCCGAGAACCGGACCTTGAAAAAGATCGATCCGGCATTCCCCGAGGGAGGCACCGTTGCACGCGGCCCGCGCTGGCGCCGCGGCCACGAGCGCGCTTACAGCGACGAGGCTCGCCGCACCCCGCCGAGCAAAAAGCGCGTCAGCGGCTCCGCGTCGAGCTTGGCCGTCGAGAGAAGCCCGTCGAGCAGCTTTTTGCCTAGGCGCGCCAGCTCGAGCAGGGCTTTGATTCGCTCGAGCTGCAGCTGCGCTTTGGCCCGTTCGCGCGCATCTTGGGCCGTCATTTTCGACTCCAAGGAACGCATCGCTTCCTCGCACGCTTCCATGAAGACGACGATCTCCGTCTTCTCTCGTTCCGACAGCACCCTCGAGATCATGCGCCACAGCTGCACCTCGGCCGCGAAGTGATCGCGACGGTCCCCCTGGATCCATACCTTGCGCACCACACCCCAGCGCGAAAGATCGTTCAGGATCATGCTCACCGCCCCCGAGGACAGCCGCAAAACCGCCCGCAGCTCCTGCGCGGTAAGCGGCTCGGGCGATAGGTAGAGCACGGCCCATACGCGCCCCATGTTGCGCTTGAACCCCCAGAACTCGATGAGCCGGCCCACCATGTCGCTGACGATCGCCTCGCTCGCCCACAGCGTGGCGCGGCGCGCGGGCCCCTTCTCGCTCCCGTCGGTCGACGGAACCACGTCTACCTCGATCGGTTGGTGAGTTCGGTTGCCAATATGCGCAGCATGTCGCGTGCGGGCGAGGGGCGAACCTCGGTCAATGCGGCGAGAGCGCGGTCCGTTTCCGCCGCGGCGCGCCGCCGGACCTCGGCGCAGACGCCCATGCCGAGCACTGCGCTGCCGAGCTGCTCCGCTGCCTCGCGCTCGCCCTCGCGCGCACGCGATAACAGCGGACCGAGACTCGGATCGCGCGAAAGAGCGAGCACGAGCGGCAGCGTTACCTTGCCTTCTACGAGATCGGCGAGGAGGATCTTGCCCGTCGCCACGGAATCCCCGGCGTAGTCGAGCTCGTCATCGACGAGCTGAAAGGCAATCCCGAGGCGCTCGCCAAAGAGACCGAGCGCCTGCTTTTCGCTGGCGCGCGCGCCCGCCACGATGGCGCCTGCGCGCGCCGACCATCCGAAGAGCGACGCAGTCTTGCCTTCCAGAATGCGAAAGTAGCTGACTTCGCTCACGTCGAGCTTGGCGCGCCCACGGAGCTGCAGCACTTCGCCATCGACGAGCCGGCGCAGCGTGCTGAGAAGCTCCGGCAGCGCGGCGGGCGCGGCGACGAAGGTCCGGTCGAGAGCGTGCGTGAGCAACAGATCGCCGGCGAGGACGCTGACGGCGTTGCCCCACACGGTGCGCGCCGCCGCTTTGCCGCGGCGTTCGGGGCTGTCGTCGATGACATCGTCGTGCAGGAGCGTGGCGGTATGGACGAACTCGGCGACCACGGCGAGCTCGCGCGCCGCCGGTGGCAATGGCCCAAAGCACGCAGCCGAAAGCAGCACCGTGAGGGGCCTCACGCGCTTGCCCCCGGCGTCCACCAGATGCGCCGCGGCGTCGATGGCGGGTCTCTCGCCGTCGCTCGCCGCCTTCGCGAGCTCGGCTTCGATGTACGCGAGCTCGGGGCCGAAGATGGACTGCACCGCGGAGAGTCGGGCCGTGACGCGACCGTCGAGCTCCACCGCATTGGCGGTTTCGCGCAGCGTCTCTAGGGCGGCGGCAGTACCGAGCAAGGACATTCGTCCTAATTCCTCTATTGTTTCGGCCACAAAGGGTGTCTTTTCTCTCCAGACGCCCTGCCGCCCGGGGACTTCGGTTCGTTCAAAACAATTTGAACTATGCAAAGCCCTGTGCGCGCGTCAATCCCCATCGTGTCGATCGATGTCGAACCTGCTCGACAGCTAGCATGGGGACGGCCGTGCCCCAGGCGGCTCCATCGCGGCATAGGCGCACAGGGCTCTCATAGTCGGGAGCTCGCGCGCCCCCCCGCGCCCGATCCTCCCGAACGAGAAGCTGGCGGGGCCAACGAGGAGAAACTGACAGCGCCGCAAAAGGAGTGGTATTGCCCATCCCATGCAGCGCAGTGCCGGGGAAATCCGCGCTCGGCGTCGCACGCGACGAGCGGTCATGGCGGCGTACTACGTCGTGATGGCGGTGTTCATCGTCATCGCGGCCGGCAACGTGACGTGGCAAATCTGGTCACCTCGCTTTCGTCACCACGATCCCACCGATTGCGGCGCGGGTCTCGAGGCGCTCAAGCAAGGCGTGGCACGGGCACGTCAAGCGGCCGGTGAGCTGTCCGAGGCGAGTGAGGACGCGGCGCTGGCTCGATTTCGACAGGCCCTCCTACCGGAGTGGGAACGGCAGGACGCCATTGCTGCCGCCTGCCAATCGCATCCCGATCTCGCCGCGGCACTCGACGTTATCGAGCGATTGAGGTACGCCGAGGAACGCGCCGTTCGCCGTGAAGTCAGCGAGCTTGCCCCCCTGCGACGCCGGGTGGAGCAGCTCCGAACGAGCCCTCCCCACCCATGACCGTTCAAATCGTTTCCTTCCTGCCTGCCCCGGCGAATGCCGATCGGCCCGCCCTTGCTCGGAGGCTCTCGTGTTAGACGCCGAGCCTCTTCCCACGCCTCCCCCTACCTTCGAGATTTTGAACCTCTCGAAAGAGATGCTCGAGGTGCTCACTTCGATGGGTTACACGCACCCGACGCCGGTGCAACGCGCCGTCTTCGATCCCGCCGTGCGGGGATCGGATCTGGTGGTGCAGGCGCGCACCGGCACGGGCAAGACCGCCGCATTCGGGCTGCCCATCGTCGAGACCGTGGTGCGCCGCAACCAAGCGAGCGTGCAGGTCATCGTCCTTTGCCCCACGCGCGAGCTCGCGCTGCAGGTCTCTGCCGAGCTCGAGCGGCTCGGCCGCGCGCGCAACATCAAACCCGTCGCCATCTACGGCGGTGCGCCGATGGGCCGGCAGATCGACGCGCTCGCCGCCGGAGCGCAGGTCGTGGTCGGTACGCCCGGACGCGTGCTCGATCACTTGCGCCGCGGAACGCTCGACCCGACCCAAATCCGCATGCTCGTCCTCGACGAAGCCGACGAGATGCTCTCCATGGGTTTCGAGCGCGAGCTCTCCAGCATCCTCGAGCGCTTACCGAAAAGCCGGCAAACGCTCCTCTTCTCGGCGACCATTCCCCCCGACATCGAGCGCATGGCGCGCGACCGGTTGCGCGAACCCGAGTTCATCACGCTATCGGGCGACCACGTAGGCGCGCTGGAGGTGCTGCATTTCGTCTATCTCTCGCGCGCCGACAAGCTGCAGGCCTTGACGCGCATCCTCGAGGTCGAGAATCCCGAGAGCGCGATCGTGTTCTGCAACACCAAAGTAGAAACGGAACGGGTGGCCGAGGCGCTCGAGCGGCAGGGCTTCACCGCCGCTTGGCTCAATGGTGACTTGGCCCAAGGCGAGCGCGAGCAAGTCATGTCGAGCACGCGCGAAGGCAGGCTCCGCTTTTTGGTCGCCACCGACGTCGCCGCGCGAGGCATCGACATCTCCCACCTCACGCACGTCATCAATTACGACTTTCCCGACAGCACCGAGCGCTATGTCCATCGCACCGGCCGCACCGGGCGTGCCGGCCGCACGGGCACGGCGATTTCCATCATTACACCCAAAGATATCGGCAATCTTTACCTGCTCCGCCTTACCTACAAGATTCGCCCTATCGAGAAGCAGCTGCCCACCGCGGGAGAGCTGAAAACGCGCGAGGAGGCGGACCTCGTGCAGTTGCTAGCCGACGCTTTTTTGACGGTGCCCGCGCACCCGGAAGATCTCGCCCTCGCACGCCGGCTCTTCTCTCACGACTCCGCCGAGCACATCGTCGC
>Ga0193706_1000219_pt1 | contig 38079 bp, 34 predicted proteins | sample U3c1metaG_FD_160130 | JGI IMG/M metagenome (GOLD analysis project Ga0193706, IMG submission 160130) | Soil microbial communities from a riparian zone of the East river system, Colorado, United States - U3c1 | ecosystem: Environmental > Terrestrial > Soil > Riparian zone | place: USA: East River... | reverse complement strand
GCGTCTTGGCGGTTCACCCTCTCCCATCGACGCAACCGGGCCGAGTCGACGACCCCAGTCCCTTATTGATGGTCCCGCGCACGGCCGACCAATGATTTCCGTTATTTCTGCGAGCCGCCTAAGGTGAAACGGGGCGGCGACCGCGGGCCACCGGTGCGCGGGGCACGCCGAGCGCCCGCAACGTGCGGCAGACCGCGTCGTCCCGGCAAGGACCGACGCGTCCGTGGTGTGCGGGCCAGGGGACGTCGAACGCGCGCTGCGGGTCGCGTACGTCCGGCCCACGCCAGGAGGGCAGCGCGTGCGCGATCTTGGATTCGCGCTCCGTGACGACCCCGGGACCCAAGTAGATGCCGGGAAGGATTCCCACCCGCTGCACGGGCGCTCCATCCGGCAGCGCGAAAATCAGCGTCGTCAGGCGCAGCACGCCGACATGGACTTCGTCGTCGAGGTATTCCTGCGCGCACCCCTTGCCATAGGTTCGTGAACCAGCGACGACCCCCCGCCGGTAGGCGCCGAGGGCACCGGCGATCATCTCCGCGGCGCTGGCGCTTTCACCGTCGACGAGCGTGGCGACAGGGCCGGTCCAACGATCGGACTCGGGCGGCTCGGGGGCGCGTTCGGTCTCGATGACGCCATCGCGCCGCTTCATGGGAAAGAGTCGTACGCCGGGCAGAAACAGGCCGAGTGCCTCGTTGGCGCCGTCGGTGGAACCGCCGCCGTTGCCGCGGAGGTCGAGGATGACGCCGGCCGGCGTTCGTTCGGCGCGGGCGCGGGTCATCGTGCTGGCGAGGAGATCGCCGAGGTCATCGGGCACGTCGCTGATCGTGACCACCAGCGCGTCTGCATCGCCATAGCGGACCCAGTCGGTGGAAAGCATGCCCCCTTCGCCGTGACCGTGATCCGGTTCCGGCGGCGCCGTGACGCCGAGTGCACGGAGCGTAGTTTCCCCGTCGCGCAAGACGACGACACGACGCGACTCCTCTGGATCGACGGAATCAAAAACGCCGAGCTGGTCAATCTGCTCGACCGACAGACCGACCGTCGGAACGCCGGCCACCCCGAGCACCAGATCGCCAGCCTCGATGGGCGCTGCGGCGCCACTCTCGACCTTCACCCCGAGCGCCGTGCGAAAGCGACGATCCCAAAGACGCGGCGGGGGTTCGGCTTCCAGATCCACCTCGTAGAGCGACGTCTCTTCATCGAGCGGTGCCCAACTCCCGTGAGGGTCCATCAGGGGAACGTAAGCGCGTACGGCTGCGGCCAAGATGGCCTCACTCCACGCCGGGGGCGTGAGCGGTGGCAGAAATCGCTCTTTGGCGGCGTGCACGAAAGGCGAGAGCTGCGCCCCGAACGAGCGGCCGACGACGCCAACCACGCGACCGAGCGAATGCGCCAGGTCGCGTCCCGGGCGGGCGACCCCGCGGTCTTCGAAGGCCGGTTCGATGGCCAGCTGGAATGCGGCGCCCGGAGCGAGGGCCTCGGCGTGCTGCGCAGCATCGTCGAACACGTTCGCCAGCGCCGCCATCCAGCCGGCCATGATGGCTCCCGCTTCCTCGGCGATCGGGCAGCCGCCCTTCTCCGACGGCAGCTCGAGCTCGCGCACGAACTCGCGCGCATGCTTGCGTAAAAAGGCGGAGAGCGGCGCGTCGGGCGACGCCGACCAAAACCCGTGCGGGTCGAGCCAGTCGACCGTAGCGTCTGCCACCGCGCGTACGTCGAGCCGCTCCGGATCCGCCGCCAAATGAAGACGGGCCTGGGCGATCACCCGCCGGACATCGCGGCACGAAAGACCCGCCGGCAGCCCCGAGGGAAGCTGAAGACTCCGACCGGCCAATCGGTCCGACGCTTTTCCACCGTCGGATGGAGCCTCTTCGGCCCCCTTGCCCAAGGGCGGCGGCGGGTGGCTCTGCTCGATCGGTGCCAACGGGGTCCGCGCCTTCATCGCCTGCCACGTGGCCAGACACCCGATGCCCACGGCAAGGCCGGCGATGGTCGTCGGAGAGGGACGGCGCATGAGGGCTTCTGTGAGGTTACCACTCGCGGCGCCGAATCTCACTGCCAGCACGCTTCATGGGCGCAACCGGCGGCAGGGCCGCTCAGCTCAGCATGCCTCGGCGAGCCCCGACGTGGCAAGAAGACGATCGCGCAGCTTGGCGATGGTCCGCTCTTCGAGCTGCCTCACGCGCTCTTTGCTGATCCCGAAGCGCTCCCCGAGCCGCTGCAAGGTCACCGGACTTTCGCTCATCCAGCGCTCGCGGAGAATGGTTCGTTCCCGCGCCGGAATTTCGCGCATGAACGACTCGATTTGGGCACGTGTATGGGCGGATCTTTCGTCGGCCATGGCGCGGTCTTCGGGCGTCCCGTCGTTGGAGGCCAGCTTGTCGAGCACGGTCGCCCCCGTCGCGGTCGGCGCGTCGACGGAGACGTCGCGCCCGGCGAGGAGCGGCATGAGCCGCTCGACCGCCGCCGGCGAGAGACCGGACATTTCCGCCAGGCGTGCGGCATTCATTTCATGCGTCTTGCGGAAAGCGCGGAGGGCTCGGCGCTCCCCTTTCGTCGTCCCCAGGCGGACCATGCGGTAACCGCGCACGACATATTCGCGAATTTCGGCGCGCACCCAATACGAAGCGTAGGTCACGAGTCGGCACTCGCGGTCGGGGTCGAAGCGAAATGCCGCCTTGAGGAGACCGAGGTTACCCTGCTGAACGATGTCCTCGATGGGTACGCCCCAGCAGCGGTACTCCCGCGCGATGAGCAGCACGAAAGGGAGACAAGCTTGGATGAGACGATCACCGGCGCGACGATCGCCGGCCCGGTAGCGCCGTGCGAGCTCGCGCTCCTCCTGCACCGACAGCTGCGGATAGCGTGAGATCGCTCGCCGATAGGCGTCGAGTGCGCTCATCGAAATCGCCGAGGAAACCGCGTTTTCGCCCATAAAAACTCCTGTCTTGGCGAGCACACGGCAAAGCGCAGCGAGATGGCGCTCTCTCGGTGCAGGGCTCTGCCCACGCGCGAATGCACCCTTCGGGCCGTTTTTCGGCTCGAGGGATCCACGAGTTCGCGCGGCCCCGGAAAGGCATTCGCGAAAGGCACGCCGAGGCCTACCCTGGCTGCGCAAACGTTTCGCGATTCGTGCCGCGTGATTGTACCTTCCGAGTCATGCGAGCTCGCGTGCTGGGACCGATCGGGATGCTTCTCGCCCTCGGCGCCTGCCGCCGAGCACCGGCCGGGCACGGCGAGACGGACGCCCCATCGTCGGCGGACCGAGCGGGGCACTCGGTGGTCACGCGACTGCTCGATATCGAAAATCGCCGGGTGATTGCCGGCGTGACCGACGAAGATATCGCCCATCCCGATCCCGTGGCCCGCCGGCTCGCGGCGCGGGCCCTCGCTCGATTGGGCCACCCGAGCGCGGTCCCCATGCTGCTGAAAGCCCTGTCCGACGAAGACGGCGAGGTGATGTCGTGGGCGGCGCATGGGCTCAGCTACGTCTGTCGGACGGACACCGTGAACGGCTCCGACGTCGTCCGCGCACTCGCCATTCGTGCTGCGACACTGGCGCCCCACCTCCCGGGCGCGCTCGACGTAACGTTCGCGATCACCCGCGGGCTCGGCCGATGCGCGTCGGAGGAGGCCGAGCAAACGCTGGCATCTTGGCTCACGGGACCGGCACCTCGCGCCGGATATGCAGCGCTCGCGCTCGGCGACGTCGCTTCGAGACGCAAGACACTGGCCGACGCGAGCCACGCTGCGCTCCTCGCGGCCGCCGCGCCGACCGATGCGGCAGAGCCGCTCGCGGAAGCGCTCTATCCATTCGGCCGACTCGAGCAAGCTCCGAAGCCCTTCGCCGATCGGCTCCTCACGACGGCGATCTCCGCGCTACGACGACCCGGACCGCACCGGATTTTCGCCATTCGCGCGCTCTCTCGCGCAGGCCAAGGCGCGGTCCCCGCGCTGGAGCGCGTGCTGACCCATGGTGAGGCTCATACGGTCGTGGAGCGAGCCGAGGCGGCACGCGGGTTGGCCCGCCCCGCACTCGGAGACGAGGGGCAAAAGGCGCTGTCGCAGGCATTGTCGACGCTCGTGCCCGCGCGCGACCCGGTGGCCATGACCATCCTCGGCACCGAAGCCTTCGGGCCCCTGATGGTCGCGCTGGAGGGGCTGCGGGCCCCGCTTCGGCCGATGGGAGCCGAGCACGTGCTCTACGAGCTGGCGCGACTGCCCGTGCCGAAGGACGCCCCGCCGACCCTCACGCGGCGCGTCGTGCGGCTTCGGTGCCGCGCCGCGAGCCTCCTCGTCAACGGCGTGGCCGACGATCCGCTTCTCGCGCAATGCGACCCCGACCCCGAGGGGGTCATCGGACAGCGCACCCAACTCGACGTCGTCGGGCGAAGGCCCATCGAGGGTCGCCGTCTCCTCCTCTTTCGCAAGCTCGCCTCCTCGCCCCATCCGCGCGTGCGCGAAGCGGCAGTGGAGCTCCTGGCCGGTCATCCCGAGATCGAAGAGACGCCTTCCATCGTGGGGGTCGCCCTGGGAGCCAAGGAAACGGGGGTCGTCGCCACCGCGGCCGAGTTCATCACCGCGCATCCGGAAAGGGTCGCGGCCCGCCCAGCGCCCAGTACGACACCCGACGCGACGTCGGCGCTCGAGCGTGGAGCCATCCTTCCGGACATCGGGGCCAAGCTGAAGCAAGCCATCCTGCGGCGCTGGGCACCCGATGATGTCGAGACCGTCGGTTCCCTCGTCGAAGCGGCCGGCGCGACACGCCTCGACGGCATTGCCAGCGAGCTCGAAGCGTTCTGCAAACACACCAATCCCACGCTGCGCGAGCATGCCGCCCGCGCCCTCTCGCTTCTCAAGGAGCCGCGGGTGACTTGCCCGGCACCGGCGGAAGCCGCCGAAGGGGCGGCAGAGCTCGGCCACCTCGTTGCGAGCTCCATCAAGCTCGAGCTCGTCACGGATGCGGGCCCGCTGACCTTGACGCTCGACCCGACCCACGCGCCCGTCACCGTGACGCGCGTCGCCGATCTCGCGCGCGAGGGATTTTACAACGGCATCATCGTCCATCGCGTGGTCCCCGGATTCGTCGTGCAATTCGGGGACCCTGGCGCTGACGGATTCGGAGGGCCGGGGCGAGCCCCATTGCGCTGCGAAACCACGCCCCTGCCCTACGGAGCTTCCGACGTGGGCGTCGCGCTGGCCGGCCGCGACACGGGATCGAGCCAGCTCTTCGTCACCCTCGCCCGCTATCCCAATCTCGATCAGGAATACGCGCTCATCGGTCGAGCTGACGGCAACTGGAACGCGGTCGCCGAAGGGGACGTCATTCGCCAGGTTCGGGTGGTCCCTTGAGGGGCACCGCTCTCGTGGCGAAGACCCGATGCCGTCGGGCGAAGATCGTCGAAGTGGTGCTATGACGAGCCGAGGCATGCTGCTCGCCATCGACGTCGGGAACACCAACATCGGCTTCGGTCTTTTCGAGGGGGACAAGCTTGCCCACCAGTTTCGCTGCGAAAGCGCGCGGCAGCGCACCTCCGACGAATACGCCGTTTTCATTCGGCAGATGCTCCTGCTCCGGGACGTCGAGCATAAGAAAATCGAGGCGGGCATCATCGCCAGCGTCGTCCCCCCGCTCACCGACGTGATGGTGGAAATGGTGCGGCGCGCCTTCGCACGCGAGCCGCTCGTCGTAGGTCCCAAGATCCGATCGGGGATGGCCATCCTCTACGAGAATCCGCGCGAGGTCGGCGCCGATCGCATCGTCAACGCCGTCGCTGCCTACGAGCAGGTCCACGGGGGCGTCATCGTCGTCGATTTCGGCACGGCAACGACGTTCGACTGCGTGAGCGACAAGGGAGAATACCTGGGCGGCGTCATCGCCCCCGGTATCCAAATCAGCGCCGACGCGCTTTTCTCCCGCGCCGCCAAGCTGCACCGCGTCGAAATCGCCAAGCCGGCACGGGTCGTCGGGCGCAACCCCGTGCAGTCGATGCAGGCCGGCATCGTCTTCGGCTATGCCGGCCTCGTCGACGGCGTGGTGGCGCGCATCAAAGCCGAGCTCGGCTACCCCTGCGCCGTCATCGGTACCGGCGGGCTCGCGGCTCTCATTGCGCCGCAAACGGCATCGATCGAGCGGGTCGACGACGCTCTCACGTTGCAGGGTCTGCGTCTGCTGTACGAACGCAACGCGGACGCATGAAGCCTCCACAACACTGACCGGCTTTCCCTCGGCGGGCGTCCGTCAGCACGCGCTCGCACTCACCACCTTTGCCCACATCGTGGCTCTTCCACGCCCTTGGTCCCCCATAGGACTTTCGCCGAATTCCCAGGTGAGTCGTGTGTCCACAGGATAGAAGAACCGATACGATGAAACCCTACGGGGAGGTGAACAGATGCCGAAGGTCCAGGACATCCTCAGCCACAAGGGAAGCGACGTCGCCACCATTGAGGCCAATCGATCAGTCGTCGATGCGGCGCAGGAAATGAACCGCCGACGTATCGGATCGTTGGTGGTCATGAAAGGTGAACGGGTCGTCGGCATTTTCACCGAACGCGACATCTTGGTTCGCGTCGTTGCCGAACGGCGCGACCCCGAAAAGACGCCGGTAGGTGAGGTGATGACGGCGCCCGTCGTGTGCTGTGTCCCGGAAACGGAAATTGCCGAATGCCGGGGCATCGTGACCAATCGGCGGATTCGGCATATCCCGATCGTCGTCGCTGGCAAACTGGTCGGCATCGTGACAAGCGGTGACATCCTCGCGCGCGAATCGATGGAACGCGAGGTCACGCTGGAGTCACTCTCCGAATACATCGGCGGACCAGGCCACCACATCGACGCCGCCCATTAGTGCCGGCGCCAGAGGGATCCTCTGGCGCCCCCCGCTGCGCGGGGGCGCGGCTACGCCGCGCGGCACTACACGGTCTTCGGGGGCTTCGCCCCCGCCCCGCCGGAGCAAGTCCGGAACAGGGACCCCACCCCCACCGTGCCTCCGGCACGGTCTTCCTCTTCAGGCGTTATCAAGACGCCCCGAAATCGGTGCGGTTTCGCTAAGCCTTTCGCTGCGCGCCTTGGGCGAGCTGGGCTTGTTGTTGTTGGAGGTACTGGGCGACGAGGCGGGAGCGCTCGATGGCGAATTGCTTGACGTCGCGGTTGGGTGAGCCAGCCAGCGCGTTCAGCAGCTTGGTGACTTTGTCGATCTGACGCGACTGGAACAGCGCTTCGAAGTAGTTGTTGGCGAGCCGAACGTCGCGCGCCATCTTTCCTTCGTGCGGCGCGAGCACGGCGATCACGTTGTCGAGATCGCCGGCCGCGCCGTAGAGGGCGGAAAGGCACAAGATCGCGAGAGGGTCGTCGGCATTGCGCGCCACGGCTTTCTGCGCCCACTGGATGGCCTTGCCGCGGGTCGCTTCCTCATTGGCGTAAAAGCCTTGGATGGCGACGTAAGGAGCAACGCTCTTCTGGTTCACCTGCGCGCCGGCGAGCTCTTCGACCGCAGCCACCGCCTTGTCTTCGCCCTCCGCATCGCGAACGATTTGGTAGTAGTAGGCCCACGCGTCCACGCAATTGGCGTCGATGCTGATGGCTCGCTGCGCCATCGAGCGCTCTTCGGTCTTGTTGCCCTTCGCCTCGGCCAGCTTGGCGAGGTGCAGCGAAGGGTACGGGTTTTCCGCCATCAAGTTCTGCGCGCCGCGCAGCGTGCCTTCGGCTTTGTCCAACTTCTTCAGCTGGAGTTGGGCGACGCCGAGCGCGAGCCAATCGTCCCCCTGCCCGCCTTTGGCGACGATACGCGAGAGCACGGACTCCGCGGTCTCGGTGCGGCTATACTTGAGCAGCTCCTGGGCCAGGATGCGGCCGCGGTTCAAATCGTCAGGCGCCTCGTCCCAATGCTTTTGCAGTCCCGCCAGGAGGTCCTCGAGCCCGATGGCGATGGGGCGGCCCTGATCGTCCTGGACCTGGACGGCGGGGCCATTGAAACCGAGCAATTTCCACATCTGTTCGGGCGTGACGGCTACCGGCCCTTTTTCGAGCTGCGCTTTGAGCTCGTCCGTGGGCGTCGACAGAGGCAAGACGATGAGGGCATTTTGCGGGATCCCCCCGGGAAACGCAGCCACCGGCGCGACGATGGCCGCGCCGCCGCCGATGGAGAGTCCACCCGGGGGACCGTTGGAGCTTCCCGCTCCACCGGGGGCCCCCGGTCGCGCAGCGCCGGCCGGCGGAGAATTGGAACCGTTACCTCCCGCCGTGAGGTCCAATCCGGTTTTTCCCGGCGAATTGGTGTTGCCAGTGCCCAGGACGCCCATGTCGATACACTCCTCTTCTTAACGCTACGGTGTCAGTTCCTCGCCATTACCCGATCGCGAACCCGCCGATTCCGTCCTGCGGCCACGGTCTTTTGCGCGACGGAAACCTAGCAGCCGCGCCCGGGCGCGAGCAAGGGACACCCCACCGCCGACCCCTCCGCCGGAGCGACGGGAACGTCAGATGGCGCTCTTTGCGGCTTGGAGGGCGGCGGCGTAATCAGGCTCGGACGCGACCTCTTTCACGTACTCGACGTGACGAACCTTGTCGTCTTTGCCAATCACGAATACGGCACGCACGAAGAGACCCTTGGCGGGCGCAAACACGCCGTAGGCCGGCCCGAAGGAGCGGTCCTTGAAATCCGACAGGGCCTCGACGCGATCGCTCCCCGTCGCGCCGCACCACCGCTTTTGCGCGAACGGCAGGTCGAGCGAAACGACGTAGACTTTGACCCCCGGAAGATTCGCAGCTTCTTGGTTGAAGCGCTTCATCTCCACGTCGCAGACCGCGGTGTCGAGCGACGGCACGGCGCAGAGGATGCGCGGCGTTCCGGCGAGCTGGGAGCCCGCCACGCTCTTCATGTCCGGCGCGGTGACGGCGAAATCGGAGGGAGCGGTGTCCCCGGTTTTGAGCGCGGGGCCCATCACGTCGGTGGGCGTTCCCTTCCATTGAACGGCGGCTTTGCGTACCTCAGGCATGGCCGAGACATGCAGCGGCCTTCGCTGCGTTGTCAAGAGTCGTGTGCAGGGGCCGGGTTCCGAATAAAGTCCGCCTTGCGCAGCCTTGCGCCGTATGCGTACCTTGGGACGGCCGAGCAGCCCGTTTCGTTCGGCCGGTCAGGGAGCAACCATGTCGGGTCGTCGATCGCAGTCGGCATTTCGTCTCGTCGTCGTCTGCGCAGCGCTCGTCGCTGCCAGCCTCGGGGCCCGCACCGCCCGCGCCGAAGACATGATCATCAAGCGCCCCGGCGACCACCCTGTTTACTCGGTGGAAATCGAGCCCCATTTGACGCTCGCCTTCCTCATCCCTTCCGCAGGCTCGAGCGGGGTCGGCATTGGGGGCCGTTTCACGATCCCCATCGTGAAAAACGGCTTCGTCTCCAGCATCAACAACAGCGTGGGGATCGGGTTCGGTCTCGACTGGATCCACTACAACGGTTGCTATCGCCGCTGGGGAAATCCCTATTCCTGCCCCAACTTCGAAACCTTCATCCTCCCGGTGGTGATGCAGTGGAACTTCTTTCTCTCCACGCACTGGAGCGTCTTCGGCGAGCCGGGACTCGCCATCAACTTCAACGGCTACGGCTCGTGCGTCGATTTCTATTACAACGATCGGGGCGAGCGTCAGGGTTACGTGTGCGGCGATAGGCCGAATCGCCTCGGTGTCGACCCGTTCATCCTCTTCGTCGGGGGGCGCTACCACTTCTCCGAGACGACCGCGCTGACCATGCGAATCGGCTGGCCCTACGCCAGCATCGGCGTGTCGTTCATGCCTTGATTTCAGGGCCCTGCCCCGCCCGCCCGAGCAGGGGTCCGGGGTAGGTCGTGCTGGTCGTGGCGCGGCGCGAATCCCGTGGCTAGAATCACACTTACATGACCGTCCTCTTCGGCATCCTTGGGCTCGGCCTTCTGATGGTCGTCCACGAGCTCGGGCACTACTTGGCAGCGCGGGCTTTCAAGATGAGAGTCACGCGGTTCTCGATCGGATTCGGGCCGGCTCTGTTCCGCCACACGCCGAAAGGGAGCCCCACCACGTACCAGATCGCCATCATCCCCCTTCTTGCCTACGTGCAGATCGCCGGGATGAACCCGCTCGAAGACGTGGCGCCCAACGACGAGGGCAGCTACGCCAACGCCAGCCTCTTCGGGCGAATCACGACCATCGTCGCCGGCCCGCTTGCCAACTACCTCTTCGCGTCGGTGCTCTTCTTCGGAGCCATGGTGATCGGGGGGCTCCCGGTGCCGACGACCAAGGTCGCCGTTCAGCCAGGCAGCGCCGCTGAAGCCGGCCAGATGAAGACCGGGGACAAGGTGGTCGAGGTCGCCGGCAAAGAGATCACGGAATGGGATCAGATGCGGACGCTCATCGCCCAGAGCCCGAACAAGCCGGTCGACATCGGGGTCGAGCGCGAGGGCAAGGTCGTCCATTTGAACGTCACGCCGGCCACCATCGCCAGCGGCGAAGGGCGCATCGGCGTGGAAGCGCAGTACTACTCGCGGCCCGCCACCATGCGCGAGTCGGTGACGTACGCAGTCAAGAAGCCCGCCGAAGTCGTGGCTGACACGATGATTGGGCTTGGACAAATGCTGACCGGCAAGCAGAAGGCGGACCTCGCCGGACCGGTCGGTATCGTCCGCGAGACCGCGCGGGCGGCGCGGGGCGGCCTGGCGCCCTTCTTCTCGATCTTGGGGCTGATCTCGGCCTACCTCGGCGCCTTCAATCTGCTGCCCATTCCAGCGCTCGACGGCGGGCGTCTCATGTTCCTCGCCTACGAAGCGACCACGCGGCGACGCCCCGACCCCAAGGTCGAGGCGCAGGTCCACGCGGTCGGTCTCGTCATGATGCTGGCCCTCGTGCTCGTGGTGACGTTCGTCATCGATATTCCCGGTCGCGGTCACTGACGCGGTCGTCGCGCGCGCGCACGTTCGAGAAGTGACTGTTTCGATCCGGCTGCAAGGGTACGCGCTGCACCGGGGCGTCATGACCGCGGTCACGCTTGTCCGATGCGATGGGCCCCTCGCGTTCGAGCAGGACGGGCGGCGTGCGCGGGTGTCGCAGCTCACGGTGCAGCGCAGCGACGCGGGGGTCACGCTATCGGACGGGCACGGCTTGGAGGTCGATTTGGTCGAGCACCTCTTGGCTGCCCTCGGCGGTCTCGGCATTCGAAGCGGTGTGACAGCAATCGTGGAAGGAGCGGAGCTTCCGATTTTGGACGGTGGGGCGCGCACTTTCGCCGACGCGCTCGTGGCGCTCGAGCTGCCCGCGCGATCGCCGGAGCCCGGGGACCTGATCGTGAGCAAGCCGGGCCGCCTCTCCGCGGGCAGCAGCTCTTATACGTTCGACGTCGCTGACGACACCGCCCTGTCGATCGAAGCGGTGTTCGATCACCCCGCCATCGGTACCGAACGTGCGAGCTGGGACGGGTCGTCACGTACCTTTCTCGAGTCGATCGCGCCCGCACGCACGTTCGGATTTCGCGCCGATGGGCCCGATCTCTGGCGCCGCGGGCGCGCCGAGCTCGCCGTCAGCGCGGCTGACTCCGATGCAAGGGAGGCTTTTTCGCGAGCGGTGATCGTCTTCGATGCGACGGGACCCGTCGCCGCAGCGGGACAAGCTCCGCCGTCGGCCGGCGAGATCGGCCGCCACAAGCTCCTCGACCTCATCGGCGATTTCGCCCTCCACGGTGGACCACCGCGGGGTCGCGTTCTCGCGAGCAGGCCGGGCCACACGGCTTCGCATCGAATCATCCGCCAAGCGCTCGCGCTCGGCATACTATCGCGACGATGAGGCGCGTGGCCGAACGATGGGCGGGCACTGCGGTGCTGCTCTTTCTGGCGCGCGCGGCGGCGGCCCAGGTGGCGCTCCCCGGCGACGAACCGACCGACCCCTATGCGTTGCCCGACGCCCCCGCTCCGCCAACGTTGCCCGACTTGACGCATCGGGCCCTCGCCGCCTCGCTGGAGAACACGTTCGCGAGCATCCAGAACGCGGCGCCGCCCGGCCAAGCGCAGCTGGGGCGAACCTTCGGATGGATGGAACGTCTCGAAGTCGAGCAAGCGCTGTCGATTCGCCGCTGGTACGTCGGCGTGGCCGAGCAAGTGGCCCTCGGCAACCCACTGAACGAAGGATTTCAAATGGTCGCCGGCAATCCCGAGGTGTGGGGCCGCACGTTGTGGGCCTCGCAGGCCGGCCTCGCTTATGGCGGCGGGCTCGGTGCGGTCCTGCCCGCCTTCCGTCGCAGCGCTGGGTCGAGCACACTGACGCAAACCGTCGCCGTCGTTCGACCTTGGGACTACGCCGACTTCGTCAACGGCGACTTCATTCTCCGCCCTTTTTTCGATGTGCGCGGCATCGATGGGAGGGTCATGCTGCAGCTTCGTCAGGGTATCGACTGGGATCAGGCGAGTGGCGCGCTCACCAGCCGCACCACCTTCTACATCGGCTATCGCCCTGTCGAGCTCTTCGGGCTCGGCCTGGAAGCGTGGGAGATTTACCTGATTCAAGCGGCGCAGCGCAAAGACGACGGACGCGCGGCGTATGCCGTCAGCGCGAGCGTCCGGCTGATGACACGCGTCCTCACACCCGCGGTGAGCATCGTCGCGCCCATCGCCCGACCCCTCTACGACGCAGTCGAAGCCTTCTGGGCCATTCGCCTGACCATGAGCGTGATCCTCGAACCCAGCGCCTCGGCCTCGGCGGTGGGAAGCACGCGTTGACGGTCGAACGAGGCGCGGCACATCGGGCACCCCCGAGCCGAGGATCCGCCGAGCCTACCCATCGCGCTCTTCATTGCTTTCTGGCGAAGCTTTGCCAATGTACGCAATACGGATGCAAAGGCGGCTCTGGATCGGCATAACGGCGCTCTTCCTATGCACGGTCGCCGCCCCATCGGTTCGCGCCGACGAACTTCCCGGCATGCGCCGCGAAGCCGAGCACGTCGTCCACTTGCTCGACTACGTGGCGGCGGACTACGGCGCGGCGCTCGCCGGCGACGGCCGTCCCAACGAAACGGAGCTCGACGAGCAGCGGGAGGTGCTCGACGAGGCGGCGCGCCACGCGACCAAGCTCGATCCGCAGGAGGGCACGCCGCACGCGAAGTGGCTCTCGCAAGACATCCAGAACTTGAAGAGCCTCGTCGCTGCGCGCCGCCCGGCAAAGGAAGTGGAGGACGCGGCGCGTTCGGCGCGCGGGCAGGTGGCGGCCCTCTACGACCTCGTGGAAGCGCCGTTCCAAACGCCATCGCGCGAGCGTGGCGCGGAGCTCTACGAGCAGCATTGCAGCGCGTGCCACGGATCGGACGGACGCGCCGACACGCCGCGCGCCCTCGAATATACGCCGAGACCCGCCAATTTTCGGAGCACGGAAGTATCGCGCAAGCTTTCGCCGCTGCGCGTCTTTACCGCGCTGCGGTTCGGCGTTCCCAAGACGGCCATGGCCCCCTTCGATTTTTTCTCCAACGCCGAGAAGTGGGACATCGCTTTCTACGTGCGATCGCTCGATCACGCCCTACCCTCCGAAGCCACCGGCGCGCTGCGCCTGTTCAGCCTCGCCGAGCTGGCGCGCGAAAGCGACGACGAGATCCGCGCCGACCTCGAGCGCGCCGGCTTCGCCGCGGGCCGTATCGAGCGTGCGCTCGACGAGCTCCGCGCGCGCGCCCCTTACGACCCCGAGACGCTGAATCCCAAGGGCACCGCGCGGTTGGTCCTGCGCGCGCGCACCGAGCTGCGTCGGGTGAGCGCCCTGCTCGTTCGCGAAGAACGCGAAGAGGCGCGAATCGCGCTCTTGCGCGCCTACCTCGACGACGTCGAGCCGCTCGAAGCGCCCCTCAGGACCGCCGACCCCGGACTCGCGCTCGACATCGAAGATCGTTTCAAGCAGCTTCGCCGCGACATCAGCGAAGGGGGGCCGCGCGCGGAGATCGATCGGGGGCTCGCGTCGCTTGCAACCCAGCTGGCGCGCGCGGGACGCAAGCTCGACGACGCGAGCGCCACCCCGTCCTTCGTGACCACCATGTTCTCCAGCGCCGGCATCGCGCTGCGCGAAGGGGTGGAAGCGGCCCTGCTCATCGCGGCGCTCCTGGCGGTGGTGGGCCGGGCGGGGACGCCGGAGCGCAAGCGCTGGGTCCATGCCGGCTGGATCAGCGCCGCCTTCGCCGGAGCGGCCACCTGGTTCGCATCCCAGTACTTCTTGGAAATGTCCGGTCTCAGCCGCGAGCTCATCGAGGGAGTGAGCGCCCTGCTCGCTTCGACGGTTCTCTTCTACGTCAGCTATTGGCTCTTCGCCAAACGCGAGACGGCGCGCTGGGTCTCGTACCTGCGCGGCAAGGCGAGCGGCGGCGCGGCCTGGTCTCTATTCGGCATCGCGTTTTTGGCCGTCTACCGCGAAGCGTTCGAGACGGTCATTTTCTACCAAGCGCTCATCGCGCAGCCCGGCGCGACGTCGGCCGCGGCGACCGGCGCCGTGCTCGGCGTGGCCGCGCTCATCGGCATCGTCGTGGCCTACGGGCGCGCCGGCAGGTTCGCGCCGCCGCGGTCGTTCTTCGCTTTCTCGAGCCTGCTGCTCTATGCGCTGGCGATCGTCTTCGCCGGACAAGGGATTTCGGCGCTGCAAACGACGGGACATCTCCCTTTCCACCCCGTTCGGTTGCCGCACCTGCCCGCGCTCGGCGTCTATTCCACGCTGGAGACGTACCTCGTGCAAGCGACGCTCATCGCGCTCGCCATCGGGGCCGCCATTGCGCTCCGATCTCAGCGCGAGCCGCCGGCGCCGCCCGGTCCAGGTCGCGATGGCATGGCCGGCTCGCGCGAAGGAGCGAAACTTTGATCGAGCTTGATGGTCGGTAAAAGCCGCTCGGCCACGACGGCCAACCGATCGGCGACGGCCCCTTCGGCGGCAGGCCCGTCGGCCTCGGTTGCATAGGCGACGAGCAAACAGCGACGCACCTCACCCACGATGGCGAGCACGAAGCCGCCGATCGAGGGAGCGTCCGCCGCAGTCCCGGTGAGTCCCACGATCACGCGCGCACGCTGACTGTCGAGTGGACGAACGCCGTCGTCGAGCAAACGCGATGCCTCGAGGTCGGGCAGGCTCGGATCCCATCCGCGGGCGCGTGCATAGCAGGCCCCGCGCGTCACGTTCTCGTCTTCGCGCCAACTGCGCAGGATGATCTTGGAGCGCGTCCCTTCGTGGGTTGCCCGCAGCCAGGCCGAGCGGTGATCGTCGATCCTCCACGCCGGGCCATCGGGAAGGCGGAGGGAGAGCTCGAAGCGCTTGGAATGGAAAGTCGCCCACGGCGTGCCGTCGAATGTTTTCGACTGCGGAGGGTCGGTAGAGGTGGGCGCCGCTGGCGCAGGCGGCTGCGGCGCGGAGCCACAGGCGGAAATGAAAACGAACGACGCGACGACTGCTACACGCGCGTGAGCCATTCCGGATGATGGCTGTCGGACCCTTTGACCACGTCGAAGTAACGCGCTTGCAGACGCTTGGTCATCGGACCCACTTTTCCATCGCCGACCGAGCGATCGTCGACCTCGCGAATGGGCGTCACTTCTGCGGCGGTGCCGGTGAAGAACACCTCATCGGCGAGATAGAGCTCGTCGCGCGTGATGCGATCCTCGAAGACGGGGATGCCCTCCTCGCGGGCGAGGGTCAGGATGGTGTCGCGCGTGATACCCGCCAAGATCGAGCTCGAAAGGGGCGGGGTGAAGAGCTTTCCTTTCTTCACGATGAAGAGGTTCTCGCCCGACCCTTCGCTGACGAATCCTTGCGTGTCGAGCAAGACCGCCTCGTCGTAGCCGCCGAGCTTGGCTTCTCCTTTGGCGAGCACGGAGTTCGTGTACTGGCCCATCATCTTGGCCTTGGCGAGGCTCACGTTGATGTGGTGGCGCTGCCAGGAGGAAATCTTGACGCGAATGCCCCCTTCGAGTGCCTCGTGACCGAGGTAAGCACCCCACTTGTACGCGACGATGAACGCGCGCACGGGGTTGTTCGGCGCATAGACGCCCATTGCCCCCTCGCCGACATAGACGAGGGGTCGCAGGTAAGCCTCGTCCATCCGGTTGTGGCGCATGAGCTCCACCGACGCTTTGCACAGCTGCTCTGCCGAGTAGCGTGGCTTTAGCTGGATGAGCTTGCAGGAGTCGAGCAATCGGTCGATGTGATCCCGCAAGCGGAACACCGTCGTCGACCCGTCGGCGCGCCTGTACGCGCGAATGCCTTCGAACGCGCCGAGACCGTAGTGGAACGTGTGCGTCAGGACGTGCACCTTGGCGTCGTCCCAATTGACCAGCTCCCCGTCCATCCAGATCTTTTCGACCTTATCCACCATCCTCGCAACCTCCAGACCGGCACCCATGGCTACCACGCCCCGAAAAGGCCGTCACGGCGGCGGGGGCCCCAAAATGCCTGGACGCCGACGAATTTTTCGATTGGCCGATCGCAGTAACCGCCGCGAGGCCACTGCCAGCCCGGCATGCGCATCTGCTGGAGCCGTGCTATCCGCGCGACCGATTTCCGCGCGGTCCGCTCGCGGCATTTCCGCCGCTAGCCGGACGCGCGGCCAAGAGAACGTACATGGCACCAGTGCCCCCGTGCTTCGGGCGCGCGGTGACGAAGCAGAGGACGTCGCGCGCCACCGGCGCCGTCGAGAGCCAATGGGCCACTTCGTCGCGCAGGACCGCTCGGCCAGCGCGGGAATGGATACCCTTACCGTGCACGACGAGGACCGCGCGCGCGACAGGCCCGCGAGCCCTCGCGCAAAACGAACGAACCGCCGTTTCTGCCTTTTCCACGGTCATCCCGTGGAGATCGAGGGTATCGAACACCGGCAAGAGGCCGCGCGCGAGATCGCGGAGCCGTCGCTCGAACCCCACCCGCGCACCCTGTAGGGTGGTCTCGTCAGTGCGCATTTCGAAGGCCGGCGCTTCCATCGACGCTCGTGCAGCCGGGGGGGACGCCTCGTTCTGTCGGACAGGCGGTGGAACGCGTTCGACCCTCGGGGGTAGCGGATGCACGCCGCGCGCGTAGTCGTCCGACCCGAGGCGCAGCGGGGCCGTGGGGAGCCTCTTTTTCAACCTTCTTCCTCGGACTGCCTGCGCGCACGCAACGCCGTGATGACGCTCTGGATTCCCGCCAGCTGGCCGTCGGCGAAATGCCAGTCGGTGTCGTCGAGCTCGGGGAAGTCGTGCGGGTTTCGGATGTCCTCCGCGGTGAGCCCGGGGCGAAGGCGCCGCGCCAGCTCGATCACCTTGCGCGACTGTAGCTCCTCCATGGCGGTCAAGAGCGACATCACCTCGTCGATGGCCGCCGCCCGATCCGTCTTGACGCTCACGGCGACCAATCGAGCGACGGCTTTCGATCGAGCAAATCGAAAGCCCGAGCCAGCGCCAGGAGAACCAAGGCGTGGGTGATGTCGCCGTTGCGGATGCAATTGCGGATCTCTTCGCGCGTGAGAAGCACGACTTCGCAATACTCGCCTTGATCGAAATGAGGGTCACTCTGCCATTCGGCGCCCACCACGAGGAACATGTGGTGCCAGTTGTCTTGCAACGCGGGGTTGGGACGATTCACGCCGAGCCGCGCCAGCCTTCCTCCGCCATATCCCGTTTCCTCGCGGAGCTCGCGCATCGCGGCTTCGGCCGGGCTCTGCCCTTCATCGATGATGCCACCCGGCACTTCCAATGTCGGCGCGTCGATCCCGTGCCGGTATTGCCGCACGAAGACGAACTTGCCGTCCTTGGCGACGGGCACCATCGATACCCAGTCGCGCATGGCGAAGGTATAGGCGTGATGCACGTGCTCGCCCTGCGCATCGACGAGCTCGTGCCGGTGGAGGGTGAAGATCCGATAGTCACCTAGGCATTCGCTCGTCTTGCGATGAATTCTCGACATGGCCTTGCTCCTCGGCCAAAGACCGGCCCCCGCTCAGGGTAGCAGGGTGTCGCGCGGGTCTGTGCCCTCGCCTTAAGGCGCGAATACGCCTTCTTGACTTTCGCCCCCCCACCAAGGGGCGGTCGTGCGCGCGTCGACTTTGGTATCGCTGCCGCCGAGCGGCGGGCGCGGCGCGCCCGGATGTGTCTGTTCGTCGAGGGGAGCGGCCGGATCGGGCGGGGCAATGCCACTGGTGTTGGAAGCCGAATCCTTGGGCGGCCAAGTGGCGACATACCGCGCTGGCTCGCCTGGACCCGATGCGTCGATCCAATAAACGTGACCGGTGCCCGCCGGGCGCACGTCGAGGTGAACGAACGAGCTGTTCGGATAGTACCCGCAGCCAGTGTCGGGAAGCGTCCGGCAAAACTCGACGAGTTTCTCGTTCGGTACACCTTCCACGCGCAGATCGAGCGCGCGCGCCGACTGATGAAAGCTCCCCAAGCTCGTCGGCCGGTAACCCGAGACGAGCGTGATTTTCCGGGCTTGAAAACGATCGACGACGCTCTGCAGCCGCGTCACGAGGCCCTCGTGGATCCGTTTGATGCCCGGCAACCATTCGCGGTGCGCGGCGCGGCGGATCCGAGACGCCAGCGCGCTCGGCCTGGCGATGTTCATGGGGCGAACGAGGATCGACAGCTGCTCGACCGCCGCCGAGTTGGGACGGCCGTTGCATCGGGTCAAGACGACCGTCTGCGCATCGCCCCCGAAGCCCCGCTCGAACTGAACGGCATCGCGCACGCACGGGGCCTTCAGCGATGCACCTGCGCTCGCAGCCGCCGCGGCCTTGCCTTCGCGCGGCGCGGCGCGGGGGCCGCCCTTTCCGCCTTCGACCTCGCCGGCGACGCCCGGCTTGCTGCGGGGAGCGGCGCGTTCGACCCGCTGGTCGAGCGGCGACGATCCGCCGCGTTGGCGCGCCCGCGATTTCCCGTCCGCCGGCACGAGGGGTGGCGTGACGGTAACGCTGGCCGCCGCGGCCTTGGGCGCGGCCGCGCCGATCGGTATCACGAACGCAGTGATCGCCAATGCGACGCCGCTCAAGGCCACCCCCCTAAGCACGGCTCTGTCGACTCTTCGCCATACCCGATCTTGATCGGTCACTTCAGCGAGGCGGCCACTTGGGCCGCGCCGACGGCCGGATGATGGTTGGGGCCTCTGTTTTCCCGATCGGTAACCCATGGCCGTTCCTCCAAGCGCCCGAGCCCGTTTCGTGCCCGAATCTTCCCTTCGCATGCCCCACCCGAGGAGGACCAATTTCCTGCGAGGCCCCGCGCCGCGGCTGTGGTAGCGAAGGCCCGCCATGACCCCGTCGGAATTCGAAACCCGCCTGCGCGAGCTCATGCGCGCTCACGTCGTCTCCGTCGAGAACGCCCACTCCATCGAATGCCAAGGCTGCGAGAAGTGCCTGCTCTGCACCTTCTGCCGCGATTCGAAGAGCCTGACCCGCTGTCACTACTGCACGGCGTCGTCCAATTGTACGGATTGCGCCCACTGCCGCGCCTGCACGTCGTGCCTCGGCTGCAGCCACTGCATCGCCAGCGAAGGCTGCACGGGGAGCAACTACCTCGTCAAATGCGTGGGACTCTCCGACTGCTCGTATTGCTTCGGATGCGCCGGCCTGTCGCACAAGGATTTTCACATCCTGAACGAGCCCCACGGACGCAAGGAGTACTTCGCCATCACCAGCAAGCTCGCCCAATCTTTGCGGCTCTAGGAAGATGCGCGCCGTCGTTCAGCGCGTCGCCGCGGCTCGGGTGGAGGTGGCGGGGGAGTTGGTCGGGCGCATCGAGCATGGCCTCGTCGCGTTCGTCGGCATCGGGAAGGGGGACGGCGAAGCCGAGGCGCGCTATCTGGTCGACAAGATCGCCAGTCTTCGCGTTTTCGAGGACGAGCTGGGCAAGATGAACCGCGCCCTCGCCGACGTCGGGGGAGGACTTCTGCTCGTGAGTCAATTCACGCTCTATGGCGACACGAGCCGCGGGCGGCGCCCCGGTTTCGACCGTGCCATGCCACCGGCCGAAGCCGAGCGGCTCTACGATCACGTCGTGATGCTCGCGCGGGCGCGGCATTCGCCGGTCGAAACAGGCCGTTTCCGCGCCGATATGCGAGTGCTCGTCGACAACGACGGCCCCGTCACACTGCTTTTGGAAACGCCGACGGTCTGAGCGACGCGACCGGACGGCGGTGCTGCGCTTCGCCGAAGCTACCGCGTGCGACTTGCCGCCAAACGTACGGCGAGATCGATCGCCGCCTTCATCCCGCGCGCGTCGGCTTCGCCGCGCCCCGCGATGTCGTACCCGGTGCCATGGTCGACGCTGGTGCGGATGATGGGCAGTCCCAAGGTCACGTTGACCGCTTCACCGAAGCCGACGAGCTTCATAGGGATGGTCGCCTGATCGTGGTACATCGCGACGACGGCGGCGTAGTGACCGGAGCGCGCATGACGAATGGCCGTCTCCGCACCGACGGGTCCGGTGACGGTCGCGGCAATGCGCGAGCGCGCGATCCTCAGGCGAGCGAAGTCGATGCCTGGCACGATGCTTTGCGATTCTTCGCTGCCGATGAGGCCGCCCTCTCCCGCGTGCGGATTGAGGCCGGTGACGACGATGCGCGGCTTCTTGCTGCCGAGTCTCGACATCAACCAGGCCGTCCAAAACACTGCTCCCGCCACCTTTTTCGATGTCAACGCCTTGGCCACGCGGGCGATGGGCAGATGCGTGGTGACGAGTGCAATGGTGAGCTCCTCCGCCCAAAACGCCATGACCACTTCGTCGGCGTTACAGCGGGCAGCGAGGTATTCGGTGTGCCCGCGAAAGCCCGATGCAGCGCGGCTCGATGAGGCGATGGCGCTCTTGGAGACGGGTCCCGTCACCAGCGCGCGCGCCGTTCCTGACTTCACGAGATCCATCGCTTGATCGATCCACGCGAGCTGCGCCGCACCGCCCTCTCGGCTCGGTTTACCCGGTCGGGCGCGCGCGATCGCGATGGAGGCAGCTGGGGCGTAGCACCCGATGAGGGGTGTTCGCTTCTCTCCCTCCAGTTCTCTCATCGAGCGCTCGTCGACATCGACGAGGCGTTTTTTGGGGAAGCCCACGATCGTTGCAGCGCGTTCGATCACCCGCCGGTCCCCCACCAGCACGATGGTAGCGTCCCGCGCCTCGGCAGCCGCTTGCACGGCCACCTCGGGTCCGATTCCCGACGGACAGCCCACGGAAATGGCGATGACCGGCTTCGGCATGTGGCGCGGTGCTTCTACTCCTCCCGAGGCGGCACTTCGAGAAGAAATGCCCGGGCTTGGGATCTAGAGCTCGCCGTCTTCCCAGATCACGCGCTGTCGAGTCTCGAACCAGTGCTCGACGTGCGGCTCGTAGCGGCGTTCGATGATGCTGCGCCGGATCTTCATGGTCGGCGTGAGAAAGCCGTTGTCGGTGGTCCAAGCTTCCTTCACCACCACCGCGAACTCGAGTTGCTCGTGCGGGTCGAGTCCCGCGTTGACCTCGCTGACGAGACCGCTGAGCTCGCGGCCGAGCGCCTCGCGGGGCAATCCCGTGGCGAGGGCCTGGCGCGCGTCCTCGGAAAGCATGAGCAGCGCGTAGGTGGCGGCCTGGTTGGCTCCGCACACGCAAACAGCCTCGATCTTGGGGTGTGAGCTGAGGCGATTCTCGATAGGGACCGGCGCTACGTATTTGCCCTTGGTCGTCTTGAACAGCTCTTTGACGCGGCCCGTGATGCGCACTCTCCCCTCGTCGTCGATCTCCCCCATGTCGCCGGTCTTGAAGAAACCGTCGGATGTGTAACAAGCGGCCGTCATTTCGGGTTCTTTGTAATAGCCGAGCATCTGGGCCGGACTCTTGACGAGAAGCTCGCCCTGCTCGCCGATGCGGCATTCGACGCCGCGGTTCGCGTGTCCGACGTAACCTGGCCGCGGCGCTTCGGGACGGGTGAAATGCGAATACGCCATGTTCTCGCTCATCCCATAGGCCTCGAGGAGATCGAGCCCGAGATTCCGATACCAAGCAATGATCGGCCCGGGCAGCGGCGCAGCGCCGGTGAACGCCAGGCGCACATGTTCGAGCCCGAGGCCCTCCAGAATCTTGCGTTTGATTCTGCGGCCGACGATGGGAATTCGAAAAAGGAAGTCCTGCTTTTTCTGCGGCAGCTTGGCCTGCACGGCGAGATAGAACTTCGTCCACAGGCGCGGCACCGAGAAAAAGATGGTCGGACGCGCGCGGCGCAAATCATCCAAGAACGTGTCCAGCGACTCGGCGAAGAACACCTGAAAGCCGCGGTAGATGGACAGATTTTCCACCACCATTCGTTCGGCTACGTGCGCGAGAGGAAGATAAGAGAGTATGCGGTCATCGGGCGTGGCCGGAAACATGTCGTGCATCAACATGCCGACGATGTTGAACGAGCGGAAGCTCTGCATGACCCCTTTGGGCCGTCCGGTGCTGCCCGAGGTGTAGACGATGGTGGCCAGCTCATCGAGCGCGCGGTCGGGCGCTCCCGCGAGTGGCGCGGTTCGTTCGACGATGTCCTCCCAACGCGGCCCCTCCGTCTTGGGCGCGAGGGGCAATGTAATGATAGGAAGACCAGCCGGGACCCCGTCCTTCATCCGCTCCCAACCGTCGAGCTTGCCCACGAAGAGCAGCCGCGCGTCGCTGTGCTCGAGGATGTAATGGACCGTCTCCGCATTGGTGATGGGATAGAGCGGTACCGTCACGTGCCCCGCCATCCAGATCGCCCAATCGGCCATGATCCAATGGGCGGAGTTTTTACCGAAGAGCGCGATCTGACTGTGCTCCGGAAGGTTCAGCGATTTCAGGTGCGCGGCCATGGAGCGCACCTCTTTCATGATGTCGCGCCAGCGGTATTTTGCGACTTGGCCCTTTCCGACGGGCTGCGTGAAATGCACGGAGTCGGGAAGCGTCTTCTCCCAGTGATAGAGACACGCGAGAGGGCTCGACTCTGCGAAAGGGTGTTTCGTCATTGATTCTCACCGAACGCCGAGGGCGCGCATGAGTTTGAGCTGTTTGGTGATGAGACCCGGGTAGGCGCTCAGCGTAGCGCCTTTGCGCCCCGCCAGCGGAAGAAGATGCTGCACCGCGACCAAGCAAGCCCACTGACACGCGAAGTTCCGAGGCTGTGGAGCCAATCCGCTGGCGAACTGCGGTTCGATGGCGCCGATGCTGTAGTCGCTAGTTCTGCTGCTTGGCGGCGAGTGCTTCGGCGGCGAGATCGTCGTAACTCATGCGCGACGCGCGCTCGTACTCCCCCTCGCTGTAGAGATCGTACATCAGCTCGGGGGGGACACCGGCCATTCGCGATGCGACGCCGCCGAGAAGTGGGCCGAGCAGTGGATGCTTGACCGTCTCGCGCAGCGACAAGAGGAAGCGCCAGAAGGGCCGCGCCGCCACCTCCGGTTTCGCGCCGAGGAGCTGTCCGCGTTTGAACGCCTCGCGCAGCCTTTTTCCCGAGGGATCGACCATGGTCATGGGCTGAAAAAAAACGTCGCGGAAGAAAGGCTTGGCGGCCAAGAGCACGTTGGCGAACGCCCAGATCGCCTGAGCGCGCTCTGCCAGCGGTTGCGGTGGCTGTTTTTGCAACCAGGCTTGGTACCGAGGCGACGCGTAGTACTCCGTCATGTGGTAGTCGACGGCAATGTGTCGCGATTCGTCGCGGTTGATGAGGTCCATCGCGCGCTGGCTCATCGCGTCGTGCACGAAGTCGTTGATCGAGCGGAGCAGCGCGATGTCGAGGATGAGCTCTCCCGCCGTGATGTAGACGTTGGCAATCTCGGCCGAGAGGTGACGCACCGCATGGACGAAGTGCTTGCGAAACACCACCAGGCTCGAGCTCATCTCGTAGGCGCGCAGGCGATGCACGTCGTAATAGCGAGCCAGCCGCTCCGCGGCGCGGGCATGCCGTTCTTCGTCGGCCACGAAGGTAGCGAAGATCTTCTTCAGCGTGTCGTTCTCGGCGCGCTTACGCTGCTCGTCGAAGAGCGCACCGGCCAACCGCTCGATGCCCGCCATGTCGGTAAAATACTGAACGATGGCCATTTCTTCGTCGCGGCCCATGGAGCGCGGCGGAGCCGACCAATCGAGGTCGTCGATTTTCCACTGCCCCTTGCAGCACATGTCCAGCATGCGGTCGAGGTCCATGGCCCTCCATCTCTTCCGTGCGGGGAGCTGTCAACGCTTTTTCCGCGGCGTCTCCCCCTCCGAATCGGTGGGCGCCCGCAGCTTGTACCCCGCGCCGCGCAGCGTCTCGAGCGGAAACTCTTCCCCGAGCTTGGCTCTCAGCCTGCGCACGTGGATGTCGACCGTGCGCGGGCCTCCTTCGTAGCGCGCGCCCCACACCTTGGAAAGCAGCTGGTCGCGGGTGAGCGCTTTGCCGCGCCGTTCGCAGAGAAAGGCGAGCAGAGCAAACTCCTTGGCCGTGAGCGACACCGGCCGCCCTTTGGCCATCACCTCGCGCGCCGCCTTGTCGACGACGATATCGCCCACCTTGAGCCGTTCCTCGGTGGCAAACTCGCTTCGCCGCCATTCGAGCGCACGAATGCGCGCGTAAAGCTCGGCCGGCACGTAAGGCATGAGCACGAAATCGTCGAATCCCGCCGACGGCTCGAGGCGTGAGACCTGCGCCGTCGTCAAGGCGATGAGCGCCCCCACCCCCTCGAACCCGACTTGTCGCTTGATCGATCGCAGCGCCGCAGCGGCGAGATCGGGCCGATCCGCCGCCTCGACGACGATGGCGCGCGGCCGGATCTCGTGCGAATCGGTCTCCCGAAAAAGATCGACAGGATCGTCCCACAGATCGAGCGTGCGCACCTCCGAGCCGAGGCTGCGCAGGATGTTCGCTGCGCCTGCTTCTCTGTCGATTTCGGGACCGTGTCCGACGACGGCGATGAACGAAAGAGCTGAGGGCACGCGGCTATCTTCCTCGCGCCCCGCACAATCGCGGTCCGCTCCATGGCGCTACGCGTTCTCGGCGGTTCCCATCATCCAATCTGCGTTCCCCCCACTGTGATCTTCGAGATCTTGACCGTGGGGCAACCGACACCGACCGGCACGCTCTGCCCGTCCTTGCCGCAAGTCCAAATACCGTCCGAGACGCCAACGTCATGACCCAGCATCACTACATCACGCAGCGTTTCGGGACCGTTTCCAATGAGATTCACGCCCTTGAGAGGCGCCGTAATTCTTCCATTTTCGATGAGATAGCTCTCGGTGAGCGAGAAGACGAAATCGCCATTGGAAATATCGACTTGGCCGCCACCGAATTTTTTCGCAAAAACGCCGTATTTCACGCTCTTCACGATGTCCTCGGGATCGTCTTTGCCCGCCAGCAGGATGGTGTTCGTCATCCGCGGCATGGGATGACAAGCGAAGCTTTCGCGCCGTCCGTTGCCCGTCGGTTCGAGCTTGAAGTGCTTCGCGCTCAAGCGGTCGTGCATGTACCCCTTGAGAATGCCGTTCTCGATGAGCACGCTGCGCGCCGGTTCGTTGCCCTCGTCATCCACGTTGATGGTGCCGCGACTCTGCAGCAGCGTCGCATCGTCGACGACGGTGCAAAGGGGGCTCGCCACCTGCTGACCGACCTTGCCGCTGTAGTTGCTCGTCCCTTTGCGGTTGAAGTCGGCTTCGAGCCCGTGCCCGACCGCCTCGTGCAAGAGGATCCCGCTGTCGCCGGGGGCAAGCACGACTTCCAGCTGACCGGCGGGCGCTTCGCGTGCGTCGAGCATGATCACCGCTTCGCGCGCCGCTTCGCGGGCATGCCATTCCGGCCCCTTGTCGTCGAAATAGCCGAGCGTCATGCGCCCGCCCCCGCCGCTCGACCCTTCTTGACGGCGCCCGGCGCGCTCGGCGAGGGCGCGTACTCCGAAACGAAAGAGCGGCTGGCGATCGCGATGGATCCGACCGTCGCTGGTCGCCAGCAAGATCTCGCGTATTTCTTCGGCGAAGCTTGCTTCCGCTTTGATGATGGCCGGATCGTGCGCGTGGGCGGCGCGGCTGGCGCGCTCGAGCAGCTCCCGCTTGGCGAGACCGGGTGTGTCGATCGACAGGGTCGGGAGCTCGTAGCGGCTCGCGGCGCCGAGCTCGCGCAGCTTGACCTCGACCTGGCCGCCACCGGAGGAAGCAATCTGCGACGCCGTTTCCGCGGCTCGCTTCATGGCATCCCATTCGAGATCTTCGACGTACGCATACCCGGTGGCATCGCCGCGCTGGACGCGGACCCCGAGCCCCATCGAGACGCCGCGCGACGCCGTCTTCAAGATGCCTTCGTCGAAGACGAGCGCGCCGCCCGCCCGGTATTCGAAGAACAGATCGGCGTAGTCGCCTCCGCGCGCGAGCGCCACCGAGAGAAGCCTCGAACAGATGGCAGCGTCGATGCCGGCCGGACCGCCAAGAGCAAAGGGCGCGCGGTATTTTTCGCTCGTCGTCATTCGGTGCAAAGTGGGGCGGTGGCTTTGCCGCGTCAACCACCGCTCTGCCTCCGAACGGAGAGGCGCGAACGCCGCGGCCCGCCTCCCCCTGCCCTCGGCGATCCACGGAAAGAACGGAACCGCCGGCCGCCATACGCGGGAAGAACAGCCCGCCGGTCCGCTACCGAAGAGGCGACGGACGTGTCATACCTGGACCCACAACGCCTCTCCTGGAGCACCTGCGCCCTCAAGATGCTTCAGTTTGGGCCGGAGTCGAAGTATCAAGTCCATGTGTTAGAGTCGAGATTCGGTCGCTTACCCTCTTTTGGCCTTAGCCCCAGCCCGGTCAACACGGAGCGCCTAAGCCGCGTCGAGGCTCGAATCGTCCCGCGAAAAACCTGGCTCGCAACGTGGCTTACCTTGACCGATCACGCTAAAATCCCGTAGATTTACGGTACTTGCTCCGATGTCAGGCGGCATCGAAGCAGCTGCCTATCCACGCAACGACGGAGTGTCAGAAGAAGTGGCGATCGACCGTGAGAAGGTGCTCCTGGCCGCCCAGGGTTTCATCCAGAAAAAGAGATACGACAAGGCGGTCGCGGAGTACCAGAAAATCATCCAGCAGGATCCGGACGACGCGCGGACCCTCCTGAAGATCGGCGACCTCCAATCGAAGATGGAGGCCCACGCCGACGCGGTCGCCACGTACGATCGCGTGGGCAAGTACTACGCGGCACAGGGGTTCGCCCTCAAGGCCATCGCCGTCTACAAACAGATCCGGGAGATTATCCAGCGCCAAGTCCCCGCGATCGCTGACCGCTACGGTCACATCACGCTCCAGTTGGCGCAGCTCTACGAGCAGCTCGGTATCGTCAACGACGCGCTCGTCGCCTACGACGAGATTGCCACCCAGCTGCAGCGCGCCGGGCAAGATGGGCCGGCGCTCGACTATTTCCGCAAGCTCGTCGAACTCGACGAGTTCAGCCCACTCGCTCATCTTCGCCTGGCGGAGGCGTATTCACGGGTCAAGAGCATCGACGACGCCATCCGTCATTTCAGCATCGCCGCCGCGATGCTGATGAAGGCCAACCGCCACGACGACGCGCTCAAGGTGTTCGAGCGTCTGCTCCACCACCGGCCCGAGCCGATCTATGCGCGTCGCGCCGCCGAGATCTACCTCGAACGGAGCAAACCCAACGACGGCATGCTCGCGCTCGCCAAACTCCAGATCTGCTTCCAGGCCGACCCGAAGAGCCTCGAAACACTGTCCCTCCTTTCCCGCGCGTTCGTGGTCATCGGACAGCCGGCGAAATCGATCGAGGTGCAGAAAGAGCTGGCGCGCACCGCGAAAGAACAGGGCAACCACGGCATCTGGCGCGAGACCGTGAACAAACTCCTGCAGGTCGCCCCCAATGACGAGCAGGTGCAGCGGCTGGCGAGCTCGCCTCCAGGCAGGAGCGCATCGAGCGTGCCCGCTGCAGCGGTGGCGTCCGTCAGCGAGCCCCCGCCGTCGATCACCGAGTCCGAGACGGAGATCGAAGAGCTTTCTGCGGACGACATCGAGCTCGATCGGGCAGAGAATCTGCGGTCCCCCCCCACGTTGCGCGCCCCGCTTGGCAGCTCGCGCTCGCCCGCGAGCAACTCGCGTACACCTGCTGCGAGCTCGCGCGCCCCCAATGCGCGACCCGGCGCCGGCCGGCCGGCCCCCGACGCGCGCCCAGCGACGTTTTCTGCTCCCGAGCTCGAGGTCGGCGAAGCGGCCCTCGGACCCGGCGAGATCTACGCCGACGCGGACATCGACCCTTCGCTGCATCCGCGGCGCATCCTCTCCGACGCCGAGTCCTACTTGAAGCTCGGGCTACAGGAGAAGGCGATAACGAGGCTGCAGCAGGGCATCGAGGCGCAACCTCGGTTGGTCCTGCTGCGGCGCAAGCTGCGCGACGTGCTCTACGAAGCCGGCGACCAGGGGCGCACCGCCGAACAGATGGTGGCGATCGCCGGCATTCTCATCGAGGAGGGTGACACCGAAACCGCGGCCGAAGAGCTCAGCACGGTGCTCAGCTTCATCCCCCAACACGGGCCGGCGCGACAGATGCTGCTCGACCTCGGGTACGAGCTGCCGACGGCCGAGTACTCGACGGTCGAAGCTGCCGATCTTGCTGCGATGGAAGAGTCGGCGCACGGGATGGAGAGCGGTGAGCGTCCCAGCGGCTCGATGGCGGCGATCGAGGAACAAGAGGGACAGGACGAACGAGAAGAACAGGAAGAACTACGAGCACCAGAAGAACTACGAGCACCAGAAGAACTACGAGCACCCGAGGAACAGGGACCAAAGGAAGACGCGGTCCGCGCCGCGGCGATGGCCGACTACGACAGCATCGGCTCGTTCGAAGCCGCCCCGCCGGAAGAGGCGCTTCCGAGCTTTCCCATGGAGGACGAGGAGCCCGTCAGCGTGGCCCGCGTCGAGCACGACAGCCTCGCCCAGGCAGCCGCAGCTCCGAGGAAGGGGGGCACCGGCGAAGTCGTGGAGGACGCCTTGGAGGAGGCAGAGTTCTTCCTTTCACGAGGCCTTTTCGACGACGCGCGCGCCATCCTCGAAGAACACCTGCGAAGACTCCCCGATCATCCGCTCCTGGTCGAGCGCATGGAGGAGCTCGAGCAAGCCATCGCCGAGATGGCGAGTTCGAGCGGCACCCGGGAGCGCCCCGAGGCCGCCCAAGAAGAGCCGGAAGATCGCGCGTTCGATATCGCCGCGTCGCTCGATGCGCTCGACGCACTCGACGCCATGAGCGCGACCCAGCCCGAGGTGTTGCATAGCGGCGATCAGGTCGACGTGGAAGAGGTGTTTGCCAAGTTCAAGGCCGGCGTGAGGGCCCAAGTGTCGGACACCGACAGCTCGACCCACTACGACCTCGGGCTCGCCTACCGCGAGATGGACCTCATCAAGGACGCCATCGACGAGTTCGAGCTCGCGGCCCGCGACCCCAGGCGCGAGGCTGTGTGTCAGTCGATGATCGGCATGATCCACCGCCAGCAGGGAGATGACGCTGCCGCCATCGAAGCGTTCATCAAAGGGCTGCATGCCGAGCACAAGACGCCCGACCAAGAGCTCAGCCTTTACTACGAGCTCGGCGACGCCTACGAAGCAAAGGGCAACGCCACCGAGTCGCTCTACTATTTCCGCAAGGTCGCGCACCGCTCGCCGGATCACGACGACCCGCGCGGCGGCGTGGCGGAACGTATCCGCACGCTACAGGGGGTCGGGCACCGGCCGTCGCGCGAACGGGCCGTGGGCGCGTCCGACGAATTCTCCGACGCGTTCGACTCCCTGAGCGGCGGCAAGCCCTAGCACTACGGCGTCAATTGCCGTCGAGCGTCCCCGGCCAGGAAGCCGACCAACTTCTGAACGTACGGGTCGCGCGCGAGATCCTCGGGCACGGCGCGGATCGACTCGCTGCGCGGCAACGCGTTGACGAAGAGGGTGCGAAATGCGGCCGCGAGGGCGCGCCGCGAACCATCGGGCACGCCTTGCCGGCGCAGCCCCACGCGGTTCAGCGCGCGGACGCGCGCCCGATCGCCGGCCACGATGACGAAGGGGGGAACGTCGATCTCCACCATGGCGCCGGCGGCAATGAAGGCACCTTCGCCGATGCGCACGAAGGGCGCGATGGCAGCGCGCCCGCCCGTCGTCACGCGGTCGCCGACCACGACGTGTCCCCCGAGCAGCGTCCCGTTGGCGAGCGTCACACCGTCGCCGATGACGGTGTCATGCGCGATATGAGCACCGGCCATGAAGAGGCCGTCGCTTCCAAGGAGGGTCGTACCGCGATCCTTGACCGTGCCGCGATGCACCGTGACGTGCTCGCGAAAGACGTTGCGCGCGCCGATCTCGAGTCGCGTGGCCGCTCCGGCGTGGGAGCGGTCTTGGGGATCGCCGCCGAGGACGGCGTAGGGGTGGACGACGTTGTCCTCGCCCATACGCGTCGGCCCGAGCACCATACACGACGCCAAGAGCCTGCAGCGAGGTCCGATCTCGACGTCGTCACCGACGACACATAGCGGCCCCACCGCGACATCGACGGCGAGCTTGGCGCGCGGGCTCACCACTGCGGTGGGATGGATGTCGATCACGGCGCCCGATCGACGATGGAGGCAAGCAGCTCCCCCTGCGCGCAGAGGGTGCCATCCACGCTCGCTTCACCGCGCAGCTTCCAGACATTGGAGCGGTGGTGCACCACTTCGACGTGCAGATCGAGACGATCGCCCGGTACGACGGGGTGGCGGAACTTGGCCTTGTCGATGCCGAGGAAATACATGAGGCTCGTCTCGGCATCGAACGGCTCGGAGACGTACGCGAGAATTCCGCCAATCTGCGCCATCGCTTCCAGGATCAAGACACCGGGCATGATGGGGCGGCGCGGGAAATGGCCCTGAAACCAGGGTTCGTTGATGGCTACGCACTTGTGGCCGTCGATGCTCTCTTTGGGCACGACGTGCGTCACCCGATCGACCATGACGAACGGGAAGCGGTGGGGCAGCACCTGGAGGATCTTGTTGATGTCGAGCGTGATGCGATCTTTCAAGGGTGCGGCTCCTTTGGGGCCGTTATTTGCGCTGGTTCTCACGGCGGAGCAAGCGCGCCATTCCCCGGAGCCAACGACGACGGTCGACGGCGGGATAACCTGCCACGACTTGTCCAGCGGCGACATCGCCGATGACCCCCGACTTGGCGGCGATTTGCGCGCCGCTCCCCACGCGGACGTGGTCAGCGACGCCCGCTTGTCCGCCCACGCGGACGCCAGCGCCGATTTCCACCGAGCCGGCGAAACCGCTTTGCGCCGCGACCATCGCGCTCGGGCCGAGGCAGGCGTTGTGGCCGACGTGCACGTGCGCGTCGAGACGAGTGCCGCGGCGAAGAATGGTCGGCGCGAGCGTGCCGGCGTCGACCGTGACGAGGGGACCAATCTCGACGTCGTCTTCGATGAACACCCCCCCCAGCTGGGGGATGCGCACCACGGCGCCCCGAGGACCCGTTGCCCAACCGAATCCCGGTCGCCCCACGACCGCCGATGCGCCGATCATGGCGCGCGCGCCAATCTGCGCTCGCGGATAGATGACGGCGTGGGCTTCCACGATCGATCCCGGTCCGATGATCACGCCGTCCATGATGACGGCAAAGGGCCCCACGGCCACGTCGGGAGCGAGCTTCGCTCCGGGGTCGATCGACGCGCGGTCGCTTCGTAGGCGCTCGCGCGGCGGTTCGAGCTCGGTGAGCACGGCCGCCAGCGCGAAGCTCGCGTGGTCGTGGACCCAGCGGCGTCCGGGCGGCACGAGCGGCGCAAGGTCGGTGGCCACGAGCAGAGCGCACGGCGAGGCCAGCGCGGCTGCAAGGTGACGGCGGCTCGTCAGGGGGCAGAGATCGGACGCCTCGCTGCGTTCGAGGGGCGCCAGGCGGTGAACGACCCGGCCACCCGCGCCGGCATCGACCGTTCCGCCGTGGCGTCCAGCGAGATCGCCCAGCGCGACAGGCGGCATCGAGAGCCCAACGCCGATCGAATGCACGTGCCGAGCTTACCACGCCGGCCTTCCTTCACCGGCGAGGCCGGGTGTGCCGACGAGAGCGACGCTCAGTCCGTCACGGCAAAGCCGGGGCGCCTTCGCGATCGGCCAGCGGGTAAAGCTCGTTGTCTTCGCGATCCATGCGCCGTTTGAGCTTGCCGAAAATCTCTTGGGTGTGCCGTGCGTACGTGCTCGGGTCGGCTTGGATGACCTCGATCGAGCTCCATTTCTCGTGGTGCGCGGCGAACGTCCCGTAAATTCCGCCGAGCTCTTCGAAGAGATCCTGGGCGAGTGCGCGGACGGCAGGGTCGGCGTGCTGCAGCAGGCGCGGATAGAGCGCCTCGTTTTCCATGGAGCTGTGGACGACGAGCTTTCCCTTGAGGCGAGCCATCATCCGGCGGACGCCGCGCGCATTGCCGGGAAAGTCTGGAGCCTTCAAAGCTGCATCGACTTCGAGCGTGAGCCGCAGCAGTTCTTCGTGCTGCCGTCGGAAGCGGTCGGAAGGGAGCATCGGTTCTCGTTGCGACGAGGCGCAGAGAGAAGGATACGATCGCTGCACCCCGACCGCCCGCAGATTCCGTGCCTTGCTTGGGCGCGCCGCACCCACTTCGCGACATGTAGGCGCTGAATAGGTACGCCTGAAAAAGGGAGGCGCTGCCGGTGGAGCGTCGGACGCCGGTGCGTGCGACAAGGCGTGATGGGTTGATCGCTTATTTGGCGACGGCTTTGGCAGGCGCCGCCGGGGACGCGCTGGAAGCGGGAGCCGCACCGCCGCCGCCGCCGTTGTACATTTGGATGACGCGATCGGTGAGATCGAGATCGTTGCGCATGTAAGGGACGGCTTGCTTCTCGAGGATGGCGTCGTAGCCGTCCTGGGTTGCGAGGCGGCGCAACAGGGCGACGACCTTGCCGTAGATGGGCTGCGTCAGCTCGCCCTGCTTCTTCTGTAGCTCTTTGTTGTATTCGACGAAGACCGTCTGCAGCTCGACCATCTGCTTCTGCCAATCTTCCATTCGCTTCTGCAGCGCCTGCTGGGAAATGACTTTCGACTGCTTCTCGATTTCCTCGCGCTGCTTTTGCAGCTCGGTCTGCTTGGCGTCGAGCTCTTGCTGGCGCTTGTCGAAAAATTTCTTGAGCGTTGCCTGGGCGCGCAAGCCGTCTTCCGTTTCCATGACGGCGCGCTGCACGTCGACCACGGCAAGCTTCAAGCTCTGCGCGAACGCAGCGGGGGCAAGGAGCCCCAAAAAAAGAGCGAGGACGAGAGCGCGGAAATGAACATGCTTCATGGCGAGCCGGCGTAGCTTCTGACGGGCCGTTGGTCAAGTGGGAACCCCTGCCCCCACCCGGGCCCGCGCCGAGATGGGGGCACTCGCTACGGTTCGACGGCGTCCGTTTGACAGGTGACGCCCCCGACCTCGACCTGAATCGTCACGTACTCCACGCGAAAATGCCGGCGAAGGGTCGCCTCCACGCGCGCCGCGAGGGCAAGATCGCTACTTTTCGCGCTCACATGGGCGCTGATCGCGTCGTGCCCCGCCCCCAATGTCCAGACGTGAAGCTCGTGGAGCTCGGCCACTCCTGCCGTCCCCAAAATCGCCGCTCGCACGCTTTGCACCGCCAGATGCGGAGGGGACGCCTCGAGCAGAACCAGGATGGCGTCGTACAGGAGCCGCGTACTGCCATAGACGAGGATCACGGCGACGACGAAACTCGCCATCGGGTCGACTTTGGGCGAAGAGCCGAGCTTGATTGCCACGGCCGCGATGACGGCCGCGAGCGAGCCGAGCGCGTCCCCGAAGAGATGGAGCCACGCCCCTCGCAGGTTGAGGACATGGCCATGCCCGTGATGTGCGTGATGGGCGATGTGGTGGTGATCGTAATCTTCGCAGGGAGGCTCTGGGCGTTCTTTCTCGCTCCCGTGCTGGTGCTGGTGAACGCCTACGTCCGCCTTGGCCGTCCCCGCGCCTCCGATCGCCCCATGGATGAGCCACGCCGAAACTCCATTCACGATGAGGCCCCCCGCCGCCACGAGCAGCATCCGATCGGGCTCCGGCCCTCCCTGCTCGACCAACAAATCGGCGATCGCCTTCCACACGAGCAGGCACGTCGCGACGAGCACGAGCAGGGCATTGAAAATGGCGGCCACCGGTTCGACGCGGCGGAGTCCAAAAGTAAAGCGCGCCGTCGGCCGCCGCACGGCGACACGCATGGCCAGCGCGGCGAGCCCGAGCGCGGCGACATCGGTGAGCACGTGCACCGCTTCGAGCTGGAGTACATCGCTGTCCGCCCAGACCGCGCCGGCCAATTGGGCCACGAAGAACGCGGCGGTGATCAGCATCACCACGACGAGCCGCCCCACCTGATGTCGCTCGCGCGCGGTGAACCCCGACGGCCTGATGATGCCCGACGGCATGCCCGTAGAACTGGCGGAGATTCGACCTTGCTCGGTCACGACCGACGACGGCTGGCGGACGGACGACATTCGGCGTTGGCCTTGATCATACGAAACTAAATGAGAACGTACTCGTCCGCATTGGTCGCTTCCTGCGCCACGATGCTACGTGTCTCGTCGTCGCGTTTGACGGCGAGATCGTAGAGCTCGGCAAGGATGGTGGGGTGCTCGCGGATGAGCGACATGAACTTCTCCGTATCGAGATGAAGCGTCACCGTCGGGTGCACGGCCACGACGTCGGCTGACGAAGGGCGACGAAGCACGAGCGCGACCTCGCCGACGATGTCGCCCGGGCCGAGCGTGGCCAGCACGAAAGGCTCGTTTCCTTCGTCGCGGATGACGGCGACCTCCCCGGAGGCGATGAGGTGCAAGCCCGTGGCATTGCTCCCTTCGGAGATGAGCTTGTCACCCTTTTCGTAGACCCGGGTCTCGAAACGCTCCACGAGGGCGGGGCGCTCCTCGGCTCGGACGGCGGAAAGAATGGGACTCGTCCGCACCAGGTTTTGCACCATGCGCCGACGGCAGTGGCTAGCGAGCTCGATGGCCACCTCGGGTTCGCGTTCGGCGACGGCGTCGAGCGCGTCCTTGCGACCGAGCAGAAGGATGCTGGGGCGACAGGCCACCACGCTCGCCGCCCGAGGAGCGCGCGATAGGAGCGCCATCTCTCCGAAGAGCGCCCCTCCCGTCAGGCGCGCCAGGAGAAGGGACGTGCCGTTTTCCATGGTGCGCTTCACCTCGAGCTCGCCGCGCGCGACGATGTACGCCTCGGCGCCCCCGGTGCCCTCTTCGATGACGATCGTCCCCTGCGGGACGGTCGACACCTCGAAGACCTCGATCATCGCGCGCAAGCCTTCGCGGGTAATCGACGAAAAGAGCGGCTGCGGCGTGATGCTCGGAGGGGCGGGCCGGGTGGCCACGGTTTCCTCCAGTGCACGCCGCGCCTCGTGCACCACTTCGGTCGCCTTGCCGAGAAGCGCCGGCCCCGTCAGCACCGAGGCAAGCGGGTGAAACTCGTCGGCATGGGGGAGCTTGGGGGGATGTCCCCCGCCATCTCCAAGACGCGGCGAGCCGGAAGCGAAAGCATCGGCGATGGCGTCGAAGTGCTTGCTCGCGTCAGCGCCGAGCGTGCGCAAATCGCTGCATGCGGCGACGGCGAGCGGCAATTGACCGGCATCGATGGCGCGCGCCACGCAGATTTCGAGCGCCTCGCGCGCCCCTTCGAGACGTCCGAGGTCCGCCAGCAGGCGGCCTGTCAAGAGCAGTCCCGAGGCCATCGCCGGATCGGCCGCCACGATGGCCGTCGCCCACCTCAGCGCTGTGTCCTTCTCGTTGGCGAGGGCGAGCGCGAGCGCACGGTCGACCGGCGACTCGGCGGTCGGACCTCCAGGAAGCTCGGGCGGCGACGCCTTGCTCATTGCCCTTCGTATATCACCCTTCGCCACCTTCGCGCCTGCGCCGGAGCGAAGCGCTCATGGCGTTAGCAGTCGCCTCGACGAGCGGAACGACCTTGGGGTAGTCCATCCGCGTCGGACCGAGCACGCCGATCGTTCCTGCAATGCGACCCTGGTCGGTGTAGGAGGCTGCCACGACGCTGAGGTGGCCGCCCACGAGGTCTCCGGCCTCGCTCCCCACGAAAATCTGCACGTCCTTGGCTTCGATGGTCCGGTCGAGGAGCGACACCAGCGTCTCCCGCTCGTCGAGCGCGTGGATGAGCAGGCGCATGCGATCCACGTCCGAGAATTCCGGATGTTCGAGCAGCAACGCTTCGCCTTGGATCACCACGCCTTGCCGCTGGCCGATGTCCCCCACCGCCAGGTGCCCGAGCTCGAAGGCCCGGTGGCGCAGCGAATCGATCTGCACGCGGTCGTCTTGGAGCCGGCGCGCGAAAAGCTCGCGCACCTCTCCCAAGCTTCGCCCCTCGATGACATCGGCCAAGAGGTTGTGAACCCGGGTCAGCTCTGCCTCGCCGAGCGGCCGCTCGATGCGAATGAAGCGGTTTTCGACGGTACCGTCGGCGAGCACGACGACCGCCAGGATCTCGCCCGGTCGCGTGGGGATGAACCGGAGCTGCATGAGGGCGCGCGTCTCTCGCTTCGGCGCGATCACGACCGCCGTACCGGTCAGCTCGGAAAGAAGGCGCCCCGATTCGCGGGTCCATTCCGCCCCCGGCACCAGGGCATGGAAACGCTCCACGATGTGCTCGCGCTCTTCCACCGACAGCGGCCTTACCTGCATCAAGGTGTCGATGAAGAGTCGGAAGGCCTTGTCGGTAGGGATGCGTCCCGCCGAGGTGTGCGGTTGATGTAGGTACCCGGATTCCTCGAGGTCGGAGAGCACGTTGCGAATGCTCGCCGACGAGAGATCGAGACCGTATTTTTTGGCGAGGGTCCGGCTGCCGACCGGTTCGCCGGTCGAGATAAACTCCGTGATCGCAGCATAGAGAATGCTTCGGGCACGATACTGCAGCTCGCTCATCAGAAAGAGTCCCGCTTGCCGATCTTGTCCGGACGAGACCCTTCCGTCAAACGGCCGGGGCGGGCGGGGACGGTTCTTGCCCTCCGCGGCGTGCGCCCGGAGAGGAATGCCTGCTCTTGCCGACGGGGGGCACCGCTTTTTTCCCCATGTTAGTTGACACGATGAGCACCCCGGCCGGATCATCGGGACTCTACCCTGCCGTTCGGGCAGGCGAGGCGAAACCGGCAAGCCCCGCCGGCTATCTTCATAGCGCAAAGAGGAGAACTTTCCGTGCCCACGACCCTGCTCGCCATCGACGACAGCGTCACGATGCGCAAAGTCTTGGAAATGACCTTCGCCGGCGAGGATTTTCGCGTCGTCAGCGCCGAGAGCGCGGACGCTGCGTTTGCCAAGCTCCGATCCGAGCGTCCCAGCATCGTGATCTGCGACGTCACTTTGGACGGGCCCGGAGGCTACGCTGTCTGCGCCAAGATCAAGTCGGAGAACCCCGCGGTGGCTGTCCTCCTCCTTGCGTCCAAGCAGCAGCCGTACGACGCCCACAAGGGCCAGAGCGCACGCGCCGACGACTTCATCGAGAAGCCTTTCGACACCCAGCAGCTCATCGACAAAGTCAGGCGCCTCGCCAATCGCCCCGTCGAAGCAGCTCCGCCGGCGCGCCCGACGGCGAGCACGGGCGCACCCATGTCCATGGGTCCGGCCACGCAACCCGGTGTGGCGCCCGTTGGCGGGGGACCGGGACGACCGCCGCCCGCTCCCGCGCCTGTGCGGGCTCCCGGGGGTCCTCCGCCCGCGCCTCCGAATCGCCCCGCGCCGGGTGTTGCCGCGGGCATCGGTCGCGGAACCCTCGCCTACGGCGCCTATGCGTTGCAGAACCCCGCCGCTCCCGCGGCGCCGCCACAAGCACCTGCTGCCTCACCCGGACCCTTTGGCGCCGCGCGCCAGCCTGCCGCGCCGGCTGCCCCGTCGCCGCCCGCGGCGACGGTCGCACCCGCAGCGACGGTCGCACCCGCAGCCGCCCCACACGGGGCGACTTCAGCGGGGTTCGCGTCGCCCACCGCTGCCGTCGGAGCCGCCGCGGCATCGGCTGCGGCCGCCGCGTCGAGCGCATCGAACGGCCAGCTCGCGGCCAAGCTCCAGCATCTCGGCCTTTCCGACGCGCAGGTCTCCGCCGTGCTCTCGCTTTCGCGCGAAGTCATCGAGAAGGTGGTGTGGGAAGTCGTT
>Ga0193706_1000218_pt1 | contig 38080 bp, 46 predicted proteins | sample U3c1metaG_FD_160130 | JGI IMG/M metagenome (GOLD analysis project Ga0193706, IMG submission 160130) | Soil microbial communities from a riparian zone of the East river system, Colorado, United States - U3c1 | ecosystem: Environmental > Terrestrial > Soil > Riparian zone | place: USA: East River... | reverse complement strand
CGCGCTGATCCGCTACCGGGCCCGCGAGGGCCGCTCGCCCTCGACGCGCTCCGAGGCGAACGCGCTGGAGATCGGCGCCGCGGTCCTGATCACGGCGATCGTCGCCCTGCTCGTCTTCCGCACCTTCTCCACCGAGGCCAAGGAGGACGACGCCTCGAGTAAGCCCGTCCGCATCGACGTCACCGCCTTCCAGTGGGGCTGGCGCTTCAGCTATCCCGGCCAGGGCGTCAGCGTGGTCGGCAACAGCAACGTCCCGCCGACCTTCGCGGTGCCCGGCAACCGCCCGGTCGCCTTCTCGCTGCGCTCCGCCGACGTGATCCACGCCTTCTGGATCCCGGGCGAGCGCTTCAAGCGCGCCGCGATCCCCGGCCGCGTCAACCGCTTCGACCTGCGCTTCGAAAGCGCCGGCCACGAGGAAGGCCTCTGCTCGGAATTCTGCGGGCTGCGCCACAGCGGCATGCGCTTCGACGTCTGGGTCCTCTCCGACGAAAGCTATGGGCGATGGCTGACGGCGCATCGGTAGCCCTGCCGGCCGAGCGCGGGCTCGGCTGGCTGGCGAGCACCGACCACAAGCGCACCGCGGCGAAGGTGGCCCTGGCCGCGCTCTTCTTCTTCGCGCTGAGCGGGCTGCTGGCCCTGGTGATGCGGGCCGAGCTGGCCCAGCCCGGCCTGCAGTTCGTCTCCGACCACACCTACGACGAGCTCTTCACCATGCACGGCTCGGGGATGATCTACCTCTTCCTCACCCCGATGGCGCTGGGGCTGGGGCTCTACATCGTGCCGCTGCAGGTCGGCGCCGCCGAGGTCGCGGCGCCGCGCCTGGCGCTCGGCGGCTTCTGGCTCTACCTCTGCGGTGGCCTCGCCATGTACTCGGGCTTCCTGACCGACTCGGGCGCCGGCAGCGACACCTGGACGGCGACGATCCCGCTCTCCAGCAGCGCCGCCACGCCGGGGGTCGGAATGGACCTCTGGGTGATCGGCGTCGGCCTCGCCACGCTCGGCTCGCTGCTGATCGCGCTGTCGATCCTGCTCACGATCGTTCGCCTGCGGGCGCCGGGGATGACGATGCTGCGGCTGCCCGTCTTCAGCTGGACGATGCTGGTGACGACCCTGATGGTCCTCGCCTCCTTCCCGGTCCTGATCGTGGCGATGGGCCTGCTGCTCGCCGAACGCCACCTCGGCGGCGTCTTCGACGGCGCCACCGGCTCGATCGCCTACCAGCACCTCTTCTGGTTCTACGGGCACCCGGTCGTCTACGTGATGTTCTTCCCCTTCGTCGGCGCCGTGGCCGAGGTCGTCGCCACCTTCTCGCGCAAACGCTTCTTCGGCTACCGGGCGCTGGTCGTCTCGCTGCTCGTCTTCACGGCGCTCTCGATGGCGGTCTGGGGACACCACATGTTCGTCACCGGCGCGGTCCAGAACCAGTACTTCTCGCTCACCTCGCACCTGCTCGCGGTGCCGGCGGGGATCGAGTACTTCGACCTGATCGCGACGATGATCGGCGGCGCGATCCTGCTGCGCACGCCGATGCTGTTCGCGCTGGGCTTCATCTGCCAGTTCCTGATCGGTGGGCTGACCGGGATCATCGTCGCCTCGCCGCCGCTCGACTACCACGTCAACGGCAGTTTCTTCATCGTCGCCCACTTCCATTACACGCTGTTCGCCGGCAGCCTCTTCGGCCTGCTCGCCGGGGTCCACTACTGGTTCCCCAAGGTGAGCGGAGCGATGCTCCGCGAAGGGCTCGGCAAGCTCAGCTTCTGGCTCCTCGCGATCGGGGCGAACCTGACCTTCTTCCCGATGTTCTTCCTCGGTTTCGACGGGATGCCACGGCGGGTTCCCGACTACGCGCCGCGGCTCGGCGACCTCAACCTCCTCTCCTCGATCGGGGCCGGGGTGATCGCCCTCGGCGTGCTCGCCTTCCTCGCCAACCTCTGGGTCTCGCTGCGCCACCGGGTCCCGGCCGGGGACGACCCCTGGGGGGCGCAGACGCTGGAGTGGGCGACCAGCTCGCCGCCGCCGCGCCACAACTTCGACTCGCTGCCGCCGATCGGCTCCTACGCGCCGCTGCTCGACCGCCGCGAAGCCGAGGAGAAGGCGGCCCCGGCATGAGGGGCGCCAGCGCGCCGCTGCTTGCCTGGGGCTGCCTGCAGCTCCTGCTCGGCGCCGGGCTCGCCGCTTTCTCCGAAGGCGTCCCGGCGCTGCTCTTCCTCGCCGCCGCGGCGCCCGCCCTCACCCTGGCGGCCTGGAACCGGGCGCGGCCGGCAAGCGAGCGGGCGCGCTCCCTCCCCGCCCTCAGCCTGCCGGTCGTGGTGCTGGCGGTGGGAGCGGCGCTGGCGGCGCTCGGGCTGACCGCGGGGCTGTGGCTCAGCCTGGTCGGCGCCGAGATCGCCCTCTTCGGGGCCGTCTGGCTGGGGCGGGAGCTGAGGGAGGAGCGCCGATGGGGACGCTGATCGACCTGGCCCTTCCCTCGCTGGCGCTGTTCGGCTGCTACCTCGCCCTGGCCTCGCGGGTGCGCTGGCCGGCGGCGCGGATGGCGAGCTTCGCCGCCGGGCTCTGCGTCCTCGCCGCCGGGCTCGCGGTCGACGACCTCTCCCTCGCCGTCCACATGGCGGGCCACGGCGCCGTGGTGGCGATCGCGGCGCCGCTGCTGGTCCTCGGCCGGCCGGTGACGCTGTTGCTGCGGGCGCTGCCGCAGGCCACCGCGCGCGACTTCGCGGCGCTGCTTCGCTCCAGCTGGGTGCGGGAGGCACTCTGGCCGCCCCTCGCCTTCCTCGCCTTCGTCGCCACCCAGCTCGCCTTCCACCTCACCCCGCTCTTCGGCGCGGCGCTGCGCGACGGGCCCCTGCACGAGCTCGAGCACCTGCTGTTCCTGGCGACCGCGCTCTGGCTGTGGAGCGTCTGCCTCGCGGTCGAGCCGCTGCCGCGCCGCTGGCCGGCGCCGGCGCGGGCCGGGCTGCTGATGGCGGCGATGATGCTCTCCGACGTCGGCTCGGTGAAGCTGATGGTCGACGGCGAGGCGGCGGCCGGGGCGGCGATGACCGTCTCGATGATGCCGCTCGGCCTCGGCGCGGCGGCGCTCGTCTGGTTCTCGCTGCTGCGCGAAGAGCGCCGTACCGCCCGGCGGGAGGCGTTCCATGCGGCCTAGGCGCGCTCTGATGGGGATCGTCGCCGTCGCGCTCGGCGCCTTCGCGGTGGCGGTGCTGGCGCGCCCGCCCCAGGCCCGTCCGCAGGCCGCCCTTGCCGCGGCGCCCGCGGTGACGGCGCCGAGCGCGCTGCGAGCCGAAGGCAGGTCCCTGTTCGAAGAGGGCTGCTCGAGCTGCCACGGCTTCGACGGCACCGGCCTGCCCGGGCAGGGGCCCTCGCTGCTCGAAGCCGGCGAGGCGGCGGCGGACTTCTACCTGCGCACCGGGCGGATGCCGCTCGACCAGGTCGGCGAGCAGCCGCTGCGGGGCGATCCCCGTTACTCGGATGCCCAGATCCGCGCCCTCGTCGCCTACGTCGGCTCGCTCGGCCCCGGCCCGGCGATCCCGGTCGTGCACCCCGAGCGGGGATCGATCAGCGATGGCATGCGCCTCTTCGGCGAATCGTGCGCGGGCTGCCACGGCATCGGCGCCAAGGGCGGCGTCGCGATCGGCGCCTACGCCCCGCCCCTCGGCGAAGCGACCCCGACCGAGGTCGCCGAGGCGATCCGGGTAGGCCCCTACGTGATGCCGCGCTCCTCGGAAGCCCAGCTCGACCAGGCCGACCTCGACTCGATCGCCCGCTACGTGCAGCTGACCCAGAACCCCGACGACGCCGGGGGGTTTGGGATCGGCCACATCGGCCCGGTGCCGGAGGGCCTCGTCGCCTGGTTCGCGGCGATCGCGGCGCTGCTCCTCGTCGCCCGCCTGATCGGCGAGCGAAACGAGGGCGACGAGCGCGGCAGCGACGAGGGGGACCGGGCATGAAGCTGCTCCTGGTCCCGCTGCGCTGGGCCTGGCGCCTCCTCGTGGCGGCGGTCCTCCTGATCTTCAGCCGCCGCGACGACCACCAGGTCGAGCGCGAGCTGCCGGCGAGCCCGCGGGCCGAGGGCGCGGTCGCGGCGCTGCTCTTCGCCGCCGGCCTGGCGGGGCTCGCCTTCGTCCTCGTCTACGCCTTCGACGGCGGCGACACCCAGCTGCTCGGCGTGGCGATCGCCCTCGCCCTGGGCCTCGTCGGCGCCGCCCTGGTCCTCGCCGCCAGCCGGGTCCTGCCCCAGGAACAGGTCGAGGAGGAGCGGCCGCGCTTCGCGGTCCCCGCCGAAGGGGAGGAGCGCCGGCGCGAAAAGGAGGTCGAGCGGGCCGGGCTCAGCGTGCGCGCGGGCCTCGACGGCGTCACCCGCCGCCGCCTGCTCGGCAGCGCCGGCGCCGCCGCCGGACTCGGGCTGGGCGCCGCGGCGCTGACGCCGCTCGCCTCGCTGGGGCCGCGCGTCGGCAAGCTGCTCGAGGAGTCGCCCTGGCACGAGGGAACCGGCCTCGTCGAGGAGAACGACCTGCCGGTCCGCGCCGACGAGCTCGAGGTCGGCTCCTTCCTCACCGCCTTCGCGGAGGGCGCCGACAAACGCGACCTCGCCGCGGCGGTGGTCGTGGTGCGGGTCGAGGAAAGCGAACTGCAGCTTCCTCCCGAGCGCCGCGACTGGGCGCCGCAGGGCCTGCTCGCCTTCTCGAAGATCTGCACCCACGCGCAGTGCGCGGTCAGCCTCTTCCGCTATCCGCTCTTCGCCGAACGCTCGCCGGGCCCGGCGCTGGTCTGCCCCTGCCACTACTCGACCTTCGACGTGCTCAGCGGCGGCAACCGCGTCTTCGGCCCGGCGGTGCGGCCGTTGCCGCAACTGCCGCTGCGGATCGAAGCCGGCCGCCTGGTCGCGGCCGGCGAGCTCTCCGGCCCGGTCGGCGCCTCCTGGGGCGGCGTCAGGGAGGAGTCGTGATCCGCCGCGCCGTCGGCTTCCTCGACCAGCGCAGTGGCGCCGGCTCGGTGCTGGGCAAGGCGCTGCGCTATGTCTTCCCCGATCACTGGACCTTCCTCTTCGGCGAGATCGCCCTCTACTCGTTCCTGATCCTCGTCGCCACCGGGATCTACCTGACGCTCTTCTTCGAGCCCTCCAGCTCGCAGATCGTCTACCACGGCTCCTACGCGCCGCTGCACGGGCAGGAGGTGTCGAAGGCATACGCCTCCGCCCTCGACCTCTCCTTCGAGGTGCGGGCCGGCCTGCTGATCCGCCAGGTCCACCACTGGACGGCGCTCGTCTTCCTCGCCGCAATCGTCCTGCACCTGATGCGGATCTTCTTCACCGGTGCCTACCGCAAGCCGCGCGACCTCAACTACTACATCGGCCTGACCATGCTGACCCTCGCCGTGGTCGAGGGATACGCGGGCTACTCCCTGCTCGACGACCTGCTCTCGGGGATGGGGCTGGCGATCGGCAACGCCGTCGCCCTCTCGGTGCCGGGCATCGGCGGCCAGCTCGGCACGCTCGTCTGGGGCGGGCGCTTCCCCGGCAGCGACGCCTTCTTCTCGCGCCTCTACATCGCCCACGTGCTGATCTTCCCGGTCCTGATCGGCGCCCTGATGACGCTTCACCTGGCGCTGGTCGCGATCCCCAAACACACCCAGTTCCGCGGCCGCCGGCGCAGCGAGGCGAACGTGGTCGGCACGCCGCTGTGGCCCGGCTACGCGCTGCGCTCGCTCGGCCTCTTCTTCTGCGTGGCGGCGGTCCTCTTCGCGCTCGGCGGCCTCGTGCAGATCAACCCGATCTGGCAGTGGGGGCCGTACGAGCCCTACCTGGGGACGAACGGCGCCCAACCCGACTGGTACCTGGGCTGGCTGATCGGGGCGCTGCGGCTGATGCCGCACTTCGACGTCGTGGTAGCCGGGTACACGCTGGTCCCGAACCCGTTCTGGGGCGGCGTCCTCTTCCCCGCCGTCGTCTTCGGCTTCCTCTACTCCTGGCCGACGATCGAGCGGCGCCTCGAGCACGACCAGGCGCAGCACAACCTGCTCGATCGCCCGCGTGACAACCCGCGCCGCACCGCGATCGGCGCCGCCCTCTTCGCCTGGGTGGCGACGATCTTCTTCGCCGGCGCCGCCGATCGTGCCTTCGTCCAGCTCGGCGCCCCCTACGAAGGCCAGCTCTGGGGCTACCGGGCGGCCTCGTTGCTGGTCCCGATCGCCGCCTACTTCCTCACCCGCCGGGTCTGCGAGCGCCTGCGCGAGGGCGAGGGTCACCCCGGGCGCGGCTCCGGCGCCCGCACCGTCGTCCGCAACCCCGAGGGCGGTTTCGAGGAGCTCGCCCCCGAGCCCGCGCCCGGTGTCGCCGACAGCGATCGTGGGTAGGGAGTGCCGCATGTACGCCCCACCCCTGACCGCGGACTGATCGCGAGCGATGGCGAAGCTCGGCTACACGCTCTCCAGCGAGGAGTTCGACGCTCCCACCCTGGTCAGCCAGGCTGAGCGAGCCGAGCGGGCCGGTTTCGCGTTCGCCTCGATCTCCGACCACTTCCATCCCTGGATCGACGCGCAGGGCGAGAGCCCGTTCGTCTGGGCAACGCTGGGGGCGATCGCGCAGCGCACCGAGCGGCTCGAGCTGATGACCGGGGTGACCTGCCCGACGACCCGCATCCACCCGGCCCTCGTCGCCCAGGCGGCGGCCACCGCCGCGAGCCTCCTGCCGGGTCGCTTCTCGCTCGGCGTCGGCACCGGCGAGAACCTCAACGAGCACATCACCGGCGAGCGCTGGCCGGGAGTCGTCGAGCGCCAGGACCGCTTCGAGGAGGCGATCGAGGTGATCCGCGAGCTCTGGACGGGCAAGCTGAAAGCCACCGCGGCGAGCACTTCACGGTCGAGAACGCCCGCCTCTACTCGCTCCCCGCCGAGCCGCCGCCGCTGCTGGTCGCGGTCGCCGGGGAGAGCTCGGTCGAACTTGCCGCGCGGGCCGGCGACGGCCTCGTCGGGACCGCGCCCGTCGCCGACTCGGTCGAGCAGTTCCGCGCCGAAGGCGGCGCGGGCAAGCCGACCTACGGCCAGCTTCACGTCTGCTGGGCCGAGGATGAGGAGGCGGCAAAGGAGTTGGCGCTGAAGCAGTGGCCCAACGGGGCGATCAGCGGCAGCTACTTCCTCGAGCTGCCGCTGCCCGCCCACTTCGAAGAGGCGGCCGAGGTGCTGGACGGCGAGGACATCGCCGCGAGCATCGTCTGCGGCCCCGACCCCGAGCGCCACCGGGCCGCGATCCAGGAGTACGTCGACGCCGGCTACGACCACGTCTACGTCCACCAGGTCGGCCCCGACCAGGAGGGCTTCTTCGAGTTCTACGAGCGCGAGGTGCTGCCCGGCTTCCGCTGAGCGGCGGCCGGGGTCGCGAGCCGGGCCAGCGCCTGGCGGTCCTTGCGCAGCTCGCCGATCGATTCCCGCACCTCGGCGGCGCCGGCCTCGCGCAGCTCCGCCTCCGAGAAGCCGCCGGTCAGCACCGCCAGGGTCGGCACACCGGCCGCCTCGGCGGCCTTCACGTCCCAGGTCGAGTCGCCGACCATCACCACCGGGCCCTCGCAGCCGACCTTCTCGATCGCGGCCTGGACCAGATCGGGGTGGGGCTTGGTGCGCTCGACGTCGGCCGCCGTGGTCCAGCCCTCGACCAGGTCGGCCGCGTCCAGCAGCTCCACGTAGTGCTCGACCTCCTCGGCCTTCGCCGAGCTGGCCAGAACCGCCTTGGCGCCGTCCTCGCGCAGCTCGCCCAGGAGCTCGGTGGCGCCGTGCATCGCCTGCACTTCCCCGATCAGCTCGCCGTACGCCTCGCCCTCGGCCTCGCGGATCGCCTCGCCGTCGTTGCGCTCGCCCTCCTCACCGATCAACGCCGCGACCAGCTGGTCCCCGCCCATGCCGATGTGGCGGTGGATCTCCCAGAGCTGCACCACGTGGCCGTGATCGCGCAGGGCCCGATGCCAGGCGATCGCGTGCTGGTAGTTGGTGTCGACCAGGGTGCCGTCGACGTCGAGGACGACGGTGATCGGTTCTCGAGGAGCCACCTGCACGGATTACCCCCGCTTGCCCCTTTCCCAAACGGGTAGGAGAGCCGCATGCGCTACCTGCACTTCTGCGCGCACGAGCAGTTTCCACCCGACGATCTGCTGCGCCAGGCGGTCGCGGCGGAGCGGGCGGGCTTCGACGGGATCGGCTGCAGCGACCACCTGCAGCCCTGGTGGGAGGGCGGTGAGTCGGGCAATGCCTGGGTCTGGCTCGGGGCGGCCGCGCAAGCGACCGACAAGGCTCTGTTCGGGACCGGCGTGACGCCGCCGGGGCCGCGCTATCACCCGGCGCTGATCGCGCAGGCCTGGGCGACGATGGAGCTGATGTATCCGGGTCGCCCCTACCTCGGCTTCGGCTCGGGCGAGGCGCTGAACGAGGCGCCACTCGGCCACGGCTGGCCGTCGGTCGGCAAGCAGATCGAGCGCATGGAGGAGGCGCTGGAGATGATCCGGGCGCTCTGGGACGGCAAGAAGCTGAGCGGCGAGGGCGACCACTTCTCCGCCGACGGCGCCTTCATCCACAGCCTGCCCGAGAACCGTCGCCCGCCGATCTACGTCTCCGCCTTCGGCCCGCAGGCGGCGGCCGTCGCGGGCCGCCAGGGTGATGGGCTCTGGACGCTGGCCGATCCCGAAGCCGTGCCGGAGATCCTCGAGGCCTACCGCGGCGCGGCCTCGGACGCCGGCCGCGAGCCGGGCGAGATCGTCCTCCAGGCCGCCTTCTCCTGGGCGGCGGACGACGCGGCGGCGCTGGAGGGCGCGCGCGTCTGGAAAGGCGCCCAGCCGAAGGAGTTCTACAAGGAGGACTGGCACGACCCGAAAGCGATGTACGAGCATGGCGCCGAGCAGATCTCCGACGACGACCTGCGCGAGGCGATGATCATCACCGCCGACCCCGAGCAGCACGTCGAGCGGATCCGCGAAGTCGAAGCGATGGGCGCGACGACGGTGGCGCTGATGAACAACTCCGGCGCCGATCCGCTGGCGGCGATCGAGGTCTACGGGCGCGAGGTCCTGCCCAAGCTCAGCCGCTCGCCGGCGACCGGCTGAGGGAACCGCCGTGCAGCGAGTGCGGATCGGCTGCTCGGGCTGGAGCTACCAGGACTGGCGCGGCGGCCTCTACCCCGATGGCCTGCCGCAGCGCCGCTGGCTCGAGCGCTACGCGGAGGTCTTCGACACGGTGGAGGTCAACGCGACCTTCTACCGGCTGCCGAAGCACGCGACGGTCGAAGCCTGGGTCGAGCAGGTCCCCGACGACTTCCTCTTCGCGGTCAAGGCGAGCCGCTACCTGACCCACATGAAGCGGCTGCACGAGATCGCCGACGCGGTCGCGCGCTTCTGGGAGCCGCTCGAGCCGTTGCGGCGCGGACGGCGCCTGGGGCCGGTGCTCTGGCAGTTGCCGGAGAGCTTCCAGCGCGACGACGACCTGCTCGCGTCGGCGCTCGATCGGCTGCCCCGCGCCCGCCACTGCTTCGAGTTCCGCCACCCGAGCTGGTTCGCGGCGCCGGTGCGGCAGCTGCTGGAGGAGCGCGGCGCCTCGCTGGTGATCGGCGACGACAAGCGCCGGCCACTGCCCCCGGCCCGGCCGGCGGGTGAGCTCGCCTACCTGCGCCTGCACTACGGCCACCGCGGTCGCGGCGGCAACTACTCCGAGGCCGAGCTCGACGGTTGGCGGCGCCGGATCGCCGCCTGGCGCTCGCGGCGCCCGGTCTTCGTCTACCTCAACAACGACTGGAGGGGCTACGCGCCGGCCAACGCCCGCTACCTGGCCCAGCGCCTGTCGAGCGGCGGCGACGGGTAGCCGCCGCGCCTGTTCGAAGACCACCCCCTCCGGGTACTGGATGCCGATGACCGACTACTCCATCGTCAGGGCCGACGAGGCCGAGGACGCCTACGCCACCGGCAGCGACGTGCCGGGCGAGTTCCGCAGCCTCAAGGAGCAACTCGCAACCGAGCAGCTTGCGGTGACGCTGATCCGGGTGCCGCCCCACTCCGATTTCGAGCAGGGCAACGGGCACCGCCACGAGGAGTTGGAGGAGATCTACATCCTCACCAGCGGCACCCTGACCATGCGCTTCGACGAGGAGGTCGAGCAGGTCGCCGCGGGCTCGGTGGTCCGGGTCGCGCCCGCCACCACCCGCTCCCATCGCAACGAGGGGGACGAGCCGGTCGAGATCTGGGCCGTCTCGCGACGGATCGAGAAGCAGGACGCGACCAAGGTCGAGGACTTCTGGGAGCCCTCCGCCCGGGCCGCGCAGCGTCGCGCCTGACACCGCTCCGCTGCTTGGGCCTGCTACGCCTACGCGCTTGCCGAGGTGCTCTCTCGCTGCCCCTCGTGCACGCCCTCGGCGAACTCCTCGACGAGCTTCGCGTTGAACGCTTCGAGATCGTCGGGCCGGCGGCTGCTGACCAGCCCCTGGTCGACGTGGACTTCCTCGTCGACCCACTCGGCTCCGGCGTTGCGCAGGTCCGTCTGCAGGCTCGGCCAGGAGGTGAGCGTGCGGCCGTCGACGACGTCCGCGTTGATCAGCGTCCATGGCCCGTGACAGATCGCCCCGACCGGCTTGCCCGCCTCGAAGAAGGCGCGGACGAACTGGACCGCGTCGGTATCGGTGCGCAGCTGGTCGGGGTTGGCGACGCCGCCCGGCAGGACGAGGCCGTCGTAGCTGGCGGGGTCCGCGTCGCCCACCGATCCATCGGGGGTGAAGGTGCCCCCCTTGTCGAGGTGGTTGAACGCCTGCACCTGATCCTCTTCGGGCGCGAGCAGGTCGACCTCGGCGCCCTCCTCGCGCAGTGCCGCCAGCGGGCTGGTCAGCTCGACTTCCTCAACTCCCTCGTTGGCGACGAGAATGGCGATCTTCTTGCCTTGCAGTTGATCTGACATCTGCAGCTCCTTGGTCGGGTTGAGCGGGCGAATTGAGCAGGGGGGTGCCGTCCACCTGTCCGCTACCCGCGACCCATGGGTGATGAAACGATCGGCCTCTCCGAGCTGCCCTCCTCAGCGGTCGCTGCGGCGCAGCTCGTCGAGCGTGTTCTCGCTGAGCACTGACCGGGGCCGTTCGGCGACCACGTCGGAGCCCGGCTGGGCGTCGTCGTCGCGGCGCTTGATCAGCAGCCACTGGGGCTTCTCGCCGGGGCGGGTGCGCTGCAGGGCGAAGCCGCCGCGCAGCTTCTCGCCGTGCAGGACGAAGACGGCGTGGCCGCGCTCGAGCGCCTCCGGCCAGGCGACCCGGCCGCCCTGCTCGTAGGTCCCGCGGTCCCAGACGATCACGCCGCCGTCGCCGAGCGGGCCCTCGAAGTCGTTGTGGGAGAGCGCGTGATCCTCCACCTGCACGGCGAGGCGTTTGACGGCGGGGTCCAGCGAGGGACCTTTCGGGACCGCCCAGGAGCGCATCACGCCGTCGACCTCCAGGCGCAGGTCGAAGTGGTGGGCGGTGGCGGCGTGCTCCTGGACGACGAAGGCGCCGGCGCTGACCCCGCGGACGGCGAACTGCTCGTGGCCCTCGGCCTTCACCGGCTCGACGTCCACCGCAGCGACGCGGGCGCCACGCGGCCCCTCACGCAGGAACGCCGCCAGCTCCTCGACCGCCGGCCCGGGCCCCTCGGCGTGGACGAGCACGTCGCCGTCGCCGCCGTTGCGCACCCAGCCCATCACCCCCAGCTCGCGCGCCCGTCGCAGCGTCGCGTCGCGATAGCCGACGCCCTGCACCTCGCCGCGCACGGTCGCGCGCATCGCCGTCAGGCCGGCTTTCGCTCGCTTGGCCACGCCGGCTATCCCCCGCTCGCCGCCTCGCGGCGCGCCAGGTACCCGTCGAACCTGCTGCTCTCTTCGGTGTCCTCGTAGACCTCGTACTCGCGCAGTTTCCCCCAGGCGATGTGGCCCCAGATCACGTAGCGGTTGTCGTATACACGCCCGTCCTGGGGATCGTCGAGGTGGATGTAGCCGCGGACGCAGATCGTCTGGCGCCAGGGGAACCCCTTGAGGATCACCTCGTCGGGATAGATCTGCAATCCGAGGCTGGCGAAGCGGTTCAGCCACTGCTCCAGCTCCCGCTTGTTGCTCGCCCCGGGCGCAAAGGAGCTCTTGCCGGGGAAGGTGAACTTGACGTCGTCGGCGTCCATCGCCAGCGTCGGCCCCGGGTCTCCGGCGCGCATCGACTTCATGTTGCGGGCGATCATCTGCTTGGCCAGCCACGAAAGCATCGAGCCTCCCTTCGCTAGTTGTCGCCCGGGAGGCTAGCTCGACCGGCCAGCCCTTGGAAAAGGCCCGGGGCGGCTCCGCGTCGCCGCTACCAGCTTCGCGAGAGCGCGGTCCGGAATTCCGGGCCGACCAGGGGCACGCCGGGAGCGCCGAGGAAGGAGACGGCAAGCGAGCCATCCCAGATCCTGGCGCCGTTGGCGGCGCGGCGCAGGGTGCCCGTACCGCTGAACGGCGCCGGTGGACTGACGCTGGCGAAGCTGAGGGCGCTGTCGGTGGCGAAGGTGAGGGGCGAGGCCTGGACGAAAGCGTCGCGATAGATCGCGATCTGGCCCTCGCTCTGCTCGGAGGTCGCGATGTAGCGAGCCTGGCCGGCGCCGCTGCTGCTGGCTTCCAGGTCGAGGTCTCTGAGCCCGAGCCTGAAGCCGGCGCGCAGGGTGGTCCGCTTGCCGTGCTCGGCGGCTTCACCATGGACGGCTTCACGGTCCTGCCTGCCGTCGCCGGAATCCGCGCACTGCAGCGTGTACGGGCTGCGGCTCTCTCCTTTGGCCTGATGCGCGTGGACGGAGACGTATCCGTCCTCGCCGCGGAAGCGCAGGACGCCGACGAAGCGGCCGAAGCGCGTGACCGTGCGGTCGGGCCCCGCACACTCCCGCCCGCGCTTGCCGTAGCGGACCTGCCCGGACGGGCGGAAGCGCATCGAGAGGCTGCCGAGGCCGCCGAACTCGGCCTGGATGGCGTCGGGCCCAACCTCGCCACGAGCGATGTAGGTGGTGGTGGCGCCAGAGTGCTGGGAGGGCCTGCGGCGGGCGACGCTGAGGCCGACCGTCTGGTCGAACCCGGTGACGGTGACCTGGTAGCCGCCCGCGGCGTGGAGGCTGAGCTTCATCGCCGGCGGCTGCCCAGCTTGGGCCGCACCGGGCAGCGCCAGTGAGAGGGCGGTGAGGAGCACGGCTGCGAGCGCGCCGGCCTGGCGCGGCAGGCGCATCACTTCACCCTCGAGGCGCGGGCGAAGAGCCTGGCGACCTCTTTGCCGAAGTAAGGCCCGTAGTCGGTGGTGGCGTCTTCGCTGTAGCCAAGGGAGGTGACGCCGTTGAGCACGTTGCCGTGGATCACCCAGCCGCCGCCCGAGCCGCCGGGGCTGACTTCGCAGGGGACGGCGAGGTCGAGCGGGCCCGGCTCGAGGAACGAGCCGATGTCGTGACCCTCGTAGGCGGCCTGGGAGCAGCGCTGCAGGGTGCCGCCGTCGAAGGGCCGGGCGACGGGATATCCGTAGACGTCGAAGACCTGGTGCAGCGGGCGGTTCCAGGCGATGCCATCGCCGCCGACCGCGTCGGCGAGGAGCTGGCCGCGTTCGTTGCGCCCGACCACGGCCGCGCCGACGTCGAAGTTGAAATTTTCGCCGGCCAGCCACTGCGGGGTGGTGCCGAGCCACCTGGCGGTGAAGGTGCCGAAGGGGCGCTCGCCGTGGTGGTAACCGGGGACGAAGACCCACCTGTGGGCGGACCAGCGGCCTTCGTCGTAGACGCAGTGCCCGGCGGTGATGACGACGCTGAGGTTGGCCGCGTTGACGGAGGTGCCGGAGCAGCGCGCGAAGCCCCTCCCCCGCCCCTCGCCGATGAAGACGGCGCCGTTGACGGCGAGGCCCGGCAGGGTCGGGTCGGGGAGCACTTCTGAGGTGGAGCTGGCCCGGGCGCCGCTGGCCGCGGGCCGCGGCGGGTAGCCATTCCGAGCCGCCTGGGCGCCCGCGGGCGCGAGCGCGAGCAGCAGGGCTGCGCAGAGCAGGGCGGCGTTGGCGCGGCAGAGTCCCATCAGGCGGAGGTGAGGGTACAGGCGGCCCAAGGCCTACATCCGTCACCGCGCGGAAGGTGTGGGTACAACGTCTGTACACTGCATCGGACGGAATGAGCAGCTCCAAGACCGGGGAGACCCGAGACCGTCGCTGGGACCTGCGGGTAGCCGAATCCGAGGATGCCCTCGTGCGCGCCGCCAGCAATACCGCGGAAACGAGCTTTACCAGCTTCGTTCGATTTGCCGCTGTATCCGAGGCCAGGCGCGTCCTCGCGGATCGAACCGATTTCGAGCTGCAGGCGCCGGACTGGGAGCGATTCATGGAGCTTTTGGACCGGCCGGCCCAGGTACCCGCCGGTCTGAAGTCCCTCTTTTCGAAGCCCAGCGTCTTCGAGTAGTTCGGCAGCGGCGTGGCCTATACGCAGCCTGAGCCGCTGCGAGGAAAGCACGATCTCGGCGCCTTTGACTGTGGCGAGGAATCGCTCAACACCTGGCTCCATCGGTACTCCCGCCACGCGGAGGCCACCCAGTCGGCAAAGGTGTACGTAACGACGGATGGTTCATGCGTCGTCGGCTATTACGCGTTGGCGGTAGGCCAGATCGAGCCGGCGAAGGGAACCGCTCGGCTGATCAAGGGGCAGCCTTCGGGCCAGTCCGTGCCGGTCGTGATCCTCGCCCGGCTGGCCGTCGACCTCGAGCATCAAGGACACGGCCTCGGGCGATCGCTCTTGCAAGACGCCCTGCTTCGATGCCTCCACGCTGCTCGAGCCGTTGGTATCCGGGCACTCGTGGTGCACACGCATGCCGAGGCAAAGGGCTTCTACGAAGCCTTTGGCTTCGAACCGTCGCCAACCGACCCGATGCACCTCGTCCTATTGATGAAGGACCTGGAGAGGTTGATCGAGGAAGAGCAGGGCGAGGGCTAGAGCTGGGTCTATTCCGAGGGTCAGCGCGCTTGCGTATCGAGCGCGTCGATGCCGAGCTCGAGCATCCGTCGCCAGGCGCCTGGCTCGACCCGGCCCGCCGCGCGCGTGGCGGCGAAGAGGAGGCGCAGGTCGTCGGTGGTCGCGTCGGGCCGCAGCCGTCCCTCGGCGCGGCCGGCCTCCAGCAGTCGCTCCCAGGCGGTGGTGGTGGCGGCGCGCGCGTCCTCCACCTCGGAGTCGGTGGAGAGGCAGGCGAGCGCCTCCGCGAAGACGTCGTCGCCAACCTGGCGCTCGGCGTGGTCCCAGAGCAAGGCGACCAGCGCCGCCCACGGCCCCACCGGGCTGAGGACCGCCGCCCCCGCGTCCTCCCTCGCCTGCTCGAGGCGCTCGATGACGAGCGCGGCGAGCAGGGTGCGCTTGGAGGGGAACTGGCGGTAGACGCTGCCGATCCCCGCCCCGGCGGCGGCGGCGACCTCGGGCATCGGCGCCCCCAGGCCGGAACGGGCGAAGACCTCGCCGGCCGCCCGCAGCAGCCGGGCGCGTTTTCCAGCGGCGTCGAGCTCGGACCAGCAAGTTCCCCCGGCAACCGGAATGGTCATTCCGCTACGGTACCTGCCTTCCTCCCCCGGGGCCCGGACCAGGCCTCGTCCCGCTTCCCGATGGCCTCCGAGACCGCCGACCGCACCCACCCCAACATCACCCTGGCCGTGCTCGCGCTCGGCGGGCTGTCCTACGCGATGTTGAGCTCCCTGGTGGTCCCGGCGCTGCCGACCATGCAGCACGAGCTGCACACCAGCGAGACCGGCATCACCTGGCTGCTCACCGGCTACCTGCTGGCCGCCTCGGTGGGCACGGCGATCATCGGCCGGCTCGGCGACATGTACGGGAAGGAGAAGCTGCTGCTCTGGACCCTGGCGATCCTCACCGTCGGCACCCTGCTGGCGGCGGTCTCCAACTCGCTGGAGGTGCTGATCGCGGCGCGGGTGATCCAGGGCGTGGCCGGCGGCATCTTCCCGCTCGCCTTCGGGATCGTCCGCGACGAGTTCCCGGCCGAGAAGGTGGCGGGAGGGATCGGCCTGCTCTCGGCGATCCTCGGCGTCGGCGGCGGCGCCGGGATCGTCCTCTCCGGCGTGATCATCGAGCACCTCGACTATCACTGGCTCTTCTGGATCCCGCTGGTCGCGATCGTCGCCGCCGCGTTCCTCACCTGGCGCCTGGTCCCGGAGTCCCCGGTGCGCGTCCCCGGCCGCGTCAACTGGCTCGCCGCGGCGCTGATGACGGTCGGCATCTCGGCCGTGCTGCTGGCGATCAGCCAGACCGCCGAGTGGGGCTGGGTCTCGACGAAGACGGTCGGGCTGGTTTTGATCGGCTGCGCCTTCGTCGCCGCTTGGATCGCGGTCGAGGTGCGCAGCGACAGCCCCCTCGTCGACATGGCGATGATGCGGGTGCGCGGGGTCTGGACGACCAACGCCGCCGCCTTCCTGCTCGGCGCCGGGCTCTACGCCTCCTTCATCGTCTTCCCCCAGTTCGCCCAGTTGCCGACCAGCACCGGCTTCGGCTTCGGCGCCTCGGTCGTCGTCTCCGGCCTCTACCTGCTGCCGGCGACGATCGGGATGACGATCCTCGGCATCAAGGCCGGCGCGATCTCCGCCCGCTTCGGCTCGCGGGCGGCGCTGCTCGGCGGCACCGCCTTCTCGACCGCCTCGTTCCTGATGCTGGCGGTCGCGCACAGCCAGCCCTGGCAGTTCCTGGTCGCCGCCAGCCTGCTGGGAATCGGGATCGGCCTGGCCTTCGCGGCGCTCGGCAACCTCATCGTCCAGGCCGTGCCCAGCCACCAGACCGGGGTCGCCAGCGGCGTCAACACGGTGATGCGGACGCTCGGCGGCGCCCTCGGCGGCCAGCTCTCGGCGACCTTCATCGCCGAACACATGAGCGACGGCCTGCCGACCGTGACCGGCTTCACCGAGACCTTCGTGATGGCGACCGGCTTCCTCGTCCTCTGCTTCTTCACCGGCCTGCTGGTGCCGAAAGCGCTGGGCGGCTCACGCGCCTCCGAGGTCCCGCCGGTCGTCGCGCCCGAAGGCGCCCAGGCGTAGGCCGCTCAGCCGTCGCGCGGGACCGGCGTCGCCGCCGAGCGCAGGGCGCCGGCGCAGGCGGCGACGACGAGCGCGATCGCGACGACTTCGATCAGCGCCAGGCCTTGCGACAGGGCGATGAAGCCGACCGCTGCCGCGACCGCCGGCTCCAGGCTCATCAACACCCCGAAGACCGCGTTCGGCAGCCGCCGCAGCGCTTCCAGCTCCAGGGCGAAGGGGATCGCCGAGCTGAGCAGGCCGACCGCGAGGCCGACGGCCAGGTTGGCCGGCGCCAGCAGCTCCCCTCCCCCCTGCGCGATCCCGAAGGGCGCCACGATCACTGCCGAGATCGCCGCCGCCACGGCCAGGCCGCCGAGCCCCGGATAGCTGCCGCCGACCCGGGCGCTCTGCAGGATGTAGGCGGCCCAGAAGGCGCCGGCGGTCAGCGCCAGCGCCGCTCCCAGCGGGTCGATCGCCTCACCGCCGGCGCCGTCGGAGAGCAGCAGGATCCCGGCCGCGGCCAGCAGTGCCCAGACCACGTCCCGCGCCCGCCGCGAGCCGAACAGGGCGACCCCGAGCGGGCCGACGAACTCGAGCGTGACGGCGATGCCGAGCGGCAGCCGGTCGAGCGCCGCGTAGAAGCAGAGGTTGACGCCGGCAAGGGCGACCCCGAAGAGGACGATGTCCCAGGGGCGGCGCCCGCGCAGCGGCGGCAGGCTGCGCCGCGCCATGGCGAGCAGCAGCAACGCCCCGAAGGTCGAGCGCAGGAAGACCGCGCCCTGTGGCCCGACCGAGTCGAAGAGCGTCGTCGCCAGCGCCGCTCCGCACTGGACCGAGACGATCGAGCCGATCGCCATCGCCGCCGCGGCGCGAGTCGTGGCGGCGAGAGAAGGCACCCCCGGGCTTATACAGCGCGGTGCATCGGCCTATCCTCGGCCGGCGAGAGCTCGGCCGCGCCGATCCTCTTCGCCTCGAAGTCGAGCAGCGATCGCTTTGCCTCGACTCCACCCGCGTAGCCGGTCAGCGCCCCGCTCGTTCCGACGAGGCGGTGGCAGGGGACGACGATCGAGATCGGATTGGAGCCGTTTACCGCGCCGACGGCCCGGGAGGCGCTGGGCCGGCCGATGCGGCGGGCGAGCTCGGCGTAGCTGAGCGTCTCGCCGTAGCCGATTTCCCGCAGCGCCCGCCAGACCCGCAGCTGGAAGGGCGTGCCGGTCAGCTCCAGGGCCAGGTCGAAGCTCGTGCGGCGGCCGGCGAAGTACTCGCTCAGCTGGGTGCTCACGGCGGCGAAGGCGTCCGGCTCGCGCCTCCCGGATGGAACCGTGCCCGGCTTGCGTCCCCGCTGCATATAGAGACCGTGCAGGGCCTCGCCGTCACCGAGCAGCAGCAGCTCGCCCAGGGGGCTCGCGATCGTCGTGTGCAGCAGCGGCTTGGTGGCGGGCGGCATCGCGGCGATCCCTCAGGCGGCGAGGTGGGCCCAGAGGTGCTGGACGGCGTAGGCGCGGTAGGGCCGCCAGCGCTCGGCGAGCCGCTCGGCGGCGGCGCGCCGGCCGTCCTCCCCCAGCTGTTCGAGCGCGTGGCGGACGCCGAGGTCGCTGGGCAGGAAGGCATCGGGGTCGTGCAGGCCGCGCATCGCGATGTAGTCGGCGGTCCAGGGCCCGATCCCCGGCAGCGCCAGCAGCCGCTCGCGCGTCTCGGCGCGATCGGCTCCTGCGTCAAGACTCAGCTCGCCCGCCGCCAGGGCCGCCGCGAGCCCGAGCAGCGCCCGCCGGCGCGAGGTCGGCATCGCCAGGCGGCCGGGGTCCGCGTCGGCGAGCGCCGCGGCCGCGGGGAAACGGTGGGTCACCGCGCCGAGGGGATGCGCCAGCTCCTCGCCGTAGTCGCGGACCAGGCGCCCGGCGAGGGTCGCGGCGCCGGCCAGGGAGACCTGCTGGCCGAGCACCGCCCGCACCGCGAGCTCGTGGCTGTCGGTGTGCCCCGGCAGGCGGCGGCCGGGCGTCGCCTGCACCAGGGGACCGAGCAGCGGATCGCCGCCCAGCGCCCACCTGACCGCCTCGGGGTCGCCATCGAGGTCGAGCAGCGCCCGCGAGCGCTGCGTCGCCGCGGCCAGGTCGCGCTGGTCATCGAGCCAGAAGCGCGCCTGCACGTGCCCCTCCTCCGGGCGCAGCTCGACGACGCCGCCGCCGTGCGACAGGCGCAGGCTGCGCCGGTAGCAGCCGTCGCTCGCCTCCTCCACTCCCGGTACCGCGCGCCGCGCCAGGAAGGCCAGCAGGCCCTCGGCGTCGAGGGGCGCCCGGTAGGGAAGCCGGCGCGCGGTCGGCGCCTGGAGCTCGGATGGGCCGGCGACCGTCAGAGGATCTCCAGCTGGCCGCTCGAAGGGCCCCGCTCGGGGCGCCGAGCGGGGCCGTCCCAGCCCTCCAGCTCGAGCAGCGTCCGCTTGCGCTCCAGGCCGCCGTAGTAGCCGGTCAGCGAGCCGTCGGCGCCGATCACCCGGTGGCAGGCGACCACCACCGGGACGGGATTGCGGCCGATCGCCGCGCCGACGATCCGCGCCCGCTCGTAGGGCTCGAGGGCAGGGTCGTAGAGGGACTCGTCGACCCGGCCGGCGACCTCGCCGTAGGTGGTCGTCGTCCCGTAGGGGATCTCCAGCAGCTGCCGCCAGACCGCCTGCTGCAGCGGCGCGCCGCGCAGGTCGACGTCCAGCTCGAAGGCCTGCAGCTCGGCGGCGAAGTAGGCGTCGAGCTGGCCGACCGCGTCCGCCAGCGGCCGCTTCGCCGCCTCCGCGAAGCGCGGCTGGCGGCCGGGAAAGTAGATGTTGGTGAGCCCGCTCGGCCCCACGACCAGCGTCAGCGGGCCGATCGGGCTCTCGTAGACCGTCCAGTTGAGATCGTCTCTAGTCATGGTTCACCTCGCGTCGTGGAAGATGATGCCGAGCGCGGTCCGGGAACCGCTGGTCAGGGTGCTGACCCCGTGGCGCAGCCCCACCCGGTGGTAGCCGTTCTTGCCCTGGTTGGGTCGGTGGTGGGTGGGGAAGATCACGAACGCGCCCTGGGGTGGATCGAGGACGTGGGCACGGCTCTGCGCCCGCGGCCGCTGCTCGACGAGGACGAACTCGCCGCCCTCGAAGTCGACCCCCGGCCGGGCCAGGATCGTCAGCACCTGGAAGGGGAAGAAGACGTCGCCGTAGAGGTCCTGGTGCAGGGCGTTCCAGTCGCCCTCGCCGTAGCGCAGGATCAGCGGCGTCGGCCGCTCCTGGCCGGCGGTGCGGCAGCGCTCCAGCAGCTGCTCGTGCTCCAGCGGGTATTCCTCGTCGCCACGCAGTCGCCGCGCCCACTCGTTGGCAATCGGCGCCAGGCGGCGGTAGAAGGAGGACCGCAGCTCGGTGATCGCCCCCGGCAGCGGATGGTCGAAGTAGCGGTAGCGGCCGTCGCCGAAACGGTGGCGCGCCATCTCGACGGTCGCGCGGAACCGGCCACCGTCGAAGAGGGCGGCGAGGTCCTCGCACTCCGCCGGGGTGAGGAGCTGCTCGGTGATCGCGAAGCCACGGCCGTCGAGCTGACCGGTCAGCTCCTCCCAGTCGAGTCCCCCGACCCGATCCTGCAGCGAAGTCTCGGCGCTGGTGCTGGCTGGCATGTCGTCCTCTCTCGAAATCGTGGGCCGTTACCGATAGAACGGCCGGGAATGCCGATGCGTGAGATCCCGCCGCCAAAGCCGTAATAGAGCTATTTTCGCGTAATTGAGCTAATAGAGAGCGATTTTAGCTTGATTATGCGATTATTAGCTCTATGCGGAGCTTCGTTGACCTAGATCGAACCTTTGCCGGCCAGCCCCGCGAGCTGGGTCCTTTGCTGGCACGCATCGATACCGGCAAGGGGCGAGAGGCCCTCTTCGACGAGCAGCTTCCCGAACTTCTCAGCGGATTTGCCGAAGACGCCCGAATCGCCTCGATAACGGCTTCGAATGCAATCGAGGGCGTCGTCGTCGAGGGCGATCGGGCAGAGCTGATCGCCGAGGGCTCGCAGCGCTACCGCAATCGCAATGAGCGTGAGTTCGCCGGCTATCGAGATGCAACCGATGAGCTGATGAGCCTCGAGACGCAGGAGCCGCTCACCGTGCCCTTCCTCTTGCATCTGCATCGACTTCTCTTCGCGCATTCAGACGGGCGCGGCGGCCATTTGAAGTCTGACCAGAACCTGATCGTCTCCTACCAGAACGGAAAGCGACGGGTCGTTTTCACGCCGACGGCACCAGAGCAAGCCGAGTTCCAACTCAGTGAGCTGCTGATCCACTACGAAACGGAGAAGCGCAAGCAGAGCACCCACCCCCTGGCACTGATCGCCGGGCTGATCGTCGACTTCCTCGCGATCCACCCCGTTGCGGATGGCAATGGCCGCCTGGCGCGCCTGCTCACCACCCACGAGCTGCTTGCCCAGGGCTACCTGGTGGTGCGCTACGTCAGCATCGAGCAGCGCATCTATGAATCGAAAGACGCCTATTACGCCGCTCTCTACGAATCTCAACGTGGCTGGCACGAGGGCGCGCACGCCATCTGGCCCTGGATCACCTACCTGGCTGAGATCCTCGCCGCGGCTTATGACGATTTCGAGGAACGGGTTGTGGTGGCTCGCTCGCAGGCGGGGAGCAAGCAGGAACGAGCCAGGGAGCACATCCTCGATTACGCCCCCGAGGAATTTCGGCGTCGCGACATCGAACGCGCTCTACCCGGCATCAGCGACGCGACGATCCGACTCGTCCTTGCCGAACTCCGAGACGAGGGCAGAGTCAGGTCCGCAGGGGCAGGCCGGGGCGCTCGATGGCGGAGGCTGGAAAGCAGGTAACCGCACTGCCCCCGGGCTCGGCTACTGCCTTTGGGCATTGCCGCGAGGCTGCGCCCAGGTCCAGGCCATCGTCGCCAGGGCGAGGGCGATACCGATGCCGAAGGTCACGGTGACGCCGACCGCGCCGTCGACCAGGTCGAGTAGATAGGGAGCGCCGAAACCGAGATAGGTGAGGGCGAGGAAGACGGCGATGCTGGCGCCGCGCTCGGAGGCGGGCGCGAGCCGCTCGGTCTCCCGCAGGCCGGAGACCAGGCACATGCCGTAGGCGAGGCCGAAGGGGACCGCGGCGACCAGGACCAGCGGCTTGGAGGCGGCGTCCTCGGCGGCCAGCCCGATCGCCAGGGCCAGGGCCGCGGACGCGAGGCCGACCGCGGCGGCGCCGAGCCGCCGCCGCTCCTCGATCCGCCGCGCGAGCGGCTGGCAGAGGACGCCGGTGCCCAGGGTCAGCGCGGTGGCGACGCCGGCGAAGGCGACGCTGGCGCTCTTCGCCGAGCTGACCTGCCCCGGCAGGACCACGAAGGCCAGCGAAGCCGTGCCGAACACCCACGGCGCCACCGGCATCACGGCGCGGCGGAAGCGGGGCAGCAGCGCCGTGCTCGGCAGGCGCAGCAGCGGGCCGCTCGCGCCAGCCGGGCTGACGGTCTCGGGCACGCGCAGGACGATCAGGAAGGCGAGGATCCCGAGGCCGATGTGAGGCAGGTAGGGCAGCCGCAGCGGGTCCGGCACCCACTCGGCGATCAGCGCCGCGACCAGCGGTCCCGTCCCGAAGCCGAGCGAGAGCGAGACCGCCGCCCGGCGCGCCGCGGCACCCGGGGGCGCGTCGGTCGAGAGCTCCTGCAGCCAGGCGCCCGCGGCGGCGAAGACGACCCCGGAGCAGGCGCCGGCGAGCAGGCGCGACGCCCCCAGCCCGAGCGGCGAGTGATTGGCGAGCACCAGCACCACCGTGGCCAGCGGCGAGAGCACCACGAAGGGCAGGACCAGCGCCCGGCGGCCGTAGCGATCGGAGGCCGGCCCGCCGACCAGCAGCCCCGGGATGAGGCCGACCGCGTAGAGCGCGAAGAGCAGCGCCAGATGGCCCGCCGAGAGCCCGAGCTGCGCCCGGTAGACGAGCAGCATCGGCGAGAACTGGTTGGCGCCCCAGCCGACGGCGAACATCGCAAAGCCGACCGCGAGCCAACTGCGAGTGGGCCTCGTCGCCATCGCGGAACCCTATGAAGGCGAACGGCCGGGCGTTAGACCTGGATGACCTCGAGCAGACCGGCCTCCGCGGCGACATCGAAATCCGCGTCCTGGGTGCAGATCGCCGCGCCGTGGGCCATCGCCGTCGCGGCAATCCAAGCGTCCATGACCTTCATCGCCCTGCCGACCGCCTTGAGGGAAACCCGTAGTCGAGCCAGCTCATCTCCCACGGCCTCGTCGATGACCAACGGCGCGGCGATCTGCCTCACCGCCTCCAACGTGCTCAACCGTCGTGCCATCTGCTCGTGACCGGCAGCAGCAAGGACGCCATGGCGAAGCTCGGACAGGGTTACGACGCTGACCGCGACCTGATCCGGAAGGTCGCCGAGGGGACGCTCCTGCTCGCGCGCGATGAAGACCGAGGTATCGAGGATCGCCTGCACCGATGCGCCGAACGCCTACAGCTCGTCGGTGGTGTCCGGAAAGTCCCGATCCAGCTCAGCGGAGAGACCCGCGTCGGCCTGAGCGCCGGAAATCAACTCCCACGCTCGCGAGCCGGCGGTCCACGTCGGCGCGCTCTCGATCGGAACCAGATCAGCGGCGTCGCGTCCCGCGACGGTGACGCGCAGCTGCTCACCGGCCATCACGCGGCGCAAGACCACCGCGACATCGTTTCGCAACTCCCGCTGAGGGATACGCTCCATGGTGCCACCGTAGCAGAACTGCTACAGCGACTTTTCAAGCCGCATCCACGACAGGATGAGGCCGAGATCCTGCCCAACCCCCCTCGTCGGGGGTTTGTCCTCATCTATGATGGCCCGCGGGATGGGGCGGAGAGCAAAGCGGGAGTTGGCTGCGCGCCTTGTAAGGGCCGGACTGTCAGTCGCTCTTCTCGCTGCGCTTTGTGCCAGCTCAGCGCAAGCGGCTCCGACGCGGCTTTCCTCGCTTGGCCCGTCGACGATGCTGTCGGACCCCAGCAATCTCACGGCGGTGGGCAACGCTCTCTTCTTCACGGCGGCCAAAGGCGTGAACGACACCGAGCTGTGGCGGTCCGATGGCACTCCGGGAGGCACCGCGATGGTCAAAGACATCAGCGCCGGCAGTGCGAACCCCCACGAACTCACCAACGTCAACGGCACCCTCTACTTCATCGCCAGCGACGACACTCATGGCGAAGAGCTGTGGCGCTCCGACGGCACCGAAGACGGCACGGTGATGGTCAAGGACATAAACGAAGTGCCAGACCCCTCGAGTGGCGCCTTTCTGCGAGAACTCACCAACGTCGATGGCACCCTCTACTTCATCGCCGACGACGGAACCCACGGCGAAGCGCTGTGGCGCTCCAACGGCACCGAAGACGGCACGGTGATGGTCAAGGACATCAACCCTGGGTTGGATTCGGGGTTCCACTACCTGCGCGAACTCAGCGATGTTGGTGGCAGCCTCCTTTTCAGCGCGGACGACGGCACGCACGGCGAAGAGCTGTGGCGCTCCGACGGCACCGAAGACGGCACGGTGATGGTCAAGGACATAAACCAGACGCCGGACCCGTCCGCCGGCTCACACCCGGAATGGCGGTCCCCACCGGTCATTACGAGAAGGCTCTACAGGCTGCCGCTGTACTTCAGGGCCGACGACGGGATACACGGCATCGAGTTGTGGAAGACCGACGGCACGCCGGGTGGCACCGAACTCGTCGAAGACATCAATCCAGGGGCGCCCTCCAGTGGGCCGGCCGGATTTCTTCGCTTCGGAGGAGTCACCTTCTTCTCGGCTTTGAAACTGAGTAAAGGCGTAGAGCCATGGGGGGCCAGTGAAACCGGGACTCACATCCTCAAAGACATCAACCTCGGCGAACCCTCATCCGCGCCGATCAACCGCGAGGTCTCCAGCGGGGTCGCCTACTTCTCCGCCAATGACGGCTCGCATGGCTATGAGCTTTGGCGCTCCGATGGCACCGAAGCCAACACCAAACTCGTCAAAGACATAAATCCGGGATCCAACGGGGGCTTCGTCGGCGTCGTGCCTCTCCATACGGAACTCACCGATTTGAACGGCACCCTCTACTTCAGCGCCGAAAACGACGTCAGCGGCGAGGAGTTGTGGCAATCCAGCGGTACCGAAGCGACCACCCAGATGGTGGACGACATCAATCCTGGGTCCGCAGCATCGGGTCCGCGCTCGCTGACCGTCGTCAACGGCACCCTCTACTTCAGCGCCGACGATGGAGGCGGAGACGGCCCGCAGCTCTACGGCCTGACGCCGCCGCTGCTCGACGGAGACGGGGATGGCATCGCCAACGAGATCGATACCCAGCCCGGGGTGCCCTCGGATGAATTCTCCGACAATGCGGCGCCCACCTACGGCAAGATCCTCGACGGTGGCGGCCTGACCGTGACGATTACCGATGCCTCCTACACCGATGGCGTAAACATCAGCGTGCCGGCGGGCGTCGGGAAAGCCACCCTCTCTGTTTGCGGCGGGTTCGTCGTTGAAGTGGCCGCTGGCACCGAAGCCGTGATTACCTGCGGCAGCCTCTCGATCCAGGTGGTGCAGGGTGAAGCGCAGGTGAGTGCAGGTGACGGCTCGATCGCTGTTTCAGTTCCCGCTGAAGGCGTGGCAAAGCTGACCGAAGAACTTGACGGCAGCGTGATAGTCGAAAACCCCGGTGCTCAGCCACTGACGATTTCGCTCCCGGGGACCGATGGATCGGTCAGTGTGTCGATCCCTTCATCGGGGGTCGCGAAGCTGATCGAAGATGAATCGGACGGCAGCATCACCGTCGAAAACCCGGGTGAAGTGCCTTTGACCGTCATCACCGAAGGAGACTCGTCGGAACTGCATCCAGCAGAAGAAGTGACGGTCGATGATTCGACCGCGCCCGAGACGATCATGGACTCCGCGCCAACCAGCTCGACCAGCGACCCGACCCCGAGTTTCACCTTTCACGCCAGCCAGGTGGGATCGACCTTCGAGTGCAAGGTGGACGCCGGCCCCTTCGCCTCCTGCAGCTCGCCGTTCACCACGAGCGCTTTGGGCGACGGCCTCCACGCTTTCCAAGTTCGCGCCACGGACCCGGCAGGCAATACCGATCCCAGCCCCGCGAGCAAGAGCTTCGCCGTGAGCATCGCCGCACCGGTCGAAACCTGCGCCACCAACGTGGCGCTGTGCGAGCCGGCGCCGATCGTTGATCCTCCGCCGGCACCGGTCGTGCATCCCCCATCGGGGCCGATCGTGCATAAGCCACCCCTCAAATGCAGGAAGGGCTTTAGGAAGAAGACCCTGAAAGGCAAAGCCCGCTGCCTGAAACGCCATAAGCACCACAAGAAGCGCCGACCCTAGGGTCGCGCTCTGGCGCTGGGTCGGGAGCTATCTACGCCGCGAAGCGCTGCGCGGAGCGCGTCTTCGCCTTTGCCGCCTCGACCTCGCGATTCTTCGCGGGGGCGGAGGTGACGAGGCTGTCGAGCAGGCGCCGCGAGGTCTCGGCGATGGCCTCGACCGCCTCCTCGAATGCCTCCGCATTGGCCCGCGAGGGCTTCGAGCTGCCGCTGATCTTGCGCACGTATTGGAGCGCCGAGGCGTGGATCTCCTCCTCGGTCGCCGGGGGATCGAAATTATGGAGAGTTCGAATATTTCTGCACATGCGGCGATTCTAGAACCCAGCTGGCCGCTCCGGGACGAATCCCCAGAAGGCCGGGAGCACTGCGCAGCGCTACTCGCGCTCGTCGAGGAGCGAGCGGCGTGGGCGGTACTCCCGCGGGTCGAGGTCGCCCTGCTCGACCCGGCGTCTATCTACGGCCCCAGCAGGTAGCGGGCGAGGAGGTATCCGCCTTCGGTCTGCTCCGGCGCGGTGTCCGTGACGGCCAGCAGGAGGCGTCCCTGGGGGTCGAGGGTGGCCGCGGTCGAGGTGACTTCGAGCGGTTCGGGGACTTTGGTGATGATCCAGCCCCCTTCGCCGAAGGAGGAATCCATGCGGCCATCGGGCAGGAGCCGCGCGACGACGAGGGAGGGATGCTTTGGCCCCTTCGTCTCGCTGAAGGGGTCGTTCCGACCGAGGAAGCCGGCGAGAAGGACCCGGCCCTCCGCATCGGCCCCCACCAGCCTCACGTGGTTGCCCGCCGCGACCGGCAGCCGAACGGCGGCCGTGCCAGCGCGGCCGAAGCCGGTGTCGAGGTCTCCCGAGGGACGCAGGCGGGTGACGCGGAGCGTGCGCCTGTGTTGGTCGGCGAGGAAGATCGCGCCGGAGGGCGCGACGAAGGCGAGGTGCTGCCGCTTGAAGGCCTGGGTGCCGCGGGGGCCGAAGCCCCGCATCCGCTGGCCGTCCTCGCGCAGGCGGATCAGGGTGGTGCCGGCGCGGCATCCCGGTTCGGGCTGCACGAGGCTGCCGACTCCGACCACGGGGCGGTCGCGGTCGTCGATGCCGAGGCCGGGGAAGCTGGTGGAGCCGGTGATCGGGGCGAGCCCATCGCCGCCGCCGAAGGAATGGTCGGTCCGACCGGCCTCGGTCAGCCGCACCACCGCCCGCGGGAACATGTCGAGACCCCCTTTCGCGTAGCAGGCGCCGAAGAAGACCTCTGTCGCTCCGGCGACGAGAACGGGGCGGTCGCGTGAATCGACGCTGCCGACCAGGGCGGTAACCGACGGGAAGTGGCGGGAGAACCGCGAGTGAAGCCCGAATCCAGAGCGGATGAAGCCCCTGCCTCCGCCGAAGGTCGGATCGGGCTCGCCCTGCGGGGTGAGCCGCAGCACCACCGCCCAGCTTTCCGCGACCGCCCCTGGAGAGTATTGGCTTGAGGGATCGGTCTCCTGGCCGAATACGAGCAGGCGGCCCTCGCTGTCGATGACGACGTTTCGTGGGTAGAACTGCTGCTTGCCTCCAGCGCCCCCTCCGATGATCGGATCTTCTCTGAACACCAGCAGCTTGCCGCTCTCTCCGAAGGTGGTGTCCGGCGAGCCTTCCGGGCCGAAGCGGACTATGAACCCGGCGGCTTCGCTCATCACCGCCGAACCATCCGGAGCGACGCCGAGTTCGACGTAGCGCGACTGCGCGTCCAGGTTGAGCGCCGTGGTGGCAAAGCCCCCTTCGCCGAAAGCCGGGTCGAGGCCGCCGACTCCGGCCTGTGCGGCCGCGGGCATCGCACAGGCCAAGAGCGCCAGCACCGCACAAGCCACCTGGGCGACCGAGCGCACTCCGGTGTTTCCCGCTCGGGAGCACCGACCCGCAGTGAGCAGCCTATTCCTTGTGGTTTGCGTTTCCATCGGTGCATCCTGGAGGCTGAGGTGTGACTGCGTCAAGGGGCTTTCTGCGCGGAAGATCCAGCCCTTGACGCCAATCCTCCCATTGAAGATGACTCTCACCTACCGACGCACCGCTATCGGTGAAGTCGCCGGTGGGCGATCTCGTAGACGCTTGGTTGCCAAGGCTTAGCCGGGTGGCGCTCGCCAGTGGCGAGCAAGAGGAGCGCCGGCTTCCCAGTCTCGCTGTCGATGCTGAAGACCGCGCCCCACTGGCCGTCGGGCTGAGGGATGTAGTGCTTCACGCAGCCTCCGAGCCGCGTGCCGTCGCGAGCTTCAGCGTCACAGGGGCGCAAGGTGTCTACGGCTACACCACCCTCCCCCAGCTTTTGGATAGCAGGTTCGATGGCCGCCCGTGCAGCGTTGGTCGCGTGCGCCAAGTCCTCGGCGAGGGCCTGCTCGTCTACCCGCAGCGCAAAGCGGGGGCTGCCCGTCGCCGCGTTGACTGACTATCCCTCGCCGTCGGCGGGTTGCATCAGCGACCCGTGCTCGCGCCAGAACTTCTCGGACTGCTCTGGGCTCATCGCCTGGGTGCCCGCCCTCTTGCGAATCTCCTCGATGGAGGTCGCTTTAGAGGGCCAATCGGGAGCAAAGATCAGCTTGACCTCCGCCGCTTCCTCATCGGTCATCGACTCAATCTGCTCGTACAGCTCAGCCTTGGTCATGCCCCAGATCGTAGCGGCCGTCAAGGCTGCATTCTCGACTGCACCCGCCGGTCCACTGGCGCAAAGCGCGCTCGAGCAGGTCGGCCTCGCGGGACATTTCCGCACATGGGCAGATTCCAGAGCTCAGCTGGCCGCCCGGGGACACGACCCCCGGACGGCCGCGACACTGCTCGGCGCTACTCCCTCTCGTCGAGGATCGAGCGGCGCCGGCGGTACTCCTCCGGGTCGAGGTCGCCCTCGGCGAGGCGGCGTTCGAGGATCTCGATGCCGCCTTCGCGGCGGGGGCCGGCGTAGTGCCTGGCTCGCCAGGGTGGCGTGCGGCGCACGATCCAGATGATTCCGAGGATCACCAGGCCCCAGAACAGGGGAACGAGGAGGAACCAGGGCCCACCTCCGTCGTGATCCCAGTTGGCCAGGACGATAGATCCGAGGCTTGCTGCTGCGGTCATCGCGTCGCTCTCTTTCGGGGTCGTTGATCGATGCACCGATGGTCGGTCAGAACGGGCGCGCTGTCGTCGGCGCGGCGCGGGCTCCTCCCCTACCGCCGCCGGCCCCAGCGGACGGACGCCGGTACCGCGCCCGCGGTAGCCGCGCCTGCCGCGGCTGGCGGTCGAAGGCGGCGGGGCTGCGATCTACGCTGTCGACATGAGCTTCGCGGCGCAGGCACGCGGTCCCGGCCTCTCCCTGCGCCGGCCCCGCATCTCCCGGACCGATTTGCTGATCGCCGGCGCCGTCGCGGTCGCCCAGATCCTCTTCACGACCCTGGCGGCGCGGCACCAGGACCAACGCGCCGCCCTGGACGCCGGCGCCTACGCCCTGCTGGCGGCGAGTGCCGCCGCGCTCCTCTTCAGGCGCTCCTACCCGAGCGCGGTCCTCGCCTTCACCCTCGCGACCACCCTCGCCTACCTGCTGCTCGACTACGCGCGCGGGCCGGTCGTGATCGCCGTGGTCGTCGCCTTCGCGACGGCCGTCGTGCGCGGGCGCCGGCGCACCGCCTGGGCCTCGCTGTTGCTCGGCTACGCCGCCTTCATCGGCCTCGGCGGCCTGACCGGCAGCGATGACGTCAGCCTCGGCGGGGCCCTCGGGCTGGCCGCCTGGCTGCTGGTCCTGGGCGCCGCCGCCGAACTGTTCCGGGCGAGGAGGGAACGGGTCGTGGCGGCGCGGCGGGCCCGCCGCCAGGAATCACTGCGGCGGGTCGGCGAGGAGCGTCTGCGGATCGCCCGCGAGCTCCATGACGTGCTCGCCCACAACGTCTCCCTGATCAACGTCCAGGCGGGAGTCGCCCTGCACCTGCTCGACGAGCATCCCGAGCAGGCGGAGCCGGCTTTGGCGGCGATCAAACAGGCCAGCGCCGAGGTCCTGCGAGAGATGCGCTCGGTGCTCGGCACCCTGCGCCAGGCGGACGAGCAGGCGCCGCGCGCTCCGGCGCCGGGGCTGGCCCGGCTCGACGAGCTGATCGCGAAGATGCGATCCGCCGGGCTCGAGGTCGAGGTGGCGGTCGCGGGCGAGCGGCGGGCCCTGCCGACGGCGGTCGACCTGGCCGCCTACCGGATCGTCCAGGAGGCGCTGACCAACGTGACCCGCCACTCCGGCGGAGCGGCGACGCGGGTGCGGCTGCGCTACGGCGCGGCGGAGCTGCTCGTCGAGGTCGCCAACGAGCGCGGCCGCGTTCCCGCCGCCGGCCCCGTCGAGGAGGGCAACGGGATCGTCGGGATGCGCGAGCGCGCCGAGGGCCTCGGCGGCGAGTTCAGCGCCGAGCCACGGGCGGGCGGCTTCCTGGTCCGGGCGCGGCTGCCGCTGGAGGAGCAGCGGTGATCCGGGTCGCCCTCGCCGACGACCAGGCGCTGGTCCGGGCCGGCTTCCGCGCCCTGCTCGACGCCGAGAGCGACATCGAGGTGGCCGGCGAGGCCGGCGACGGCCTCGAGGCCCTGGCGCTGGTCCGGGCCGAGCAGCCCGACGTCGTCCTGATGGACATCCGCATGCCCGAGTGCGACGGCCTCGAGGCGACGCGGGCGATCGCCGGCGATGAGCGGCTCGAGGACGTCAAGGTCCTGATCCTCACCACCTTCGAGCTCGACGAGTACGTCTTCGAGGCGGTCCGCTCCGGCGCCAGCGGCTTCCTCGTCAAGGACACCGAGCCCGCCGACCTCGTCCAAGCGGTGCGCCTCGTCGCCGGCGGCGACGCCCTGCTCTCCCCCAGCGTCACCCGCCGTCTGATCGCCGAGTTCGCCGCGCGGGCGAAGAAGCCGCCGCTCGCCAACCAGCTGGAGGAGCTGACCGCCCGCGAGCGCGAGGTGATGGCGCTGGTCGGCGAGGGCCTCACCAACCAGGAGATCGCCGCCCGCTTCGTGCTCAGCCCGGCGACCGTGAAGACCCACGTCAACCGGGCGATGATGAAGCTCGGCGCCCGCGACCGCGCCCAGCTGGTCGTGATCGCCTACGAGTCCGGCCTGGTCCGCCCGGGCTGGGCGCAGTAGACCGATCTGAGACTCGGAGCCCGGCCCGTCTCACAAGATATAACTGTTGACACTTATATAAGCGCCTGATTAACTAGAGGGCATGGAAGACGTGTTCGAGGTGGTCGCCGAGCCTTCGCGACGGGGGATCCTCGACCTGCTGAGGGACGGGCCACGCTCGGTCGGCGAGATCGTCGAGCGCACCGGCCTCAGCCAGCCCAACGCCTCCCGCCACCTGCGGATCCTGCGCGAGGCCGACGTCGTGCAGGCGCGGCCGCAGGGCCAGCGCCGCCTCTACGAGCTGCGCCCGGAGGGGATGCTGGAGCTGTTCGGCTGGATCGCGCCCTACCAGCGGCTCTGGCACGGCAGCCTCGACGCGCTCGAAAAACACCTGGACGAGGAGGACTGAGATGCCCGCGGCAGACGCAACCCTGCAAGAACTGGACGGCAAGCCGGCCCTGCGTTTCGAACGGGTGCTGCGCCATCCGCCCGAGCGGGTCTGGCGGGCCTTGACGGAGCCCGAGGAGCAGTCGGCCTGGCACCCCACCCCCGCCCGCTTCGAGCCCAGGGTCGGCGGCCGGGTCGAGTACGTCCCCGGTGGCGACGTCGCCGACCTGCCCGACGGCAAGGTCACCGACTACGACCCACCCCACCTGCTCGGCTACTACTGGACCGCGGACGGGCCGGAATCCAACCACCTGCGCTTCGAGATCCGCGCCCATGACGAGGGCTCAATCCTGGTCCTCGTCCACACCTTCGAGGACCGTCTCAAGGCCGCCCGCGACGGTGCCGGCTGGCACGTCTGCCTCGACGCCCTCGGCGACTCCCTCGACGGCCCCGGCGCCCCACCCGAACACGGTTCCGACTCGCCCGGCCCGTGGCCGGCGCTCAACAGCCGCTACCAGGACAAGTTCGGGATCTCGCCCGAGGAGGCGACGCCACCGCCGCGGCGAGACTGAGCGGCCTGATCGTCCTCCGTCGTCACTTGTACTCTCGGCGGAGGATGCCCCTCAGCGCCGAGGACAGAGCCCGCGTCAAAGCCGAGGTCGAGCTGATGATCGCCGAGTACCGATCGAGGCCGACCCAGGAGCTCGAGGACGCCCTCGGCCTGAGAGTCGCCGTCCTGCCGGCAGAGGAGCGCGACCACGTCCCCACGGTGCTGCTCGAGATCGTCGCCGCGGAAGCGAGCGCCGGGACGCGCTCCAGCGACAGCGATCTCCGCCGCCCTTAGCGGTCGTTTCCTGACGCCGCGGCGCGGACGACGGCGGCGAAGTGGGGCCAATACTCGGCGCCACCAGGACCACCGACGTCGACCGGAACGCCGGCGAAGCGAAGATCTTCAGCGACCGCTTCGAGGACGCGGCGGGCCTCGCTCGCGAGCATGTAGTCGGAGAGGCCTTCACGATCGTGTTCGCGCAACCAGCGCAGGAGTACGCGCAGGGCATGAAAGAGCTGGGGCCAATCGACATGCGAAGGCGCGCGCTCCATCTCCAAGAGGTCCAACCAACGCTGGCGGGGCAGCTCGAAGCGTTGTTCGTTGCCGATCGTCGAGGAGCTGGCGACACCGGCGACGCGCAGCGAAGCCGCGGCCTCCTGGACGTTTCGCTTCGCGTACGCAGTCGAGGCGGCAAGTGCCTGCACCGACATCCACGGAGCCTCGACACCAAGCAAGACACGGACGACCTCGGCGCGAACGCCAACGCCGAGCAGGCTGCGCAGCCGCAGCGCCAAGTTGATCGGCGCCGCCGGGTCAGGCTGAGCAGAACGTCGCTCGGGCTCGCGCCAGGACTTGAGCAGCTTGTGTTCGAGGAAGGCGGGGTCGGGGCGCTCAACCGAGGTGCGGGCGCCGAGGAAGAGCGGCTCGACTGACTCTCCCGCCCGCGGCCGCCCCGGCTCCGGCGCGCGAACCTTGGGCCGCCACTCGCGCAGCCAACCGATCGCCGCGCCCGCCAAGGCGCGATCGGCGTCATCGCGGGCGAGGTTGCGCAGCCGCTGGGTGCTGAGCAGGCGCTCGTTGACAAGCATCCAATCGAGCACCTCCTCGAAGAGGCGCGGATCCTCGCGGCCGACCTCGAAGCTGAGCAAGAGCAGCGCCTCGGGATCGGCGGCCCAACGGTCGTTCCGCGCAGAGGCGGTCAGCAGGCCCATCTGCGCCCACTGCTCCCAGAGGAAGGAGCTCAGCCCGCGCTGAAGCTCGTCTCTAAGTTCGTGGACCGACATCCTCGACTCCCATGTGAGAGAGAACTTGGTCCAGGATCTCCGCAAAGGGCTGGGAAGGGTCGTGGGTGCAGGCCCAACCGGCCGCCAGCCGCAGCTCCTCTTCGGTCGGGTCGAGTGCGCGTAGATCTTCTTCGTGTTTACCGGGACCCTGATCGACCATGGCGTAGAGCTTGAAGTGGATCTGGTCATGGCGTGAGGCGAGGTGGACGGCAAGTCCCTCGCCGTAGTCACGACGCTGCAGACGCTCGAGGAAACCCTCGGGCAGGCCGAAATCGAGGAGGTCGGTGGGGCCGGCATTCAGCCACTCCACCGGCAGCGAGAAGTCGCGGGCGACGCGGTCGCGGGCGACGAGCAAGGGCCCCGGCAACGGCTTGGCGCTGCCGAGCTCGTCCCCGGAGCGCAGGGCGACGATGTCGACATCCCGGGTGGAGCGCTCGATCATCCCCAACGCCAGTAGGCCGGAGCCGCCGATCACGACCAGCTCGTAGCGCTCACCGGCAGCGGCGAGCTGCTCGCCCAAGGCGGCGAAGAGAGCCTCGGTGTCTTGGGGTTTCGCAATGTCTGACATCTTGAACCGAGACGATACACATCTCGACTGGAGATGCAGCAAGGCGCTTTGCAGGCACCCCGATCCGTTAAAGCTGGCTGGACTCGCCCCAAGCCGTGGCGACCAGCGAGCGGGGGCCGCCGTGATTGCGATGCTCGCAAAGGTAGATGCCCTGCCAGGTCCCGAGCGCGAGCTGACCATCGGTCACCGGCAGCGTAAGCGACGGGCCCAGGAGTGCCGCCTTGATGTGGGCGGGCATGTCGTCATCGCCCTCCAGGGTGTGCGTCCAGTAGGGAGCCCCCTCCGGGACGGCGCGGTTGAACCAGGCCTCGAAGTCCCGCCGCACCTCTGACGAAGCGTTCTCGCTCAGCGCCAGGGAGGCTGAGGTGTGCTGAATCAGCAGGTGGAGGATCCCGACCGAGATCTCTCCCAGCTCGGGAAGAGCGTCCACCACCTCCGCGGTAACTAGGTGAAAGCCGCGTGGCCGGGCCGTGAATCGGATCGTCCGCTGGACCCACATCAGCTATTCGGGCCTGCGGTCCTCGGCGCTGCGCGCGTCTGCTGCACGGCTCGGTCGCTCCCCGACATCGCCACAGCATCGTACGAGCTGGGGCGAAGCGCCCACCCTGCATGCCACCGCCCTTTGGCGTTCGCCAAGTAACTACGCTGATCCGGATGTCCGCCTCCAAGAGGTTCCCAAGCCCTGGCCGGCGCCTACATGCCGTCGCAGCGCTTGCAGCAGTCGCCCTCGTCTGCGTGTTGCCAACGACGGCCAGCGCCACTGGCTCGATCGCACGTCCTGCGCCAAGAATCCTCAGCGCCTCGTGGGGCACTGACGGCGCGGTCGGCTGTCCGAGTGGCGCGCAGGGCCTCGACAACATCCCCGTCACCTTCAGCTGGTTCATCCGTCGCCCCTCGATTCAGACCACCGACTTCCGGATCGTGCGCAGCGACGGCAGCACCGCGACGCCGACCTGCGCCCTCCAGTTCCCACCGGACGAGCCGGACGAGGCCCAGACGGTGAACCTGATCGGCGACTTCGGGGATTCGCTGGACGGCCCGACGCCGGTCGCGATTCGCGTCGTCGGGGCGCTGCAGGGCAAGGCCCCCGGAACGGTTCGCTGGAGCCCGCTCCCGCCCCTGCCGAAAGCCGACGTGGAGCCGCTGTCCGGAGGCCCGTACATCGTCGACGCCTGGACGCTCACGCCGGCGATCTACCGCGGTGACCGCAACCGCTGCACGATCGGCAGGACCTTCGTGCGGGTGATGTGGTCCAACGGGCTCACCGCCTACCCCACGGGCGCCGAAGTCGGCGCCCCCGTCGTCGCCTCCTACCGCGCCATCTACAGGCTGCCGAACGGCAAGCTCGTCCCAATCGCCCCGCTCGACGTCGCCGATCTCCACGATCACCCAACCGCGGCCAACGCCGACAACATGCACGATCTCTGCCTCCCCCGCCCCCCGCGCGGCGCGAAGCTCGCGGGAGTGACGATCGGCGCCGGCCTGATCCAGGACCCCAACGGCGACCCGAACCTCGCTCAGCGCTTCTAACCCGGAGGCGCAAGCGACGACGCCTTCCGGCCGAACATACTTGTGCGGCCGATGACCGCCGCCGAGCAGCCCAGCAACGACCGCACCGCCTGGACGCGCAACCTGGCGACGCCGGTGCGCGACTTCCTCGGGACCGAGACGGGCAGCGCCGTCGTCCTCGTCGGGGCGGTGCTGGCGGCGCTCGCCTGGGCGAACGTCGCGCCGGGCAGCTACCACGACCTCTGGGCAACCCACCTCAGCGTCAGGGTGGGCTCGCACGGCATCAACGCCGATCTGCACACCTGGGTCAACGAGGGCCTGATGACGCTGTTCTTCCTCGTCGTCGGCCTCGAGGCCAAGCGCGAGCTCGACCTCGGCGAGCTGCGCGAGCGCACCCGGGTCTGGATCCCCGCGGCGGCGGCCTTTGGCGGCATTGCCGCCGCCGTCGGCATCTACCTCCTGCTCAACGCCGGCGGTGACGGCGCCGGCGGCTGGGGGGTCGCGATGTCGACCGACACGGCGCTGGCGCTCGGCGTCCTCGCCCTCGCCGCGCCGACCGGCTCGACCCGCCTGCGGGTCTTCCTCCTCACCCTGGTCGTGGTCGACGACCTGGTCGCGCTGACGATCATCGTCCTCGCCTACACGGACTCGGTCGATGGGCTGGCGCTGGCGATCGCGATCGGCCTCTTCGCGGTGCTTGCGTTGCTGCGTTTCCTGCCCAGCAAGCGCGGCCCGATCGCGATCGTGGTCGGCACCGCGATCTGGGTGGCGATGTACGAGTCGGGGATCGACCCGGTCATCGCCGGCCTCGCGATCGGCCTGATCACCAGCGCTTACCCGCCCTCGCGCGACGAGCTGGAGCGGGCCACCGACCTGACCCGGGAGTTCCGCGAGCAGCCGACGCCGGGGCTGGCCTCCTCGGCGCGACGCAGCCTGGCCGAGGCGATCTCCCCGAACGAGCGGCTCCAGTACTCGCTGCACCCCTGGACCAGCTACGCGATCGTGCCCCTGTTCGCGCTCGCCAACGCCGGCATCGACCTGACCGGCGGGCTGCTCGGCGACGCGATCCGCTCGCCGATCACGATCGGCATCGTCCTCGCCTACGTGGTCGGCAAGCCGCTCGGCATCTTCATGGCGCCCTGGATCGCCACCCGGCGGGTCTTCGGCGGCGGCCAGCTGACGATCACCTGGCCCGGCCTGCTCGGCACCGGCACCGCCGCCGGGGTCGGCTTCACCGTCTCCTTCCTGATCGCGAACCTCGCCTTCAGCGGCGCCGACCTGGAAGAGGCGAAGATCGGCGTGCTCGTCGCCGCCCTGATCTCGTCGCTGCTGGCGCTGGCGGTGTTCCGCGGCGCGGTCAGGATGATCCCGACCAGCCGCCGCCTCGAGCAGCTGCGCCGCACCGCCGACTCGATCATCGACCTCTCCGACGACGTCGACCCCGAGCGCGACCACATCCGCGGCGACCCCGAGGGGGCCGTGACCCTGGTCGAGTACGCCGACTTCGAGTGCCCCTACTGCGGCCGCGCCGAGCCGACCATCCGCGAACTGCTGGCGCAGCACCGCAGCGACGGCCTGCGCTACGTCTTTCGTCACCTGCCGCTCAGCGACGTGCACCCGCACGCGCAGCTCGCCGCCGAGGCCGCCGAGGCCGCGCACGCCCAGGGCGCCTTCTGGGAGATGCACGACACCCTGATGGAGCACCAGGGAGAGCTGACCCTCGATGACGTGCACCGCTACGCCAAGCAGCTCGGCCTCGACGCCGACCGCCTCGAAGACGAGGTTCGCCGCCGCCACTACCGCGGCCGCGTCGCCGAGGACGTCGCCAGCGCCGACAGCAGCGGCGTCTCCGGCACGCCGAGCTTCTTCGTCAACGGCCGCCGCCACCAGGGCGTCTACGACATCGAAGCCCTGACCCAGGCGATCAAGCGCGCGAAGAAGCTCGCCGACGCGGAAGCGGCGGCGCTGCAGCCCGGCTAGCGATCACCCCGCGGCGGGCATCGCCGCGATGTCCGCCCGCCCTTTTTCGAGCTTCGCGCCGAGATAGCCCAGCTGGCTTTCGCGCTTCGCGTTGAGGCTCGCCTTCCGTTCGTCGTAAGCGTTCTTCCAGTGCTTGGAGATGCTCTCGATCTTCGCTTCCGCCGCCTCGCCGATCTCGGTTTCCCGCTTGGCCGCCGCGACCTGGATCGCCTTCTTCTGCGGCTGGAAGGCGGCCTTCAGTTCGGCCCGCTTCGCGCTTTCTTCCTGGCGTTTCGCGGCGATCTCGCCGATGATCGAGGTGATCTGTTCCTGGATCGCGTCTTTCTGCGCCACGTCCTCGGTCTTGGCCT
>Ga0193706_1000217_pt1 | contig 38126 bp, 36 predicted proteins | sample U3c1metaG_FD_160130 | JGI IMG/M metagenome (GOLD analysis project Ga0193706, IMG submission 160130) | Soil microbial communities from a riparian zone of the East river system, Colorado, United States - U3c1 | ecosystem: Environmental > Terrestrial > Soil > Riparian zone | place: USA: East River... | reverse complement strand
CAGCGCCTCCGTCTCGAGACCGGCGCCGACGGTGAACTGGCCGCCGAGGTCCTCCCAGCTCTTCTCCAGGCCGACCTCGAGCCGGGCGTGGGACTCGGGGTCCTCGTCGAGGCAGGAGACTTCGTGGCCCTCGCGCAACATCGCCCGCGCCACCGAGGAGCCGACGCGGCCGCAACCGACGATCAAAATCAGCATGGGCCGGATACTAGATGGGCCGCGACGCTAGGACGTTTCGGGTGGGGCGGTGAGAAGCACCCGGCAGGGGGCCTTTTTGAGCACGTACTCGGTCGCGGCGCCGATCTCGGCCGGCTTGGCGGCGCCGATCCCGCCGATCATCGCGCCGCCGCGGATCTTCGTCGGCGGCTCGCCGCCGATCACGATCGCCTCGGCGCCGCTGCGCCGGGCAGCTTCGAGGATGCCGGCGCCGACCTTGCGGGCGCGGATCACCTCGGTGGTGACGCCGACGTCCTCGTACTCTTCGCCGACCTCGCGGGCGCGCTCTAGAGCACGCTGCGCCTCGGCCTCGCGCTCGGGCGGCAGCGGCGCCTCCAGCGGCAGGGTCAGGGGCACTTCGATCACGTAGACGAGGTCGAGCCGAGGGTCCTCCTCCCCCTTGCCGGACTCCGCCTGCTCGGCGGCGGCCAGGCGGCCAGCGGTGGCGACGATGTCGTCGTCGAGGCCGGTGCCGAAGACCGGCACGAGGATGTTGCGGAAAGCGGCCTCCGGCACCTGCTTGGTCAGGGCCCGCTCGGGGACCGATACCCGCTTGGTCAGCGTCGTCCCCTCGAAGACCTTGCGGTAGACGACGTAGAAGAGCAGGCCGAAGGCCATCCAGCCGCCTCCGACCAGGCGGGCGATGTCGTGGTAGGCGAGAACGCTGACGAAGGCGAGCCCGCTGAGGATGGCGGCGACGATCGCCGGCAGCGGCAGCTCGGCGCCGCGCCAGGGAATTCCCAGCGGGACCCGGAAGGGGCGCCGGCGGGCGGGGTCGCGGACCCGCAGTCGGATGATCGAGAGGTGGGCGATCGTGATCGCCAGGGTGGCGCCGAAGGCGTAGATGCCGGCCAGCAGCTTGACGTCGGTGGGGATCACCAGGCCGAGCGCGATGACGCCGCTGATCGCGATCGCCACGTATGGCGTCGCCCGCTGCTTCTCCAGCTTGCCGAGCCAGCTGGGGATCTGGCGGTTGATCGCCAGCGTGTAGATGTGGCGGGAGACGCCGAGCATCGAGGTGTTGGCGGCCCAGAACAGGACCGGGGCGGCGACCAGGGCGACCATCCAGCGCATCAGATCGGCGACCCAGCCCGGGTGGAAGGCGGAGACCACCCCCAGCACCGGCTCCTCGACGAACGTGCTCCCCAGCGCGGTCTCGGGCCCCTGCGGCCCGGCGACGACCGGCACCGCCATCAGCGCGATCGCCGCCATCCCGGCGTAGACGAGCGGCACCGCGATCGCGCCCAGCGAGGCGATCCGTTTGAGGTCGCGGCGGGGGACGTCGATGTCCGGCGCCAGGTCGGAGGCGGCCTCGATTCCGGCGTAGGCGAGCATCGCCACGACCGAGGCGTAGATGATGTCCTCGAAGCTGGGGTCGCCGAAGAGGCTCAGCTCCGCGGTCAGCCGCTCGGGGTGCATGACCACCAGCGCGCCGACGACGATCACCGCCAGCTGCAGGCCGAGGTCCGCCAGCGCCAGGGCGCCCAGCGAACGCTGCCGCTTGCGACCGGTGACGTTGAGGATGTTCAGCACACAGGCCGCGGCGATCACCGCGGCGGCGATGCCGATCTCCCAGCCGGCGCTGTCGAAGCCGCCCCAGATCGGCGTCAGATAGTGCGGCACGGAGATCGCCGCCAGGGCGATCACGATCAGGTAGTCGATCAGGATCGCCCAGCCGGCGATGAAGGCGACCAGCTCGTTGAAGGCGTGGCGGGCGAAGGTCGAGGAGCCACCGCGCTCGCGGAACATCGCCCCGCCCTCGACGTAGCTGAGCGTGGTCAGGCCGAACAGCAAGCCGGCGGCGAGGAAGATCAGCGGGGTCAGGCCGAGGCCACGCTCGGCGACGACGCCGAGCGCGAAGTAGATCGAGAAGCCGACGGCCGAGTAGGCCGCGGCGAACAGCCACGGCACGCCGAGGCCGCGTTTGAGGAGCGGATCCGCCTGGCGCCCCGGCGGCGGCTTCGTCGGCCGCGGCGCCGGCCCCCCCGCCTCGCTCATCGCTCCATCCTCGACCCGATCCAGAGCCGGCCGAGGCCGACGGCGACGAAGGCGATGCCCATCAGGACCCCGACCGAGGCCGGCCCGCCGCCGTTGGCCAGGGTTACCGCCAGCACCACCAGGCCGATCGCCACGAAGGCGAGGGAGAAAGCCCGCACCGCCTGGCGGTAGATCATTTCCGAGCCTCGGCCAGGGCCGGAGCCGGCGCCGCCACCGGGTTGCTCGTCGGGTCGGAGACGACGATGACGCGGCATGGCCGCTCGCCGAGGACCGTCTGCAGCGTCTTGTCGTAGAGCGGCACGCCGGCCCGGTAGCGGAGGCCGATGACGATGGCAGCGGCCTCGATCAGCTCCGCCTCCTCGGAGATCGAGTAGCCCGCCTGGCCGGGCCGGACCCGGGCGACGTGGCCGGTGACGCGCTGGCCGCCGATCAGCTTGGCCTCCTCGATCTTGCGCTGCGCCGCGGCTTCCTGCTCGACCATCTCGGCGTTGAGGGGCAGATTGGTGGGGACGGTCAGCATCGAGTGGACGTGGATCCCGCGGCGGCGCTTGGAGGCGAGCTTGACCGCCGTCGCGACCATCTCCGGGGAGAACTCGCCATTGTCGTCGATGCCAACCAGGACGCTGCGGTACTCGACCTCTTCGACGCCCAGCGGCTCCGGCGTGACGACTTTGACGGTTTCGGTCAGCGGCAGCTTCTGGTTGCGGCGGTAGAGGACGTAGACGAGGATCCCCAGGACCATCCAGCCGCTGCCGACGACGAGCGTGCGCGGGTTGAGGGCCATCACCACGATCCAGGCGGCAAAGGTCCCGAAGCCGCCGAGCACCGCGACCATCGGCACGTCGAATCCGAAGGCGCGCAGGTTCAGCGGCGCCTTCCAGGAGCGCTCGGCGTCGCCCTGCACGCGCCGCAACTGTATTAGTGCGACGTGGGCGATCGTGAACGAGAGCATCGCGCCGAACGAGTACATCGTCGCCAGGAACTCGGTCTGCCCCGGCAGCAGGGTGATGATCGCGATCACCGCGAAGATCAAGATCGCGATGTAGGGCGTGCGGTACTTGGGGTGGACCTGGCGCAGGGCCTCCGGCAGCTGGCGGTGCTGGCCCATCGAGTAGGTGAGCCGGGAGACCCCGATCAGGCCGGCGTTGGTGGCGATCAGGAGAATGACCGCCGCCAGCACACCGACGTAGTAGCGGAGGATCTCGGTCGGGACGTGGGAAAGTCCGAGGTTCTCGACTATCCCGAGGATCGGGTCGTCGGCGAAAGTGCTGCCCAGCGCCGTGGTGAAGTTGCCGGCGGCGTCCTGGGTGACCGGCATCGCCGAGAGGGCCACGATCGGGATCAGCAGATAGAGGCCGAGCACGGCGGCGACGGTGAGGCCGACGCTGCGAGGAATCGTCCGCGCCGCGTCCTTGGCCTCCTCGGCCATGTTGGAGATCGTCTCGATCCCGGTGTAGGCGATCATCCCGACCGCGATCCCGAGCGCGAAATCGCTCCAGGTCGGGGCGACGCCAAGGTGGATGTTGTCGGCCAGGATCTCCGGGCTGAAGACGAGCGCCAGCCCGATCCCGACCAGGACGACCTGGGTTGCGAGGTCGGCGACCGCCAGGATCAGGTTCAGCTTCGCCGACTCCTGGGAGCCGCGGATGTTGAGGAAGGCGAGGGCGACGATCAGCACCGCGCCGCCGACTATGTCGCCCGGGCTGCTGCCCAGCCAGGGCCAGAAGACGGCCAGGTAGTGGGGCACGAAGAAGGCCGAGATCGCGACCGTGATCGTGTAGTTGAGCATCTGCCCCCAGGCGGCGACGAAGCTGACCAGCTCGTTGAAGGCGTGGCGGGCAAAGCTCGAGGAGCCGCCGGCCTCCGGGTACATCACCGTCGCCTCGGCATAGGTGGCGGCGGTCGCGGCGAAGATCAGCCCGGAGATGACGAAGGCGACCGGGGTCAGGCCGAGGGCGAAGGCGGCGGTGACGCCGAGCGCGTAATAGATCGAAGAGCCGACGTTGCCGTAAGCCGCCGAGAACAGCGCACCGACGCCGTGGACGCGGCTCAGCGATTCGTCTCTGGGGATGCGCTGGGCCATCTAGATGCAGCGGGAGCCGGTCACTCAGACCGAATATACGGACGCCGCCGGTGCCCTCTGCACGTGGGAGCGGGTCAGGTCCGCCGGCGAGGCGCAGCCGCAGAGCGCCAGGGCCAGCTCGAACTCTGCGCGGAGCAGCTCCAGCACCCGCCCGGCGCCGTCCGCTCCGCCGGCGGCCAGGCCCCAGAGCGCCGGCCGGCCGACCAGCACCGCGTCGGCGCCGAGGGCCAGCGCGACCGCGACGTCGACGCCGCGGCGGATGCCGCCGTCGACCAGCACCGCGGCGCGGCCGTCGACGGCGTCGACCACCTCGGGCAGAGCGTCCCCGGTGGCGAGCGCACGGTCGAGCTGGCGGCCGCCATGGTTGGAGACGACGACCCCGGCCGCTCCGCGCTCGACGGCCAGCTCGGCGTCCTCCGCCGTCAGCAGGCCCTTGACCAGCACCGGCAGGCTGGATTCGGCAGCGAGCTCCTCGAAGTCGGCCCAACCCAGCGCCGGGCTCATCAGCGCGAAGGTCTCCTCGATCGTCACCGCCCGCTCCGCTCCCATCGCCGCCGCGACGCTGGGCACCCCCAGCCGCTCGGGGATCTCGAAGCCGGTACGGCGATCACGCTCGCGGTTGCCGCCTCGCGGCGCGTCGACGGTGACCACGATCGCCTCGAAGCCCGAGTCGACCGCCTCGTCCATCAGCGCCCGCGTCACCGCCTCGTCCTTGAAGCAGTAGAGCTGAAACCAGCGGCGGCCCGCCGGCACCGCGGCCGCCAGCTCGCTCGGGCGCGTCGTCGCCAGAGTCGAGAGGCACATCGCCGTGCCGGCCGCCGCTGCCGCCCGCGCCATCCCCACCTCGCCCTCGGGGTCGACCAGCCGCTGGTAGGCGACCGGGGCAACCAGCAGCGGCATCGAGAGGGGCCCGCCCATCAGCTCGACCTCGGTCACCACCTCGCTGACGTCGACCAGCACCCGCGGCCGCAGCCGCCAGCGCTGCCAAGCCGCGACGTTGTCCCGCAACGTCACCTCGTCCCCGGCGCCGCCCGCGAAGTACCCGAGCGTCCCCGCCTCGAGCTTCTCCGAAGCGACCCGCTCGAAGTCGGCAACGCTGATCAACCCGTCGGTCACGGGCGCGACACTAACCTGACGGCGAATGAGCCGCCACCCGTGCGCTTCTACGCCAGCGCACTCGCGCACTGCGAGTAGAGGCGAGGGTCAGCGTCCGGACGAGCCGGCAGGAGGCGTGCCAGGAGGCGGCGCCGGGCCCCAGCTTTCGCGGCCGTCGGTACTGGCGATCGGGATCCGCGGACCGGCCATGGCCGGCGTGCCGAAGGCGACGTCGGCGATCGCCTTGGCCCGCGAGAGAACCTCGCGAAGAGAGCTCCTCTCCCCTTGCCGACCCCAGCGGTGGAGGTCCGCGGTGAGGCCGGTGGCGTGGATCCCCGCCGCGTCGGCGAGGAACAGCGCTCGCGGCATGTGAAAGCCCTGCGTGACGACGACAGCGTCGCGGACCCCGAAGATGCCGCGAGCCCGCACCATCGTCTCCCAGGTGTCGAAGCCGGCGTGATCCTCGAACACGTCGCGAGGCGAGACCCCATCCGCGACCAGCGCCTTGCGCATCGTGTCCGGCTCGTCGTAGCGCCAGCTGCGGTGATCCCCGGAGACGAGGATCTTCTCCACCTTGCCTGCATGCCAGAGCGCCGACGCCTGCCGCACCCGGTCCGCCAGCATCGCGCTCATTTTGCCGTTCGGCATCACCAGGGCGCCCGGCACGATCGCCACCTGCGCGTGCGGAACCTCGGCGAGATCGGCCGTCGACTCCCCCTTCGCGCTCAGCAACACGTAGGCGTTCGCACCCACCGCCACCAGCACCAACAAGAAAGCCCCAGAAATCGCACCCCTCGAAAGGCGGGGCCACCGCCGCAACGGATAGGTCGCCCCACGCCAAATCGATTTCAGCCCCTGCATTCCCCGAACGCTAACACCGCAACCAGTGGATCCCGGCTAGAGCAAGAACGGCATCCGGAACGAGAGGGGCCGTGTGCCCCTCCCATGAGCGGCGTCCTGATTTTCGCAGCGGCGCTCTCAGCGAGAGCCGCCGGGTTAGAGGCGAAAATCCCAGCGAAATGGGAGGGGCACACAGCCCCTCCCACACTGGAACCCCTTAGAAGTGAACGATCGGGATGATCAGAATCGCGACGATGTTCGCCACCTTGATCATCGGGTTGATCGCCGGCCCGGCCGTGTCCTTGTAGGGATCGCCGACCGTGTCGCCGGTCACCGAGGCTTCGTGGGCCGGCGAGCCCTTGCCGCCGTGGGCGCCGTCCTCAATCAGCTTCTTCGCGTTGTCCCAGGCACCACCGCCGGCGGTCATCGAGATCGCCGCGAAGAGGCCGACGACGATGACGCCGATCAGCAGGCCGCCGAGCGCGTCGACGCTGAGCAGGCCGACGATGACGGGAATCACGATCGGGATCAGCGAAGGAACGATCATCTCCTTCTGCGCCGCCAGGGTGACGATGCTGACCGTCTCCGCGTAGTCGGGCTTTTCGGTGCCGTCCATGATCCCGGGGTGCTCTTTGAACTGTTTACGGACCTGCTCGACGACCTGACCGCCGGCACGGCCGACGGCCTCGATCGCCAGGGCCGAGAACAGATAGACCATCATGCCGCCGATGATCAGCCCGACCAGCACGTCGGGGCTGGTCAGGTTGAAGAGCCCGTTGAGGTCGAACCCGGCGGGCGCCTCGTCCGCGAGCTCGCTCTTGAAGGCGGCGAACAGCACCAGCGCGGCCAGCGCGGCGGAGCCGATCGCGTAACCCTTGGTGACCGCCTTAGTGGTGTTGCCGACCGCGTCGAGCGGATCGGTGACGTTGCGGACGTCCTCCGGCAGCTCCGCCATCTCGGCGATGCCACCGGCGTTGTCGGTGATCGGCCCGAAGGCATCCAGAGCGACGATCAACCCGCAGAGCGAGAGCTGAGCCATCACGGCGATGCCGATGCCGTAGATCCCGGCCAGCTCGTTGGCGCCAAGAATGGCGAGGGCGAGGACGAGCGCCGGTGCGGCGGTCGACTGGAAGCCCTGGGCGAGCCCCTGGATGATGTTGGTCGCGTGGCCCGTCTCCGAGGCCGCGGCGATCGTCTTCACCGGGCGGAAGCGGGTCGAGGTGTAGTAGTCGGTGATCACGAACAGCAGCGCGGTGACGGCGATGCCGATCACGGCGCAGAGCCAGAGGTCGGTGACGCTGACGGCGTCGGCAGCGGTGCTGGCGAAGCCGAGGCGCAGCGGTTCACTCATCAGCCAGTCGGTGATCGGGTAGAAGGCCGCGATCGAGATCAGGCCGGAGACGATCATGCCGACGTACAGCGCACCCTCGACTTTGTTCGATTTGGTCCGCACCGAGAGCGCCCCGACGATCGAGGCGATAATCGCGACGCCGCCGATGACCAGCGGGAAGATCGCGACCTCGCGAGCGAAGTCGGTGGTGAAGGTGAGGACGCCGAGCAGCATCACGGCGACCGAGGTGACCGCGTAGGTCTCGAAGAGATCGGCGGCCATGCCGGCGCAGTCGCCGACGTTGTCGCCGACGTTGTCGGCGATTACGGCCGGGTTACGCGGATCGTCCTCGGGGATGCCCGCCTCGACCTTGCCGACGAGGTCGGCGCCGACGTCGGCGGCCTTGGTGAAGATGCCGCCGCCGAGCCGGGCGAAGACGGAGATCAGCGAACCACCGAAGCCGAGGCCGATAAGCGCGTCGACGGCCTCCTTGTCGGTGCTGCCGGTGATGACGAGAGCGCCGTAGTAGCCGGCGACGCCGAGCAGCGCCAGGCCGACGACCAGGAGGCCGGTTACCGAGCCGCCCTTGAAGGCGACGTCAAGCGCCGGCGGCACACCGCCGCGAGCGGCCTCGGCGACGCGCGAGTTGGCGCGAACCGAGACGTTCATGCCGATGAAGCCGGTCGCGCCGGAGAGAACGGCGCCGATCACGAAGCCGAGCGCGGTCTTCCAGTCCTGCAGGAGCAAAAGCACGACAGCAAGCGGTATCGCGACCGCGGCGATGATCGTGTACTGGCGGTTCAGGTAGGCCTGTGCACCCTCCTGAACGGCGCCGGAAATCTCCTGCATCCGGTCGTTGCCAGGGGACTTGGCTAGTAGGCGCTGGGTGACTATGAGTCCGTAGACGACGGCAGCGCCGGCACACACAAGCGCGACAACTACCCCGTAATCGGTCAAGAAGCTGGTCAAGTTCGTTCCTCCGGTGGTTTTAGCGGCGCGGGAGTCTATAGACGGGAACGGCGTCGCCGCCTATAGACCCACTTCAGGAAGGTTTCGCGGTCTCGCCGACGCCGGAATAGGTACGCCGAGTCTCGGCTACCGCGTCGCGGTAGATGTCCTCGATCGAGGCCCCCTCCTCGAGCGCGGCGCGCGCTCGCTGGGCCCCGTTGCGCTCCGGCAGCCGGAGGTCGATCCCCAGCTGGGCGCGAGCCGGCTCGGCCCAGGCGAGCACCGACTCGAGCATCGCGCGCGCCTCCACCTCCGTCCCGCGCCGGAAGTCGATCATCTTGCCGCTGAGGCCATGGCGAATTGCCCGCCAGAGGTTCTCCTCGATCTCACGGTCGGCGAGCGGCGTGCCGGCGCCTTCGTAGCCGTGCTCGTCGTAGTCCATCGCCGCCTGAGCGATGCAGGCCGCGATCAGCCCAGCCAGGGCAAAGGACTCGTCGCCGCTGGTCTGGGCGTCGCAGATCCGCACCTCGACGGTGCCGAAGTGGTGATGCGGGCGAACGCTCCACCAGAGCTGGGTCGACTCGACGATCGAGTTCGCCCGCTCCAGGGTCTCGACGAAGCCCGCGTAGCTGTCCCAGTCGCGGAACGGCGAGGGCACCCCGCAGCGAGGAAAGGTGCGGGTGAAGATCTCGGTGCGGACCGTGTGCAGGCCGCTGTCGTGGCGGTCGAGGAAGGGTGAGTTGGCGGAGGTCGCCAGCAGCAGCGGCAGCAGCTCCCGCATCCAGTCACAGACGGCGATCGCCCGGTCGGCGCCGCGCACGCCCATGTGGACGTGGGTGCTCCAGGTGTTGTTGCGCTGCGCCACCCAGCCCAGTTCCTCCCGCAGGCGGTTGTAGTGGGGGGTGTCGATGATCCGCTGGTCGAGGTAGCTCGCCCAGGGATGGGTGCCGGTGGCGCCGAGCGCCAGGCCCATGCCGCCGACCAGCTCGAACAGGCGCGCCCGCCGCTCGCGCTGCCGCGCCGTCGCCTCGGCGAAGGTCTGCGAGCGGCCGGAGCGGATCTCCACCTCGGAGGCGATCAGCTCGCCCGCGGCCGCCTCGGCGAGGATCTCGTCGCCCTGGCAAGCCGCGTAGACGTCCTCGAAGCGGTGCTCCAGCTCCAGCGTCGCCGGGTCGAGGATCGCGAACTCCTCCTCGAGCCCGATCGTGAAGTCGGTCGAAGACTCGAACGTCTCCCGAGCGCGATCGAGGTCCAGGGACAAAGGATCAGGTCAAGTAGAAGTAGAGCGCGTAGAGCAGGTCGACCGCCGGGCTGGAGGTGTGGACGGTCACCTCCGGCGGCACCTGGAGCAGCTGCTCGGAGTAGTTGAAGATGATCTTGACCCCGGCCTTGACGAGGCGGTCGGCGACCTCCTGGGCGGCATCGGCGGGAACCGCGAGGACGCCGACGACGATCTCCTCCTCGGCGACGACCGACTGCAGGTCACCGAGGTCCTGCACCGCCAGCTCGCCGATCTTGCTGCCGACGACGGAGGGGTCGGAGTCGAAGACCGCCACCACCTGGAAGCCGTGGTCGGCGAAGATCGCCGAGCTGGCGATCGCCTGGCCGAGGTTGCCGGCGCCGAAGAGGGCGATGTTGTGCTGGCCCGAGGTGCGGAGGATCTTGCGAATCTCCGACACCAGCGATTCGACGTTGTAGCCGACGCCGCGCTTGCCGAACTTGCCGAACCCGGAGAGATCGCGGCGAATCTGGGTCGGGTTGATGTGCGTGTACTCGGAGAGCTCTTGCGAGGAGATCGTGTCGCGGCCCATCTTGCGCGCCTGGGTCAGCACCTGCAGATAGCGCGAGAGGCGCGCGGCGACGCCCAGCGAGAGGCGTTCGCCTTCGACCGGGAACCCCCCGGGAGCCTCGAAATCCTCGATCACCTCGACCATGCCCCCACAGTATCGAGCCTGGCGCGAAGGCCGGCTTCGTCCAAAACCAGCTCCGAAACGACCGTTCCGTCGACCTCGACGACCGGTATCCGCTCCAGGTGGCGCCGCAGCAGCAGCTCGTCGCTCTCGATGTCGATCTCGTGCAGGCCGAAGCGATAGCCCTCCTCGTGCAGGCCGACGATTGCCGCGACCGCCTCCTCGCAGAGGTGACACCCCGGCCGCGAGTAGACGACGACGTCGGTCATGCGGCCCGCGCTTCGCCGCTGGCGAAGGCGTCGTAGCCGAGGTAGGCGGGGTACTCGAGGGCGGGGGCGTAACGGGCGGCGGAGCCGATCATCGCGGCGTTGTCGGTGCAGAGCGCGCCCGGGACCAGCTTCAGGCGCACGCCGCGCTCCTCGCAGAGCCGGGCAACCGCTTCGCGCAGGGGCCCGTTGGCGGCGACGCCGCCGCCCAGCGCCACGGCCTCCCAGTCGCCCTGCTTCAAAGCCCGCTTCATTTTCGAGATCAGCTGCCCCACCACCGCCGCCTGGAAGGAGGCCGCGAGATCGGCCCGGTGCTCGGCGACCCCGGCGTCCCCGAGTTCCCGGCAGCGGTAGACCAGCGCCGTCTTGAGGCCGCTGAAGCTGAAATCGAGGCTGGGGTTGCGGGCCATCGCCACCGGCATCTCGAACGCGGCCGGGTCGCCCTCGGCGGCCAGCTTCTCCAGCGCCGGCCCACCCGGGTAGCCGAGCCCCAGCAGCCGTGCCGACTTGTCGAAGGCCTCGCCGGCGGCGTCGTCGAGCGTCTGACCCAGCACCTCGTGCCCGGCGTGGTCGCGGACCCCGGCCAGCAGCGTGTGGCCGCCGCTGGCGAGGAGGCAGAGGAAGGGCGGCTCCAGCGGCTCGGGCTCGAGGAAATTGGCGGCGACGTGCCCCTGCAGATGGTCGACCGGGATCAACGGCAGCCGCCGCGCCGCGGCGATCGCCTTGGCCGTGCTGACCCCGACCAGGAGGGCGCCGATCAGTCCCGGGCCCACCGTGGCCGCGATCGCCTCGACGTCGTCGAGGGCGACTCCGGCCTCCTCCAGCGCCGCCTGCACCACGGGCACCGTCAGTTCGAGGTGGTGGCGGGAGGCGACCTCGGGGACGACCCCGCCGAAGTGCGCGTGCGCGGCCGCCTGCGAGGAGATCAGGTTCGACAGGATCCGCGGCCCGTCCAGCACGGCCGCGCAGGTGTCGTCGCAGGAGGTCTCGATCGCGAGGATCAATCCAGCCACATGATCAGCGCGTCCTCGCCGTTGTCGTGGTAGTAACGAGGACGGACGCCGGCCGAGCGGAAGCCGAACCTTTCGTACATCCCGATCGCCTGGCGGTTGGAGACCCGGACCTCGAGCGTGAAGGGCAGCACCCCGCCCGCCTCCTCGAAGAGTCGCGCCAGCAGCCGCCCGGCAATCCCGGTGCGGCGCTGCTCGGGGTCCACGGCGATGTTCATCAGGTGCCAGACCTGGTCATAGCGGGAGCAGATCACGTAGCCGAGCAGGTCGTCGCCGGCGCTGGCCGCGAGGCAGATGCCCGACGGCTTCGACAGCTCCAGCACGAACATCGCCAGCGACCACGGGGTCGGGAACGAGCGGCGCTCGATCGCGATCACGGCGGGCAGGTCGCCGTAGGCGAGCTTGCGGACCCGAACCTCCTGGGTCACGTCACTCGGCTCTTTAGACAGAATCTCGCTCACGCCACCTCTCCGCGTCGGGAGGTCTGAGGTAAATCGGGGCGAGCGGCCCCCCCTCCCCCGATGTCGCCGCGAGGGCGCAGATGTGCCGCGCGGCGACCCGGTGAACGGGATCGGCGTCGTCCGCGATCTGGACGCCATGCCGAGCCAACTCGTGCCGGAATCGTACCGCCCCCGAGCCGGCAGCCAGAGGCGGCGCGGGCAGCGCCGCGACCCGCTCCTCCAGCTCCTCCGGCCGGCAGACCAGGGGCTCCCAAATTCGCTCTCCCCGCTCCGAGTAGAGCGCCGCGAAGACCTCGCCGCGACGAGCGTCGAGCACGGCCAGCCGATCGCCGCCGGCACCGCCCTCCCCCATCCCGCGGCCGATCGCGTCGAGCGTGCAGACGCCGGCCACGGGCAGGCCGAGGCTGGCACCCAACCCGTGCGCGGTGGCGATGGCTATCCGCAGCCCGGTGAACGAGCCGGGGCCGAGGCCGACCGCGAGCGACTCGACCCGCGCCCAGCCGCCAGCCGCGGCAGCGCAGAGCTCGACCTCCTCCAGCAGTGCGGTCGCGTGCCGAGGCCCCCCGTCGGAGGGCCCCAGCAGCGACTCGCGCAGAGCCTCGCCGTCGCGCCAGGCGCAGGCGGCGGTGTCGGCGGTCGCGGTATCGAAGCCGACGAGCGCCAGCGGAGTTCCGCTTCTAGTCCTTGACCCTGAAGACGAAGGAGCCGACTTTTTTACCTTCGACGAACCAGGTCACCCGGTGTTGGCCGGGGATGGTCGACGTCACCTTGTTCACGTAGAGCGTCCCCTGGGTCGCTTCCTGTTTCTGGGCGCAGAGGTTTTTGCCGCTGGGGAATTTGACGCAGACGCTGTAGCTGACGTCGCCTTTGAGGCTTTTGAAGAAGGCGCCCTTTTTGCTCCCCTTCGGGCAGACGTGAGAGGGAGTGGCGTTGCGGGAGATCCCGCAGCCGACGTAGTGCTTGTACGCCGCCGCCCCGGCCGTAGCGGGCGCCGCGCTAGCCAGCAGCCCGGCAATCACCAACACTGCTGAAAGCGCTTTCAGTCCCTTCATGGGGTCCTTCCCTTCGTGGATCGAATTTCCGTGCCGATGCTACAAGTTGTTCGCTGTCTCCCGAACACCACCTGCGGCCGCTCGGAGCGGCGGCGGGAGCGGTGCTACCAGTCGATTTCGACCGCTCGGCTCTCGCCGCCGGCGTGCTGGAGCCGGATCTCGAGCGCGGGCCGGCCGAGCCGCTCCACCCCGACGGCCGGCCACTCGACGAAGGCAACCCCGTCCGGGCCAAGATAATCGTCGAGAAGAGCCGGGTCCTCTCCCTCCAGGCTCTCCAGCCGGTAGAGGTCGAGATGGGAGACGGGCAGGCGGCCGCCGCGGTAGCGCTGGCCGATCGTGAAGGTCGGCGAGGTGACCGGCTCCTCGATCCCGAGCGCCCGGCAGGCGCCGCGGACCAGGGTCGTCTTGCCGGCCCCGACGTCGCCGCTGACGACGACGACGTCGCCCGCTGCCAGCCGCTCGGCGACCCGCCCGCCGAGCGCTTCGGTCTCCGCCGCGGAATGGCTGTCGAGCCGCTCCACGTCAGCCGAACATGTCGAGCTGGTCGGCGGGAGGAGCGGGCTGGTCGGGGGACGCATCGGCGGCGGCGATTTCCTCGGGGCTCGGCGGCGGCGCCGGCCCCGGCCCGGCCAGCAGGCCGGGAACGGTGGCGAGATCGGCGCGCAGCGTCTCCTTCATCGCCGGCGTGCGCAGGGCGGCGGCGGGATGCAGCAGCGGCAAGAGGAAGACGGTGCGGCCCCCAAGCTCGTGAACCTGCGGCGTGCCACGGACCTTGGTGATCCCGACTGGGCTATCGGTGAGCAGCTTGGTGGCGAAGTTGCCGAGGGTGCAGACGACCCTCGGCTCGATCAACCGCACCTGCTCGAAGAGATAGGGCTTGCAGGCCTCGATCTCCAGCGGCTGGGGGTCGCGGTTGCCGGGCGGGCGCGACTTGAGCACGTTGGCGATGAAGACCTCCTCGCGCGAGAGCCCGATCTCACCGAGAAGCGCGTTCAGCAGCTGCCCGGCGCGGCCGACGAACGGCAGCCCCTGCCGGTCCTCTTCGGCCCCCGGCGCCTCGCCGACGAACATCAGGTCGGCGTCGGCGTTGCCGGCGCCGAAGACCGTCTTGGCCCGGGTCTCGTGCAGGGGGCATTTGGTGCAGGTCGAGACCTCCTTGAAGAGTTCGACCAGCTGCTCGCGGCGCTGCTCGGCGGTGGTCGTCATTTCGCCTTCTTCTTCGGGGGATGGGGATTTTCGCCCCGTGCCCGTTTCTGGCGGGACTCTGCGATCCGGTCGACCCGCGCCGCTTCGCGCTCGCGGCGCTGCGATTCGCCGGAGCGCACAGCGGCCCCACGCGGTTGCCGGCCGGGAGGCGAGACGCTCGACATCAGCCGCCGCGTTCGCGTCGCACCGCAATCCGAGCAGGCAACCCGTTCGGCCCCGGCGGCCACCAGCTCCTCGAAGCGAGCCCCGCACTCCCCGCACTCGAACTCGTAGATCGGCATGCGCGCCAATGGTAGTTCGACAGCCCGCGCAGCCGAACATCAAATACTCTGGATCCGTGAGGATCTGGGGAGGGGTACTTCTCTGCGCGCTCGTCGCCTGCGTGCTTTCGGCCGCTCCGGTGGCCGCGGCCAAAGACCGCGGGGCGAAACCGCGCTTCGAGGTTCACGAGCGCGCGCTGCGTCTGTCGCTGAAGGTCAAAGCGAGCCACGGCTACGAAGGCTGGGTCACGACGGAAGGCCATAGACGGGTGACGCTGACCCTCCAGAAGGGGAACACGCTCGTCGAGGCGCGCACCAGCGGGCGGGTGACCCGCCGCGGAATCGAGGCGAAGTTCGGCGAGCTGGGAGGGATCTCAGTGCGATTTCGGGGCAGGCCGTTCGGCCCCGGTTTCCGGGACGGGGAGCGCCGGTGCCGTGGGCGTCGATCGGCATTGGAAGAAGGAGCCTTCAGCGGCACGATCCGCTTCCGCGGGGAGAACGGCTTCACCCGAATCGACGCCAGGCGGGCTACGGGATACGTGGAACGCCACTACCGGCGAGTCTGCCTGCGCGACTCGAGAGGCGATTCGTTGAGGGCTGCAGTCGAAAGCCTGTTCGGGGCGATCCGCCTCACCATCCTCCATGCCAGCGGTCGCGTCAACCATGCGAACGTCGTCCTCGAAGCAAGCGCAATTGACTTCAGCCCGATCTTCGGGCCCGGATCTGGCTTCGAATACAACGTCTCCGCGCACTCGGTTGAACGTCGCGAGGGAGTGCGGCTGACGCGGAGCGTCAGCGCTGAAGAAGCCGACGGCGCCTTCCTCTTCCGTCACAAGAAGGGCGAGACTCCGCGGTCCGCGACCATCGCGCCCCCGAGGCCCTTCACCGGCACCGCCAAGTACCTCAAGGAACCGGGGCTTCCCGCCAGCTGGGTCGGACCGCTCGCCGCGCACCTCCCAGGGGCTGGGCTGGTCGCGCTGACCGGGTCCGGCTTCCGGGCCGATATCTGTCGCCTGAACTTCGCCACCCTGCTCAAGGGGGACGGCTGCCTGCCGAAGCCGGGCCAGGCCCAGCTGCGGTTGCTCTCGGGCCTCAGCGACCGCGGCCCGACCCCCCAGCCCTAGGGCAGCGGCTCCCACTCCCAGGCCTTTTGGGAGGCCAGGCTCTCCTGGTCGAGATAGCGACGGAACTCGTCCAGCTCGGCCGGCTCGACGCTGTAGACGTGGTCGGGCTCGGGGAAGTGGCGGGACCGAACCTCCTCGCCGTAGCGCCCGACCGCCTCGACCATCTGCTCGTGGATGTCGGCGTAGCGCTTGACGAATTTCGCCATGTGACCGGTGGTGATGCCGAGCAGGTCGTGGAAGACCAACACCTGGCCGGAGGTCGCCGGGCCGGCGCCGATGCCGATCGTGGGGACCTCGAGCTTGGCGACGATCGCTTCGGTGATCGCCGCGGGCACAGCCTCGAAGACGATCGCGAAGCAGCCGACCGATTGCAGCGCCAGGGCGTCCTCGCAAAGCGCGATCGCGTCTTTAGCGGTCTTGCCCTGGGCTTTGTAGCCACCGAGGGCGGTAGCGGTCTGTGGGGTCAGGCCGACGTGCCCCATGACCGGGATGCCGGAGCGGACGATCGCCCGCGCCCGCTCGACGGCGATGCCGCCGGCCTCGATCTTGACCACCTGGCAGCCGGTCTCCTTGACCAGCCGCTGGGCGTTGCCGACGGCCAGCTCGTTGCTCGCCTCGTAGCTGCCCATCGGCATGTCGCCGACCATCAGCGGGGTCTTCAGGCCGCGCCGCACGGCTTTGCCGAGGACGATCATCTCCTCCATCGAGACCGGCTCGGTCCCGGGGTAGCCGAGCACGACCATCGCCGCCGAGTCGCCGACCAGGACGACGTCGACGCCGGCCGCCTCGGCCACGGTCGCCGAGGGATAGTCATAGGCGGTGACCATCACGATCGGTTCGCCGTTGGCCTTCATCTCGGCCAGGCGAGGCAGGTTGACCGGAATGCGGCCCGCGGCTGGCGGAGCGGTGTGAGAGCGACCGCCGGAGCTCATGAGAGCAGCACCTCGGGGTGGCTGTCGACGGCGACCGAGCGGTTCTCCTCGTCGACGTGGACGACGACCGGCGAGTAGCGCTCGAGGTCGTTCTCGTCGTAGGCGCCAAAGGAGGCGACGATGATCTTGTGGCCGGGCTCGGTCAGGTGCGCGGCGGCGCCGTTGACCTGCATCGTCCGCGAGCCGGGCTCACCGTCGATCACGTAGGTGACGAAGCGGGACCCGTTGTCGATGTCCCAGACGTGAACCTGCTCGTTGGTGATCAGATCGGCTTCGGCCATCAGATCGGTGTCGATCGTGATGCTGCCGATGTAATCGACGTCGCAATCGGTGACCGTCGCTCGGTGGATCTTCGACTTCAGCATCTGTCTCTGCACTTGGCTCTCCCTTCGCCGCGTCTACGTTGTCAAGGTCGGATCAAGACGTTGTCGATCAGCCGGGCGCCGCCGACCTGGGCAGCAACCGCAACCAGCACCGGGCGCCCGTTCAGCTCGGCGACCGGTTGCAGCCGCTCCGCGTCGCGCGCCTCCAGGTACTCGGGCTCGATGCCGGCGCTCTCCAGCTCGCGGCGCGCGGCGTCGAGCCCGGCCTGCAGCGACTCTTCCCGGGCGCCACGCTCGGCCGCCCCCAGCGCCCGCGAGAGGGCGACCGCGCGCTCGCGATCCTCGCTGCCGAGATAGGCGTTGCGGGAGCTCATCGCCAGGCCATCGGCCTCGCGGACAGTCGGCAGGACCTCGATCCGCACGGGAAAGTCGAGGTCCCGGGCCATGCGGCGGATCACCGCCGCCTGCTGAGCATCCTTCTGGCCGAAGTAGGCGACGTCGGGGCCGACGCTGTTGAAGAGCTTGGCGACGACCGTGGCGACACCGCGGAAGTGCTCGGGGCCGCGGCGGGCGGGGTCGCCGTCGAGGACCTCGGTCAGGTTGCCGCCGACCTCGACCGCGGTCGAGAACCCGTCCGGATAGACCTCGGCGGCGGCGGGCGCGTAGACGAAGTCGGCGCCGGCCTCGGAGGCCAGCCGCAGGTCTCGCTCCTCGTCGCGGGGATAGCGCTCGAGGTCCTCGCCGGGGGCGAACTGGGTCGGGTTGACGAAAAGGCTCATCACGACCAGGTCGCACTCGGCGCGGGCCGCCCGCAGCAGCGAGAGGTGGCCCTCGTGGAGGTATCCCATCGTCGGCACCAGCCCGATCGTCTGGCCCTGGCGGCGCGGCTCGTCCAGCTCCGCGCGCAGCGCAGCCTTGGCGCGCAGCACGCGGGCGCCGTCGGTCCGGGGGGAGTTGACGATGCTGAGGTTCAAATTCATCCGGTCCATGCCCTTCGGGTCACGGCCATCGGCGACGGATTATAGGGACTCCGTGCCGGGTCAGTGACGAAATTCCACCGGCTTGATCACACGCGCCGGGGCGCCCGCCGCGATAGTCGCCGGCGGCAGGTCGCCGGTGACCACGGAGTTGGCGCCGATCACGCAGCGCTCGCCGATCGAAACGCCGGTGGTGACGACGCAGTTGGCCCCGAACCAGCAGTTGGCCCCGATCTCGATCGGGCCCTTGCTGGTGAACCCCTGTTCGGTGATCGGCCGGTCGGGGTCGTCGAAGCGGTGGTCGGCATCGCCGACGAAGCAGCCGTTGGCGAGCATCGTGTGGTCGCCGATCGTGACCCGCTCGTGGGCGGCGATCATCGTGTTGCGGTTGAGGAAGCAGCCGGCCCCGATCTCGATCCGCGCCTCCGGCCCCAGGGTCAGCCAGCAGCCCGGCTCCAGCAGGGTCCCCTCGCCGATCGTCAGCCGCCCCTCGTCGAGCGCCTCCAGCAGCTCGCCCTCGACCGGGTAGCGGACGAAGAAGCCGCCGCGGGCAGCGTGGCGATCGATCCGGCGCCGCCGCAGCCAGCGACGGTTGCGCTCATACCAGCGCCGCTTCACCCACCAGGCCCGCCACCCCCGCTGGTCTGCCGCACTCACGCCGCGCACGTTAGCCAACGCGCCGCTCGATGCATTGGTGTGGCTATAGACACCAAAATGCATCGAGCGGCGCGTAGACTGCGCGCGTGGCTGGGCTGCGCGGCGGAATAGACCTGGGCGGGACGAAGATCCAGGCGGCGATCGTCGACTCGGCAGGCAAGGTCCTCGGCGAAGCGCGGCGGCCGACGCCGACCGGCGGCGGGCCGCGGGGCGTCGCCGAGGAGATGGCGGCGGCGCTGCGCGAGGCGGCCGAGCAGGCTGGCGCCGAGACCACGGCGCTGGAGGGCGTCGGGGTCGGCTCGCCGGGCGACGCCGACGAGAAGACCGGCGTCGTCTCCAGTGCCCGCAACCTCCCCGACTGGGAGGGCAGCTTTCCGCTGGCCGAAACCTTGAAGGAGGCTCTCGGCACCGAGGTCCGGGTCGGCAACGACGTCCAGGTAGCGACCGAGGCCGAGTTTCACCTCGGCGCCGGGCGCGAGTTCCAGAGCTTGATCGGGGTCTTCTGGGGCACCGGCGTCGGCGGCGGCCTCGTCCTCGGCGGCAAGCCCTGGCTGGGCCGCGGCGCCGCCGGGGAGATCGGCCACGTGGTGGTGAAGCGCGGCGGCGCCAAATGCCCCTGCGGGCGCAGGGGGTGCATGGAGGCGTATGCCGGCCGCTTGGCGATGGAAGCCGAGGCGCGCCACCAGCACGAGGAGGGCCACAAGACGGATCTCTTCAAGCTGATGGAGAAGCACGGCAAACCGCGGCTGACCAGCGGCATCTGGGAGCGCGCCCTCGACGCCAACGACCACCTCGCCGAGGATCTGATCCACCGCGCCATCGAGGCGCTGGGAACCGGGATCGCGTCAGCCGTCAACCTGCTCGACCCCGAAGCGGTGATCGTCGGCGGCGGGCTGGGCATCCGCTTCGGCGATCGCTACATGGAGCCGCTGACGAAGGAGATGGGCAAGCACCTGTTCCTCGACGAAAAGCCGCCGGCGGTGCGCGTGGCCGCGCTTGGCGACCTCGGCGGCGCTATCGGCGCTTCTCTCTTGTTCGCCCGCTAGACGAGACGTGCATTTACCGGCTCTAGGGCGGCGAATGCACTCCTCGTGCCTCAGACTCTCCCCGAGCCTTGCCTTTGCTGACGGGCGATCGCGTCGACCAGGACCGCCAGCAGCAGGACGCCGCCGGTGACCATGAACTTGACCGCCGAGGAGAGCGCGAGCAGGTCCATGCCGTTGGAGATCGAGCCGATCACGAGAGCGCCCATCAATGCCGTCCAGACCGAGCCGCGGCCGCCGAAGAGGCTGGTCCCGGCGATGACCGGGCCGGCGATCGCCAGCAACAGCAATTCGTTGCCGCCCGAGTTCTGGTTGACCGCGAGCAGGCGCGAGGCGGCCATGATGCCGCCAATCGCCGCCATCGTGCCGGCGATGCCGAAGACGGCGACGCGGATGCGGTTGACGCGGATGCCGGCCCGGCGGGCAGCCTCGGCGTTGCCGCCGACGGCGAAGACGTGGCGGCCGAAGCCGGTCCGCTTGACCACGTACTCCATGCCGACGACGAAGGCGAGCAGGATCATCAACGCCAGCGGCACGCCGCGGTCGGAGTTGAGGACGGTGACGGCGACGATCGTCACCACCGCGACCAGGCCGAAGCGAAGGCCGAGCCTGGCAAAGCTCTCGCTGTCGAGGCCGGCCGCGACGCGGCGACGGTGGCCAAGGAAGAGAACCGCTCCGTAGACGCCGATCACGATCGCGGCAAAGATCCAGCCGGCGGCGTCGGAGTAGAAGGTGTTGGCAAGGCCGGTGATTTTGGGGTCGGTGAGGTTGATCGATCCGGTCGAGCCAAGCACCTGCAGGAGCGCTCCCTGCCAGGCCAATAAGCCGGCAAGGGTGACGACGAAGGAGGGCACGACGAAGCGACTGAAGAGGCTGCCCTGCAGCAGCCCGATCGCCATCCCGACCGCGACCGCGGCGACGATCGCCAGGTAGGGGCTCCAGCCGTGCTTGACGTTGAGCACGGCCATCACCGCGGCGGCGAGGCCGCTGACGGCGCCGACCGAGAGGTCGATCTCCCCCAGCAGCAGCACGTAGACGACGCCGACCGAGATCAAGCCGATGGCGGTGATCTGCAGCATCAGGTTGGTCAGGTTCTGGGCCGAGAGGAAGCGGTCGTTCTCGAACTGGAAGATCGCCCAGATCAGCGCCAGGCCGATCACCACTCGCAGCGAGGCGAGGTCGCCCTGGACAAGCCGTCGCAGCGTCTCTTTCGACTTGGGGACGGCCTCTTCGGAGTCCGCGGGCGCGCTGACGGCCGCCTCGCTCATCCCCTCCCCTCCCCCGTCTCGCCGTTGCGCTTCTCGCCCTCGGAGCCGACCCCGGTGATTGCCGAGACCACATGCTCCTCCGTGGTCGCTTCGGCGTCGAACTCGCCGGCGGCGCGGCCAAGCCGCAGCACGAAGATCCGGTCGGCGACCTCGAAGACGTCGACCAGGTTGTGGCTGATGACGACGACGCCGAGGTCTTGCTCGCGCAGCCGCCGAATCAGTTTCAGGACCTGCGCCGTCTGGGCGACGCCGAGCGCCGCGGTCGGCTCGTCGAGCAGCACGACCTTGGGCTCCCCCAACAGCGAACGAGCGACCGCCACCTGCTGGCGCTGGCCGCCGGAGAGGGTGCCGACCTCGCTGCGCAGGCTCGGGATCGTCACCGCCAGGTTGGAGAGCAGCTGGCTCGTCTGGTGCTCCATCCTCGCCTCGTCGAGCTGGCGCGAGACGCCGCCCGTGCCCGGCGAGACCTCCTCGCGACCGAGGAAGAGGTTGGCGACGACGTCGAGGTTGTCGCAGAGGGCGAGGTCCTGGTAGACGGTGGCGATCCCGAGTTCGGTCGCGTCCTGCGGTTTGGCGATCGAGACTTCCTGGGCCTCGAAGCGGATCGTCCCTTCATCGGCGCCGTGGATGCCTGCGATCGTCTTGACCAGCGTCGACTTGCCGGCGCCGTTGTCGCCGACCAAGCCGACGACCTCGCCGGCGTGGACGGCGAAGTCGACCCGGTCCAAGGCCTGGACCGGGCCGAATCGTTTGCTGACTCCCTCCAGCTCGAGGAGCGGAGCGCCGTTGCTCATCTCAGCCCGAGATTCCCGCTTCTTTGCATGCGGCCGCGTAAGGCCCGGTGCAGAGTTCGGAGGCGTTGACGAAGCCGTCGGCGATCACCGTCGATTTGACGTTGTCTTTGGTCACGGCGATCGGTTTCAGCAACACCGCCGGGACTTGGCCGGCGCCGTTGTCGAGTTCTTCGGTGACTTTGTCCTGCGGCACCCCTTCGCCTTCGGCCAGGGCGATCGCGATTTCGGCGCTGACTTTGGCCTCCGGTGGGATTTCCTTGTAGACCGTCATGTACTGCTGCCCGGCGAGGATCCGCTGCAGCCCGGCGACGGTCGCGTCCTGGCCGGTGACGGGCCTTTCGGCCGGGTTGATGCCGGCGCCTTTCAGCGCCGCGATGGCGCCGCCGCCGGTGTCGTCGTTGGCGGCGTAGATGCCGGCGAAGCCGTCGTTGCCGAGAGCGGTGATCGCCTGCTGAGCCTCGCGCTGGGCGTTTTCGGCCGACCAGCCGGGGGTGTCGTACTCTTTCGCGACCTCGACCCCGGCGGCGTCGAACCCCTTGTGGGCGCCTTTTTTGAACAGGGCGGCGTTGGGATCGGCGGGGTCGCCGTTGATCATGATGATCGGGCCGCTGGCGCTGCCGTCCTCTTTCAGTTTTTTGGACAGCGTTTCCGCCTGGAGTTCGCCGACTTTTTCGTTGTCGAAGGAGACGTAGGCGTCGATTTCGCCGTTTTCGATCAGACGGTCGTAGCTCAGCACGGGAACGTTCTGGGCTTTCGCTTTTTCGGCGATCGCCGCCGCTGATTTCGAGTCCATCGGGTCGACGACCAGGACTTCGGCGCCCTGGGTCAGTGCCGCTTCGGCCTGGCTCTGCTGTTTCTGCGCGTCGCCGGTGGCGTTGCTGTAGAGGACTTCGCAGTCACTGCAAAGTTCTTCGACCGCGGATTCGAAGTCGGGCCGGTCATTGGTCTCATAGCGCGGCGTCTCGTTTTCCGGCAGCAGGAGCGCGATCTTGGTGCCGCCGCTGTCGTCGCTGCCGCCGCATCCGGCCACCACCAGGGCAATCGCGATCAGCGCGCCGAGCGTGAACGCCGCTCGCTTCCTCAACGCAGAACTGGACATGGGTCTCCTCCGATCGCCTGCCTATTCCGCCCTGCAAATACCCGGCTCGCCGGGTATTAACCAGGGCGCTCGGGCGACTCAGGCGGCGATCGGCTCGCGGCGCTTGCCGCGCTTCGGCTTCGCCGGCACGAGAAGATCGGCGAGGAAACGGCCGGTGTAGGAGGCCTCGACCGCGGCGACCTCCTCCGGGGTGCCGGTAGCGACGATCTCTCCCCCCTCTTCCCCACCCTCGGGCCCGAGGTCGACCAGCCAGTCGGCGGTCTTGATCACGTCGAGGTTGTGCTCGATCACGACGATGCTGTTGCCGGCCTCGACCAGGCGGCCGAGCACGTCGAGCAGGCGCTGGACGTCGGCGAAGTGGAGCCCGGTGGTCGGCTCGTCGAGGATGTAGAGGGTGTCGCCGGTGGCGACTTTGGAGAGCTCGGTGGCGAGCTTGATCCGCTGCGCCTCGCCGCCGGAGAGCGTCGTCGCCGGCTGGCCGAGGCGGATGTAGTCGAGGCCGACGTCATGCAGGGTGCGCAGGCGGCGGTGGATCTTCGGCACGTTCTCGAAGAACTCGACCCCCTCCTCGACCGACATCTCCAGCACGTCGGCGATGCTCTTGCCCTTGAAGCGAACCTCCAGGGTCTCGCGGTTGTAGCGTTTGCCGTGGCACTGCTCGCAGGGCACGTAGACGTCGGGCAGGAAGTGCATCTCGATCTTGATCTGGCCATCGCCTTTGCAGACCTCGCAGCGGCCGCCCTTGACGTTGAAGCTGAAGCGCCCCGGTTTGTAGCCCCGCGCCCGCGACTCCTGGGTCTGGGTGAAGAGCTGGCGGATGTGGTCGAAGACGCCCGTGTAGGTGGCCGGGTTCGAGCGCGGCGTGCGGCCGATCGGCGACTGGTCGATGTTGATGATCTTGTCGATCTGGCTGAGCCCGTCGACGCCGTCGTGGGCGCCGGGGCGCAGCTTCGCCTGGTGCAGGCGGTTGGCGACCGAGTGGTGCAGCGTCTCGTTGACCAGGGTCGACTTGCCGGAGCCGGAGACGCCGGTGACGCAGCAGAAGACGCCAAGCGGGATCGTCACGTCGACGTCCTTGAGGTTGTGTTCGCGGGCGCCGCGGACGAGCAGCGCCCCGCTCGGCCGGCGGCGCTCCTCGGGCACCGGGATCTGGCGCTTGCCGGAGAGGTACTGCCCGGTCAGCGAGGCCGGGTCCTTGGCGACTTCGGCCGGGGTGCCGGCCGAGATCACGTAGCCGCCGTGTTCGCCGGCGCCGGGCCCGAGATCGACGAGGTGGTCGGCGGCCATCATCGTCCCCTCGTCGTGCTCGACGACGATCACCGTGTTGCCGAGGTCGCGCAGGCGGTCCAGCGTCGCGATCAGCTTCTCGTTGTCGCGCTGGTGGAGGCCGATCGAGGGCTCGTCGAGCACGTACATGACGCCGACCAGGCTGGAGCCGATCTGCGTCGCCAGGCGGATCCGCTGCGCCTCGCCGCCGGAGAGCGAGCGGGCCGAGCGGGCCAGCGAGAGGTAGCCGATGCCGACGTTCTCGAGAAAGGCCAGCCGTTCGCTGATCTCACGCACGATCAGGCGGGCGATCGCCTGCTCGGTCTCGGTCATCTCCAGGTTCGCGATCCACTCCGCCGCCACCCGGGCCGAGAAATCGCTGTATTCGGCGATGCTGATGCCGCCGACCTTGACCGCGAGCGTCTCCGGCCGCAGGCGCGCGCCCTTGCACTGCGGGCACGGCTGCTCGGCCATGTAGCCCTCGATCCGCTCGCGGTTGGTCTCCGAGTCGGTCTCCTCGTAGCGGCGCTGCAGGTTGTTGACGATCCCCTCGAAGCGGACCTTGTAGGAGCGGCGGCGGCCGAAGCGGTTGGTGTAGGTGACCTGGTGGCGGTCCTCCCCGGTCCCGTAAAGGAAGATCTCTTTCTCGGTTTTCTTCAGCTTCGACCAGGGCACGTCGGCGTCGACGTCGTACTCATCGGCAACGGCCGCGATCAGGCGCTTCCAGTAGGCGGTGATGCCGCGGTTCCAGGGCTGCAGGGCGCCCTCGGCGAGCGAGAGCGTCGGGTCGGGGACGACCAGTTCGGGATCGATCACGCGCTGGAAACCGAGCCCATGACAGCGCTCGCAGGCGCCGTGGGGAGAGTTGAAGGAGAAGATCCGCGGCTCCAGCTCGGGGATCGAGGTGCCGCAGTTGAGGCAGGCGAACTGCTCGGAGAACAACATAATGCCGCCCGCCTCCTCTGCTCCCGCTCCCTCCGAAGAATCAGATTTCGACGTCCGGTCGCTCCCGCGTCCGGGGGCGGGCGGGCTCACCTTGACTTCGATTAGACCGGCAGCCAGGCCAGAGGCCGCCTCGACCGACTCGGAGAGCCGCCGTCGCAGATCGGTCTTCATCACCAGCCGGTCGACGACCACGGAGATGTCGTGTTTGAACTTCTTGTCGAGGACGATCTCCTCGTCGAGCCGGCGCAGCTCGCCGTTGACCTCGACCCGCGAGTAGCCCTCGAGCCGCATCTGCTCCATCAATTTCCCGTACTCGCCTTTGCGCCCCCGCACGACCGGGGCCATGACCATGAATTTGGTCCCCTCCTCGAGGGTCATCAGGCGGTCGACGATCTGCTCCTGGGTCTGGCCGGTGATCTCCTCGCCGCACTCGGGGCAGTGCGGGACCCCGATCCGCGCCCAGAGCAGGCGCAGGTAATCGTAGATCTCGGTCACCGTCCCGACCGTCGAGCGCGGGTTGCGCGAGGTCGTCTTCTGATCGATCGAGATCGCCGGCGAGAGCCCCTCTATCGAGTCCACGTCGGGCTTCTCCATCAGGCCCAGGAACTGGCGCGCGTAGGCCGAGAGCGACTCCACGTAGCGCCGCTGTCCCTCGGCGTAGATCGTGTCGAAGGCAAGGCTCGACTTGCCGGAACCCGAAAGCCCGGTGATGACGATCAGCGCGTCCCGGGGCAGCTCAACGTCGATGTCCTTGAGGTTGTGCTCCCGGGCGCCCGAGATGACGATTCGATCAGAGGCAGCCACTCTCTACGAGTCTAGCGAGGCGAACAGATGTTCCCCTCCGGCTCCCGCACCTTGCGGCAGTCCTTTGTACCCCCATGCGTCACAAAGGACTGCCGCAACGCTCTGAGCCTCAGCCGAGAGCGGCGGCGAGCTGGCGGCGGTAGGCCCGGGCGCTGGGGTCGGCCGGGTCGTCGCTGAGGATGCCGACGATCGCCTGGCGCAGCAGCTCGCGGGGGTCAGGGTCGGCGCTCGCCATCGCGGCTAGCAGCGCGTCCAGCGCGGGCTCGCGCTCGCCACGGTCGAGAGCGGCGAAGGCATCTCTGCCGACCCCCTGACGGACAAGACGGATGCGGGCGGCGAGGCCGGCGGCGGCGAAGTCCTCGGGGTGGGAGGAGACCGCCTCCAGCGCCTCCTCCTCCGCCCCGCGCTCGAGCCTTGCGCGGCCCAGGCGCACGGCGACGTCGGCGCGGCGGGGCTCCAGTTCGGCGGCCTCGCGCAGCGAGAGCTCGTCGCCTTTCTCCAACAGCTCGTCGGCCTTCGAGGGCAGCAGGGCATCGAAGAACCGCTCGACCCCGGCCGGCGGGATCGCACCGGTGAACTCGTTCACGACGTCGCCATCGTGGAATGCCTTCACGGCCGGGATGCCCTGCACGCCGAAGCGCCCCGAGAGCGCTTTGTTGGCGTCGACGTCGACCTTGGCCAGCAGCACCCGTCCGCCGCGGCTGGCCTCTGCCGCTTCCAGGGCCGGGCTCAGCGCCTTACAGGGCCCGCACCACTCAGCCCAGAAATCAACCACGACGGGGGTCTTGGCGGAGAGCTCGATCACATCGCGATCGAAGGTCGCTTCGGTTACGGCGATGGCCACGGGCGCAGATTAGAACCTCTGGGTCGTCGCCATCCGCGCGCCGATAGGCGGATTCTCCGACAGCGGTTGCCACTGGCCTCCACCAGGCGTACGGTCATAGGTGGGCGGGGATCATTTCCAGCCAAGGAGAGAGATATGTCGAACGTTGACGACGCCCGGGCCGCCTACGCGGCCTTTGGCAGCGGCGACCTTGCCACCCTGCAGGACTCGTTTGCCGAGGACGCGGTCTGGGTCACCTCGGACGAGTTACCGCTCGGAGGAGAGGTCAGAGGCCGTGAGGCGATCATCGGGAACTTCGCCCAGATCCCCAACTACTGGACCTCGTTCAGCGTCGAGCCCGAGGAGTTCATCGACGCCGGCGACTACGTGGTCGTCCGGGGCACCCAGCGAGCGGGCAACGACAAGGGCAGCTTCGAGGCGCCCTTCCTGCACCTGCTGAAGATCGAGGACGGCAAGACGGTGCGCGGTGAATTCTTCACTGACAGCGCCAAGGCGGCGAAGCTGCTCGCCTAGCCGGGCTCAGGCCCCGGCAGTCATCCCGTCGAGGTCGCGGCGCAGCTCCCGGAGCTCGTCGCGGATGCGGCCGGCCTCCTCGAAGCGGAGGTCGTCGGCCGCAGCCAGCATCTCCTCCTCGAGGGCGACGATCGTCTTCTCCAGCTCCTCCGGGCTCTCGAACTCGCCGCTTCGCTTGCTGCGGCGCTTGGCCGGGGCGCGGTCCTCCATCGCCAGGAAGGAGGACATCTCGGAGATGCCCTTGCGGACGGTCTCCGGGGTGATCCCGTGCTCCTCGTTGTAGGCGAGCTGGATCGCCCGGCGGCGGTCGGTCTCGCTCATCGCCGCCCGCATCGCGGCGGTCTCCTTGTCGGCGTACATCAAGACCCGCCCGTTGACGTTGCGGGCCGCCCGGCCGATCGTCTGCACGAGGCTGGTCTCACCGCGCAGGAAGCCCTCCTTGTCGGCGTCGAGGATTGCCACCAACGAGACCTCCGGCAGGTCGAGCCCCTCGCGGAGGAGGTTGACCCCGACCAGCACGTCGTACTCCCCCAGGCGCAGGTCGCGGACGATCTGGATCCGTTCCAGGGTGTCGATCTCCGAGTGCAGGTAGCGGACCTTGATCCCGTACTCGAGCAGGTAGGCGGTCAGGTCCTCGGCCATCTTCTTGGTCAGGGTGGTGACGAGGACGCGCTCGCCCGCTTTGGCGACGACGCGGGCTTCGTTCATCAGGTCGTCGATCTGGTTCCTGGTCTCGCGGACCTCGATGTAGGGGTCGATGATTCCCGTCGGGCGGACGATCTGCTCGACGATCCGCGTCGACTCGGCTTTCTCGAAGTTGCCCGGCGTCGCCGAGACCATCACCAGGCGGTCGACCCGCTCGAGGAACTCGTCGAACTTGAGCGGCCGGTTGTCGATCGCCGAGGGCAGCCGGAAGCCGAAGTCGATCAGGGTCGACTTGCGCGAGCGGTCGCCCTCGAACATGCCGCCGATCTGCGGGATCGTCTGGTGGGACTCGTCGACGAAGCAGACGAAGTCGTCGGGGAAGTAGTCGATCAGGGTGTGTGGTGGACTGCCCGCCGGCCGCCCGTCGAGGATCCGCGAGTAGTTCTCGATCCCCGAGGTGAAGCCGACCTCCTTGATCATCTCGAGGTCGTAGGCGGTGCGCTGGCGCAGCCGGTGGGCCTCCAGCTGCTTGCCTTCCTCCTCGAGCTCGGCGGTGCGCGATTCGAGTTCGGCGCGGATCTCTTCGACGGCGCGCTCGACGGTCTCGTCTTTGGTCACGTAGTGCGAGGCCGGCCAGACCGAGACGTGGTCGATCGTGTCGAGGATTTCCCCGGTCAGCGGGTCGAAGTGCTGGATCCCCTCGATCTCGTCGCCGAACAGGGAGATCCGGTAGGCCGACTCGGCGTAGGCGGGCATGATCTCCAGCACCTCGCCGCGGACCCGGAAGGAGCCGCGGCCCAGCACCTGGTCGTTGCGCTGGTATTGCATTTTCACCAGCTTGCGCAGCACCTCGTCGCGGTCGAGCGAGGCGCCGACTTTGAAGAGCTGCATTTTTTCGTTGTATACCTGCGGCGAGCCGATCCCGTAGATACAGGAGACCGAGGCGACGATGATGACGTCGCGGCGGGCGAACAGCGCCGCCGTGGCCGCGTGGCGGAGGCGGTCGATCTCGTCGTTGATCGAGGAGTCCTTCTCGATGTAGAGGTCCTGGGCCGGGACGTAGGCCTCCGGCTGGTAGTAGTCGTAGTAGGAGACGAAGTACTCGACCGAGTTCTCCGGGAAGAACTCGCGGAACTCGTTGCAGAGCTGCGCCGCCAGGGTCTTGTTGTGGGCGATCACCAGCGAGGGGCGCTGGACCGCGGCGATCGTCGCCGCCATCGTGAAGGTCTTGCCGGTTCCAGTTGCGCCGAGCAGCGTCTGGAAGCGTTCGCCGGCCTCGATCCCCTCGGCCAGGCCGGCGATCGCCTTGGGCTGGTCGGCGGTCGGCGTGTAGGCGGGGTTGAGCTCGAACTTGGGCACGACACGAACATAGCGAGACGCTGCGGCGGCCCGAAATCGCGTGGTTCCCTTGGGACGCATGCGGTTCCAAAGGAACCACGGATGCGTCGAGATGGGAGACTGCCCGCCGATGACCTGGTCGCGCCGGCTGCTTGCCGCCTTCTTCGCCTTGATGGGGGCGACGCATTTCGTCATCCCGCGCAGCTTCGAGGCGATCGTGCCGCCCGCGATCGCCGCTCGCAAGCGCGAGGTGGTGATCGTCAGTGGCGTGGCCGAGATCGCCGGCGGCCTCGCCGTTCTCAACCCCCGCAGCCGTCGCTTCTCGCGCTGGTGGCTGCTGGGCCTGCTGCTTGCCGTCTTCCCGGCCAACGTCCACATGGCGGTCAGCCCCGAGCAGGTCAAGGGCCTCGACCTGGACAAGATCCCCCGCTGGGCGCTCTGGGCGCGGCTGCCATTGCAGCCGCTGGCGATGCTCTGGGTCTGGCGCGCGACCCGCGCCGACTAGCTGGACCTTCTAGGGGAGAAATTCTTCCAGCAGTTCCCCGGCGGGGCCGAGGAGGGAAGAGGCGGTGTCGAGGATCGAGCGGGCGTTCTGGACCAGTTCGATCGCCTGGTCCAGGGGAATGTCCTGAACCGTCCCCCGCAGTGGGCCGGCGATGAGGGGGCTGAGCGCGCCCGCGTCTTCGGCGTCGTCGATGGCGCGGACCAGGCCGGCACGTATCGCCCGCGCCAGTTTCGCGTCGTCGATCCCGTAGCGCTCGGCGAAGCGTTCGCGGGCCTCCGGCGTGGCCAGCGCCCGCGCCAGCGTCTCCCGCGTCACCCCGAGCTTGCAGGCGGCGCCGTCGAGAGCCGAGATCGAGAACTGGTTGGCGATTTCCTGCAGCCCTTCGGGGTTGCTCCAGGCGCGGTGCTGGCAGGGGTCCTGGCTCTTCTCCGGCGTATAGGAGGAGCCGCCGGCAGCCAGGTAGACGCCGACCAGGGCCAACGCCGAGACGATCGCGGCGCCGACCAGGACCTGTGCCCGCCGCGCCGGGTTCACAGCTCGACCCGCCGCGAGAGACCGATCGGGATCAGCGCCAGCAGGCCGATCAGAGCGGCGAGGCCGAAGGAGGGGCTGAAGGCGTGGGTGGCGCCGCGGTTGAGCTGCTCCTGCAGTTCGTCGCGCAGCCCTTCGACGTCGGCGCGGTCGCCCGGGTCGCTGGGCAGCGGCTCGAAGGCCGGGCCGAGGGTCGGCACCTTGCCCTTCTCCCCTTCCAGCCGGTCCTCGATTTTCTGCGCCAGGTCGATCTTCAGCAGCGGGTTTACCTTGGAGTCGAGGATCACCGCGGTGCCGGCGTTGATCGCGTCGTCGCGCTGTTGGGCGATGTCGGTGGTGAAGATCGGCGTCAGCGCCAGCAGGCCGATCACGACCCCGGCGTGGCGGGCGGAGATCGTCCAGCCGCCGTGGATCGCCTGCGGGGCGCGGCCACCGAGGGCGGTCTCGGTCAGGGCCGAGAGCACCAGCGAGAGGCCGATGCCGACGAGGATCTGCGGCGGCAGGGTCAGCGCCACCTCGGCCTTCGGCAGCAGCGCCAGGCCGCCGAGCCCGCCGGAGACGAGGATCGCCCCGGCCGCGGCGCGGGCGCGGGCGCTGGGCACGAGCGGACCGAGGCGGCTGCCGAGAATGGCGGCGAGCGGCATCACCGTGACCACGATCGCGGCCCCGATCGGAGTCAGGCGCCAGCCTTCGATCAGCAGCAGGACCAGTAGGAAGAGCGCCGCGGCGATCGCCGCCGAGACCATCGCCAGGGCGATATTGGCGGCCAGGTGGGGGCGCCCGGTGCGGCGCACCTCAGTCCGCAGGACCCCGGTCGCCGCCTCGTGTTTGGCCACGGCCAGGATCGGCACCGCCGCGGCCAGCGCGATCGGCACCTGCAGCAGGAAGATCGATTGCCAGGAGACCAGCTCGGTGAGCAGGCCGCCGACCGCCGGCCCCAGCGCCGCCCCGGTCGCCCCGGCGGTGGCCCAGACGGCGGTGGCCCGCCGCTCGGAACCGACCGAGGCCGGCAGCAGCTCCAGCGCCGCCGTCACGGCGGCGGCGCCGCCGAGCGCCTGCACGCAGCGGGCGAGGATCAGGGTCGAGAGGTCGTCGGCGATGCCGCAGGCCAGACCGGCGCCGGCGAAGACCGCCAGCCCCACCGCGGCCGCCCGGGCGGGCCCGACGCGGCGCGCCACCAGCGCCGCCGGCACCGCCGCCAGCGCCATCACCAGGTTGAACGAGATCAGCACCCAGGTGACGCCGGCGATGCTGGTGTCGAGGTCGCGGTAGATGTCCGGCAGCGCCAGGATGACCACCGAGGAGTCGGCCAGGACCAGGCCGACCGCCAGCGCCAGGGCAGCGACCCGCGGTCGCGGCACGGCGGCGCTCACCGATAACCCAGCTCTCGCGGGTACTTGTCCCGGTAGGCCCGGCGCTTCTCGAGCACCTCTTCCACGTAGGCGCGAGTTTCGGGGAAGGGGATGTCGCTGACGTTAAGGTCCGAGCCACCCCACTTGTCGGCGTTGCCGGGCCCGGCGTTGTACGCGGCGAGGGCGGCGACCTCGTCGCCGTCGTAGCGATCCAGCAGTTCGCGCAGCAGGAAGGTGCCGTAGCGGATGTTGATTTCCGGGTCGGAGAGGTCGTCGATCTCGAACGAGGTGCCGCCGCTGAGGCGCTCGATTTCATTCGCGGCTTCCGGGGTGATCTGCATCAACCCCCTGGCGCCGGCACTCGAGGTCGCATCGCTGAACTTCGACTCCGAGTAGATGACGGCGGCGATCAGCGCCGCGTCGACCCCCTTTTCGCCGGCCTGCTGACGAATCACGTCCTCGTGCTCGAGCGGCAGCGTCAGCTCCTGCAGGGCGTGGTCAAAGGTGCCGCTCGCGATCAACGCTCCCGCGCCGAGCCCGATGATCGTTGCGCCGGCGCCGAGGACCAGCCAGCGTCGGCGTCGCCGAGCCTTCCGAGTCATCTCCCCAGCTTCTCGACCAGCGCGGACAGCGCCCGCTGGAGATCCTCCACCGACCCGTCGTTCTCGACGATGTGCTCGGCCCGGGCTGCCTTCTCGTCCTGAGCGAGCTGGCGCGCCTCGCGCTCGTCGACGAGGGCGTGGCCGCGCGCCGCCGCGCGCTCCCGCCGCACCTCGTCCGCGGTGACGATGGCCACGGTCGTGTCGAAGGCCCCCTCCCCTCCCGACTCGAACAACAGCGGCACCTCGATCACGGCGATCTTCGTCTCGGCGGGGAGATCGGCAAGCCAGGCGCGGGTCCGTTCGCCGACCAGGGGGTGGATCTGCTGCTCCAGCCAGGTCAACTGACCGGGGTCGGCAAAGACGATCTCACCGATGCGGTTGCGGTCGACCTTGCCCCCCGCAGCGATCTCCGCGCCCCAACGCTCGACCAACCGGCCGAGCAGCGGTTCGGAATCCAGCAGCTGGTGAACCACAGCGTCGCTGGAGAGAGTCGCCGCGCCCAACCGTGAGAAAGCCGCCAGCGCCTCGGACTTCCCGGCCGCGATGCCGCCGGTGAGGCCGATCGTCAGCGGCATCGACGCCTAGGAGTCGGCTGGTGCCTCAGGCTCGGGCGTCTCGCCCGCGGCCTCATCGACGTCGTCGGGCGAATCCGGGCGGTCGGCGGCGGTTTCGCCCTCCTGGGCGTCCCCACCGTCCTCGTCCTCGGAGCCGTTCTCCTCGGTCGTCCCGTTCTCCTCGGCGACCGGAGCGGGATCCGCGGTCTCAGAAGCCTCTGCCTCGGCAGGTGCCTCGGGCTCAACGGCAACCTCTGCCTCGGGCTCCTCGGCAACAGGCTCCTCCGCCGGGGCATCGTCCTGAGGCTCCTCAGCAGGAGGCTCCTCGGAGACCGGCTCGGCCGAACCCTCGGCCTCAGACGCATCATCCGCGGGTGGCGTGGAGGATGGCTCCTCGCCCGCAGCTTGCGAGGACGAGGAGTCGTCCTCCTCGACAGGACCCGCGGCTGAGGCCTCTGAACCCTCGGAAGCGGCAGCCAGCTGGTCCCCGAGGTCACCCATCGGCATGTTCTGCCCCTCGACCCGCTTGATGCTGAGCGAGAGGCGCCGCCGCTCTTCGTCGATCTCGAGGATCTTCACGTTCAGCGAGGTGCCCGGCTCGACCACTTCGGAGGGGTTCTCCACGTGGTGGTCGGCAAGCTCGGAGATGTGGACCAGACCCTCGACGCCGGGGAGGATTTCGACGAAGGCGCCGAAGGCGACGACCTTGGTGACCGCGCCCTCGAGTACGTCGCCGGGCCGGTGGGTGCTGATCACGCGCTGCCAGGGATCCTCTTGGGTCTGCTTGAGGCCAAGTGAGATGCGCTGGCGGTCGCGGTCGATGTCGAGCACTTTGATCCGCACCGTGTCGCCGATCGCGACGACTTCGGAGGGATGGTTGACGTGACTCCAGGAAAGCTCGGAGATGTGGATCAGGCCGTCGATCCCGTCGAGGTCGACGAAAGCGCCGAAGTCGACGATGTTGGAGATCTTGCCTTCGACGACCTGGCCGGGCTCGAGGCGGCCGAGGATCTGCTCGCGGACCTCCTTGCGCTCCTCCTCGAGGACGGCGCGGCGCGAGAGCACGACGTTGTTGCGGCTGCGGTTGAGCTCGATGACTTTGCACTCGAGCGTCTGGCCCATGAACTCGTCGAGGTTGTGGACGCGGCGGATGTCGACCAGCGAGGCGGGCAGGAAGCCGCGCACCCCGAGGTCGAGGATGAGCCCGCCCTTGACGACCTCGATGACGCTGCCTTCGACCGGTTCGCCGGAATCGGCGGCGACCTCGATTTTGCGCCAGGCCTTCTCGAAGCGGGCGCGCTTCTTGGAGAGGATCAGGCGACCCTCGGCGTCCTCCTTGGTGAGGACCAGCGCGTCGATCTCCTCGCCCAGCTCGACCTCTTCGGCCGGGTCGACCGACTTGCGGATCGAAAGCTCGTTGGACGGGATGACGCCCTCGGCCTTGTAGCCGATGTCGACGAGGACCTCGTCTTTGTCGATCCGGACGACCTTGCCGTTGACGACGTCGCCCTCGTCGAAGGAGACCATCGTCGCCGCGTAGTTGGGAACGATCTTTCCGTCGATCTGGAGCAGTAGCCCACCGGATCCCTCGACGGGAGTTGCGGTGGGGGCAGGGGCAGTCAGTACGTCGGTCGCGGACACGGCGGCGAATAATGGCAGAATCGAGGCCGATGCCGATTCGAGCGACCAAGCGCGGCGAGGAGCGGACTCCTCTCGACGGAAACCACGACGTCCTGATATGCGGCGCAAGCTTCGCCGGACTTGCGATCGCACGCGAGCTTGCGGGTTCCGGCGCCGACGTGATGATCGTCGATCGCTACGAGATCGGCGAGCGCCAGACCTCGGCCTGCGGCATCCCCACCGAGTGGCTGGCGCAGCTGGGCCTGATGGATTCCGAGCGCCAGCGCTTCGACACGCTGGTCATGCACACCCCCCACGGCGACGCTCGCTACAAGCTCCCCTGGACCTTCTCGACCTTCGACTACCGCGAGATCTGCCAGCTGCTCTGGCGCGACTGCGACGCCCGTTTCGAGACCGCCAAGGTCAACGGCCGGGCCGCTGCGGCCAACGGCGACGGCGCCCAGCTGGCGATCGACACCGACCGCGGCGTCATCGCGGCGCCCCTGGTCGTCGACGCGCTCGGCTGGCGCCGCATGCTGGCCAGCGGCGACGGCTACCAGCCGCCCGACGCACCGCTCTCGCGGGGGCTCGAGGTGCACCCGGCGGGGAGCAGCGACGACCTGGAGATCTGGATCGACCGCCGCTACGTGCCCGCCGGCTACGGCTGGTCGTTCCCCGCTCGCGACGAGCTGCGAATCGGGATCGGCTCCTTCGACCCGCGGTTCCACGTCAAGGACACCACCGTGCTGCTCACCGAGGACCTCGGCAAGGAGCCGAACGAGTACCAGGGCAACTGGATCCCCCACAAGCTGCGCCGCGCCACCGAGGGCGGGATCTTCTTCGCCGGCGACTCGGCCGGGCACTGCCTGCCGCTCAGCGCCGAGGGGATCAGGACCGCGCTCTACTTCGGGATCGCGCTCGGCCGCGAGCTGCGCGGCGTCGTCGAGGGCCGCCAGAGCCGCGAGCAGGCGGCCGCCACCTACGCCGAGTTCAACGACGCCCACGAGTGGAAGTTCCGCTGGATGCTGCGCGTGCAGCGGCTGATCCCGAAGATCCCACCCCGCATCCTCGGACCGGCGATCCGGCTGATGGGGAGCAAGCGCTTCGTCAACTGGTCGTTCACGCACTACCTCAACATCGCCCCACCCGCGTTCGCCGGATCAGCGAATGACCAGAAAGGTCCCGGCCAGCAGCAGGCCGACCCCGAGCAGTCGCTCGGGACTGAGCGCGACCTGGTCCAGGCCGAACAGGCCTAGGCGGTCGATCACCACCGAGGCGGTCAGCTGCCCGGTCACGGTCGCTGCCGCCAGTCCCCCGGCCCCGATCGAGGAGACCAGGGACAGAGCGGTGAGGACGTAGACAGCGCCCAGCAGGCCGCCGATCAGGTAGTACCAGTTGACATCGAAGGTCGAGTGCAGGCCGCCGGCCTTGCCGCTGAGGACGACCACGGTGGCGAGGGCGATCGTGCCGACCGCGAAGGAGACCAGCGCCGCCGGCAGGCCGCCCGTCACCTTGCCGAGCCCGGAATTGATCGGCGCCTGCAGGGCGATCAGGCCACCGGCGACCGCCGTCAGGAGCACGGCCAGGCCCCTGTCCATTGGCTACTTCGCCTCCAACCAGTCGCCGCCGATGCCGACGTCGACCTCGAGCGGCGGATCAAGCTGGTAGGCGGCGCACATCTCGCGCCGCACCAGCTCGATCGCTCCGTCCATCTCCTCCGACGGCCCCTCGAAGAGCAGCTCGTCGTGGATCTGCAGGACCAGGCGGGTCTTTCCCCCCAGCTCCGCCAGCGCCCGCTGGCAGCGGACCATCGCCACCTTGATGATGTCGGCGGCGGTGCCCTGGATGACGGTGTTGACGGCGAGGCGCTCGCCAAGGCGGCGGGTATTGGGGTTGCCGGAGCGCAACTCGGGAATCTGGCGGCGGCGGCCCATCAGCGTCGTCACGTAGCCCTCCTCCTGGGCCCGCTCGACGATCTGCTCGCGGAAGGCGCGCACCGCCGGGAAGCGCTCCAGGTAGCGGGCGACGAATTCCTCGCCCTCCTTGCGGGGGATGTTCAGCCGGTCGGCGAGGCCGAACCCGGTGAGGCCGTAGACGATCCCGAAGTTGACCATCTTCGCTTTCGAGCGCTGGCCGACGTCGACCTCGTCGCGGCCGATCTCGAAGACCTCGGCGGCGGTGGCGGCGTGGACGTCTTCGCCGGCCCGGAAGATCGTTTTGAGGACCTCCTCGTCGGCGACATGGGCGAGCACCCGCAGCTCGACCTGGCTGTAGTCGGCGGAGAGCAGTTGGGCGCCCTGCTCGGCGACGAAGCAGGCGCGCACGGGGCGGCCGATCTCGGTGCGGATCGGGATGTTCTGCAGGTTGGGGTTGGTGCTGGAGAGCCGGCCGGTGGTCGTCGAGGCCTGGTTGAAGGTCGTGTGGACGCGCCCGGTTGCGGGGTCGATCAGGTCCGGCAGCGAGTCGAGGTAGGTGTTCTTGAGCTTGGTCAGCTCGCGCCAGGACTCGATCTTCTCGATGATCGGGTGCTCGTCGCGGATCTGGGCGAGCACGCGTGCATCGGTCGAGAAGCCGGTTTTGCCGCGCCGCTTGCGGGTCAGCGCGAGCTTCTCGAAGAGGATGCGGCCGACCTGCTGGGGGGAGCCGATCGTGAACTCCTCCTCGGCCAGCTCGAAGATCTCCTTCTCCAGGGTCGCGATCCGCTCGCCGAAGCCGGCGCCGACCTCGGCCAACCGCTCGGCGTCGAGCTTCAGCCCCTCGCGCTCCATCGCCGCCAGGACGTGGACCAGCGGCAGCTCGACCTCGCGCAGCAGGCTCTCCAAGCCGAGCTCCTCGATACGCGGCCGCTGGACCTCGGCGACGGCAGCGACCAGGCGAGCCTCCTCGGGCGGGTCGAGCCCGGCCTCGACCTCCTCGCCGAGCGCCAGCTGACCGTCGTCCTCGTCGGTTGCCGCCGCGGCAGCGCCCTCGGCGAGGCCGATGCCGGCGTCCGCCGCCAGCTCGGTCAGCTCGTAGGTGCGGCGCTGGGGCTCCAAGAGGTAGGCGGCGATCATCGTGTCGTGGGCGAGGGTCAGGTCGACGCCCTCACGAGCCGCGGCGGCGAGCAGCCCGTGGCGGCCGCCGCCAAGCGACTTGGCGTCGTGGGCGAGGAAGGGGCTGGCGCCCAGCGCCACCGCCAGCTCGTCGTGGCTGGAGCTGCCGGCGAGGATTCGCTCGCCTTCGGCGGCCGCCCAGCGATCGCCGTCGATCGCCAGCGCCGCCGGCCCCTCGCCGAGATCGTCGGCCGTGCCCTCCTCCACCTCGACCTGCAGCTCCTGCTCGACACTGCGGCCGGGGACGGCGTGCCCCTCCGGCAGCGCTTCTTCGAGCCGCTCCAGCACCGCCCGCAGCTCGAACTCGCGCATGAAGTCGCGCAGGGCGCCGCGGTCGGGCTCGGAGTCCATCGCCGCCGCCAGGTCGACGCCGGTCTCGATCTCGTACTGGAGGGTCGCCAGGTCCTTGGACATGCGGGCGTCGTCGGCGTGGTCGACCAGGTTCTGCTTGCGTTTGGCGCCGGAGATCTCGTCGACGCTGGCCAGCACCTTCTCCAGCGAGCCGAATTTCTGCAGCAGCTGCGAGGCCGTTTTCTCGCCAATGCCGGGGACGCCGGGGATGTTGTCGGAGGTGTCGCCGCGCAGGCCCATCAGGTCGGTGACCAGCTCCGGCGGCACCCCGTAGC
>Ga0193706_1000216_pt1 | contig 38350 bp, 30 predicted proteins | sample U3c1metaG_FD_160130 | JGI IMG/M metagenome (GOLD analysis project Ga0193706, IMG submission 160130) | Soil microbial communities from a riparian zone of the East river system, Colorado, United States - U3c1 | ecosystem: Environmental > Terrestrial > Soil > Riparian zone | place: USA: East River... | reverse complement strand
GCCGTGCTCCTCGTCGCCCTCGCCGGACGAAGCTTTCTGGAAATGCGGAAGCGCCGTGCGCCGGGGCTGGCCGCCTGATGTCGCGTTGGCCATGGCCCAGGGTCGGACACCTGGCAGTTACCGCGCTCGCGATGTGGGGCCTCAAGCATCACTACGCGACGGCCAACGTCGATGAGCTCGGGTGGATTCTGAAGCCGGTCGCGCGGCTTTCAGAACTCGCAAGCGGCGCGCGCTTCGAATGGGAGCCAGGAGAGGGCTATCTTTCGCGCGAGCGATTCTTCGTCATCGCCAAACCGTGCGCGGGGCTGAACTTCATGCTGGCCGCTTTGGCCATGCTCGGGTCGCTGCTGTCCCAGCGCGCCATTTCCTGGCGGGCGAGCGCCCGGCTTACGGTAGCGAGCGTGGGGGTTTGCTACGCGGCCACCGTCATCGCCAACACGATCCGCATCGTCGTCGCGCTTTGGCTGGCCGCCCATCCGTTCACGACGGCTTTTTGGACGGCGGCGCGCGTCCATCGGCTGGAGGGGATCGTCGTGTACTTCGGCGTTCTTCTCGCGCTTCACGTCGCCATCGGGCACTTTTCGAAGACCGACGATGCGACGCAGGTCGGAAGATTGCCGCAAAGCACGGCATTGCCGCTCGCCGCCTATTACCTCGTGACGGTCGTCATTCCGCTCGCCAATGGATCGGGCGACACCGGCCGTGCATTCCTCGAGCACATGTCGGTCGTTGTGCTCGGGCCTCTGACGTTGGTCGGACTTTTGTGCCTGCTGCGTCACGCTTGGCAAAAATTGGAGCGGGGCGATGTCACGCGGCGCGCGACGCGCGACATGTCCGCCTAAAGATCTGCTTCGTCATTCACGCGACGATTCAAGGCATGAACGCGCCTCGCGGTTGCAAGCGGGCGCAGCGATCGGTCGTTCGGTCCACATCCAAGCGACAACGCGATCGCTACAGGAACAGGTGTAGCGATATCGCAACGTCTCGAGAAAACTTCCGCGATGGGTAGGCGCCCTTTCGCGAGTAGCGCTCGGTGACGGCGGGGAGCCTATGACGACCGATCTAGCAAATCCGGATGAAAGCGCCGAAGTCACCCTGGTCGCGTACCGCGACCGACGCGGTGAGGGTGCGAAGGTGGAGAGCTCGCCAGCTCAAGAAGAAGTGGTGAAGAGCTCTCTGTCGTCCTTCCACATCCCATCGCTCGACGGCATGCGCGGCGCGGCCTTCCTCTTGGTGTTCTTCGGGCATGCGCTGCCGGCCGCTTACCTGCGCTTCGTCCCGCCTGCATTCGGCGTCACCGTCTTCTTCGTGCTGAGTGGCTATCTCATCACGACCCTCCTCCGAAAGGAGTTCGATCGGAGCGGCACCGTCAGCTTGCGCGAATTCTACTTGCGCCGCGCGCTACGTATCCTGCCGCCCTTTTACATCGTGCTCGTCTTGAGCAGCCTCTTGACCATGGGTCACGCCGTCGAAGGCCAGGTCACCTTGCCCTCGATCAGCGCTTATGTGCTCCACGCCGCCAACTACTGGCATATCTACCGCGGACTCGACGAGATCCCCGGTGGAACCAGCGTCTATTGGTCGCTGTCGGTCGAGGAGCACTTTTACCTTTTGTTTCCGCTGCTGTATTGGGGGATGCGCCGCTGGAGACTCTCGTCTCGCCAGCAGCTCGGCGTGATCCTCGGGCTGTGCGGCGCCGTGCTCGCGTGGCGCGGCGTTCTCAGCGGTGTTCTTCACGCCGATCACGAGCGGCTCTACCGCGCCTCGGACACCCGCGTCGATTCGATCCTCTTCGGCTGCGCGCTTGCCGTGTATGGAAACCCTGTCTTCGACCGGTCCCGTTTTTCCGACAAGGCGTGGCGGTGGATCGGACTTCCGATCGGAGCCGTCGTGCTCGCGGCGACCAGCTTGATACGGCAGCCGCTTTTCCAAGATGCCGTCAAAGGCTCGCTCCAGGCCGCGGCGCTGATCCCGTTCTTCGTCGTCGCCATCCGCTGCCCCAAGTGGGGCCCGATGCGTCTTCTCAACACGCGGCTCATGATGTTCATTGGGCTCTTGTCGTATGGGCTCTATCTCACCCATCGCACGATTCTCTCGCTCATCGATAACTGGGTGACGTCGAGCCTTGCCTTGCAGGTGCCGCTCGCCTTGGGGCTCGCCGTCGCGTTCTGCTACGGGCTGCACGTTTACGTGGAGGCGCCCTGCGCGGAGCTGCGCAAACGACTGGGCGCAGCCAAACGATCGGCGCAGCCGCCCAAGCGCATGCCCACGCCGATGCAGCCCAACGTCGCGATGGGCTAGCAACATCCGCATTCGGCAGTCTAGGAACCGGGGGCGTGCCGTGTTACGCGCGGCACACTCCCATGGATCGAGCTGTTCTGCCGTTGCCGCTCCTCGCGATCGCCTCTCATCTTTCCGTCCTCTCGCTGCTCGCCCCGGCCTTCGCTCAATCCTTCGGCGCACCCGAGGCCAAGCCGCTGGTCGAGGCACCGAAGGGGCTCGATGCGCCCAAGTTCGAAAGCAAGACCGACGGAACGTCGGTCACTTTGTCGTCGGGTGGACAGGGTTCCACCGGAAACTCGCGCCTCGTCGCCATTACCGCCAATGGCTCTTTCGACACGCGCTTCGACAACAACGGCATCGGTGTTTCGGTGCTCGGCAACTACGGCCGGGGCGCTCCTCCGGGCCAGGGGGTCAGGATCACGACCGAGAATCTGCAAGGGCGCCTGCGGTACGACCGTTACATCGTCGAGCAGGCTAGCTTCTTTCTCATCAGCACGGGCCGCCACGATCGTCTGCAGGGGATCGAGTTCCGACTGAACCTCGACCCCGGCTTCAAATACCTCTTCGTGGCGGAGCAAACCAATGCCGTTTGGGCAGAGGCCGGCTATGACTTTCAACACGACGTGCGTCGTAACGACGCGCTCGTCGACGCCACGGGCGTGCGTCCTCCGCTCGACAAGACGGCGACCGACCATTCGAGTCGCGCCTTCATGGGCATGCGACACGCTTTCAATGAGCAAGTCACGGTCTCGTGCGGCGTCGAGTACCTGCAGAGCCTCGTCGAGGCGACCCGCAATCGCATCAACGTCGACGCACTCTTCGCCGCCAAGGTCGGGAGTGGGCTCGCGGTCGGCCTCGGGTTCGGTTTGCGCTACGACCACGCCCCGCTGCCCGGCAAAGAGCAGCTCGATACCACGACCAACGCGAGCCTCATCTACTCATTCAGCCAGAACAAAGAGGTCCCCGCTCCCGCGGAACCTCCGCCACCCGCCCCGCCCGCGCCAATGCCGCCCGATACGGGTGCACCCATGCCGGCTTCCGGCGGGTCCGCGCCGTCGACGGAACCCCCGACGGAGCCCGCGCCGCCGGCGACGGAGCCCACCAAGCCGGCGACGGAGCCCACCACGCCCCCCCCGCCCCCCTGATCGGAGTCCGCCATGGCCTTCATCGAAGATTTCAAGAAATTCGCCTTCAAGGGCAACGTCGTCGATCTCGCCGTCGGTGTCGTCATCGGCGGCGCGTTCGGGAAAATCGTCTCTGCGCTGGTGGCCGATCTCTTCATGCCGCTCGTCGCGCTCGTTCTTCCGAGCGGCGATTGGCGTGCGAACGGCGCCGTGCTGCGTCAGGCCGTCGACCCCAAAGACGACGTGGTCGTCAAATACGGTGATTTCTTCGGCGCGGTGCTCGATTTTCTGGTCATCGCGCTGGTGCTTTTCATCGTCGTCTCGCGGCTCTTGAAGGCGGCCGAAGGGCGCCTCATCAAGCCGAAGGCCGCCGAGGACCCGACGACCAAGGAGTGCCCCTTCTGCTGCGAAACGGTCCCCCTCCGAGCGACGCGCTGTAAGTTCTGCACATCGCAGTTTGCCTGAGCGCGTTCCTCGTTCACCCACGACGCCAAAGCACGTTGCCGCGTGGGCTGCGCTCTGCGAATCTCGTTGCCATGCACCCCATGGCGACGGCGGCCATCGCGCTCGGTACCGGCTTGCTCATCGGCGTCGCGGCAGCGACGATGCTGCGGACCGCTCCTCCGCCTCGTCCATCACCCGAACTACCTGCGCCCGCGGCCGAAGAAGGCGATGACGACGACGCCCTCCTGGCGGCGAATGCCAATCTCGTCAGCTCGCTCCAAGAATGCAATCGACGCCTCGTCGATCTGGGTCAGAAACGGGTGACCCAGCCCGCCCCCCAGCCCACGGCCACCGCGTCGAACCGTTCGCGCGTCCAACAGCCGCGCCGCGAAACGTCGAGCGAAGACTGGGAGCGCTACGCCAAGCAAGGTGTCGTCCCCTACAACGTGCCGTGTCTTCGCGAGACGCCGTTCACGCCTTCGCAGCGGCAGCTCGATCGGCTCGGTCTCTCTCCCCAGGATGCGGCCGTTCTGCGGGACGCGTACCAGAAGTCGAATCAGCGCGTCATGGCGCAGCTCAAGCCACTCTGCGCCGGCGTCCTCGGCAACGAGCAAATCGCCGACCGCGTAGGAGCGTCGGCTTGTATGAGCGCCGTCATCGACAGCGCCCGCAAGGAGAATCCCGACAAGATGCGCGACGCGCTCAGCCGGGTGGGTGAGGTGAACGCCGGTAAGCGCCCTCGGCCCGACACGAGCCAGGCGCTCGAGCCGGTGGAGGCGCTGATGCTTGCTTTCAGCGGTGAGTCGAAGGCGTTCGAGGCGGATTTGGCGGCCTCGCTCGGCCCGGAAGATGCCCACCGCATTGCTGGATCGCGAACGCTGTGCAGCGAACGCGGCACCGTTCGTGCCAAACCGGACGCACCACAAGATTGAGATAGGACGGGGGCGTTGTACGATGGCAGCCTAGTACGCAAGGAGGCGACCATGCCGGACGAAGAAACCACGAGGTCCGATCTACCCGCGATCAGGGCCGTGATCGACGCGATCGCGAAGGCCGTGCGCACCAACGACGTCGACGCATTCCTCGCCCACTGCGCCCCCGACATCGTCGTTTTCGACTTGCTCCCGCCGCTCGAGCAAAAAGGCCCGGATGCCGTTCGCCGCGGCTGGAACATTGCCCTCGGATCGTTCGAAGGGCCGATTGAGTACGAGGTCGATCACCTCGACGTTTCGATGAGCGGCGATCTCGCTTTCAGTCGCAGCCTCGCGCATTTCGGCGGCACGACCAAGGAAGGAAAGCGCGTCATGAACCATCTTCGCTCGACGCTCGGGTTTCGCAAGGTCGGCGGCCGCTGGAAGGTCGTGCACCAGCACGTCTCGGTGCCCTTCGACATGGCGAACGGCACGGCGCTTCTCCAACTCGAGGCCTAGCGCTCCCTCTCGCATCGAAGGGGAGCCCCCACGAACTACGGAAGGCAGAAAAATGAACCAGCAAGACGTCTCCGAGACCGTCCGCCGACTCTTCGCGGCGTTTCAGAAGAAGGACCGCAAGGTCGCTGAGGAACTCTTGGCCGACGACTTCACCTTCAGCAGTCCACGCGATGACCGCATCAGCAAGGCCGAGTATTTCGAGCGATGCTGGCCCAATAGCGACCGGATCCGGAATTTCGAAATCGAACAGCTTTTCGAAAAGGGAAACGAGGCGTTCGTCCGTTACGTCGCACAGCGAACGTCGGACGGCGTTCGCTTTCGCAATACGGAGTACTTTCGCGTCGAGGGTGGCAAGATCAAGGAAGTCGACGTCTACTTCGGTCGCGATCTCGTGACCGACCTGCCGCCGGCCCGCAAGTAACGACGGGCGCGGCGGCCATCGGCGCGGCAGGAGCGGCACGAGCGCCGGCCGTCAACGACCGCGCGGGCTGCTGCGCGGAAGACTCGACGGCGCGCGCGAGGATGGGGGCGCCGTTTTGTTGCGGTGCACGATGTCGGGGGAGAAGGCGGGCATGCAAACGGCGATGTACTCGGCGCCTTCCTCGCCCGGGGTGCTGTAGCGCACCCACTCGTCGGGCTCGCAGACCACGCCTTGACTGGCGCGCACCTCGAGGGCTCCCCCTTCGAATTCGACCTTGAGCATGCCTTTGAGGACGATGGTGTACTCGCGAAACGCGGGGCGCTGACCCGGCTCGTTCCAACCGGCGGGGCTCCGCATGTGGGCGATGCTGACGACTTCGGTGCGCGTGTTGACCCGACCGATGTACTCGTCGATGACCTTGGGCGGGATTCCCTCGGCCTCGACGCGGGACGGAGCGGCGATGAACTTGGGCATAGGCCCGCATCTAACACTACTCCGGCGGTCGATCTACTTCTTGCCGCCCTGCGAGACCAGCCACACGGGTCCGAGCACGGCGGCGCCGGCTGCGAGGACGCGGGGGGGGGGCCGCTCACCGCGCAGGGTAGCCACGCGGCGCGCTCATGGGCCGCGCAAGGCCGAGGTGTCAGCCGCCGGCGAGCTTGCTGAGCAAAATGGAAATGCCGAAGCCGAGCGCGGCCAGCGAATCGCCGGCGATGAGGCCACCGCCGATGAGCGAAACGGTGCTCATATCTTCGGGCAGCGCATCGCCGGTAAGGTCCGCTTCCTTCGCCACCGGTTTTTTCAATTTCCCCATCGTGCTCATGAGCGAGCCGAGCAGCCCGCCCGCGCCGAACCACATCGACGTCGCCAGCTCCACGAATCCGCCGAAGGAAAAAGCGTAAGGGCTCGGGAGAAAGATGGTGTCGAGGAGAAAGCCCACCGCGTAGCCGACCTTGTCGCGCTGGACGAACGCTTGGTACCTCGGCCATGCGCGGAGGACTTTGCGGATCCCCTCCATGGAAAGACCGATACCGACGCCGATCCAGAGGGCGATGTACGTGTACGATTTGGGGTGGGTGAGGTTGTTGAGCGCGCCGACCATTTTGAAGGTCATGGCGGATTGCCAACCTTGGACGTGCGTCGCCGCGGGTCCGGTCTGATCGAGCCTCAGCACCGGGTAAGCGTTCATGAACACCTTGGCAAACACGACGGCCATCACGGCGCCCATGGCGATGCCGGCCACCTGATAGCGAAACTGGATGGTGCGGTTGGAGCCGAGGCGCCACCCCGTCGAGCGATCTTGCTGCATGTCGACCGCGCAGGTGACGGACGCGAGCACGATCGCGGCCGTCGATAGCCCCATCTGCGCGCTCGCAAGCCCGAACGTGCCCAAGAGAAGCACGGTGACGACGAACGCCGAAGAGATCGGATTTTGGCTGGTGATGCCGTGGGAGATGCCGTTCACCATCGTGAAAACGAAGACGAGCACCACGGCGACGATGAGGAAGAGGACGTCGGCGTGCATCACGATGGAGCCGGTGGCGATGACGCCGGTCGCCCAGAACGCGACCCAGGCCACCAGTCGAACGACGTTGGTGCGCTTCCATTCCTCTCCGGGCGCGGGCGCCGCCTCCTTTTGCACTGCCTTGGCCCGCCGCACGGCGTCGATGAGGATGAGCGTGACGTCGAGCGCGGCCCCGCCCATGATCATGCCGAGCGCGAAGATGAACGTGATCTTGCGGACGGGCGCCGTCGGCTCGAGCCACCCCAGGCTCACGAAATAGGGCTTGAGCGTTCTCCCTAGGAGCCCCGCCATGAGCGCGGGGACGGTGATGCGCGCACCGACGATCATTCCCGCGCCGAGCGTCGAAGTGGAGAGACTGATCGCTTCGACCGCGGCAACGGTGAGAGATGCGAAGCCGCCGAGCACGCCAGCCAGCGTGCCGCCGCCGAGCGTCGCCACCGAACGGCGCAGCAGGCGCTTGTCGGTGAGCGCGCGCAAGATGTTGGCAACGGCGAGCCCCTCTGGATAGGGCAGCTTCAACCGATCGACGAGCATCGGCGTGTAGAGCATGCCCACGCCGGCGCCGAACATTCCGATGCACAGAAAATAGAGAATGAGCTGCCACGCCGGCGGCTCGGGCAGCCCTAGCCACACCATGGCTTGGATGACGACGGCCATGCTGGAAAGACCGGCCACCGACGCCGCGCAGGTCTGCACGAAGTTCGCGCCGTGTTTGCCCTCCGGCCCGTAACCGTAGGTCACCGTGCTGCCGAGGATTCCCGCGAGCACCTGGCCGCCCACGAAAAAGCCGATGCTGAAGTTCATGAATGACGACGTGACGCCGCCGAGTGGCCCGAGAACGAGGATCCCCAGCGAGCCGAGCAGGAGGTGGTACTTCCACGTCCCCGGCGCGGGCAAAAACCGCCAACGAACCGTCGTTTCGGTGGTCGAAAGTGGCGCGCTGGCGGTCATGGCGCGGGAGGCTTGCACGAGTGCCGCGCTATTTTCAAGACGCGCTGCGTGATTTCGGCTCGACGTGCGCTTCAGCTGTCGGAGCGTCAACTTTCGCGACGCGAATCCGGCTCACAGACCAGGCGAACGCCCGCCCATACTTGCGCAAGGCGCGCCTCCGTCAGCGTTCCGAGGCGCGGTCCGACGTGCTGGCGAAGGCGTTCACCACGCGTACGCTTCCGGCGCCGCGCCCCCCGGGCCGGGGAAAATGGCCTCGAGCTTGTCCAGCACCGCGCTATCGAGCTTCTTCGTGAGCACGGTCATGGCGTCGTCGAGTTGCTCGATGGTGCGTGGACCGATGATGGGCGCGGTCACCGCTGGGCGCGTCAAGAGCCACCCCAGGGCGACGTGCGAGGGGGCCATACCGACTTCCTTGCAGAGCGCTTCGTAGGCTTCGAGGCGAACGCGGTGCTTGGCAATGGCGCGCTGCGCGTTGTCGCCCGCGCGCCGCCCTTGCTGCGCCTTGGCGAGAGCGCCGGCGAGCGCTCCGCCTTTGAGCGGGCTCCAGGGAACGAGCCCGAGCCCGTACGCCTGGCAAGCAGGGATCACCTCGAGCTCGATGGTGCGATCGATCAAGTTGTAGAGCGATTGTTCACTGACGAGACCCAAGAAATGGCGCGACTTGGCGGCTTCACACGCCTGGGCGATGTGCCATCCGGCAAAATTGGAGGAACCGACGTAGAGCACTTTGCCCTGCTGCACGAGGATGCTCATGGCTTGCCAGATCTCGTCCCAGGGGGTGTCGCGATCGATGTGGTGCATCTGGTAAAGATCGATGCGATCGGTCTGCAAACGCTTGAGCGACGCTTCGCAAGCGCGCACGATGTGAAGGGCCGAGAGGCGCGACTCGTTGGGCCAGTCGCCCATGGGACCGTAGACTTTCGTCGCCAGCACGGTCTTGTCGCGACGCGCGCCTCCCGAGGCGAACCATCGCCCCACGATTTGCTCGGTCCAACCTTCGCCGCGCTTCCAGCCGTAGACGTCGGCGGTATCGAAAAAATTGATACCGACCTCGAGACCGCGGTCCATGATGCGGTGGGCGTCGACCTCCGCCGTTTCCGGGCCGAAGTTCATCGTTCCGAGACAGAGCCGACTGACCTTGAGTCCGGTGCGTCCGAGTCGCGTGTAATCCATGGGGCGGCACTGTAGCGCGATTTGGTAATGGCGCAGTCGACGTCGCGTACGTTTCGACGCCTGGGCCTGCCAAACGATCCTAGAGCTTTGCCCCATGAAGCTCTAGGCTCCGCGCGTGACGAACGAGCCCGGCCGCAAACATGTCGTGATCGTGGGCGGAGGTTTCGCAGGGCTCAAGGCGGCGCGCCTTCTCGGCAAGGCCGATTTCCGCGTGACGATGATCGATCGCCGCAACCATCACGTTTTTCAGCCGCTTCTCTACCAGGTGGCGACCGCGGTGCTCAATCCGAGCGACATCGCCGCGCCGATCAGGCGCATCGTGCGGGGCAAGAACGTGACGGTGCTGCTCGGCGAGGTGACCGCTGTCGACCTGGCAGAGAAAAGAGTGCGGCTCGGCGGCGATGCGATCGCCTACGACTATGTCGTCATCGCTACCGGCTCGACACACTCGTACTTCGGCCATGAAGACTGGGCGCGTCATGCCCCCGGCCTCAAGAGCATCGAGGACGCTCTGGAGATGCGAAAGCGCATCCTTTTCGCCTACGAGGCGGCGGAGCGCGAGCCCGATCCCGATCGTCGCAAGGAATGGCTCACCTTCGTGGTCGTCGGCGGTGGCCCGACCGGCGTCGAGCTGGCCGGCGCGCTGGCGGAGATCTCGCGCGTGTCACTCGCGCACGACTTTCGCAACTTCGATCCACGGCAAGCCAAGGTCGTCCTGGTGGAGGGACTTTCACGCCTCTTGACCGCCTATCCGGAGAAGCTCTCCGTCAAAGCGAGGCGTTCACTCGAGCGACTCGGTGTCGACGTGAGGACCGACACGCGCGTCACCGAAGTCAAGGACGACGGCGTGCAGGCGGGAGAGGAGTGGATCGGCAGCCGCACGGTGCTGTGGGGAGCCGGTGTCGCCGCTTCGCCGCTCGCTCGAACACTCGGCGTTGCCCTGGATCGCGCGGGTCGGGTGGAGGTGACTCCCGAGCTCACGGTACCGGGTCATCCAGAAGCCTACGTCGTGGGAGACCTCGCCACGCTGGCGCGAGATGGGGTAGCCATTCCGGGTGTTGCACCCGCGGCCATGCAGCAAGGCACCCACGCCGGAAACAACATCATCCGCGCCGCGCGGGGACTCGCACCGACTCCTTTTCGCTATTGGGACCGCGGGTCCTTCGCGGTGATCGGGAGGGGTGCGGCGGTGGGGGATGCCTTCCGCCTCCAGATGAGTGGGGCCCTGGCCTGGCTCGCCTGGCTGACGATTCACATTTTCTTTCTCATCGGTTTCCGCAATCGAATCGCCGTGCTGATGAATTGGGCCTACTCGTTTTTCACGCTGCGCCGCAACGCGCAGCTCATCACCGGAGAGGATGTCGGCAAGCTCCCAACGCTCGGCAAGGGCCATCCCGAAGCATGAGGGGGCGTTGCGGATGCGAGCGCCCGACCTCGCCGTCGAGGTAAGCAAATACCGACATCGAGCGAGGGTCTGCAACGAATCCCTCAAGTTCGTAGGAAAATGACCGCTTTCTCGAGCGTGAAACGTGCGCAAGTTGGCCCCCACCAGGGCTCGGCGGGTATGCTTCACGGATTGCGGTCGGGGTAATTGTGAAAGACGACAATTGGTCCTTTTGGCGACGGCTTCTCTCCACGGCGGCCACCGAGCTTTTTGCTCATTACGGGGTGGAGCTGAAAGACGAAACGCATTGGACGCCAGTTTTGGGATCGGGTGATCTCGTCGCGGCTTCGGTGTATTTCGGTGGCGACCAGATCCGCGGCGGTCTCACTCTGTGCGCGCCACGCTCGCTCTTGAGCCGCGCCACGCCCGTCCCCCAGCAAAGCTCGCTCTCCGATTTCGCGCGCGAGATCGCCAATCAGATCCTGGGCGGGCTGCAGTTCGCGCTCAACGACTACGACATCGACTTCTCCTACCAGTTCAGCGATCCCAAACCGCTGCCTCAGGCGGCGGCCGATATGGACATCGACGCGCGCACGCTGGTGCTGCGTTCGCTGGGCGGGGAAGTGGCTCTCATCTTCGTGGTGGCGTCGAGCGTGCGCCTGGGGCCCGAAAGCATACCCGCCCCAGCACGGCCGTCGCTCGCGCGCGGCGCGCTGATCCTTCTGTAACGAGGAACTTCATGATCAAGAAGAAAAAGATCCTCGTCATCGACGACTCCGAGACGATCCGCATTCATCTCGGGCAAACGCTGCGCGACGCGGGGTACGAAGTGCTCGAAGCGGCCGACGGCCTCATGGGCGCCTTCGCCATTCGCGAAAGAGCGGGGGACATCGCCCTCGTCATCTGCGACGTCAACATGCCCCGCCTGGACGGCGTGGAGATGCTCGAGATTCTGCAGGGTCAATACCCCAAACTGCCCGTTCTCATGCTCACCAGCGAGTCGCGCATCGACAAGGTCGAGCGCGCCAAACGCGCCGGTGCCAAGGCGTGGATCATCAAGCCGTTCAAGCCCGAGCTCTTGATTCAAGCCGTCGCCAAGCTGACCGCGTAACTTTTGCCTAACCGGTGGGAGAACGTCTTCCCCATTGGCCCCCTACGCGCGCCGCACACCAAGCAGGAGACGTCGAACGACCCGTCGGGAAAAGGCCGAGAGGCCCCGAGCGCGGCGCAGGCGACGCCGCTCGGTTCAATGACCGTCTGCGCAGGTCTTCATCTCTCGATTGACGAGGGCTTTGCGCTCCGCGAGGTGCTTCTTCCACGCGCCCGGCGCTTCGTATTGCTTGTAGCCGTCGAGTTCGGCGCGCACTTTGCGTTCGTGCTCGCGCACCGCCGCTGCGAAGGCGGGGCTCTTCCCTTCTCCCCCTGGACATGCCGCGCCGCGCTCGAGCGCGGCGGGTACGCACCAGTCCAGGAAATCGAGCACCCTCTCGCGGCTGCGGAGGAACGCGCGTTCTCCCCAGAGAAAGAGCCCGCGCATGACGACGGGATCGAACGTGTAGCCGGTGGCAAAGAGCTGCGACGGGGCGATGTCGTCGGGAACCGATACCGACAAGAGCCGCGGCTCCAGCGTGGGGGCCGCCGCGCCCGGGGCGCCGCTGGAACAGAGCGCGCTACTGCCCACCAGGCCGCCCAATTCGCAGGCATGCGCTTGACGGCGATGTTGCTCGAGACCCGCGTAGCTCGTCTCCCAGCCGATCATACGAATGCCAATGGTCGTCAGGGTGCCGAGCACGAGCGGCGCGAGACCCTCCACGCCCGCGACCGGCGTGCTCATCGCGCGGAATACGTTGAGAGCGAGCACCTTGCCGCGCGTCGCCCCCACGGCGCGCGCGGCGGGATTCACGCTTTGCAGTCCACCGTCGAACCAGATGCCAGCTTCACCGCCCGGTCCGGTCAATCCCGAGAAGAGGCGGGCGCGCGGCGGGGCGAGGATCGGTTCGGAGATCGACGATAGAACGGCCTCGCGCTCGCAGTGGTCGGCGTTCATGCCCGGGAGCCGGCAAGCGCGTTCGTCGACCACACCGAGCACGCCTTGACCGAGGTCGGCCGCCACCACCGTCCGACCAAAAGCATTGTTGCGGGTGAGCGACCCAAAGGTGCGAAAGAATGGCTCCAACCTGTTCTTGTCGAGCGGATCGAACTGGAGAAGGCTCTTGGTATCGGGTTTCAGGAGGTCGAGCGCCGACCCCGGACGCGCACAGAGGAGATCCCACTCGTTGACGACGAAATCACGCTCCAGCTTGGCCAGCGCGCAGTCTTGCAACGAGCGGTCGTTGCGCGGCGCCACCTTCCCGCTCCCCTCGCGGATGCAGGCGTCGATGGCCGGTGCCAGCTCGGGCGGTGGCTGCGCGTCCGTGAAATAGAGATCGAGCGGCAAACTGATGAGCGACCCTACGCTGCTTCCGAACGCCGCACTGAACCGCTCCTTGTCGAGCAGGGCGCTTTGCGCGGCGCTGCCATGGGCTCGCGCCAATTCGCGCATCCAGAGCAGGGCGTAGACATAGCCGGCGGCGAACGCACCATTGGCGGCGCCACCGCTCAAAGAGAGCGCCGGTTGATTCGGATCATGCACGGCAACGGGCTCGGCTCGGAGCAGACGTGACGCGTGCGAAAGGGCACCACCCAGAGCCGCCAGGAGCGCGCGCGGTGGCTGCTCGTGGATGACGGAAGGACCGAGGGCCGCCATCTGGTAGCTCACCACGGCGACGGCGGCGTCGTCGAGCGATGCAGCGAGAGCGAGCCTATCCGCCTCCGAGCTGGGGGGCGAGGTGCATCCGAATTGAAGGGAGAACGGCGGCGTTGCGCCACGCGCGGCAGGCTTGAGCCAGGCCAGGCGCGACGAGCAGGTCGGCCTCGTCCCACCTCCCGCCAGGCAGTCTCCATAGCCGTACATCCCATCGAGAATGGAAGGATCGGTCGCGAGATCGGCCAAACAAGCGCCGGCTTCGCGCGGGCGCTCGTACGCCACCATCAGCGTCGACATCAGCGCCGAGTCCACGGTGAGCGGAAGATCGCGCGGCACGCTCTGGGGCGGGTCGCTCGGGTAGGACAGATCGACGAACGTCGACTTGATGCTGGGAATGCAAGCCGTCGCACCCACCGCCGCTGCGCACATCACGACCCGGCGAGCGAACGACCTTTCACCTGGTCGTTGCAAGCTCGCAAGGGTCATCCCCATCCGGCCATGAATAGCAGATCATGCTCTCTCCGGCGCAAGGATCTCGAGCGCTGGAAAGTACGTTCGATAGCGGACAGGGTCCCCGTGTGAGCAGTCGCATGCTCTCGACGACCGCATGCGCGCCGACGTAGAAGTCTGGCATGAGAGAGCGTTTCGCTCCGCCACGACGGCGGTAGGCGAGGAACGCTTTGCCGGCGAGAAAGCCCGCGTCGTAGGGCAGGAACCTGCGCTCGAAATCAACGAGCGCGTCGTCCGCGGCCTCGATGCGGTCGAACTTCATGCTCACTTCGGCAAAGATGATCGCGTTGATGGCCAGCCTCGATCGTTCGGCAGCGTCGCGAAGGGCGCTCGCCGACCAGTCCTCCCATTTCGGGTCGTGCGTGATGACGTCAAGGATGACGTTGGTGTCGACGAGGGTTCTCCCGCCGGTGCCACGGAAGAACGAGTTACGTCAGAGGGAGAGCCCGACCCCGAGGAGCCCGACCCACGCCACGCCGTTTCGGCTCGGCTCGGGCGCGGACGTCTGGCCGGACTGGATCTGATTCTCGTAGGTGTCGTTCGTGTATCCCGTCGTCGGCCGCCAGTTGAACTCCGCGGTGAAGGCAAGGGGCGCGGCCGGGGTCCAAATGAGACCGCCCCCCACCAAGAACTCGGCGAAGTTCGCGGTGGCGCTCGGCACGGTCCTCCCGATGCAACCTCTTCCGTCGACGCAGACTTGCAGCCTCTGATCGGGGAAGTCGCCGTGCGCCCAGCCGGCGCCAGCGACACCGAACGGCTGGACGGGGCCCGGCAAGGGGATCTTCAGCTTGAGGCGAGCTCCGATGGTACGAAACGAAATGCTCGTCGCGCCGTCGAGGTCGGGCGTCGTGCTGGCAAAAGCGATGTAGGGCCCCATCATCAGCATGGGAAAGAAAGTGAGATCGCCATTCAACTGCCAGGTGAAACCGGTTTTGTAATCGGTCTCGGCGAGACTCCGCTTGACGAAACCCGCCGAAGCGGTGAGGTCGATGGCGGAGGCGCGGGCAGGTGAAGCCACGAGCGCAATCGTCGTGGCCAGGATGAGACTCGCCCCCCAGCGCATCATCGTCGTTCGTTTCATGGGTTCAAGGTCCATTCTTGCTGCGATCTCCCATCACGCCAAGTTCCCCCCCATGGCGCATCTTTGCACCGAAGGTCGAGGGCTCAAAGTCCGACGCAAGGCGGACGCTTTTCGTTCCAAAGGCGCAGGATAGGGCCAACGGTCACCTGCAGTCGTCCGCTCACGACGCATCGTTATCCATAACCATGGGAGGTGCGTCTTGATGGAGATCAACACGAAGTCGTTCTTGCTACGAACCGCGTTCGGAATCGCGCTCGGATGGGCCGCACTGGCCGGAGCGGCCTGCGGAGACGGAGGGGACGAGGTGGCTCCCGGCGGAGACACGGACGACGTGTGTGGCGGGTTCGCAGGTACGCTTTGTCCTCCTGGCAAGTTTTGCGACTACCAAGCGGGCAGTTGTGGTCACGGCGACGCGCTCGGCACGTGCCAGGCGATCCCCACCGCGTGCACACTGGAATGTACGAATGCGTGCGGTTGCGACGGACAATCTTATTGCAACGCCTGCGTGGCGCATACCGCCGGCGTCGATGACTCCGCGGAAACGACGTGTGAAGGCGCGCCGCCTACCGCCAACTGACGGATTCCGCGCGCGGGTTTTACATCGCCAGATTCGGAATCACGTGCGCCTCGAGCTCGGCGCGCGCTTCGTCGCCGAAGTCGATCGCTCTTCGTGTCGTCAAGTCGAGCGAAACGGCGACCGCTTCGCTCGTCGACACGCAGCGCGAGCTTTCCACGTCGAAGATCCAGTGGCAAAACTGAATGGTTTTCTTGGCGACGGCCTTGAGACCGACGCGCATCTCGATGACATCGCCGAGGCGCGGGCGACCGTGGTAGGCGAAGCGGTACTCGAGTGCCGCGCCGCCCACCCCCGGCGGCGCGTGGCCACGACGCAGGGAACGAAAAAAATGGGGCACGCCGTCGGAAACGCGCGCGAGATACGCGGCTTCCAGCATGAACCCTTGCGCGTCGCAGTTGTCGGCCGTGACGGGGCCGAGGTAACCACCGACCAGCCGGCGCGCCTCGTCGTACGACGGCGGAGGGGAGCGCGGCGGGTCGCCGGAGATTCCTCGCGGCGCGCCGTGGGCGGGCAGCGCGACGGCAAGCGCCCCCGCCCGCGTCACGGCCTCTTTCGGCCAAGGGACGTGACCGAACGTCGATGACTGCACGAGGACGGCGTCGGTCACGATGGTCGCCACCAGCACGTCGTCCCCCACGAGACGCATCTCCTCGTACGTTCGCAGCCGCTGCTCGTCCGCCTCGATCACGCCTGCGCGCAGGCAAAAGGCCGCACCCGGCCGCATTTCGCGATGAAAGCGCAGATGCTGTCCGGCCGCGCGCACCGCGAGGCCCGCTGCCTCGAGCTTCCTCGGACCGAACCCGAGCTCCATCGCGAGCCGCGCCAGCCCCTCGGCAGCGCGCGCGGAGTAGTGGCGCACATTCATGTGCCCCATCTGGTCGCATTCCCAGGTGTTCACGGACGAACGCATGACGTCGATCATCGACGCCTATTTACCTCGGCGCGGGCGCGCGGGCACTATCCTCTCGACGCGCAAGACGCCGCCGGCGGCTGCGTCGCATCGCGAGCGGACCGAGCGCGAGCATGAGCAGCCCCGCCGCCGACATCGGCGAGCGGCGCGCGATCGCGCAGCTGCATCCGTCCTTGGGTTCCGGCGTCGGCGTCGTCGTCGATGCCCCGCCCGCGCCCCCGGCGTCGCCTTCCGGCGTGGAGGGTCCGCCTTCCGGTGTGATCCCGCCTTCCGGTGTGATCCCGCCTTCTTCCGTGGAAGCATCGCCATCCGTCGGGGGTGTGCCGCTGCCCCAGGTTACGACGAGCGCGAAGTCTTGCGGACCTTCGACGATCGCGGTCGGCCGCACGGTCACGGTGTACGCGCCGGCGGTGGGGGCGGCCACCAGCACCTGCTCGACGTTGTTGCGTCGATCCGCGTCGCCCCCCGTGGACGACGCACCGTCGGTGAAAACGTTGCCCAAGTAGGTGCCCGCGGGCCCCGTCACCGTGAGGTCGAGATCGTTGACGAGCTGCGCTGCGTTCCATGTCGCGGGATTGTCGATGGTGGCCGCGGCGGGTGGGGAATCGGGCGTACCCGGATAGTCGGTCCAGACGAGTGTCACCTTGAGCGGCTGCGCAGGGCCGACGTCGTCGATCGTGTACGTGACCGGCGTGGTCGCGCCCGCCGCGAATCCGGCCGCGTGATCGTCGACGCGGAGTCGGCGCGCCGCGCCTGAGAAGACGAGTGCTTGATCGAGCTGTACCCGGCCCCACCCTTGTTCGTTCGATGGAATGGGGCTGATGGGCGTCCCCGCGTTGTCGTTGCCCTTCATCGACACCGCCGAATTGATCATGGCGGCTTTGATCAGCGCCGCCGTCGGCGTCAATGCATCGGCGCTGTTCTTCGCGCCGGAGGGGTAAAATCCATCCATGAAATACTGGCGGACCAGCGCCGCGGCGGCGACGGCCACCGGGGCGGCGAACGAAGTACCGCCCCCGCCTCTGGCTCCGCAGTTCGGCGTACCGTCGATGGTCCCGTCGTTGGTAGCGGCGGTGTTGTAGCCGGGGACCATCAGGTCGGGTTTGATGCGTCCGTCGCTCGTCCAACCGCGCGACGAATACCCAGAAATATTTTCGTCGCTGCTGGTCGCGTTGGTGCGGGTGCTGCCGATGGCGAGACCATTCTTGTTGGTCCCCGGGCTACCCACCGAAAAGTCGACGAGGGTGTTGTTGCTGAGGAGGCCGTAATTGCCCGCTGCATAGACGATCAGGAAATCCTTGTGCTCCCAGATGTACCGATCGACGTCTTGCGAGCGCGCCGTGTAATTGCATTGGAGCGACGCCGGGCGCGCGTCCTCGTTGTCACCCCACGAGTTGTTGTGCACACGCGCCCCCTGCAGGCGCGCTTGATCGAAGAGCGGGTCGAGCTTCATGACGGGACAGCCGAATCCGGGGCCGTCGGAGCAAAGGTTGGCCAGGAATCCAGCGTCTTGCACGACGATCTTCGCCGCGGGCGCCATGCCATCCTGGGCGGCGAAGTTCTCCGGATTGTTGTCGCTGTCGGCCACCATGTTGCCGGCGACGTGGGTTCCGTGGCCCTGCGAGTCCCATTTGGTGTGGTCAGCCGGATTTTCGCAGGTGGTGGGGTTGCTCGTCCCCCACTGGTCGCACGAATAGAGAAAATCGTAAGCGACGATCTTGCGATGCGTGAGATCGGTCAACGTGCCGTACCCCTCCGCTAGCGACCAGGTGTTGACGGCGGGGAGCGCGTCGCCGTTGAAGTAGCAAGAGTTCACATCGAGGCCGGTGTCGGCCATGGCGACGATTTGACCTTCACCGCGGATGCCGTGCGCCCAAATGGGCGTTTGTCCCATGTCGTGTCCCTGGACGCCCGACTGAATGGTGCCGGCCGTCCTGTCGTTCAGCCATCCGACGTGATGAATGCGCTCCACCACGAAGACCTCGGGGAGCTCGGCCAAAGCGCGCGCCCCCGCGGCCAGCGCGTCGACCGGAAAGATCGCGGTGACACGCCCGAACACGCCGGCCTCTGCCTCCCCCGCGATGACGCCGCCTTTGGCCGCGGCCAGCGCGCGTATGGCGCTACGGTCGTGGCCGGGCATCACGTGGATCATGACCGGAACATCGTCGCGGCTTGCCCGCATGCCGATCGCGTCGGGCAAGAGATCGCGCGCCAGCCGATCCTCGGGCCCATAAGCGGCGAACGCCACCAAGCCGCCAATCGCGGCCGACTTGGCGTCGCGAGGGCGTTCGAGGAGCAGAGCGTCGTAAGGCAGATGGGTCACCTCGCGGTAGCCGGACTGGCGGAGGGCGCGCCGCGCCTGCGGGGAGACCGGGCCTGCGAACTTCGCCATGACGAAGGGCGCGTCGGGCAGCGCGATTTCGGGCGCCAGTGCCTCGAGCGCGCCAATCGCCGTCCCCGTAGCGATCGCCACGCGGCGACCCGACGGCGTTTCGACGAAGGCGCGCGCCGGATCGAGAGAAGGGCCGGCAGGGGCCGAGCAGGCCGCCGCGCTCACGGCCGCGATGACGCCGGGAAGCAGCTTGCCGAGGGATTGCAGCGTGCGGCTGAACACGACCATGCGCCTTCCTCCAAACTCCTTCGTTCTTTTCGAAGGGCCGCACCATAGGCCCCATCGACCGCGTAGCGTCAAGCGCTTCCGCGGTCGTCGAGGCGCGCCGCGCTCCACCGTTGCGACGTCGTCTAACGCAGTGAGTCGGCGCGGTCGAATCCCGAGGTCGCGTGACCGGATCCGGAGATCGGCGGACACCTGCGGCGGTGCGCGAGAGCTCGGCGTTGGCTTGAGAGGTGTGTGGTGAGGCCCGCTTAGTCGCCGTGGACCACCTTGCCTTTGGCTACCGTCGCAACCAAACGCTTCGTCTGGTCCAAGAGGACTACGGGGGCGCGGCGCTGATGCAACGCCCGTCTTGCCTATCAGCAGATCGCGACGACGCGCGCTCGCGTCAAGAAATACGAATGATGGCGAGCATCGAGACGTTTCCTGAAGAGACCGAGATGCTGCAGTGTCGATGGGTCGCGGGATCGCGGTGCGGACGAATTTCAGCGCGGCCGATTTTCGATGCGTTCCTACGGGAAGCATCGCAGCGTGCAGGGCGAAGTCCGATCTTCACCCGATGCAGATTGGGATGCGCGATCCGTCCTGATGCTTCACGGGAAGCCTGCGCGATTGCGTTGCTATCGTCGAGCCTTCGCGTGAAACCACGCGATATTGGCGGTTGTCCTGAGCCTCCCGCGAAGCGAAAATGATTCGAAGCGCAATCGCGAGGCTCGTACGAAGGGTCGCGACATTGGACACCTTTGCCGCTGCCTTCGCGTGAAGGGAAATCGATTGTCGGGGAATCGTTCGGGCTTCGCGTGAAGCAAAATCGATTGTCGGGGAAGGTACAGACCGGGACGTCGATACGGGCGAACCGGTCTTCGATCTGACGACGCCGGATGACGACATACCGAGCGCGGTGGCCCTGTCGCACGGCGAGCATCGCGCCGTCTCGGCCACGGCCGGAAAGGTGGTCTCGTGGGACCTCGACAGCGGCAAGCTTCTTCGGCAGTTTCCGATACGAGGACAAGTCTTGTCTTTCCATTTCGGTGACGACGACGAAAGGCTACGCATCGCCACCGATCTCGGTGTGTGTGTCGTCGAAGAAGCCGACCCCGCGTGCGTCGAGTTTCCGCTCCCCCAGATCGGCACCATCGTCAGCGCAAGCATCCAGGAAGAAGCAACCCTTCTCGGTACCCGCGCGGGGCAGATTTTCGTGTGGAATAACGCGGCGAGCAAGATCACGAGAAAGTGGACGGCGCAGCGCGCGAACCGCGAGGTCTTCAATATCGATTTTCGGGCTGGGGCTGAATCGCGCCGCATCGGGGTGGAGATCAAACGGTTCGCGTGTGGGACGTTCGCAGCGGTTCGGCCGTGGCGCAGCTCGGCGGCATCCCGCAGTGGGCCAATGCGGTGGCGCTGTCGGAGGATGGGCAGCTTGCATTGATCGGTTCCGAGGGGGGCACGGTGCACCTGTGGCGGGTGCCCGGCGCACCGTAGAACGCCTTATCTCGCGCCGCCCGAAACGGCCCTGGCCGCGCGTCGTTCAAACACGTTTCACTCAGCCGAATCAAGGGCCGGCGGTAAGTCCCCGCGCGTGCGTCATCGAGAGGCGGGCGTTGTGAAGCGAGGTCGATTGTCGCTTCGCGCCGGGTTGTGTATGACAAGATTTCACGGCGGCCCTGCCCCATGCGCACCCTTCCCTCGCCCTCCCAAGGTTTTCTCACCGAGGACGACGCCAAGGGGCTGAAGGTCTCCTCGCGATGGGCGCGTGATCCGGTCACATTGGTCCCCGCTGAACGCGCGGTCGGCGTCGAGCCGGGCGACGCGTTGTCGATCGCAGAAGCCCGCTGGTGGTTGGAAACGTGCGTCGCCGAGAATCCCCGCGCGGTGCGCGATTTCGTAGGCAGCGCGCAGCTTGGCGCTCCGTCGCCGCACCTGCTCAGCGACGGCGAGCTCCGCCAATGGATCATCGATCGCATCGAAACAGGTCGGCTGGTGGCGGTACACACGCAGGGCCTGGAGGGCGACGGCGCATCCGGGCCCTGGCGCGCGCTGCGCGACCTCGTCCGGCGGATCGCAGCGCTGGCTCCAGGTGCGCTCTTTCGCGCCGGAGGCCGTCAGTACAAGGTGTTCGTCGGCATCGACCTCTTGAAACTCGCCGATCGCGACCAATACGAGCTTGCCACGCAAAAAGAGGCGCAACGCATCCTCGGTGAAATCTCGCAAGCAAGCGAAGCCTCTCCGGTCCTCCTTGCGATCCTCGCCGAAGCGCGCGAAAAGCTCTCGCACGATTGGCGCCCGCCGCTCGAGCCCGATGGCCTCGTGCTCCTTCGCCGCAAGGTCACCAATCGCGTCATCCGGCCGAACGACATCCCCGTCCTGACGCCGTCGGAGATGGTTCCACGCGAGGAAAAGAGCTGGATAGAAATCGAGCTCCTCGACGAGGAGGGCGAGCCCTACGCGGGTGACGTCGAGCTCACGCTCGCCGATGGGAGAAAAGTGCGCGCCTCGTCGAACGCGAAGGGGCTCGTGAGGCTCGATGGCATCACGGCGGGGAGCTGTCAGGTGAGCATCCCCGATCTCGATGCGTCGAGCTGGGCGCCGAAGTAGCGAAGCGCGATCGCGCAGTTCGGCGATATTCTGGTACCGTACCTGGCGTCCTATGCGTACCAAGATCGTTTGCGGTTCTCTCTTGCTGAGCCTGGCCCTGTGTCAATGCGGCCGGTTACAAGACAAGAACGACACCGCGCAAGGAACAACGAACAACGTCTCCTCGGCGAGCGCTGCCCCGCCCAAGGCGAGCGCTGGCAAAGGCCCGCCATCCGCGGTCGCCGCACCCCCAGCCGCGAGTCGGCCCGGCGTGGCCATCGAAAGTCCCGGCGCAGCGGCGAGCGCCCGATCATTTCCGGGCAGCCCCAAATGCTTGCCCGGCATGGCGTTCATCGCGCCGGGAACGTTCCCCATCGGATCGGCGCGAAAGGAGCCGGAGAGCTTTCGCGAGCAGTCGCACGAGTACGCGGAGCGAATGGAGCCCGCGCACAAGGTCAAGCTCGACGCGTATTGTATCGATATCGTCCAGGTCACGCATTCGAAGTACGCGAAATGCGTGGAGAGCGGCACCTGCTCTTCCCCCAAGCCGCAAAAAACCGAACCCCTAAAAGTCGAAAACTGCAATTGGGACAATCCTGGCTTTCGGGAGAGCGCTGTCAGCTGCGTCACTGCACGGCAAGCCACCGAGTACTGCGGTTGGGTGGGAAAGCGACTACCGACGGAACCCGAATGGGAACACGCCGCGCGCGGGAGCGATGACCGGCTCTACCCGTGGGGCGACCGGCCCGAGGCCGACGACTATTCCGATCCCGACCATGCTCCCATCTGCAAAACGGGCAAGAAGTTTACGGACTATTGCCCGGTGGGTTCTTTTCCCAAAGGCCAAAGTCCGTTCGGCCTTCTCGACATGGTCGGCAGCGCCGCCGACTGGACGAGTAGCGATCTATGCACGTATCCGGACCACGCCTGCAAGCATCCGCAGAGCTTGCGCATCGCGCGCGGCGGCAGAAAAAACGGCTACTTCGTCACGTATCGTCACGACTTCGACCCGGTGACGGCGGATCCGTTCATCGGATTTCGTTGCGCCGGCGCTCCTCTGCTACCGGAACAAATGCGGTAAAGCGATCCGTAGGCGAGAACTCAATGCGCCCCGGTCGGCAGTAGCGGCAGCATGTCCACCGACAATTTGCCGGTGGCAAAATCGCTGACCCACACCAACCTCGTAGCGCTGACCGAAAGGCTCGTGACGTTGGCTCCAGCCGCAATCTTGTGGGGATGAGCGTTGGGTTGCTTGCTGATTTCGAAGAAGCCGGCTTCGTTCGCGCAATAGACTCGAGCGGCAACCGCCAGCTGGCGACAATCGAGCCCGCGCGCGACGACTTCCTCTTCGGAAAGGGAAAAGGAAATCCGCCGGACCTCCTTCGTCTTCCATTCGTAAAAGTAGATCTTTTCGGAGGCTACCAGCGCCGAAGGAGCGTGGCCCTCCCCATCGATGGCGAAACGAGGGACGCCGCCGCTACGTGACACGCCTCCCACACGCCACGCATCGCCGAGCACCTCCAGGAAAACCAGCTGATCCGCACCCAGAACGATCGACCATATTTTTCCTTTTCCGTCATGGATTCGATGCGCCCGCCCCGCGGTATCGAGCATCTGGATGACGTAAGTTCCTTTGGCGGGCGTTTCGTTCCACGCCAGCTCCTCCCCGAAAGAGGTGAGATTTTGTGGACGGCCCTGGACTTTGGCCAACGGCTCGCTCTTACCACCGCGCTTGGGCACGCGGAGCAGTGACCCCTTCGAATGGTAAACAATCGAGCTCGAAGTGGTCGTGGCCAGAAACCCATCTTCGACGCGGATCTCGGCGGGGTTGCCTTCGGGCACCAGGTGATAGGCGGCTCCTTCGGTGAACAAATAGGCCGCATCGGTATCCGCCATCACCTTCGCCGCGTAAGCGGACGTCTGCTGGACAAGAAGGTTCACCGGCAGTCGCTGCTCCTCGACCCGAGGATCGAGCGGAGGGCGGGCCTCGGTTGACGCGACGGCGCCGACCGACGCGGCTCCCCCCGGCGCGGACGCTACGGGCTTGATGGCCGGCGCGTCGTCCCTATTGCACCCCACCCAAATCGAGAAATAAAGAATCGCCTTCAGCGGGCGGTACCGACCCACTCGTCGCCTCACAGAACGAGATCCGTAATCAGCTTGTCGAGTTTCGCGTAGCGCGCCTGGACGCCTTTCTTGTAGACCTCCTCCGAATCCGTGAAATAGCCGGCCACCTTCAGCTGATGCACGAAGTCCTCGACGTTTTCCGCAACGGCTGCATCGAAGGCCTTGCCGAATTTTTTTCCACGGATGATCTTGAGGTGAGCCGCAAGCCCCACGCTCAAGTTGGGATAGGCGCGAAAGCGCGTCCCCGGGTGAGGCGGAATCAAGAATATCCGCGTCGTTACGACGCCTTTCTTGTCGGTACGCGTCTTCTCCGTCACTTCGTATTGATCTTCGGGAGCCGACTTCTCGAGCGCATCGATCTGATCTTGCGTCAGCCACTCGTCGCATTTGAAACGGGTGAACGCGACTTTCCCGTTGGCGTCGACGTATTTGACGTTGCCGAGGTTGTACCAATGCATGGCCTTGCCCCCGCCGGTCTCGAAGTCCCAATGAGCCGTCAGTAGCAGGACAGTCTTGCGCGTGGGAGCGGCGCCCGATTGTTGGAGCGCATCGGCGTAGGCGTGGGCCATGTCGACCGCGTTGACCTTCGTGATCTTGTCGGGATTGTAGCCATCGGCGACGAATCCTTCCGGCACCGGGCCGCTGTCGGCCGAAGGTGTCTCGTTCTCTTTGACGGCGCCGACGTCGGGCATCGGTCCCACCAAGACGAAAGGAAAGTCGTCATAGTAGCTTCCGCGTTCGAAGCGTATCGTCCACCGGCCGTAGGCGTCGCTTCGCCGCTTGGCGACGCACGCCTGCACCAAACTGGAGGCAAGATCGTAGGTACTCCCGAAAGGCTCGTGGTTGGTGTCGACCGCATTGCCGGAGGCGCCATAGGCCGTCCATTCCGACAGCGGATGCACCCCTCCCGGGGTGGGGTCGGCTTTGAAGGTGACGGTCTGACCGGACTTGGCGAACGAGGTGGCGTCGATTTCCTCGGGACCCGACACCTTCAGTTGCGACGGGTCTTTCCTGGCTCCGGCCGGAGGCGGAATCACGAGCGGGCTCGACCTCGACATGTAGACGACCAACGTCTTGTCGCCCTTGCCGAAGTCCACCTGTTGCGCCGTCTCCCCTTCGGTCGCAGCACCCTTGGCAGCAGGTCCCCATCCCGGCGCCCGAGTCTTGACCCACTTCTTGTTCGGCGCGAACGACTTGGACACCCACTTGCCGTCAGCATCGGTCCGGCCAGCATCGATTCCGACGATCTCGGCGCCGATATCGGCAAGCGGCCGGCGCGATTTTTCCTCCAGAACCCATAGGAAGCCGCGCGCCAAGTTCACATTGCGCATTCGCACGGTGAGCGATTGATTCGCCTGGAACCCAACGGCCTGAGCAGTCTCCCCCTCCGATGTCGCGTGCTCCGACCCGCCCGGACCGTAGCCTGCTTTGCGCGTCTTCAAGTGGTAGGTGGCGGCATCGAAGGTGCGCGAGGCCCAGACGCCCTTGGCATCGGTCTTCCCCTTGTCGATCCCGACGATTTCGACTTCGACCCCGGCAAGAGGCTTCTCGGTGTCGTCGTCGATCACCGTCACTGAGGCCCGCACCTTGGCGGGTGACGTTGTCGCTCCCGCCGGAGCGTCCCCGGCCTTACCGCCCGAAGTCGTCGGTCCACCACTTCCGAAAATCCCATCCGCGGCGCCGGACGCAGCATCGAGGGTATGCAGTAGGACGTCCCACAGATCGGAGAAAAAACCGCCCGAGGGCGCGGAGGCGCCGTTGGACGATCCGGAGCTCGTCCCGGATGACGGTGTTCCGCCGGTGGTGGCACCCGGTGCCGAGCCGTCCGTCGTTCCGTTGGCCGGCGGGCCCGCGGGCGGCACCGCAGGAGGCGGAAGGGGCTTGATCACCGCGCCATCGCTGCCTGGCGCAGGAGCCGTCAAGAACTCGTCGAAAGGCGGCTCTTTTGGAAAATCGAAACCTTCGTAATTGATAATACAGTCGAGAAAGGCCATCGGCCCGCGAGTGACCTTGCCGGCCTTGTCTTTACCCAGCGCGATCTCCTGAAATTCGAACTCGCCGTCGATGAGCAGATCACAGCCGTTGGAAAAGAATTGCGCGACGACGCCCGACGTCTTGGAGTCGACCAACTTGACGTTGGGGGACGGTTTCGGAACCATGTCCGTGCGGATGACCTTTCCGCTCTTGTCCTTGATTTCCTTGGCGACCTTGGGCCAGTCCGGATGAGTCATTGCCCACTTCTCGATGACCTTTCCGGGGTCCAAGATGTAAAGATGATTCCCGCGATATCCATACAAGAGCACGTAATGACCGGGATAGGTCATGTTGATCGGAAGCGGGCCGCATTTGAGAAGCATCTGCTTGAGTGTCTTTTTGCGATCCGCGCGCAGTTGGAGATCGGCCGCCTCGTTGGCGCCACGCCGCTTCCAGGATTTGGTGTGGACCGCCATCGCCACGCCATTGCGCTTGATGCTCTTGGGGGCCGCCGTCACCTCGGCATGGTTGACCGACCACTGCGTATCCTTCGCGTTCGCTCGATGATGCGGTGTCCACGCAGGATGGCTGGTCGCCGTGTAGGGGTCATCGGGAGTTGCTCGAGAATCGCGGAGCCACTTCCAAATGAAGCGAGGGTCGGCCCGTCCTGCTTCTTCGGCGTCAGGCGGAAAGGGGAGTTTCAGGTCGGCGCCCAGCTTGGGATGCCTCCGTAGCCACTCCACGACCATGGCCAGGCTGGTCGGGTGACAACCGCTCGCTCCCCAGCGATCACCGTTGCTCGCTTCCGCCGAAACCTGCAGTTGTTCTTCTGCCGTCCTATCCCTGGCCGCTCCGTTTTCCACGATCATCGTTGGCCGAAGGAGCACCTTCTGCCATTTGGGATCGAACTGCATGAACAGGACCGGCTTGGGCGTGACGATCGGCTCCGGATCCTCGGGGCTCGCGGTCAAGACTTTGTCAGGCATTGCCAATGCCTCCGCTGCGGGCCGTCGCCGTCATTCTTCGTCCTCCGTTTCGACGCCGGCCAGAAGCGCGTCGATGTGGGCGGCGCGCTGCTGCGTCCACGCCTCGAGCTCTTCGTCATCGTCGATACCGCTCGTGTCGTAAATCGGCTCGTCGGTCGCGTGCATCGCGACGAGCTCGTGCGGGTGGAGCTCGATGGGTTCGAAGAAGGGCGGCGTATCATCGGCCGGCGGCGGCGCTTTGATATTCCCCTCTCCTCCCAATGCATGCGCGTTCCATAGCGCCTTCTTGGTGTTCGAATCCGGCCATGGCTTGACCGGCAGCTCGTAATCGCGCTGAAACTCGGCGATGTTCTCCGCGACGTTGGGCTTTCTGTAACCGAGATTGTAAAGCCGGATCAAACTCTCGGCGTCGGTGTGCTCGTCGTCTGCATCATCGTCGAAATGCAGCACGATCGTCGTCCGGTGCGTGTACACGCCTTCGGCGCCTCCCCACTCCAGCATGCATGTACCGGGAGGCAGCACGTTGCTCAGCGTGGCGCGTCCCTCCCCATCGGCGTAGGAAACGATGGTTGCCTTTCCCACAGCCGCGCGAAAAGGTGCGCCGGGCATGCGCTTGTGATTGTCATCGAGGAGCCACACCGTCACGGTTTGGCGAACGCCTTCGCAATCGGTGAAGCGCGCAATGCCGTCGTACCAGCGACAAGCGAAGGTGCGCCCATCCATGCGGCTCTGGCGCTCGCGGTCGGACGGGCTCCTTCGTTCGTCGCCATCGGACCAGAACATCTTGCGACAATCCCCCGCGCCTTCGCTGGCCCGCGGGCACGGCCAGCGTGTCAATTTGAAGCGAACGCTCGGATCGAACATGTAAACGAGAACTCGCCGGTTGCCACGATTGGCGAGGTTGCGTTTCTCGGCATTGTCCTTGAGGGCGGAGCTCGTTTTCTTAGAAAGCACGAGGGCGGGATTGAATTCGCCGCACCCCTGGTAGGCGGCCTTGCCGCCGCCGTCTTCGCCGCGATCGAGAAAGTCCTTCTTTCGATAGCGAAATGGCTTACCCTCGGCGTCGACACAAAGGACGTCCATGTAACCTTCGAAGAGCTTCGCGCGCGTCGCCGCATCGGCCTTCCCGGTTTGACCGAGTCCGTTCTCCGATTGAAAATTGACGAGAGCCTGCTTCGTCGCTTGATCCTCCTTACCCGTCGGGGCGACGGCGAGGCCGAGGTGCATCAGCATGATCTGAACTTGGCGCACGCCCCACCGATCGACGCCGACAGGCTCGGAGTAGAGCTTTTCCCACATGGCCGGGTCGCGCACGAGAAGGCCATAAAGCGCAGTCGCTCGGCGACCACTGATCTTCTTGTTTTGATCGTCGTCGCCGGTCGCATCGGCGTGCCCGAAGACGGCGAGCAAGAGACCTTTCGCAGGCGCGTCACCGGTTTCGGGCGGACGAGCCACGCAGAGCGCCGGAAACTCCTCCGCGCATTCGGGCATCAAAAATGACGAACCAAAATCGAATTGGTGATCGTCCATGCGCCAGCAAGCCCGCGGGAGAAGCGGTTGGCGCAGCGTGTTTTTGCCGTCGGTCTGCGTCGGGGCGACGTGGAATTTGAGGCGGATCGTCGTGTCCGTCGCCTCGGCGATCGAATCACGATCCATGCGTCTGCCTCAGCTTGTCGAGGACCAGTTGGTACTGCCCTTTCTGAGGCTTCACCTTCTGATCGTGAGCAAACAATTCGGCAGCAAAGACGAGCTCCGCCCTTCTGCTGTCGTCATGCAGCTCTTCCGGCTCCACGAAACGATAGCCGAGGTTGACGAGGCGGGCGTCCGCTCCGGTGGCGGTGTTCTCGGGGTCGAGGTGTCCGATGGCGAGGTCGTAAACGAGGCCGTCCACCTCGAGAGTGGCGGCCCTCTCGGAGAGCGCAATGTCGACTTCGATCAAGCCGTCGCCGTCGGTGCTAACCGGTTTTTTCTCGGATTTCAGAGTGAGCTCGCCCTTGGCGTTGGCGATGGGGTCGCCCAGGGCGTCGAGGAGAACGAGCCTCAATTTGGCTTTGGGGCGGTGAACGACGATCGTATGCCGTTTCTCGGTGGGGACGGAGAGCTGCTTGGGGCTCAGGTCAGGGATGTAGATCTCGTCGCCGGGCAAAAGGACATTGGGGTCTTTGCGTTTGTCGCGAAGAGCTTTGTTCTCCCCGTGCTGCCAAATCACATCGAACTTCCCGAACCCGTGCTGGTCCGCGATGCTCGAGGCGTGTTCCCCTTGGGCGACGATGTGCAACCGCGGCATGGGCGCGAGGCGGACTTAGCACGACCCTGCGCGTGAACAAACGTCGAGGGCTTTACATCACGAGCACGTTTGCACCGTCCTAGGGAAGGCGACGAACCTACGCGTGCCGGCGGCCTCGTCTACGCGGTCGCAGACGAGCGGGGCTCCCTTTTCACGGCAGGAGCATGACCTCCGCAGACCCACGAAGATCGTTAAGAAATTCGAGTAGCACCCGTGAGCGCACTCGACTAGGAAAAGGTGCGATCCGGAAATATCGCCCAGCGAAGCGACGAGCGTCGAGCAACTCGGAAAGGACCCGCGCATGATCCCCCTGGGACCCATCACGTTACAGACCTCCGACAAGAGCGTGAAGGCGCTCGCCAAGCTCGAAATGAAGAGCATGACGGGCCGGGAGGAGCTCGGGCGTCCTTTCGAATACGAGCTCGACCTGGTGAGCACCGACACGCACCTCGACCTCGCCGAGCTCCTCGGCAAACCGATGACGGTCCAGCTCCAGATCACGCCCCTGCACTACCGCTATTGGAACGGCATCGTGACGGACGTGGGGTTCGCCGGTTCGCACGGCCGGCACGCCCTCTATCGCGTCACCATGCGGCCCAAACTGTCGCTTTTGGAGCGCACCTCCAATTGCCGCATTTTTCAGAACCAGTCGGTGCCCACCATCGTCAAGGCCGTCTTTGCCGAGCACGGATTCGCGGTCAAAGAGTCGCTGAGCGGGCACTACGCGCAGCGTGAATTCGTCGTCCAGTACCAAGAGACCGATCTCGACTTCGTGAGCCGTCTCCTCGAGCACGAAGGCATCTACTACTTCTTTCGTCACGACGCCGAGCAGCACGAGCTCGTTCTCGCCGATTCTCACAGCGCGCACACCACCGAGCCGGGGTACGAGCGGCTCCCCTACTATCCGCCCGATCTCCATCGCGCGAGTGAAATCGAAGCGATCGATCGCTGGGAGCTCAGCCAGCGCCTCATTTCGGCGGGGTACGTCACCAAGGACTACGACTTCGAGAGGCCGCTGGCACGCCCCGAATCGACGTTGCTGAACGCCGGCGATCACGCGCTCAAGGACTCGGAGGTTTTCGAGTACGCAAGCGCGTACCTTTATCCGAAGCAAGCGGAAGAGGACTACAAGGGCAAGAACAACGAAACCCAGCGCGATGTCTATACGCGTGTTCGCAGCGAAGAGGCGCACGCCTGGTTCGAGCAAATCGTGGCGCATTCCAACGCGCGAGGCCTTGCCGTCGGCAGTTTGTTCACGCTCACGGAGTTTCCTCGCCCCGAGCAGAACCGCGAATACCTCATCGTTTCCAGTCAATTTCACCTGCAAGCGCACGAGCTCGAATCTACGCAAACGACAGTGGAAGAGCCGTTTCGCTGCCGGATCCGCGTCCTCCAGAGCAAGCGAGCGTTCCGGCCCCGGCGCATCACCCATGGACCGCTCATCCGCGGCCCACAGACGGCCCGCGTCGTCGGCCCGGAGAACGACGAGATCTGGACCGACCAGTACGGCCGCGTGAAGGTCCTCTTTCACTGGGACCGCTATGGCGAGGGGGACGAAAACAGCTCGTGCTGGGTGCGCGTGGCGCAGATTTGGGCCGGCACCAAGTGGGGCGGCATCCACATCCCCCGCATCGGCCAAGAGGTCATCGTCGAATTTCTCGAAGGCGACCCGGATCGGCCCATCATCACCGGGCGCGTCTACAACCACGACAACATGCCCCCCTACGACCTGCCCGCCAATCAGACGCAGAGCGGCATCAAGAGCCGCAGCTCGAAGGGGGGCGCGGCCTCGAACTTCAACGAAATCCGTTTCGAAGATCTGAAAGGCAAGGAGGAGCTCTTCATCCAGGCCGAGCGCAACCAGACCACCAAGGTCAAGCAGGCCCAGAGCATCAGCGTCGGCGCGTCGCGCTCCAAGACGGTGGGGTCCGACGAAACGATCACCGTCAATGGAACGCGCACCACCCACGTCGTCAAGAAGGACACCGTCAATCTCGACGACGAGCACGAGATGACCGTCAAGCTCAAGGTCACCGAGACCTTCAAAGCCGATCACGTGCTCAACATCACCGGCAAGCAGGAGATCACGATCGACAAGGACAAGACGGAGCACGTCGTCCTGGCCTACGAGCTCACCACCGACAAGAAATACAATCTCACCCAGGGCGCCACCAGCCTCACCTTCGAAGGCAACGCCGTCACGCTCGATGCCGCGGGGCCGGTGACCATCAAGCGCGGGCCGGCGACGGTGAGCATCGATGCGGCGGGAAAGATCAGCATCTCCACCCCGGTCGGGATCTCGCTCGAGTGCGGACCGAGCTCGATGACACTTTCCCCGAGCGGCATCGAGATGTCGGCGGCCAAAGTCGCGGTGACCGCAGGGCCGAGCGTCATCGAGCTATCGCCGGCGTCGGCCAAACTGTCCGGTGCCATGACCACCGTCGAGGCAACCGCCGTCTGCAACGTCAAGGGGATGGCGATGCTCAATTTGAACTCGGGTTGAACGGATGGCGACGCCCACCGACAATCCCATCGCCGAGCGCGTCGATCGTCTCCACGATCAGTGGACGCTTTTCGCCAAGAACCGCGACGCGCGTCTTCTACGTTGGGTGCTCGAGGTCGACGAAGTGACGGTGCTCGACGCGTGGCTGACGAAAGAGGCGCACCCGGAGGCAGCGGAGACGCCCGACGTCTTTTTGATGGTCGAAACGCCGTTCATGCTGCCGGCGCAACACGGCGTGGCGCTGCGCGAGGCGATGCGCACATCCTACGAAGCCGACAAGGCTGCGCTCGAGCAGGCGGGCGTCGCTCCGGTGTGGCAATGTCCGCCGTACCGCCAAGGGACGAACGACATCGCAGCCTTTCTGGAGGCTCTCGAATCGCTGCGGGCGGCGCACGGCGAGGGCGTCGAGATCATCGCCGTCTCGCTGCGTCCCACGCAAGTCATCGATGCCCAAGCCTATGCGCTGTGGTTGCAGCGCCTTTCACAAGCCGCGCCGCCCCACTTCCGATTCATCGTCGCTGAAATGCGGGGCACCCATGCGTACGCACCGCTCGCACAGGCGGAGCCGAAGCGGGTCGTGACGCAGACGGCAGATCTCGACATGCCCGGCGCGCTCGAACAGATCTCCGCCGAAGCCGGAAACCTCGATACCCCGGGTGGCCAGTTCCGGCACATCTACGTGCGGATGGGCAGCGCCGCGAAGAAGGGCGATCTGGTCACCGCCGACGCGCTCGGGACGACGGCGCTTGCCATCGCCGAGCAGCAAGGATGGGCGCACCTCGCCGGCGTCGTCCACTTCTTCATGGGGAGCCTTCTCTTGCAAGGGGGCCGCAACGTCGACGCCTATCACCGCTTCGTCGCCACCGACGCATCGGGGCAAAAGAGCGAAGCCGCCGGTGACGCCTCGGGCAAGAAGATGCGCCTGCAAGGGAGGCTCGCCGCGGGGACGGCGCTCTTTCAAGAGAAGGCGTATCCCCAAGCGGCACGCGTCTATCAAGAGACGGCGCCCATCGCCAAGGAGATTGACGACAAGCGCGCGGAGCTCGATTGCTGGCGCCTTGCCTCCTATTGCTACGAGCTCGCCGGCGACCTGCGACAAGCGTGGGCAACGGGTGCGCAAGGATTGCAGACCGCAGAAACGGCGGACGAAGAAACGCGCCGCACCTCGACTTTGCCCTATCTCGGCGAAGGCATGCTGCGTCTGACCAACGATCCCAACCTGGGCGACGCGGCCAGCATCGACAAGCGCATGCAGGGGCTCTTGGGACCAAACTGGCGCCCGGTGGCGCGAAGCGACGAAAACGCGTCGCCCGCGCGCCGCCCGGGTGCAGGTCCCTCCGCCGAGGAGCGCGCGCGAGGGGTCCAAGGCTGATGCTGGCCGTCAAACACCTCGACCCCATCATGGGGATCGACGTGCACATCGTGCAGCCGCCGGGGCCCGTGCCGCCGGTGCCGATTCCGCATCCGTACATCGGGATGGTCCTCGACGTCATGGACTACCTCCCGATCATCGGCGCGACGGTCTACGTCAATGGGCTGCCGCGCGGCAAAGGGGGGACGGCGGGGCAAGCGATTCCGTCGCACATCCCCATGGGCGGCATGTTCGTCAAACCTCCCACCAACGAGAGCGAGCTCTTTCTCGGCAGCGCCACGGTGGCAGCCGACGACGACCCGCTCGTCTACGGCATGCTTCCGGCGCTCAGCTGCCAGGACATCGGCATGCCGGCCATGCCGCACGTCAAGCAGCACTCGAGCCCCAAGTCGTTGATGCTTCCCGTCTCCGTTCCCATTCCCATTCCGGCCGGGCCGATGGTGATGGTGGGCGGTCCCCCCTCGTTTCTCGCCTCGCTCAAGTCGCTGGCCATGTCGCTGGCGATATCGGGCGCGTTCAAGGGGCTGAAAAAGCTGGCCTCGAAGAGCAAACGTTTGCAGGCCCTCGCCAAGCGCGCGTCGAAGAAGGCCCACTCCGCCGCCGACAAGGTGCTCGACAAGGTCGGCCTGAGCAAGCTCGGTCGCACCGGCGACCGCATCCGCAACGCCGTTCACGACAAGATCTGCTCGGTCACCGGGCACCCCGTCGATGTCGCGACCGGCAAGGTGCTCACCAAGCAGATGGACTTCGAGCTGCCGGGGCCGGTCCCGCTGCGTTGGGAGCGCGTCTGGTACAGCACGTCGGCGTGGCGCGGCCCGCTCGGACATGGCTGGCACCACGCGTTCGATAGCGCTCTTTTGCCGGTGCACGACCAGGTCGTGTGCATTCGAACCTCGGATGGTAGGGAGCTCGATTTTCTCGCCATTGCGCACGGCGAAGAGGCATTCGACCGCAAGGAAAAGGTCACCCTGTTTCGCGACGGGCGCGGCTACGGCTTGCGCATGGCCGATGGGCTCGTGCATCGATTCGGCGAAGTGGGTCCGCCAGGCGAGCCGCACCGGCTCGTGTCGATCGAGGACCCGTCGGGCAACCGCATTCGTTTTGCGTACGACCAGGCCGGGCGCCTGACACGCATCTCCGATTCCGGCGGCCGCGAGCTCTTGGTCCAATCAGACGCCGAAGGGCGCATCGTCGCCATCTACGCGCCCCATCCGAGCAAGGAGGGGGAGACGTTTCCCATCGTTCGCTACGCGTATGACGCGGCGGGCAACCTCATCGAATCACGCGACGCGCTCGAAGGGGCGATGCGCTACGAATATCGAGGGCATCTGCTCGCGCGCGAAACGAACAAGAACGGAATCTCGTTCTATTTTCAATACGACGGCGACGGCGTGCGCGCCAAGTGTTTGCGCACCTCGGGGGATGGCGGGATCTACGACCACAAGCTTTCGTATCGGCTTGGCGAGACGACCGTCGCGGATTCGCTCGGGCACAAGACGACGTATTTTCATCGGCGCGGCACCGTGTGGAAGACGATCGACGCGCTCGGCGTCGAGACCCTGAGCGAGCGGAACGAGTTCGGCGAGCTCGTGAAGGAGATGGACGCGCTCGGCCAGCCGACGGTCTACGACCGTGACCACCGCGGCAATCTCGTCAAAGTCGTGAAACCGGACGGTGCGACCACGACCACGACCCACGACGCGCGCGATTGTCCGGTGGAGGCCGTCGATCCCGTGGGGGGAAAATGGGAGTGGAAGTACGACGACGCGGGCAGGCTGGTGGAGCAGGTCGATCCGCTCGAGCGGAAGGTCGTCTACGTGTGGAGCGATGGGCGGCTGGGGGCTTTCGTCGATCCGGCCGGCAGCCCGACTTCGTTCCAATACGATCGCGCCGGCAACCTGGTGGGAATGAGAACCCCCGATCGGGCGCAGAGCACGTGGGAATACGATCGACTCGGACGATGTATCCGCGCCGTCAATCCGATCGGCGCTGCGCAAACCAGGGCCTACGACTTGCTCGGCCGCGTGACGACCGTCGTCGAGCCCGACGGCAACGTGCGCAGCATGTCGTATGACGCGGAGGGCAACGTCGTACAGTCCAAGGACGCGCAGTACGACATCCGTTTCACGTACATCGGCCTGAATCGCCTCTCGACGCGCAGTGAAGCCGGCACGACGGTCCGCTTCGAATACGACACCGAAGAGCGCCTCATTGCCATCACCAATGAGCAAGGGCGCATCTATCGATTCACGGTCGGGCCTACCGGCGAGATCGACGAGGAGAGCAGCTTCGACGGTCGTTTGCGCAAGTACACGCGCGACCGCGCGGGTCGCATCCGGCGCATCGATCGAGCCTGCGAGCGTTTCACCGAGTGCAGGTACGACGCCGTCGGACGCCCAGTCGAGATCAAATACTCCGATGGGGCCGTCGACAGCTTCGGCTATCGGCCCGACGGGGAGCTCATGATGACCGCCAATCCGAGCGCGTCGGTCGTCTTCGAGCGCGACGTCCTCGGACGCGTCGTGAAAGAGACACAAGGGGCGCACTGGGTCGAAAGTCGATACGACGCCCTCGGTCGCCGTACGCGCATGCGCTCGTCACTGGGGGCCGAGCAGATCGTCGAGCGCGACGTCATGGGTGACCCGATGCGCGTCGCCGCCGGAAAGACCGCCTTCGAAGTGCGCTTCGTGCGCGACCAGCTCGGCCTCGAGCTCGAGCGGGCCCTACCGGGCGGTCTCAAAAGCCGCTGGGAGCGCGACGGTGTGGGCCGCCCCGTTCAGCACACCGTAAGCACGACGCGCTCGGTGCACCGCGCCGTCGCGTACAAGTGGGAGCCGAACGAACGCCTGCGCAGCATCATCGACAGCTTGAAGGGGCCGACAGAATACGGGTGCGACGCGCTCGGCCGCGTCGCCTCGGCTCGTTACCCCGATGGCAACGTCGATTTTCGAATGCCCGATGCTGTCGGCAATTTGTTCCGCCGCGAAGATCGTCGGGACCGTGAATACGGTCCCGCGGGGCAGCTCTTGGCAAAGACCGACCAGCGCGGCACTACGCGCTACGCATACGACGCCGAGGGCAACCTCATCGAGAAGCACGAGCCGAGCGGGCGCACTTGGCGCTACGCGTGGAACGGGGCGGGCATGATGTCGAAGGTCACGCGCCCCGACGGCACCGAGGTCACCTTCCACTACGACGCGCTCGGACGGCGCGTGAAGAAGACGTACCGCGGCCAGACCACGAACTGGATCTGGGACGGCCACAATCCGCTCCACGAGTGGGTGGAGGGAAACCTCGAACCACTTTCGCAGGCGATGGTTCCCGTGCTCGACAGCGCGGATGCGATCGTGAAGAAGCGCGAGGCCGAGCTCGAAGCTTTGCTCGCTCAGGGCCCACCCCTACGTGGCGACCGGAAAGCGCCTATCACTTGGCTTTTCGATCCGGACCGCTTCGCCCCCATGGCAAAGCTCGTCCAAGACGAGCAGTTCTCGATCGTCACCGATCACATCGGTACGCCCGTGCTCATGACCGACGGCGAGGGGCGCACGCAATGGAGCGCCACGACGTCGATTTACGGCGAGCTCAGGGACCTCGAAGGCGACCGCTATGCGTGCCCTTTCCGCTGGCCCGGACAATACGAGGACGCGGAGACCGGCCTCTATTACAACCGCTTCCGCTACTACGACCCGGAGAGCGGGCAGTTCTGCAGTCAGGACCCCGTTCGACTCGCTGGAGGCCTCGCACTCTACGGGTACGTCGATGACCCGAATGCGTGGACCGATCCACTCGGACTCACCGACACCGGGCCGAGGATCGATTCCGATGGGTTCTTCGCGCGGCGTCACGAGTACGGGCGCGGCCGAAGCCCCACCAGGCAGAGCCGCGTCACGATCCCGTATCAAGGGACGAGGGATCGCGACTTCACGGTAGCGGACCGCGAGGCAGGTTTCACCCACGGCACGCCCGACGGATATACTTGGCACCACGTGAACTATGATCCGGCCACCGGTATGGGCGAGATGCAGCTCGTCCGCCGCCCCGTGCACGCCAGCAGGGGACACGCGGGAGGCGTGTCACAGTTTCAAGCAGCAACCGGTCTCAGATACGACACGACCCCGGCGGTCGCCCACGTCGAAGACGAGGGCCGCCTCCGCGGAAGACCGTGCCGAAGATAGTCGCTCTGGCAAAGGAGCAAACCAATGGTCACCCGAAAGCAGCCACCGTCGAAGGGAAAGAAGAACCCGTCGTCAAAGTCCACTCCCAGCAAGGGCGGCCAGGGCAAGACGGCCGACAAGGGAAACGCCGTCGTCAGCGCCTATGGCAATACTTGGGAGAACGTGACCGAGGGTACACTCGCCGACGTCCAATCCGTCGAGGGACAGATCGGCGTGTCGCTCCCTCCCGACTTGGCCGAATTTCTGATGAAGTGCGGCGGGGGCCGGCCCGCCAAGAACTTCTTCGAGTCGCGCGCCGCGGATCTCGAGCTGGGCATCGGCTACGTGTTGCCCCTTCGCGAGCATCCCAAAAAGGGGGGGATCGCCTCCGACTGCCTCAGGTATCGCAAGCACCAGGGTCTCGACCCTTCGCTCGTTCCATTCGCGCTCGACAGGGGCAACGCGAACCTCATCTGCATGCGCTTGCCGGGGCGCGACATTGTGTATTGGCTCCACGACGATCCGGACGACCGCACTCGCAAGGTTGCCCCATCTCTGAACGACTTCTTGACTGGACTCGAGGAGACCCCGTACTAGCCCCGGCACCGCGCGGTGCGCCGATCACGCCGCGCCGTCGAGCGCACCCGCGAGCACGTCGAGCTTGCCGAGGAACGGCTGTGGCGCCCCGGCAAAGAGATAGATCGCGCCCAATGTGAACGGCATCGCCACGCGCCCCCCCTCGCCGACGACGTGCACGTAGGTCTGATCGTCGAAGACGCCGACCGCCCGAGCGAGCCGCTGGGCAATCTCGGGAGACGAAGTGAAGAGCTGGTAGCGCTGGTCGAGGCGCGGATCGCCGAAGAGCAGCGCCGGAAGCGCGGTGTTCACTCGCTCTGCTTCGGCTCCTGCCGCGGGATGTCGGAGCACGAGCTCGAAATCGGGCACGTGTGCGCGCGGAGCGATGCTGAGGCGGCAGCTTCGTTCGACCTCGATGTCGCGTCCTACCCCCGGGAGACGCACCCCGGCGCGCGCCTTGGCGTAGAAGTGAAGCTCCGTCGCCCGCCCTCCGATCGTGCCGCGCGCCAGGATCTCGCTCGCCGGCCCCTGGTAGGGAAACGGTGTTCCGGAGAGCAAGACACCCGCCGCGCCCATCGACGGCGTGGCATCCACAAAAAGGTGGAACGCGGGATCTCCCTGCAC
>Ga0193706_1000215_pt1 | contig 38614 bp, 30 predicted proteins | sample U3c1metaG_FD_160130 | JGI IMG/M metagenome (GOLD analysis project Ga0193706, IMG submission 160130) | Soil microbial communities from a riparian zone of the East river system, Colorado, United States - U3c1 | ecosystem: Environmental > Terrestrial > Soil > Riparian zone | place: USA: East River... | reverse complement strand
CGGCTGAGCCAAGCAGCGTACGGTCCTCGTTCACTCGAGGGTTCGTACACGTACAGAGAAGACGCCGAGCCCGGACATTCACCGAGCTCGGCGTTGTCTCATTTCACGACGCGCGCAGAGCGAGGACGACGACGTCCTCGGGGACGGCATTGCCCGGCAGGGCCGAGATCGCGCCGCGCCGACTGGCAACGGCTTTGGCCACGTCGACGAGCGACTCGGTCGATATCGGCTCGCGTGCCGCGCCGCGAAAGACCTGCCCCAGCACGAGCCGGCGATACGTCGATTCGGGCATGCGCAGCAGTCCCTCCGCCATCCACACGATCGCTGCCGATCGACGCGGCGGCAGCACGAGCACCACGGGCGCGCCGTTCTCCCACTGCGATTCGCGCAGCGAGAGGATGCTGCGCACGCGATCGACCGTCATCTCGGTGAGGCCCACGCTCGGATGTACGACGAGCACGTAATCGTCGGCGCGCGCAGCCCGGGCCCAAACGAGACCTGCGCCCACGGCGCACGCCAGCTCGGAAAATCGTCGCCGCGAAAAGGTTCGGTCAGCCATCGCGAGCGCCTACATGCCGAACGCGGCTTGGAGCACCGCGCCGTGGATCCGATTTTCGAAGTCGCGCCGGTATTCGAGCTTGAGAACCGCTTGATCACTTAGCCCATAGCGCAGACCCGTGCGAAGCTCGAGCAACCGCGTGGCGGCGCCCGAAACGTTGAAGAAGGTGTCGCCCGCCGACCGATCGGCCCCTTCGATGCGGGCGAAGGGTGTCCACTGTTCGAAGCTCATTCCGAGCTGGCCGAAGCCGCCGACCAGATGACTCGTCAATCCAGTGTCCCGGCCTTTGTGCGTCAAATAGTACCCTTCCGCCTGCGCTTCGATGGGGTACGACGCATAGACGACGTGCGCTGCCACGATCTGCTCATCCACCGCTTCGGCCAGGAGAACCTGGCCTGCTGCGTCGGTAAAGCCAGCCGGTATGCGATCGAGATAGCCCGATACGCCGACCTCGAATCCCGGCAAGGAGCGGGGCAAGAGCCCGATCTGCGCGACCAGGGCTTTGAAAGCGTTACGGTCCTGGGTGCTGAGGACGTCGTCGGAAAACCGGCCGCGGCCATTGCCGATGCCCACCGCATAGTGAAGGTCGAGCTCAACGCCGAGCGGGACATCCCCTAGCGCCTCGAGACCGATCTGGTGCGCGGGAAGCAGACCACCTTCGTCTTCGAAAGCGAGAACGGTGGGGCGTGCGGTCGCGAGCTGAAAAAAGAGCGCGTGGTGGTAGGTCTGCATGTAGTGACCGAGCATCAGATGATCGCGGCCAAAGCGGAGCTTGAACCAGCGCTTCGGGTGCCACTCCAGATAGATGCGCTCCAGGTCGAAGACCGTCCCCTCTCCTCCGAGAATCTCGAGCACGTTCTCGGAGAGGGCGCTGAAGTCTTCGGAGATGTCGCCGGTGATGAAAAAGTCGACCCCACCAATTTTGAACGCAGGGTGCTCGTGCTCTTCCACGACGAAGTTCATGTCCGAGTACACCTTGAATCGGAAGGTGGGCACGAAAGTACCCTCCGGTTCCGGGGCCAGTTTCGCGGCCGCGCTCACCTGTGCGCTGCTCGGCGCGGGGGATGCCGGCGGCGGCGACGTTTGCGCCGGAGGGGTCTCCGCCTCGGGCTCTTGCGCGGCCGCTGGCCCGGCAGAGAGGACGACGCCGCAGAGGACCACTCGGGAAGAGATCGCCGCGCGCTGCCATCGTGATTGCGACACCGTCATGTCCCCCCCGGGCTTTCCGCGCGATACCGCAATGCGAGGATCGTCATGTCGTCGGTCTGTTCTCGACTGAACTGGCGGACGGCGTTCAAAACCCCGTCCACGACCTGCTCTACGGGCTGGCTGCGCCGCTCTTCGACCAACTCGCGGAGCCGGTCGGGGCCCAGCATCTTGCCGGCCGCATCGCGCGATTCGGTCAATCCATCGGTGTAGAGGACGAGCAGATCACCGTCATCGAGGCGTAGCTCGGTTTCGTCGATGGAGGCTTCGTCGAGCTCGGGCTCGAACCCGACGAACGGTCCTGGCGCCGGGACGAGCTCGGAACGCTCGGCCCCGCGACGACACAGAATGAGATCGAGATGCCCTCCGCCGAACCGAATCGAACCGTCCTTCGAATAGCGGAGCGTGAGCAGCGTCGCGTAGCGCGATTCCCCCAGGCGCTCGCGCGTATTTTCATGAACGACGCGGTTGATGGCGCGGATGGCTTCGTGCGGCCGCGCCCGCGGTGAATGACGCAGGAACGTTCCGAGCCCGCTCTGGAGCATGAGCATGGTGAGACCAGCAGGAAGTCCGTGTCCAACCACATCGCCGAGACAGATCCAGCCACCGTCGTCGGTGGGGATCACATCGTAGTAGTCGCCCCCCACCTCGTCGGCCGGGATCATGCGGGCGGCGATCTCCGCCCCGCGCAGCGCAAGCCGCTTCGGCAAAAGCGAACTCTGAATGCGCTCCGCCACGTCGAGCTCGCCCTCGAGCCGGCTTTTTTCGTCGATTTCCTTGCCCAAAAATGACGAGGCTGCCCAGGCCACCGCGAGCGACGCCGCCGCGATGGTGCCGAGCCAGAGCCACACCTTGCGCACGGCGACGCGTGCCCGTTCTTCGGACACGGTGAGACGGACCGCTCCGATCGGTGCGCCGCGCGCGTCATGAACGACGGCGGAGTAGGGGACGCCACCGATCGATGCGGGAACGGACTCGCGGCGCCAACTGGCCAGCTTCGCTCCCGAGGCGTCCCGGGCGTCGACGTCGATGAGATCCGCGACTCGAGGAGAAAGCTCGTCCAGCGTATCCTGCAAAAGCGCGTGATCGCCGAGCGCGAGCGCCGCTTGGCAGCTCGACACCAAGAGCGCACCCAGATCACGTCGATGCGCCTCCGCGGCATCGCCGAGCGCGTGCTGCATCAGCAGGGCGGCCACGATCATAGCGAGCATTACGGCCGATGCCGAAGTGATAAATCCAGTCCGCTGGGCGAACTTTCGCAGCCTGTGGTGCGCGACATCCGTTCGCGATGGCGAGGACATGCTCCCCCTTTCACGCAGTCTAGCTACACGGCCACTACGCTCACGTTTCCCCAGCCGCGCGCCACGATGCGCAGCGCGCGAAACGAAGTCACTTGCCACTGCAGATCCTGCCGGTACTCCACCTTGACCTTGGCCGCGTGCTTACTCAGCCCCTTCAGAAAGTCCATGATCGGCAGCACGGTGGCGGAGTTCATGTAGGTGAGCTCGGCAAAGGTAACGCGCACGTTCCGGGAGGCGAGCTGGGTAGCGAGCAAATTGAGGTACGGACCGAGCGTCTCGCGGGGGTTGCGCGCGTCGCTCTCGCCTCGCCAGGCCACGACGACCGCCTCATGCGCGTCGGTAATGGCGATCCGCAAATTTTCTTGCTGATAGCCGTTCATGTCAGCTCCCGTTCGGCGATGACCACGAGTCGGTCACCCTCGAGGTGTCCCTGCAGTCGAAATCCAGCCACAGCCGCGATCTGATAAAAACCCTGACGGCTTCCGTCGGTAGGGCGGTCCATCGATTCTTCGATCGACTGTGCGAAAAGGGCGGTCGGATTTTCGTGCAGGTGTATACGCTCGATCGTGCTGAGGACGACCTGCGCATCTTCCTTCGATCGCACGGTGTTCTCGGAGCGTACTCGAATTTGATCGGGCGTTGTTTGCAATTCGATGCTGGCAAGGTGCTCGGCGTCAGTAGCGGCGAACTTGACGATGTTCTCGGCCAACTCGGAGACCGTCAGCGTAATCGCATCGATGAGATGGCTGTCGAGATGCGCAAAGCGAACGCCCATGGTCGCCCGGATATCTCGCACGATCTGCCACAGTGTGGGAGCTTGCAACTTCTCGTTGACGATTTGGATTTTCAATTCGTTTCCTCAGGGTTTTGTGGGTTGCCGCGAAGATGCGAATAGAGCCCGCCCATAAAAAGAATGCAGACATGCGGATCGATCGCCAAGAGGATTCGGCAGGGCAACGAATGACGGCATGGCGTCGCTGCCTTCCGGGAATGCGTCAAACGCGGGCGCAGGGTTGCTAGGGGCGGTTCTGCCGTCGTAACGTCGCGCCGTGAAAATCCAGCACCTTGCTTCTGTGATGATGGCGATGTTCGTGGCGGCTTGTTCTGACGACACGGATGGCGCTCTCGGGGACGCCGCCGTGCCGGGCGATGGTAGCGGACCAACCGATGCGTCGGTTTCCGGCGAGTTCGCCGCCCTTACCTACAATGTGGCGGGTCTCCCCGAAGGGCTGAGTGGGTCGCACCCCGCGATGAACACGCAGTACATCAGCCCGCTGCTCGACGACTACGACCTCGTGCTCGTGCAAGAGGATTGGCTCACCCCGGAGAACAATCCCGCCAACCTGCGCGTCTATCACGACGTTCTGGCGGCGTCGGCCCATCATCCATTTCAGTCGATCCCTCTACCGTGCCCGCTCGGCGCAAACCCGGCGCGACCGTCGGCCCTGGTCAGCGATGGTCTCAACGAGTTCTCACGCTTCGAGTTTGGCGATCTCACCCGTATCCCGTGGGAAGGATGTTTCGGAGCCCTGGGGGCGAACGACGGTGGCGCTTCCGATTGCGGCGCTTTGAAGGGGTTCAGCGTGGCCAAGCACGTCTTCTCACCCGGGGTGGAGGTCGATGTCTACGACTTACACGGCGAGGCGGGGAGCACTGCGGCTGACCAACAGTTGCAAGAGTCGGGTTACCGTCAGCTTGCTGCGTTCATCAATGACTATTCGCGCGGCCGCGCCGTGATTCTCGCTGGCGATACGAACCTGCATACCGAGCCCAACAATCCGGATGCGGCCATCTGGCAGGCTCTTCTGGCCGACACCGGCCTGACGGATGTGTGCCAATCGGTCGAATGCGGTGAGGAGCGCACCATTATCGACAAGTTCGCGTTTCGCAGCAGCGACACGGTGACGATCACGCCTCTTACCCATCAGTTCGAGCGCGACAAGTTCGTGCGACCCGATGGCATGCCCCTCTCCGACCACGACGCGCTCACTGTGCGCTACCGCTGGACGAAGCTACGCTGATCGCTGCATCGCGGTCGGCGCCGCCTGGCCTTTCAGAAAGGCGATCGGCCTGGTAGGCTTGGCTCTCTGCTTGTCAGGCGTCAGTTTCCGGGTCAGCGTGTCATACGGTGGGCGAAGATGGGCGACGTGGCAACGGTATTGATCATCGACGATGACAAGTACGTGCGCCGCGCCTTTCGGCGGGAGCTCGAGCGGGGCGGTGTGCAAGTGCTCGAAGCCGAAGACGGCGCGTCCGGACTTCGCTCCTTTCGCGAACGCGTACCGAGCGCAGTCGTGCTCGATCTTCGTATGCCGGGCCTCGACGGTCTCGGCGTCCTCAGCTCGCTCGTCGAAGAGTCGCCCGAAACACCGGTCGTCGTCGTCTCCGGAGAAGGGACGATGACCGACGTCGTCGAGGCACTCCGTCGGGGTGCGTGGGATTTCGTTTCCAAGCCGGTGGTCGACACCGAGATTCTTTTGCGCGGCATCTGGCGCGGGCTCGAGAAGGCCGCCTTGCTGCGGCAAAATCGCGAGTACGCCGAAAGCCTCAAACAGATGAACGGTCGTTTGACATCGGCTCTCGACGAGTTGCGCGCCGATGAGCGAGCGGCGCGGCAGCTCCAGTTTCAGCTTTTGCCCGTCGATGGCTTGCGCGTCGGCCCCTATCGCTTTTTTCGTCGCCTCTTTCCCTCCCAGCTCCTGAGCGGCGATTTCGTCGACTATTTTCCGCTGGGGGACGGGTTTGCGGGATTTTATCTGGCCGACGTGGCAGGTCACGGCGCGGCGTCGGCTTTCGTCACGGCCATCCTCACGACGCTCGTCGAAAAATACCGCGAGCTTTTGTCGTCGCGAGGCGACGAGACGATCTTGCACCCGACCCAGTTTCTGCAGCGACTCGACGCCGACCTGAAGACTCACCGGCTCGAAAAGCACATCACCATGTTTTACGGCGTCGCCAACGTCGCGACCGGGTATCTCATCTATGCCAACGCCGGGACGTTCCCCTTTCCGTTTCTTGCTCACGGATCGGAGGTGGTCGAGCTGGCGTCGAGTGGCTGTCCGCTCAACCTGCCCGGCGGCGGTCCTCTCGTGCAAGGGGAAGCCGCGTTTCTACCGGGCGGGCGCCTTTTGCTCGTGTCGGACGGCGTCTTCGAGCTGCACGGGGCCGACACCCACCGGGCGAAACGAGCCGAGCTCGCCGACATCACGCGGCAGGCGCGCGATCTCGATTCCGTGCTCACCCGCCTGGGGCTCGACGAATCCACCGCGTTCAGCGACGACGTGGCCCTTCTCTTCATGCGTTGGGAGGAAGAGCGGAATGCCTAACGGACACGTTACCCATGCCCAAAAAGAGGGCTTTCACGTGCTGCGTTACTTCGGCCGGGTGGACTACATGTTGGCCACCTCGATCAACCGCTTCGCCGATCGCATGCTCGAAAAGGGGGGCGTGGGCGGTCTCATTTTCGACCTCACCGAAGCCGAGAACCTGGACAGTACCAACCTCGGGCTCTTGGCGCGCATCGCAGAGCGCGTCCAAAAGGCGGGGGGCGGACGGAGCGTCATCGTTTCGACCAGCGACAACATCAATTGCGTGCTGCGCAGCATGAGCTTCGACCAGATTTTCGAGATCGTCACCGACCCCGCGGATTTTTCGGCAGTGTCGGACGACCCGATCGAAGCCGAGCCACAGTCCCAGGAAGACCTGCTCAACACCATGCTCGACGCGCACCGGAAGCTCGTCTCGCTGAGCGAGTCGGATCGCCTTCAATTCCAGGATGTCGTGGCGTGTTTGGAGTCGGAGCTTCACGCCAAGCGCTGACGGCCGAACCGAACCGTGACCCGAACGGCGCTTGCCGAGCAACAGCTGACGTGCCGGACAGGAAACCGGAGAGCGCCACGCGTCCACCGGCGCATCGACCATTAGGTCACCCGCAGCGATCGATGCGGTGAATGGCGGGCGGTGGGCGGATCCGCTGGCCCATGGCTCACGCGTATCGTAGAACCGTGCGGCACCATGGCCCTTTCCCGCGACGACTTATTCCGACCCTTCCACGAGGCCATCAAACCACCGGACCGGTGGCGCATCGGCGCCGAAGCAGAGAAGTTCGGCGTGATCACAGAAACCGGCGCCGCCCTTCCTTACGACGGCGAACGCGGAATCACCGGCATCTTTGCGGCGCTCCAGCAGCGCGGTTGGACGGCGGTTTCCGAGGTCGAAGGCGGGCCGATTCTCGCTTTGACGCGCGACGGGGCGTCGGTGACCCTCGAACCCGGGGGCCAGCTCGAGCTCTCCGGCGCTCCCCTCGCGGATGTGCATGCCATTGCCGCCGAAACGAACGCCCATTTGGCCGAGCTGCACTCCATCACCGATCCGCTCGGCATCTCCTGGCTCGGCGTAGGTTTCCATCCCTTCGCGCGACAAGAAGATCTTTCCTGGGTTCCCAAGCTCCGCTACGCGATCATGCGCGAGTACTTGCCCACGCGAGGAAACCGCGCAGTCGACATGATGCGGCGCACCGCCACCGTGCAGGCAAACTTCGACTACGGGTCAGAAGAAGACGCCATGCTCAAGATGCGCGTCGCGCTCCGCCTGTCGGTCATCGTGACGGCGATGTTTGCCAACTCTCCTTTCTACGAGGGTCGGCTCACGGGCGAGCGCAGCGAACGCGCCAAGGTGTGGCTCGCGGTCGACCCCGATCGGCAAGGCCTTCTGCCCGCTCTCTGGAAGGCCGACAGCTCGTTTGCCGACTATGTGGAATGGGCGCTCGACGTGCCGATGTTCCTCATCAAACGCAACGGCAAAGTCATACCCAACACCGGCCAGACGTTCCGCACATTCTGGAAGAACGGCTACCAGGGCGAGACAGCCGACATCCACGATTGGGAGCTTCACATCAATACGCTCTTCCCCGAAGTGAGGCTCAAACACACCATCGAAGTGCGGGGCAACGACTCGCAGTCCGTTCCTCTCGCGGCGGCCATCCCGGCCATCTTCACGGGCATCCTCTACGATGCCGCCGCGCTCGAGGCCGCCGAAAAGCTGACAGCGAGCTTCACCTTCGACGAGATGCAGTCGCTTCGTCCGGAAGTCGCCAAGCTCGGCCTCGCGGCAAAGCTGCGCGGCAAACCGGTGGCGGACACGGCCCAGGCCATGCTCGGTATTGCCAAACAAGGTCTCGCCCGGCGGGCCCGGCGCGCGCCAGACGGTCAAGACGAAACGGTCTACCTTGCGCCGCTCGAGTCGCTCGCCGCGCGCGCGCAATGCCCGGCCGATCGGCTCCTCGCCGATTTTCCCGCCGACCCCTCCAAGTTCAAAGCCGAGGTCATTCGCCGTACCAAGCTGTAATGCCGTCCTTGGGCTGCTCGGCCGCGACCAGGGTCGGGCTGCGCGGCAACGTCGCCGCACGTAGCAGGTGTGCCACCCGCCGGCGCCACACGACATGGCTGTCATGCGGGCAATCCTTCGGGGCAACGAGCGCCGGCTAGGCGCACGGGCAATCGAGCGCAAATCCCTTGCGGTTGTAGGGAAACTCGTGGTTGGCTCGTAAATTGCTTAGCCGTTGGAACAACGGGATTTTGCGGCGCACCGGGCGCCGCCGTTCGAGGCGCGATGCAACGACTTTCCCATAGTGGGCTGCTCCTTGGCCTAGGTCTCTTCGCGATCAGCGGTTGTGGCGCCTCCTCCGAGAGTGCCAGTGAGCCCCGCGGGTCCGGCTCCGGTAGCACGGGCAGCGGCGGGACATCGGGTACGGGCGGGGGAGGGATCGACCCGGGCCCCGGCACCGGGAGCAAGGATGCAGCGCCGCCCGAAATGGAGGTCGAAAAGGCATTCGAGGCGCCGGTCGCCACCGAGCGGTTCGTCTGGGCGACGAACCCGAAGACGGGCCGCGTGGCGCTCATCGACGCCGCGACCTTCCAGGTCAAGACCGTTGCCGCCGGACAGGGGCCGACGTTCATCGCCGCGGTCCCTGGCCAGGGGGACCGCGCTGTCGTTCTCAACGTGCTGTCGGACGACGCCACCTACCTTTCGCAAGGGCTCGACGGAACGCTCGAGGTGCGTACCTACGCGATCGCGCCGCGCGCCAATTCGTGGGCCATCTCGCCCGACGGGCGGTGGGCCGTCGCATGGACCGACGTCACGCGCGTCGTTCGCCCCGACGTCATCGAGGGCTTTCAGCAGATTTCGATCATCGATCTCGAGGACAACGCCCCGCCCTCGCGCGTGCCCGTGCGCACCGTCGGCTTTCGCCCGAGCAGCGTCACCTTCGCCGCCGATCCGCCGCGTGTGTTCGCGGTGACGGAAGATGGCATCACGGTCGTCGATCTCTCGATCGCCCGTGATCCGCGCGTGCTCCGGACGTTGAAGCTCGACGCTGCCGACCCGATCACGGCTGCCTTCGCGGCGCCGCAATCCGACGCGTCCGATCCCGATGGTGGAGCGCCCGACGCGGCCATGGATAGCGACGGCGGGGGAGCGGATGACGTTGCCCTCGACGCAGCGGACGCAGGTCCTCGCGACGCAGAGGATGCCGGCGAGACGGGGCCCACGGTCGACGCGACAGCCGATACTTTGCTTCCCGATGGCGCGCCATTCGATGCGGCTCGCGATGCGAGCACGGAGCGCGACGGCGGCCCCGCAGACGGCGCGGTGGGCGACGCGCGCGGCGACGCCTCCATCGACGGCACGACGACGCCACCGGTGGCGGGCAAGGCCGATGTGTCCATCACCCCCGACGGCGCGTTCGCCATTTTCCGGCGCGAGGGCAGCGCGGTGGTGACCGTCATCGACCTGGCCGACGGCTCGCGCTGGTCATGGACGCTCTCCGGTCCCGTCACCGACCTCGATCTCGCCGACACCGGCAACCGCGCGGTCGCGGTCGTTCGCAACGAAGCGCGCATCGCGGTGCTTCCGGTGCCAGGTCGCGGCGCGACTGCCTTCGACGACATCTCCGTCGCCGGTGAAACGGTGGGCTCCGTCGTGATCGCGCCGCACGGCGAGCTGGCGCTGCTTTACACCAATGCGGTCGCCATCAACGACATCACCGTGCTCGGGCTGGGTTCGCCGCCCTCGCACCGCTCGGTCGCGCTGCACGCGCCGGTGCTTTCGGTGTTCGCGTCGCCCACCGCCGAGCACGCCGTCGTCGTCCATAACTCGTTCAAAGGGCAAGCCTTCACGAGCCCGGGCGCCTTCAGTGTGATGCCACTTTTCGGCAGCCAAACACCCGTCATCCAGGCGACCGACGCCCCCGTGCTATCGGTCGCGATTTCCCCCGCTGGAGACCGCGCCATCATCCCCGTTCGCGACGACATCAAGAAGACCTACGCCGTCTACCTCGCCCGTATGCCGTCGCTGGTCGTGGATCGCTACGCTCTCGCGAGCCCGCCCACCGCCGCTGGGTTCGTCGGCTCGGCGGGACAAGCCTTCGTCGCCCAAGAGCATCCGGGGGGCCGCGTCAGTTTCATCGACGCTGCGTCCGAGCAGGTGCGCACCATCACCGGCTTCGAGCTGGGGGCAGGTGTCGTCGAGTGGACGAAGAAGGACGGAGGTAAGTGATGATCCGAGGCATCCGTCTCTTCGCCATCGCCGGTGCGGCGGTCCTTTCGGCTTGCGGCGACCGCGCGCCGGAGTGGGACGCCGCCGCGCAGGAGTTCTCGCTCGGGCAACTGCGCGACGCCGCCGTTCTCGTCGATAGGGTCTTGAATCGGGGCCTCGTCATCACGGCGAGCGCCGATGAGAAGCTCGACTTCAAAGCTGTGCGGTTGGGCAAGGGGATCGTCTCCACCACGACTTCGGCCGACCGGGAACGCACGTTCGTTCTCTCGCAAGGTGACCCGGTGCGCCTGCGCCCGAGCGACGAGGGTCCGGCGCTCAGCGTGCTCGAGGCCGGTCACGCCGCACAGGTCAAGCGCTACGAGCTGCCCGACGCGCTGACGTCGCTCGCGCTCGACCCCGCTGGTCGCTACGCGGTCGTCTACGCCGGCAACTCGGCAGGTGGCACCTTCATCAAGAACCCCAACGAGCTCATCATCGTCGATCTGGCCGCTCCGCCGAGCCAGGACAACCCCGGACGGCGCAACCTGCCGAGCAACATCGGCGGCTCGCCCCAGCGACTCACCTTTACCGATCCGCTGCATCTTCCCGCCGGCGATCGGCGGCTCTTGGTCGTCGAGACCGATCGCGATGTGATGCTGCTCGATCTCGAGCACCCCGATCGCCCGGAAGTCAGCCTGCCCGTGAAGGATCCGCGCACCGATTCGCGCGCGCTCTCTCCCGCCGGCATCGCGGTCGATCCGGGCGAGGCGGGCAGTATAAGGCGTTTCCCTGCGCTCGCGGTGCGGACCAACGCCGATGACAACGTCATCATCTATACGCTCGGGCCCTCCGACAATGCGCCGCCCGAGAACGACTTCATCCCCACGCCGAACGCCGCGGTCGTCGGCGGCGTGCCGAGCGACATCGCTTTCGTCAACACCAACCAAGGCCCGCGGCTGGCCGTCATGGTTCCTTCCTCGACGACAGCCACCGGCTTTCTCATCAAGGTGGATGACAACCAGACCCTCACCGCCAAGTTTGCGACGACGTACCAGCGCATTTCGCCGGTGGCGGGATTCGCGTCGGACCGCACCGGTGTCGGCGATCAGTTGATGCTCTGGTCCACGGACGGGCGCACCAACTCCATCGCCTTTTGGGACCTCGACAAGGTGCCGAACATTCCCTTCGGCTCCATCGATACGCTGAAGAGCATCGAGACGCTCAACCTGAATGGCACGGTCGCCTCGGTGGTGAGCCTCCCCGAGCGCAACCTCAAGATCGTCGAGACGTCGACCAGCGCCCTCTACGTACTCGATCCCGAGCAACATCTCACCAATGCGCTCAGCACCACCGGTAGGGTGATGCTCCGCTATTCGCGCGAAGGCGACCGCGCCTGGGCGTTCGCCCTGTCGCAAAAGGCGCTTGCACAGATCGCCCTCGTTGGTGCGCACATCGTCGCGGTCGACGTCGATCGGCCCGTCTCCGACGTGGTGGAAATCGAGCGCAGCGATGGAGGCCGAGCCTTGCTGGCGCTCCATACCCTCCATGCTCCGATTGCATCGCTCGACGACACGTCTGCGTGGTATCCCGGTCCCACGGTGGGCGTCACCGTTTTCGATGCACTTGCCCCCGACGCAGCCGTGAGTCGGCGCTATGCAGCCGTGCTGCTGGAAGGCCTTGCTCCATGAGCTTTCGATTTCGCTCCGCCCCTCGCAGCCGCTCGCGAGGGGCCCGGTTCTCGGTCGCGCTCTTGGCGGGACCCGTGCTCGCGTCGCTGGCAATCGCGCGGCAGGTCGCTGCTCAGCCGCTCTACGGTAACCGCGAAAGCTTCTGGCAAGGCCAGGTCGGCATGCGTTCGACCTTCGTCACCGACCCGGGCTTCGACCCGTTCGCGAGCGACAACGTGCTGACGAGCTTTTCGCTCGGCGTATCGCGAACGGTCTTCGACTACGAAGCGTTCTCGCTCGCACCCGGGTTTTTCTGGGAGTACGGCGCGCGCAGCGCCATGGCACGCGACCAACCGACCAGCCTGAGCACCCATCGGCTGGCTCTGGCGCTCGAGGGTCGTTATCACTTCGCACCTTGGGTCTACGGACTCGTTCGATTGACTCCATCGGCCATCCAGCAAAGCGCGCAACTCAGTGACCAGCTCGCGATAGCGCCTTTCGTCGCGAACGCTTGGACCTTCGGCCTCGATGCGAGCGCCGGCGCCGCGTTTCTGCTCGGACCCCACAGCGACGCCTCCGCTTCACCCGTTCGCTGGTGGCTCGCGGCCGAAGGCGGCTACGGGTATGCGAGCTCCGCGACGCTCCAAATGCATCCCGATCTCGCGAGTGACGATCCCCGCCGTACCGGGGACCTCGATCTTGGACGCCTCGCGCTCGGCGGGGGATTTTTCCGGATTTACGGCTCGGTCACCTTCTAACAGCGGGGGTGGCCGAGCGAGCTCGAAATCGGGCGTGGTCACCAACCGCATTTCTCGGCTTTGTTCTCGTTCTCGAGCCACTTCGCCAGCGGCGTAAAATACTCGAGCATCGCCGTGGCATCGCCCTTCGTTTCACCCGAGAGGGCGCGCATCGCCTCCGGCCAGGGACGGCTCGCGCCGAGAGCCAACATGGCCTTCAGTTTCGCGCCCGCCTCCTTGTTGCCGTAAATCGAGCAAGTTTCGAGCGAACCCTTGTGCCCAGCCGCCTTGCAGAGAGCCCGATGAAACTGAAATTGGTAAATGCGAGCCAAGAAGTAACGAATATAGGGCGTGCTGGCGGGGACGTGGAACTTGGCCCCGGCATCGAAATCGGCCTCGGAGCGGGCTACCGGCGCGGTCACTCCCTGGTACTGCTTGCGCAGCTCCCACCACGCGGCGTTGTATTTCTCGGTCGGCGTTTTGCCGGCGAACACGTCCCAGCGCCATTTGTCGACCAAGAGGCCGAATGGCAAAAAGGCGATCTTGTCGAGTGCCATCTTGAGCTGCTGGTTGATGGCGGCTTTGCCATTGTCGGCAACGTTGTCGAGTAAGCCGATGCTCTTCAAATAGGCGGGCGTCACGCTGAGAGCGAGCGTGTCGCCGATGCCTTCGTGGAAACCGTCGTTGGCTCCCGATTGAAACAGCATTGGCATCTTGTAATATTGGTTGAAGTAATAGTCGTGACCGAGCTCGTGGTGGACGGTGATGAGGTCCTCCTCGGTCGGCTCGATGCACATCTTGATGCGAAGGTCGTTCGCGTACGACACGTCCCACGCGCTGGCGTGGCAGACCACGTCGCGATCCTTGGGTCGAACGAAGAGCGATCGCTTCCAGAAGGAATCGGGCAGCGCATCGAAGCCGAGCGAGGTGAAAAATTTCTCGCCCACCTTGACCATGGCGGCGCCTTCGAGCTTCTTGTCCTTCAGCTTCTTGCTGACGTCGAGCGAGGGCTGTCCCGGGTAAGGCTCGACCAAGTCGTAGACATGGACCCAGTCCTGTGCCCACATGTTGCCGAGAAGATGCGCGGGGATGGCGGCGCGCTCACCGATCTTGTCAGCGCCGTATTTTTTGCGCAGACGGGCGCGGACGTAGCAATGAAGCTGGTCGTAAAGGGGCTTCGTGTCGCGCCAGAGACGCTCGATGTCGGCTTCGAAATCGGCAGCCGGCATGTCGTATCCCGATCGCCAGAGCGCGCCCATGTCGGCAAAGCCGATCTCGCGTGCCCCCTTGTTGCCGAGCTCGGCGTAGCGAGCGAATTTCTCGCGCATGGGGGGGGCAATCGAATGCCAGCCCGTCCAAGCCTCCAAGAGCTCGTCGTATTTACGGCTCGTGCGCAGGATCTTGGATAGCTCGTCGAGGTTCTGGCACTTGCCGCCCAGCTTGGGTGGGCAGTACTTCCCCTTGCCGTAGGTGCTCGTCATCCACGTTTCGACGTTGGCCAGCTCGGCGCGTTCGACAGCGGACGACGGCGCGGGAACCGTTTGCGCGAGCTTGAGCAGTCGCAGCTGACGCTTTTGATCGTCGGGGAGCGGGAGTAATTCGAAGCGACCGCTCTCTTTGATGACCCTGCCTACGTATTCTGCCGTCGCCTCTTCGCCGGCCGCGGAGAGCGCCTCGGTGTCGTCGGTGATGAAGTTCTGATTGACCCATCCGGCGCGATCACGCGCGATCCAGAGGCGGCGGAGCTCCTTGTCGACGCCGTCCAAAAAGGCTCTCGCTTCCTCCACCGTGGGAGCGGCGTTCGCTTGGGCGGAGGGCGCCGCCGTCGTCGCGGCGGGCGACGCGGGCATGGGCGCAGTTGCCGCACGGGGACAGTCCTGAGGGCCTCCACAGTTGGCGGCGACGAGGAAAGTCAAAAATGCAAGGCGTGAAGCAAGTCGGGAGTTCACGGCGAGGTCTCCTCTTTTGCTAACTTGAAAGGTTTTTCAAAGGCGACGCGCAACACTCGTCAAGTGACTACGTTGCGTCGGGCGCATCACAGGGCAACGTCGGTCCTGCGTCCTTCAATCGAACGATGTCGCTGCGCGTGCCGCCGAATACCGTTAGGACGCGCATCTTTTCCTCGGTGGTCAAACCGTTCGAGTCGAGCGCTTGATCCAAATCGGCGATGAAGGCATCGAAATCGCCGTCGCTCGAGGAAAGCCCCATGTGGCTACTCTTCATGTCGCGGCAGAATACCTGCTTGGAGTCGACGGTCGGGTATTTGAACGGCTGTCCGTCGGGGTGTCGGCAGCCCATGACCTGCCCGATTTGGGCAGTGAGGCACTCCTGCAGATGCGTGAGGGCGATCGGCGGCAGGATCGCGAAATGGCGGCGCAACCGACAATCGTTGATCGTCAGTTGCGTAATCAATTCGCCGGCGATGCTCTCGGTGATGTTCGGGTTGAATCGATCGCAAACGGGCGGGGGAATGACGACGGCATCTCCCCCCTCGATGGGGGTGCTGGCATCGCTCTCGTCATCGGGGGAACCGCCCGAATCGATGCCGCCGTCGGTTACAGCATCATTACGAAACCGAATGCATCCGAGGAGCGTAGTTGTTGCAAGAGCAACCCAGATCCATTTTCGTCCTCGGATCGGCAAGAGCAGCGGCATGGGGGGAGGCATGATCGGCGCGCAATCTAACACTACTGTCTCGGTCTGGGAGGGCGCAGATCGCGTTTCGCTCGACAGAAATCTGTGGCCGCAGTGTCATAACAGAACCGTAATCGAAGGCTTCGCCAAACACCTGGGAAGCGCTTGGGAAGCGCCTGACGAGTGTAGAAATCTTGATTCGAAAGCCCCTTGTTCCGGGCTGGATTGTTAGCTAGCTTTCCGGCTAGTTCGCGGACTCGCCAATCTTCAAGCGCGAGTCACGGTACTTCCTCATGCCGAACGACACCTCCACCACGTTGATTGGCCGCACGCTCGCGAATAAGTACACGATCGAGAGCGAGGTCGGCACCGGCGCGATGGGGACGATCTATCGCGCTCGACAAATCGCGCTCGACAAAACCGTCGCGGTCAAAGTGCTGCATCAGACGCTGGCGCAAGATCCGAGCTTCGTCGATCGCTTCAAACTCGAGGCGTTCTCGGCGTCGCGCCTCGAGCATCCGAACTCGCTGCGCGTGCTCGACTTCGGCAAAGACGACGAGCTGCTCTACCTGGTGATGGAATACGTCGAGGCCGACAACCTCCTCACCATCATGCAGAAGGAATGGCCGTTCGAGGACGACCGGGTCGCGCAGATCACTTCGCAGGCTCTCGCGGCGCTCGCCAAGGCGCACGACGTGGGCATCGTGCACCGCGATCTCAAGCCCGAAAACATCCTCGTTCTGCGCGGCACCGACGACGAGGGCAACGCTATCGACATCGTCAAGGTGTGTGACTTCGGGATCGCCAAGCTCGCGATGCCGGTCGGCGACTCGCACCCCTTTGCTCCGCACCAAACCACGGAAGGCGTGATCGTAGGAACGCCCGATTACATGTCGCCCGAGCAAGCGCGGGGCGAGGACGTCGACGCGCGCAGCGACCTCTATTCGATGGGGATCGTGCTCTATCATCTCCTCGCCGGAAAGACGCCCTTCGATTCCGACACGCCGCTCGGCATCGCCGTTCAGCACGTATCGTCGGATCCGATTCCTCCCTCGGCGATTCGCAAAGTGCATCCTCAGCTCGAGGCCGTCTGCCTGCACGCCATGAGCAAGAAGGCCGACGATAGGTACCAGTCGGCGCGCGAAATGCGCCGCGCCATCCTCGGTGCCGTAGGTGCCGGTGCGCCCCTCGCCGTGTCGGCTCTGGCTGTGCCCACGCCGACCAACGCGATGACGCCCGTGCAGGCGCGCCCGCGGTTTGCCACCTCGACGGCTCCGGGCGAAATCGATCTCGGCGACACGGACGACGTCGATGAGACGCCGATGCCCATCGAGAGCCCGCCCTTCCGGCGTCGGCGCGTATCCCTCTTCGCGGTGAGCATCGTCGCTGTTGCCACGGTTGCGGCCTCCGCGGTCATCGCGCGCCGCCCCGGTAACGGTCTCTTCGGATCGAACGAGGTGCACTCCACAACGGTCGCGCTCACGCCCGGGCCGCAAGTGAGCGGACCTATCGCCGTCACGCCGCCCGCCCCTCAGGGCCCGACGCTACTCGACGATGCGCTTCGTGCCGCGCCCGCGCCCGCGCGCGTGCCTGAAGGGCGCCAAAACGTCCGGCGTTCCACTTCAGCCCCTTCGTCGAAGCGCACGGTCGAGCCCGCGGCACCTTCTGCCGCCCCGGTCGGTGCATCCGCTGGCGAGAACGATCCGGCTTCCCCCCCGGCCGAAGCGCCGCCGCCCCCCATTGCCGCCGTCGAAACCATGGTCGCCCCCGCGCCCCCTCCGCCCCCGAGGGCGCAGGTTCCGGTCGAGCCGTCCCTTGCGCCAGCGCTAGCGATCGACCCCGGGCGCGTCTCGGTCGGCATTGGAAATATCACGACCAGCTCTGGCATTTCCGGCCTCAAAGTGCGAACGGCGATTGCGCACGCCCCCTTCGCGGCCTGTTACAAGTCCGCCCTCGGCAAGCGCGCGTTGGCATCGGCTCTGCAGGGCGCATTGAAAATCGATATTGATCTTTCGGGGCACGTCGTGGGAGCGTCCCTCTCCGAAGATGGCAACCTCCCCGGCCTCCGCGCGTGTGTCGAGTCGGCAGCGCGCGGCGTCAAGGTCCGTGACGTCGATACCGGCGACGGTTCGGCCACGATCCTGTTGACGTTCTCGCCTCAATAACGTTCTTGCCTCTATAGGGCTGCTCGCGTGAAGCTCCGACCGAAGTGGTCGAAAATCGACCGCAACTCCACTGCATGGCAGAGCCGCGTTCGCTTGCTCATTGCGCTCGCGATGCTCGGCGGATGCTCGGATCTCGATCCGAACATCGGCCCTCGCCGCACGGAACACGAAGAAGACGTCGTCGAAGACGCCGGTCCGTCCGACTCCGATGACCCCGATGTGGACCCGGGCGCCGTGAGCTTCGCGCGCGACATCCGGCCGCTCATCAATCGGCCGTCATCGAAGACGGAGCCGAAGGGGTGCAAGAGCTGCCACTACCGAACCGAGTCCACCCACAACGGGCTTGATCTCAGCGGCTTCGATATGACGACGCTCGGCGCGCTGCGGCAAGGGGGCGGCTCGAGCGGTCGCCGCATCATCGTCGCCGGCAAGCCGGCCGAGTCGGTGATCATTCAGGTTCTCAAGGGGCAGTACGCGTACTCCAACAAGATGCCGAAGAACGGGCCCTATTGGGAGGACGAGGATATCGGCAAGGTCGTGACGTGGATTTCGGAAGGCGCGAAGGGAGCCGATGGCGAATAGGGCCATGCGGGCCGGCGTCGTCACGTGCCTCGCTTTTCTTCCGGTGTTGTCGGTCGCGCTGATGGCACCTGCGTGCCACGTGGAGAACGCGCACACCGAGGGCGTTGATATTTCTTCCTACCCGCCCGAGGTGCACGCCGACTACGCTCTTTTCACGATCCGGTGTTCGAAATGTCACGCCCTCTCGCGCGCACTTCAAAGCGGCATCACCGACGACGCTTATTGGGCCGACTATGTCGAGCGCATGCGTCGCCAGCCGGGCAGCGGAATCGCGCCCGAAGAATCGCCGCGCATCCAGAGGTTTTTGCACTACTACTCGTTGGCTGTGCGCGCTCGCAATGCAGCGCCGACGCCGGAGGTCCTTCCTCCGCCGCCGGCTGAAGACGGAGGGGATGCAAAGTGAAACGAACGCCCCTGCTTGCGCTGATGCTCGTTCTGTCGGCTGCGCTCGCCCTGCTCACGCCGCGCGCGTCGCTTGGACTCGAGCGAAATTTCGCCGGTTCGGCGCAGCTCGACTACCATTTTCTGCTGAGTCAGCCCAACGCCCCGGCCCAGCCGATCTCGGTCGACGGTTTCATCACCGAGCTGGCCCTCAAGATGGCGGTCGATATCTCCGACCACTTCTCGGCCAACGTGAAGGTCTGTTACGGCTGCCACGGCTTCGAGATGGCGATGGGGTACATCGACTACCGCGTCGCCGACGAGCTCAATTTCCGCGTGGGGCGTTTCAGCCCGAGCTTCGGTGCATTCAACCTGCGCCACGATCCGGCCAACCATCATCTTCCCGATAAGCCGCTTCCCTACGACATGGGCCGGATGCTTCGCTCGGAGCAGTGGGCGGAAGGTGTCCTGCCCAGTCCCTTCCCGGACAACGGCGTCGAGGTGAACGGCACCCACTGGTTCGGTAGCGCGCTCGAGCTCGACTACGCTTTCTACGCGATCACCGGATTCAAGGCCGACCGGGGCGCGTACGATCTCGAGTTCGACCTCAATCGCATGCCGATGTACTGGGACAACAACAACCGCCCCACCTTCGGCACGCGCATCGCCACGACGTTCCGCCTCTCGCCGATCAGCGACATTACTTTCGGCGCGAGCGGCCAATACGGCAAGTTCGACCCGGACCTCGGGTTGTCCTACGCCATCGTGGGAGCCGACGTCTGGTTCCGATCCGGGCGCACCGATCTCCGCTTCGAATACCTAGCTCGGCGCCAACAGTTCGACACTTCCAACCGCGACGCCCTTCGTTACGAAGTGCCGCGCAAGGGCGGCGACTTCTGGACCAAGCACGGCGCGTACATCGAGCTGAAGCAGCCCATGAACAACTGGATCGATCTCATCGGCCGGGTCGACGGCATGTACCGCGAGGGCAACGTCGTTCTCGAGAGCCCCCTTTCGCAGAAGAGCACCGTGCTGCGCTACACGATTGGCACCATGTTCACGGTCGAACAAGGCCTCCGCGTCAAGCTCGCCACCGAGCTCTACGACTTTTCCGACGTCGACGAAGCCGGCCACCACACCGACGTCACAATCAACGCCGCCATCGTCGGCACCTATTGACGAGAAAGCCATCTCCTCGAGCTGGCTTTATCTCGTGCGTCTCCCTTCGGGGGCGGAGCCCCCGAAGGGAGTGGACACCGTAAGAGGTAAGTCCTCCGGATTTTACCTCTTCCGGTACGTGAGCCAGCGCAGATCCATGGGCGCCTTACCGGGAGGGAGCGCGAAAAGGTCGAGCCCTTGTGACCACTCGTTGAACCATCCCGTGGGCGGCCAATCTTCCGGGGCCATGCGGCTCTTCTCGTAGTCGTAGACCATGTCTTCGCCGGCGCGGTCGAGCGGAAATTCTTCGTGCACGAACGCGTAGTCGTTGCGCGTGAAGATGCATGACCAAACTACCTGCGAGATCTGCCGCGCCATGGGGTCCGGCTTGTAGCCGTCCCTCGCGAGAAAGGTGCTGAAGAGCAGCATTCCGCCGGGCGCCAACGCTGGCGCGAGATTGGCGATGGCGCGGCGCACCGCCTCGGCGTCACCAAAATGCGAGGCGATCACCTCCGCCAAGAAAATGAGCTTGAAGTCTTTGCGCGGAAGCTCGAGCCCCGGGGCCGTCACGTCCGCGACGATGACCGTCACATCGAGGTTTTCTTGCGCCGCATCGGTGCGCATGACCTCGGCCAGGGAGGGAACCATCTCGAGCGCATACGTGGGATGACCGAGCCGCGCGAGCGGCAGCGCGTTTCGCCCGGTGCCCGCGCCGACGTCGAGGACAGCAACCTCGCCCGGCGGCCCGAGCTGCGCGGCGAGATCGAGCACCTTGGAGTCGGGGTGCTTGCCAAAGAGCGGCGGTTTGCGCGTGGCGACCCAGTCATTGTACCGGTCGTCCATCGTGAGAATGCGCGTCCAGATGTTGTAAGCGACGCCGGGGTGCGGTGGCGGCTTGATGTCGTAGTCGACGACGAGAAGGCTGAACGGGGATGCGGCCCACCCTTCGGCGAGCTTGCCTTCGACGAGCCGCTTCAAGTGAACGAGCTCGTCGTCGGTGAAAGGCTTGCCGAGGAGCTCGAACATCGTGCCGAGCTTGGTGATGTAGGATTCGACGAGCGCCGGCACGCAGGGGAAAGCGATTTGTCCCTTTCCGGTAATTTTGCGCGTCACCTTTTTTTGCATGGCGAGGCGCACCGCCGACGGATTGGTTTCCGCCGCGGAGCGGCGGTTCGTAGTTTCACGCTGCGTTTTCACGGGGGCGCAGCATAGCATCATGCGCCGACGCTCCAACCGTCGACATGCGGTCACGGTGCTAGACTCGTGCCATGGACGCGCGACGCCGCGAGTTGACCCGGCGGACGCTGCTCGCGGAGGTGAGCATCGCGGGGGCGCTCGCGCCGCTCGGATGCCGCACGGCGACGCGCGAAACGCCGAAAGCGGAGAACTCGGGGCTCGACGTTCCTCGCGCTGCGCTCGGCGGCGCGACCGAAGTCACCCGCCACGCGCCTGACCTCGCTGCCGCCGACGTGCTCGACGAGGCGCTCGAGCGCCTTCAGCCGCGCGGTCCTGCTTACGCTGGAGGGCTTGCCAATCACGCTCCCATGGTGGCCGAATCGCTCGTCGTGCTCGGTCGTGGCGACGCCGTCTCCCGTTGGGTCGACGCTTACGCCCCGCGGCTCGAAGCCTGGCCACGATCGGGTGGGCACATCGCTCGAGGCGCGTGGGCAGATGCGCTCGGAAAGAATGAACGCGTCACCGACTGGCGGGAATTTTTCACGGAGGAGCTGGCGAACGGATCGTTTCGGGACGTGCTGACGCGCTGGCTCCCGCGGCTCTCGGCCGGTATCTCGGGCTCGGCCGCGCATGGCATCATCCGTGTTGCGCACGTCGTGCGCGCGCTCGCCGTGCGCCAGACCGCGCCGCGCCTTCGGGAGCTCGCGGCGGCGCTTGCCTACGCCGCATCGTCGTTTCACCGCTTGCCTGACGAATCTCGTACGAGCGGCAAGTTGACCGTCGTCGAAGCCCTCGATCGTCTGGAGATGGTGGCGCTCGAACGCCGTGGGCAGGGCTCGATCGTCGATCGTTTGGCTCCGCTCGGCGTCATGCCGTCGTTTGCCGGAGCTGCCGATCTCGTCGATCTCAGCGGCGATCCGGCGGCCACGCTTTCGGACATCACGCGCGTGTTCGCGCGCGTGTATTGCGCCAATGCGGCGCAGCGCGACGGGCGCATCGCGCGCATTCACGCCATCACTGGCGCGAGCGCTCTCCGTCCTCTCTTGCCTCATCTTCCGCTAGCTCTGCACCGGCCCTTGCTGCGCCATGTTTGGCAGCTCGATGCGGCCGTCTACGTGACGCACGCCACGCGCGGTGCGACAGCGCCACCGATCGAAAGCTTTGCAACCGTCGACGACTTGGTGGCGGCCGCGATTGACAGCGGTGACGAGCACGCCATCAAGCTCACCGAAGTCTCCTTGCGCGAAGACGCCGCCGCGCCCGATCCCGCCTACGGCAAAGCGGCCGCCCATTGGGTCCGCGCCAGCCTGCCGAGCTGAGACGCGGCCCGCCGCCACCGCGCCCATGAACGGGAACGCGGCCATGGCAAGCGTGGCGCGGTAAGCGCAGGTTACCCCACTCAAGCATCAGCGCTGCGCGCCGTTTGCTGGATCGACGGCATCTCCTTGCCGAGGCATCAACGTGGCATCCCCCCTGCGCACATCACCCCCCTCATCCGAGCCTGCCGTCGCCCCCGCGTCGCATCAGGAGACGGTGTGTGCGCCGCCCGAGGAGGACGAGGAGGAGCGCACCGAGAACACGTCGAACGCGCCTCGTCCCTATGAAGCTGGCGCTCTCATCTCGCAGAAATACGAGCTCATACGGATGCTCGGCGAGGGGGGAATGGGCGCCGTGTGGGTGGCGCGCAACATCGCGCTCGACGCCCATGTCGGGCTCAAGCTCATTCGCGCCGAGGTGTCGCGCAATGTCCCCGGCGTGCAGGGGCGGCTCCTTCAAGAGGCTCGCGCCGCGGCATCGCTCGGTCACCCTGCCATCATCCGCGTTTTCGACTTCGGTACCACGGAACGCGGGGACCCGTTCATCGCCATGGAGCTCCTGCACGGCGAGAGCTTGGCCGAGCTGCTGCAGCGGCGAGGCAAAGTCGGTGCGGTGCGCGCCGTGCAGACCTTGCTCCCCATCTTCGACGCGCTCTCCTCGGCGCACGCGACGGGCATCGTCCACCGCGACATCAAACCCGACAACATTTTCGTCTCGCGCGAAGCAGGAGGCCGGCTCCAGCCCAAGGTGCTCGACTTCGGCATCGCCAAGCTCGAGCACAGTGTTTCGCCGCACCTCACGCGCGAAGGCACCGTACTCGGCAGCCCCGCGTACATGTCTCCCGAGCAAGCGCGCGGCACCGCCGACGTCGATCCGCGCAGCGATATCTGGTCGCTCTGCATCGTCCTTTATCAACTGATGACGGGCATGCTCCCTTTCGTGGCCGAGAACAACAACGCCCTCCTGTGGAGCATCGTCGAGAAGCCACCCGTGCCGTTTACCGACCTCGGCGTGACGGAGCCCGAGCTCTGGTCGATCGTGGCGCGTGGTCTGGAAAAGAAACGCGAGGCACGCTGGCAAGACATGTTCGAGCTCGGCAAAGCGCTGGCCGAGTGGCTGCTGTCGCGCGGCATCGAAGAGGACATCTGCCACGCCAGCCTCCGCGGCCGGTGGCTCGATCCCAAGCGAAAGAGAGAGGGCGATGTCATGCACTCTTTCTTTCCTTCCGGCCCTCCGAGCATGCAGATAGCGGTACCGGTGCTTCCGCGGAGCATCCCCATCACGCTCTCCGGCGCTGATTCGTCGAGCGGGGTTCGATTGACTTCGTCGGTGCCCGCCGCGCCGGCGGCGGACGTGACGCAGGTCGCGCCGCCGACCGGTGAGACCAGGCCGGTCACCGAGCGCCGCCCATGGAAGCGTTGGGCGATGACGGCCGGCGCTCCGGTCGTCGCCTTCGCCATCGCTGCGTTCGCGCGGAGCGCGCTGCGCACGCGCGACGTCCACCCCGGCAACGCGGCCCCGCCGCGCATCGAGGAGATGCAGGGACGCACACGCGCGCCACTCGCCGATCCGCGTCCCGCGCCGCAACTGCTCGGTAGCCCGTCCTCGGCTGGCGTCGCGAACATGCCGTCTCCGCCGACCGTACCGGCTGCCAATGTAGCCGCCGATCCGCTGACCGCCGCATCGCCGTCGGCGTCGGCGTCGGCTCAGCGTTCGGCTCAGGATCGATCCAAGCCCGCGCGCCGCGCTGCGCCCAAACGCAAAGCACCGGACCTGAAGGATCCGTTCCGCTGAGCGCGCCCCCTTTGCGCGTTGTCGCTCCGGGCGTTGCTACTTCGAACGCGTGAGATCGAAATAGAAAAGGACCCCACCCACCGCGGTCGCGCCGGTGCCGGCGCCGGCAAGAAAAGCCGCCGTCCCATTCATGGTCGAATCGGAGTCGGAGAGCTTCACCGCGAGCGCAGAACCGTACAAGACGGCTGCGGCTGCCAAGGTCGCGACCGTGAGCACCTCGACATGCCGGTTCGCGTCGGGCCGCGTTTCCGTCGCGGGCGCCGCGACAGGGGCAGGAGGCGGTTCGGGGTGCAGATCGAGCTGCACGTCCACCGAGCGGAGGGCGGTGAGCTCGACGATCTGCTGGCTTTCTACGTAACCGGCGCGCGTCGCGGTCAATCGGTGTTTGCCGGGCCAAGTCTCGCCGGTCCAGGGCGTCAGCGCCACGGGACGCCCGTCGATAGAGAGGACAGCGGAATCGGGCGTGGAGAAAACGCTCAGTTGCTGTACGCCCTTTTGGCTGAGGGCCAGCTCGAGCTGCCGAATGCTGACCTCGACCTCGGCCCGGTCGGCGGCAGCCGGCGTGCGACGAAGGTATTCGCGATAGTAACGCAGTGCGCCGGCGTTGTTGCCAAGCGCTTCGTACGCTCGCGCTACGTTGAAACAGAGTTTCGAATCGGGATAGATGCGACTCGTCTCTAGAAAGAGCTCGACCGCGTCGAAGTACCGCCCTTCCTTGTAAGCGGTGACGGCTTGCTCGAAGATGGCTTGCGCGCGCGCCTTGCCTTCGACCTCGGGGCCCTCCGGCTCCGACTTGAGCGGTGGGGGCGCCGGCGCTTGCGTCGGAGTCTTTGGCCGTCCCGTCGCCGACGACTTGGTCGCGCCCGCGGCTTCAGCCTTGGGCGCTGGCTTGGGAGGGTCCGCCAAGCTCGGAAGCGCCCACGTCGTGAGCGCCAGCGCCATCGCCAATTGCTGTAAGTATCGCGAAAGCGAGCGCGCGGCGCGTCGGTGCGGATCGGTGGATGGGTGCGTTCCTCGTCGATGTGGGTCGAGGCGAGCCATGTGGGATCCGTCGGCGATACCGGTTTCGAAATCTATCCAGCGGACCGCGGCGCGGTCCTGGCAGGGAGCCTTGATTCGAGCGTCGTTCGACATGGTTTCGGAGCCGATGTTGGGCGAGCTGCAACGTTGGGCGGTGCGCAACGGGAATTGACAAGAGCGGAATTCCTAACCTTGACTGGAATGCGTCTCGTTCCGCTATGTCGGCAAAAGTTCGAACGCCGGCCCCTTTTGTTTCCGACTATCTCTTTTGTTTCTGACTAGCGCGGTTTCCTTTTGATGACCCATCGACAATGCGGTAAACAACCTGTCACTCAGGCGCACTGCACAAGTGCGGATCGTCGCGATCCAATCTGCGCCTGCCAACTTTCCCGAACCTGCACGAAGAGGTTAACATGATTGGTAATCGCAGCCGAGCTTGGTGGCAGCATTTTTCCGCCGCTGGCGTCCTCCTCGCACTGGCATCCTGCTCGAGCGAGTCCATCCCGCGAGCGGAACCGGTCGACATCGACGAGCCGGGCGCGCTCCAAGGCGAGCTTGCGGTCTACATCGCTGACTTCGACGACGGCACTACCGAAACGCGATACTTCCTTCGCAACGCCGAAGGCGTTGAGCAGCGACTGCGGGTGACCGGTGAGATCGACGCGGCCCCCGGCAAGAAGCTGAAGATTTGGGGCCAGCAGCGGGGCGAGTTCCTCGAGGTAGCCAAGTACAAGGTCGTCGACGAGGCGGTGCGCGAGGGCGTCGGTTCCCAGCAGCAGAAGGCGGAGCTCATCGACGCGGCGGTCAAACCCGGACGCGTGCTCTGCGCCGCGCTCGTCAACGTCAACGGCGGCACCGCCAAGACGGCGCTCGCCACGGTGAAGAACTCGTTCCACACCGGCACCGGCTCGGTCAACGCCTACTACCGCGAGAATTCGTTCGGTCAGGTGGGTCTCGAAGGCGATACGTACGGTCCCTACACGTACACGATGTCGGGATGCGACTACAGCGGCTTGGCGTCATCGATCAAGCCGATGATCAAGGCCTCGAATGCGGCCTGCCAGCAGTTCGCGTTCGTCATGGGTCCCAACGTCAGCTCGTGCGGATGGTCGGGCCTCGGACAGGTCGGCTCCTCCGACAAACCGGCGAGCGACACCTGGTACAACGACTCGGTCAGCTGCGTCGTCGCCGTGCAGGAGCCTGGTCACAACTACGGCATGCAGCACTCCTCGTCGCTCAGCTGCGGCGGTGCTGCGTTTGCCGACAACCTCGCGAGCTGCACGCATAGCGAATACGGCGACAAGTACGACACCATGGGCGGCGGCTGCTACCACATGAACGGGTGGCAGAAGCTCTACCAGAAGTGGTTCGCCGGTTGTAACGGCGTGCGCACGACCTCGAGCGGCAAGTTCAACATCTATCCGCTCGAGTCGCCGTGCAACGGCGTGCAGGTCCTTCAGGTCCCGTTCCCGGACGGCAAGACGCGCTCCTTCCAGAGCACGACCCTGACGAGCTACTACCTCGAGCTTCGCACCGCGGTCGGCTTCGACGCCAAGTACGGAGCGTCCAACGTGTTGATTCACGCGGGGGGCGCGCCGATCCTGCCCAACACGGCGAACCCGAAGGGTCTGCACGTGTGGGCCCTCGCGGCGGGTGGAACGACGTGGGGACTCACGGCGGGCAAGTCGTTCGCGGATCCGGCGGGCGGTCTCACGATCTCGGTCGATTCGATCGATGCGTCGCACGCCGTCGTCGACATCAACTACACCGCAGGATCGGGATCGCCGGTCTGCCTCGATGGCGGCAATACCGCGTTCACGCCCCCTGGGCCGACCGATTGCACCGCTCCGCCGCCTCCTCCGCCCGACGCAGGTGGCAAAGGCGGCGCGGCCGGCACGGCCGGCGCGGGTGGCGCCGCCGGTAAAGGCGGTGCTGCTGGCACGGGTGGCGCCGCGGGTACCGCGGGCAAAGCGGGTGCAGCGGGCACCGGCGGTGCAGCGGGCACCGGTGGCGCGGCTGGAACTGGCGGCGTGGCCGGCACTGGCGGCGTGGCTGGAACCGGTGGCACCGGCGGTACCTCGGGCACCGGCGGTGTGGCCGGTACCGGTGGTACGAGCGGCACCGGTGGCGTAGCCGGTACCGGCGGCACCGGCGGCACCGGCGGCACGGGTGGCGCCACGGGCGGCACAGGCGGCTCCGGCGGTGCGACGGGCGGCTCCGGCGGTACGACGGGCGGCTCTGGCGGCGCGACGGGCGGCACAGGCGGCACAGGCGGCGCGGGCGGAGGCAATGCTGGCAACGCCGGTTCGGGTGCCAAACCGACCGACGACCCGGGTTGCGGTTGCCGCATCACACCGGCACCCGTCGAGGGTGGTCCGATGGGCGCGTTGCTCGCCCTCGGTCTCGGAGGCCTCATCACCGCGCGCCGTCGAAACCGGCGCAAGTCCGACCGCTAGTCTTCAGCGGCTCGGCGACACACGTGACCCTCCCGCTCCGGCGGGGGGGTCGCGCGTTTTGTGCCAAGTTCCCCCGCACGCGCGAGCACGCGCTCGTCTCACACGTAGGTTGCGGTTGGAGCTCCTATTCCCAATGTGGCTTCTGATGGAGCAGGCGGCCGGGCAGCCCTCTTTGCAGTCTCGATTGCGAATGATGCGCACGGTTGCGCGCTGTAGGTAGAAACCGACCTGCTTCCAAAAGCGCGCTTTTGCTCCATTCGAGCTACCGCACTGGCGGCGGATGTTCTGCTGGCACCAGAGGCTCGCTCAGCTACCTTGATGTGCAATGCGCCTGTCCTTTCTCTCGGTCGGACTCGGCGTCTTGCTCGCTGCGTGCACGTCGCGTTCGCCCGCCCCGAACGGCGATGGCCCCGGCGCGTCCAAGTCGAGCCATGTCGCAGCCACGGCTACGGCGGAGCCAACCAGTTTCGCCGAGCTCATTGCGCGTTCGACACCGAGCGTGGTGCTGCTCCTCAACACCCACGCGGACGGTACCGTCACCTTCGGCGCGGGCTTTCTCGTCGGCACGGGGCTCGTGCTCACCAGCGAGCACGTCGTGGCATCGGCCCAGACGCTCGGCGCCATGCTCTACAAGGCAGGGCGCACCAGCTACACGCCGATGGATGGCGGGCTTTCGCGCTTTCTCTTCGAGAATCAGGCAGACATCGTGCCGGTCCGCGAGGTGAACGGAGACAGCACGAGCGACATCGCCTTGATGCAGCTCGACGTCGACACGTCCGGATTTCCGACGCTGCCCATGGCCGACGGCGAGGTCAAGGCGGGAGACCGCGTGATTGCACTCGGGCATCCCCAGGAGCTCGTTTGGTCGTTCACCCAGGGCATGGTCGGGACCATTCAACAGGGCGCCATTCAGCACGACGCCGCGATCAGTTACGGATCGAGCGGCGGACCGCTTCTCAACCTGCGCGGCGAGATTGTGGGGATCAACATCGCCAAGGTCGTCAGCGAATCGCCGGGGCTGTCGTTCGCGCGGCCGATCGCGCTGGCGGGAAGGTACCTCGGGCGGGTGACGTCGCCCATCGCGCTCGATCTGTCCACGCCCGAGGCGGCGGCCTTGAGCTGCTGGCGCTCGCAAGAGGTCGGGCGCGTCGAAACGGGGGAGTGCTTCGATTGGGACGCGAGCTTCGCCTTCTTCAGCTCCGTCGCCGAAGAAGCGCTCGCGATGGCACCGCCCGCCGTGCAAACTCGCTTGCGTGCCGAGACTTCGGCTCCTGATTTCCGCGATCGCTGGATCGAAGACGGAAAGCGCCACGCGGCAGCGTACTTCGTGAGCGGAATGACGCCGCCCGCGCAGACGTCTGTTCTCGACGTCGTTCCGGCCGGTCTCGCACGCGCCAGAGCGGCTGCCGAGCGCGAGGAAGAAGGCGTCTTGCGCGAGCATCCCGATCTTCGCCGCCTCTATGCCGAGCGCAAGAAGCCGTCCTTCTGGCAATCTCGTCTGCGGCTCGGCATTCGGGTAGAGCGTACTTGGGCGGTCGATGATCATCGCGCCTGGGTCGAGCTCGCGGGCCGCAATCCGGACGGCTCGATCTACCGAATGTCCGAGCTCTACATGAAGATGGGCGGGCGCTGGTTACAACGACTCCCGCCGCTCGCCGAAGACATGGCTACGCTTCCGCGCAGCTTTGCTCCCACGCTGTGCACGCCCGCTAGTTATCGGGCCGCGAAGCTGGAGAAGCTTCTGCGCGACCCGGAAAGTTTGCGCGCGGCGCGGGTGACGGTGCCCGTCGTTCCTGTTCCCGTCGTCAAGAAAATCGAGCCCAGGGCGTGCACCGCTGCGCTCTGCGCGGGAAAAACGGGCGGCGCAACCTAGCGGGCGGTAGTCGCATGCCGCGCGCGCGGGCATGCTAGATCTGGCCGGCGGATGCTGCCCGCTTCGCCCCGCTTGCTCGTGCTGCTCGTTTTCTTGGCGGCGTGGATGGGCTCGGGCCGGATGGCGAAGGCCGCCGATGGCGAACGTGTGCGCGTTCTCTATTGGGAGAAGTGGAGAGGCTTCGAAAAAGACGCGATGCAGGCGGTCGTCGACGACTATAACCGCGCGCAAGATCGCATTTTCGTCGAGTACGTCGCGGTCTCCGATATTCGCACCAAGACGTTGATCGCGACTGCCGGCGGCGATCCTCCGGACATCGCCGGGCTCGCCGACGAGATGATCGACGACTTTGCCGACAAGAACGCTCTCTTGCCGCTCGAAACGTTCACGAGCGGGACGGCTATCGTCGCGGAACGGTATCTGCCCGTGTATTGGGACATGGTGCACTACCGGGGGCACCTTTGGGCGCTTCCCACCGCCCCCGTCATCGGCGCGCTGCATTGGAACAAGGATCTCTTCCGCGAAGCTGGGCTCGATCCCGAGAAACCTCCGCGCAGCATCGCCGAGCTCGACGAATTCTCCAAGAAGCTGACGCGACGGAACAAGTCTACCGGGCAGCTCGAAATCATGGGCTTCTTGCACTCCGAGCCCGGCCATTGGCCGCAGATTTGGGGTTATTTCTTCGGGGGAGAGTTGTGGGACGGCAGCGATCGAATCACGTTCGATTCGCCCGCCAACATTCGCGCCTACGAGTGGGTCCAGAGCTACGCCCGAGACTACGGTCCCGCCGAGCTGCAGACGCTCCGCTCCTCGTTCGGGCCGGTTTCCTCGGCACAGAACGCCTTTCTCAGCGGCAAGGTGGCCATGGCGCTGCAGGGCATTTGGATGGCGAACTTCATCGCCACCTACAACCCCAAGATGCACTGGGGCGCCGCCCCATTCCCGTCCGCCGTCGAAGGCAGCGAGCCCATCGCGCTCGCCAACGCGGACGTCCTCGTGATTCCGCGCGGCGCGCGTCACCCGCGGGAGGCGTTTTCGTTTTTGGCCTACATGGCCGAGCAAAAACCCCTCGAAAAGCTGTGCCTCGGGCAAAGCAAGAACTCCCCCCTTGCCGACGTCAGCCCGGAGTTCTTCGCGCACCACAAGAATCCCTACATCCGCATGTTCCAGGATCTCGCGAAGAGTCCGAAGACCGTCCATTTCCCCAACATGAGCGTGTGGCAGCAGTACCGGTTCGAGGCCTACAATGCCTTTGAGCGCATTTGGCTGCTGCAAGCGACACCCGCACAGGCGCTGCGCGACGCGACCGAACGCGCGCAGCGCGCGTGGGATCGCGAACGAGAAAGACGCAACCGAGTCGACGAAACTCCGCCATCGCCGTGGATCGGCCGCGCCCCCGTCCTTTTGATCGCCGCCATTGCGGCTATCGTTTTCGCGTTGGCGCGCCGCGAGCATACGCGAACGAAAGCGCTCACCGCCGGCAAACCGGCGCGCGCCAACGCATCGCTCGTGAAGGGGCTGCTCTTCGTCTCACCGTGGATCGGAGGGCTCGTTGTCTTCGTCCTCTATCCCATCACCTCTTCCGTCGTCTTGAGCTTCTGCGATTACTCCGTGCTCTCCGAAGCGCGCTTCGTCGGTCTTCTCAACTACCACGATCTCCTCGGAGACGAGCTCTTCTGGACCGCGCTGAAAAACACGGCCTACTACGCCTGTCTCGCTCTTCCGCTCGGATTGAGCACGGCGTTCTTCTGGGCACTCATCCTGAGCAGCAACGTGCGGGGCGCCGGCATCTACCGCACGTTCATTTTCCTGCCGTCACTCACGCCGCTCGTGGCAAGCGCGATGGTGTGGCTCTGGATCTACAACGCGCAGTACGGCGTCTTGAATCACCTTCTATCTTTCGTGACTTTCGGGCTCGTCCATCACGTTCCGTGGTTGAAGGAAGCGCGTTACGCGATGCCGTCGCTCATCTTCATGAGCCTGTGGAGCGTCGGGCACACGGTCGTCATCATGATGGCCGCGATGCAAGAGGTGCCGACGGCGCTCTATGAAGCGGCCGACATCGACGGCGCGACGCTATGGCAAAAGGTGCGGCACATCACCGTGCCGATGATCACCCCCGTTCTCTATTTCAACACCATTCTCGGCATCATCCAAGTGGTCCAGGTGTTTGCCACGCCCTTCATCATGACCAAAGGCGGGCCCACCCGAAGCACGTATTTTTACTCCATGTACCTCTACGAAAACGCCTTCGTGTTTCTGCGTATGGGATACGCCTGCGCCATGGCCTGGATCCTCTTTCTCGTGATCCTCGCCTTGACGGGGTTGGCCATGCGCTTTGCGCGAAGTGAGGCCTGAACGATGGACACCAGCGTGACGCCTTTCAGCAACACCTTTCGCCAGCATCGCTGGACGGTGGGCGTCGTACACGTCCTTCTGGTGACGGGATCGCTCGTCTTCTTGTTCCCGCTGATGTGGATGCTTTCCACTTCGCTGAAGCCGCTCGAAGAGACGATGACGTTGCCGCCGGTGTGGGTCCCGTCCACCTGGCAATGGCAGAACTATGCCGATACGGTTCGCTACCTTCCCTTTTTGCGCTACACGCTGAATACCGTCACCATCGCCGTGCTTGCCGCGCTCGGCACGGTCGCGTCCAGCGCTCTCGTCGCTTTCAGCTTCACGCGCTTGGAATGGCCGGGACGGCGCATCCTCTTCGCGCTCACGCTGGCGACGATGATGGTACCCTTTCCGGTGCTGATGGTTCCGCTCTACGGCGTCTTTCGCAACCTCGGCTGGATCGGCACCCTCCGCCCGCTCTGGGTTCCGTCGTTCTTCGGCGGCGCGTTCAACATCTTTCTCCTGCGTCAGTTTTTCATGCGCATTCCGCGGCACCTCGCCGAGGCCATGACCCTCGACGGCGCTTCGGAGCTCGTCATCTTCTGGAAAGTGTACGTGCCGCTCGCGCGCCCCGCGCTCGCCGTCGTTGCGTTTTTCCAGTTCATCTATTCGTGGAACGACTTTCTCGGGCCGCTCCTCTATTTGCTCGCGCAAGACACGTTCACGCTGCCGCTCGGTTTGCAGGCGTATCAAGGCCAGATGGCGGGCGCCGGCGCGGCCTGGCACTTCTTGATGGCGGCATCGGTGATGACCACGCTGCCCATCGTCGTGCTTTTCTTCTTCTTGCAGCGATCCTTTTTGCAAGGGATCACGGTGATGCAAAGCGTCGAATCCTAGCGGCTCGAAGCGCGCACCTCCGACCTGCTCCCTTGACATCGTCGCGGCAAGCTGAGTACGGCGAGCACATGGCTATCGTTCGCTCCAACGTGCTCGCCGCCTTCGTTACGCTCGTCGCCGGCTGCGCCCGGCAATCCGCTGCTCCCGCCCTTTCGGCGTCGCCCAGTGCTTCACCCTCCGTCGCCGATTCGCCCGTAGAGACCGCGCCGCGACCTTCCTCACTTCCGAGTGCGAGCACGGCATCCGTCCCGCCGACCGGGTCGACCGGCCCTTCGCAACACGCGCCGGCTCCCGTCCTGCTCAAAGTGGGACACCTCATCGACGGCGTTTCGAAGATTGCCAAGGACAACCAAGCGATCCTCGTCGTCGAAGGGCGCATTCGCGGCATCGGCGCGGCGGCGGCGCTGGAAAAAGACGCCCCCGCGGGGACCAAAGTCATCGACCTGGGGGGCGCCACGGCGCTGCCCGGTCTCATCGACGCGCACACCCATGTCCTTTTGCAAGGGGACATCACCGCCGCCGACTACGACGCGCAGCTGCTGAAAGAGAGCATTCCCTACCGGGCTATCCGCGCCACCGTCGCCGCGCGAACGGCCCTCATGAACGGGTTTACGGCCATTCGCGACCTCGAGACCGAGGGGGCGATGTACGCCGACGTCGATGTCAAAATGGCCATCGAGCGCGGCGTCATTCCGGGGCCGCGCATGTTCGTCTCGACGCGCGCCTTCGCCCCGACCGGCATGTACCCGCTCAACGGGTATTCCTGGGAGCTCAAAATGCCGGAGGGAGTTCAGATCGCCGATGGCCCCGATGCGCTTCGCAAGGCGGTCCGCGAGCAGGTGAAATACGGCGCCGATTGGATCAAATTCTACGCCGATCGCCGCTACTATTTGCCCCCCGAGCGCGGCTGCAAACATCTTCTGTGCAGCTGGGTGAATTTTACCGATGAAGAAGCGAAAGCCATCGTCGACGAGGCGCACCGACTCGGAAAACGCGTCGCTGCGCACGCGATCGGTTGGGACGGCATCGATGCGGCGCTGCGGGCGGGGGTCGATTCCATCGAGCACGGCGACGGGCTCGACGACGGGCTCATCGATCGTATGGTGCAAAAAAAGGTGTACTGGTGCCCGACCATCTACGTCGGTACTTACGTGGCCGAAGGGCGCGGCGGCATTTGGCCCAAAATGGTCGAGCTCGAGAAGGAAGCCTTCAGAAAAGCGGTGAAGAAGGGTCTCCTCATCGCGTATGGCACGGACGTGGGCGGCTACGCGTGGACCGAAAACCAAGCCAAAGAGCTCGGAATCATGGTGCGTTACGGCATGAGTCCCATGGCCGCGATTCAATCGGCGACCGTGGTGGCGGCCCAACTCCTCGAGCAGCGCAAGGACCTCGGCAGCGTCGAGCCCGGGAAACTCGCCGATATCGTGGCCGTGGCCGGCGATCCGCTGAAGGACATCACCGAGCTCGAACGCGTCACCTTCGTGATGAAGGGCGGCGTCGTCTACAAAGGCGAGAAGAGCGAGAAGTAGCCGCGGCGCGCGACCGCGCAGCTCGACAAGCGACGTTCAGGCTTGGCGTGCTCGCGTCCCGCGAAACCGGGTGACCACCCGTTCTTGCTCGATGGCGTCGGAGATGCGCGCATTGATGTGGCGACGGCGCCTGCCGCGGTGACGCGTCACGAAGCGTTCGGCGTGCTGCACGATGGCGGACGCCACATCCACCCCGCTGGCGCGCTCGATTCCTTCCAATCCCGGGGAGCTGTTGATCTCGAGGATCTTGGGGCCGCTCGTCCCTTCCAGCATGTCGACCCCGGAGATTTCGAGCCCCATCGCGCGCGATGCTGCGACCGCGGAGAGGCTGTAGCGTCGGTCGAGCTTCACCTTCATGCCGAGGCCGCCGCGGTGCAGGTTCGAGCGAAATTCGCCCTTTTTGGCGGTGCGACGCATCACCGCGACGACGCGCGAGCCCACCACGATGGCGCGAATGTCGCGGCCTTTCGACTCGCGGATGTACTCTTGGAGCACGATGTCCTGCCCCATTGCCCACAAGGTTTCGAGCAGGGAGGCCACGGCCTGCGGCGTTTCCGCGATCATGGTTCCGATGCCCTGGGTGCCTTGCTGCAGCTTCACGATGGCAGGACAACCGCCCACCAGCTCGAGCGCGGCGTCGAGACCCGCGGGCGATCGCGCGCAAACGGTGATCGGCACGTCGATGTTGCGCCGCGTGAGCAGCTGCAAGGCGCGTAGCTTGTCCCGGCTGCGCGCAATGGCGACGGCGGTGTTGAGGACCGGCACGCCCATCATGTCGAACTGCCTGACGACGGCGAGCCCGTAGTTGGTGATGCTCGCGCCGATGCGCGGAATCACGATGTCGGTGCGCGCCACGAGAGCGCCCGACAAATAAAGTGCTGGCCGACCACGCGAGACCACGATCTGAAAATCGAGCGGATCGATGACGCTCACTTCATGTCCTCGCGCCCGCGCCGCGAGGACGATGCGGCTCGTCGAATATAGCGAAGCGTTGCGCGAGAGGACGAGCATTCGCATGGGGAGGGAAAGGTAGCCCATTGTCCATGCTCTGTCAGAAGATTGGGTTGCCAGCCGCGCCGCGAGCGCCCACACCCCCGATCCTTTGATAAGGTTCGAGGATGTTCCAGCCCTTTGGTGAAGAGCACCTCCAGTTTCGCGCCACCGTGCGAGGGTTCGTCGACCGAGACATTCGCCCCTTCGCCGATCAGTGGGAAAAGGATCGACTTTTCCCCAACGAGCTCTTCAAAAAGGCGGGGGACCTCGGGATTTTGGGCGCCCATTTCGACGAAGCGCATGGGGGGGGAGGGGGGGACTACTGGTTTTCGGTGGTCAAGGCCGAGGAGCTGCCCCGCGGCGGCTCGGCGGGCGTCTCCATGGGTCTCTTGGTGCAGAGCGACATGGCCACGCCGGTGATTGCCGACCTTGGCACGCAGGCCCAGATCGACGAGTTTCTGAAGCCGGCGCTGCGCGGCGAAAAGGTTGCCGCCCTCGGCGTCTCTGAACCGGGCGCAGGGTCCGACGTCGCCGCCATTCGCACCGTGGCACGGCCCGACGGCACCGACTTCATCATCGACGGGCAAAAGACATTCATCACCAATGGCACCCGTGCCGACTTCGTCACCTTGCTCGTGAAAACACAACCCGACGCGGGTGCGCACGGGTGTTCATTTTTCCTCGTACCCACCAGTCTCCCCGGTTTTTCCGTCTCCAAGAAGCTCGAAAAAATCGGCAATCATGCCTCCGACACCGCCGAGCTCTTTTTCGACGGGGTGCGCGTGCCGCGCGACTACATGCTCGGCGAGCCGAACCAGGGCTTCATGTACCTGATGCAGAACTTCCAGACCGAGCGGCTCATCGCCGCCGTCGGCGCCGCGGCCGGTACCAAGCTCCTGCTCGACGACGCCGTGTCCTATGGGCGCGAGCGCTCGGTTTTCGGCAAGCCGCTCATCAAAAGAGAGATCTGGCAACACCGGTTCGTCGATCTCTATACGAAAGTCGAAATGCTCCAGGCATTCGTCTACAAATGCGTCGATCACTACAACGACGATCGCTATGTGAAAAGGGAGCCCATCTCCCTCGACACGGTCAAGCTCATTTCCATGGCCAAGATTGCCGCCGGCGATCTCGCGAGCGAAGTCGCCGACGCGTGTCTCCAGTTTCACGGCGGCTGGGGATACATCGAAGATTTCCCGGTCGCGCGCGCCTATCGCGACCAGCGCCTACTTCGCATCGGCGGCGGCACGTCCGAAGTTCTTCGCTATTACTTGGCCAAGCTGATGGGGTTCTAACCGCCGCGCTGGCCGCCCCCGGCGCGTGAAGGAAAGAGCTCGAACTGTTCGCCGCGTCGTTCGCTTTCCGGGACGGGCGCGGCGCACGCTTCGTCGTCATTGGCCGGCGAGTTGACGCGCGAGCTCACCGGGCGCGCTTGCAGCGCGAACCCCGGCGGATCCATGAGCATCTCGCTCAGCTGGTCGACGTCTTCGAAGCTGGGATCGAGCCAGCGTTGGCGGTGCGCCGCCGCAAGAAGTGCCGGCATGCGGTGATGCACCGCGTCGACGGGCGAGAGGGCGGGTCGCGTGATGAGTGCGCAAGTGTCGAGGGGTCCGCCTTCGGTGGAGGCGTGCTCCCAGATCGCCGCGATGCCGAACGGGGCGCCATCGGGCCTGGTGAAATAATATGGAAAGGATTGGCGTCCCGCTCGCCGCCATTCGTAAAAACCGTCCGCGACGAGCAAGCAACGGCGGTGTCGAAACGCGTCGGCGAACGGGGGCCGCTTGGCCATCCCTTCGCCGCGCAGCATGACGATGGGCGGCGACCCTGGTTTTGGTTTACCGACGAAACCCCAGCGCAGCAGATCGAGCTCCGGTCCCCGATCCGCGCCGAGGATGCGCACCGCCCAAACGCCTTGCGAGGGCGCCACGTTGAATCGCGACTCGAGCGCCGGCGCTTTCTCGAGAATGCTGAATTCGGCCAGGACGCGACGGGGATCGCGGATGGTGTAGCGGCCGCACATGACTAACCGAGAGCCTAGCAGCTCCGCGTGGCAGTGCCCGGAGAGCGCCTACCCGGTCCAAAGACCCTTTTGATACGACGCATACGAGCAACGGTTGCGCTGCGTAGAAGCCACGCCTCCGCCGCGAGCGGGCTATGCGATATCGATGCGAGCGTGCGGACCGCCGAGTCGACCACTCTGCGACGAAAACGCGCTGGCAGTACGCACGATTTCAACACGTCCCACCCCGCAGGTAATGCGACAAAGGGCTTGAGGGGCCTGCTCGATCATGGCAGGCTGGCGACCGTCACGTTGATAACGAATAGCGATTCGAACCTTTTTCGAGATAAGAGAGCCATGATCTTTGCAACTATGATTCGATTCAATCGATATGTCGTCGCATCTGTTCCGCTCTTGGCCCTGCTCGCGCTCTCGGCGGGGTGCGGATCCGACGACGGAGGCACGAGCACCGGCGCATCGGGCGGATCGGGCGGAGCGGGCGGAGTTGGCGCGACCGGTGGATCGGGCGGAGCCGGCGCAAGCGGTGGCGCGGGCGGGGCGGGAGGAACGGCTGGTGCCGGCGGCAGTGACGCAGGGAGCGGCACTGGGATCTACGGCGCCTTCGTGGCCACGCTCTTCAGCGAACCCCCTCCGGCGTACACGAAGCTCATCGGCCAGATCTACAATGGACCTCAGCCTCCGCAGCAGGTTTTGAAGCTCGATGCGGAAGAAGCAGGTTGCCAGCTCCTCGTTCCGAAAGCTCCCTTCTGCATGGGCGGCTGCATGGGCGGCGTCTGTGTCGACGAGAACACCTGCATGCCGTATCCGATGCTCGTCGGCGTGGGAACGGCGCGCATCACCGGGTTCACCGGAGGGGAGCTCATGTTGACGGAGCCGTCGAACAAGATTTACCAGCCGACTCCGACGCTGCCCGCCGACGCTTGCAGCGAAGGCGGCGCGATCGAAGTGCAAACCGACAAATTCACCCTGCAGGGGAAATGCGTCACCTCGCTCGAATTGACGGCCAAGCTGATGGAGAAAATTCCGGTCCGCACCGGAATGCCCGTCAAAGTACTTTGGACCGCGCCAGGACAAGCGGGCATTTCGCGCGTAGAAATCCATCTCGACATCGCCCATCACGGCGGCAAAAAGGGCGAGATCAACTGCGACGTTCCCGACACGGGCTCGTTCGACATTCCCGCCACGCTCGTCACGAAACTGGTGAGCCTCGGTTTGGCCGGTTTCCCGACGATCGACGTGAAACGTGTTTCGAGGGCGACGGCGTCCAACGAGCCTAACA
>Ga0193706_1000214_pt1 | contig 38642 bp, 30 predicted proteins | sample U3c1metaG_FD_160130 | JGI IMG/M metagenome (GOLD analysis project Ga0193706, IMG submission 160130) | Soil microbial communities from a riparian zone of the East river system, Colorado, United States - U3c1 | ecosystem: Environmental > Terrestrial > Soil > Riparian zone | place: USA: East River... | reverse complement strand
CCCCCTCGCCGCCGCCGCCCCCTCCGCCGCCGCCGCCGCCGCCTCCTCCTCCTCCGCGACCGCACTGACGATCCGACAGGAAGAGGCGCCCCTCTCGGGCGATCATTCCTTGGGGGGGACGATGCTGTCGGCCTCGAGCGGCACGGTATAAACGACAACGCCATCGACGATGTCGGCACCGACCTTGGCGACGAGATGCTCGACGAGCGTGACCTTCAAACAGTCGGCGCCGTCGTAGGCGTCCCAGGCGGTGGGATTCACGAGATCGCCCACCTGAAAAGGGTGGAAGGGCGTCTCGGAGGACAGTCGGACGATGGCTTCGCGCCCCTTTTCCATCAACCTTCCGACGCCCGGGGGCGCGAAGGCAAGCTCGTATCTCGTGGCCATGCGTTCTCCTTTCGGGAGCGCCCATTATAAGCACGCCCGCGTTGTCGACTTCGCTCTCTTACGGACAAGGGGGTACGTCGATGGCAATCAGATGCTGCTCGGCCGAAATCCCCTTCAGTGCGGCTTTCAGCGGCGCGCAGGGCAAAGCGGCGATGCGGGCGCGAATGTCGGGGTGAGCGGCGAGATCTTCGCTGACGACGATTTGGCCGCCCTCGGCCTTGGCTTGTAGCCGCGCCGCCATGTTCACCGTCGTACCGAAGAAGTCGATTCGCTCGTTGGCGCGCACGGCCAAGCAAGGGCCGGCAGCGACGCCGAGCTTGGCGCCGAGTCCGAGCGCCCCGTGGCGCTCACGACACTTTCCGATCATCCGGATAGCGGCCTCCACGGCATCGAGGGGAGAGGTGAAAGTCGCCATCACCGCGTCGCCCATCGTCTTGACGACGGCGCCGTGGTGAAGGGCGACCACCTCGGTCATATCGCGAAAATGCTCTTGCACGATGGCGAACGCGCGGGCATCGCCGACGCGCTCGTAGAGCGCGGTCGAACCGGTGAGATCGCTGAAGAGCAGCGCCAGGTGGGCGATCGAGAGTTCGACCCCCGTCGCCGGCGCCTCGCTCGCGAACAGATCGAGGAAATCGGGGAACGTGGCGATGACCGATCCGAGGACGGCGCCCGAGTCGAATCCGCCGCGCTCCAGAAGGAGCACCGCCGCTTGGTCCGAGCTCGACGCGAGGGTCAGCATCGGCTGCGCCTCGGCAGTCGCGCCTTCGCTGGCCGATGGGACGGGCACGGATTCGCCGCGAACGTCACGCGGTCCGATCGCGACGCGAAGCCCTGCGCCTTGAGCGAGCTCTACGTCGGCGGTGTCGCCCCCTGCCAAGAGGCGGAGGTGAAACGCGCCTGGTGCGAGGTCGGCCGGCTCGGTGCGCGTCGTTCCCGGCTCTACCGAGAGCTGGGCGACGACGTGCGGCAAAAAGGAAGGACTCGACGCGCAAAAGACGCTCGTTTCGACGGTGCGAATGGCCGGGTGACACTGGAACACTGCCTCGACGTGCTTGCCGAAATCGACGCCGTAGCCGATGTTGCACGCTGCGCAGTGGACCTTGCCGGTCACGTCGGCGAGCGCGCCCACCACCTGGGCGGCGACGCGGCACACTGGACAATTGATCTGCCAGCGAAGGTCGACCAGGCCGGCGCGGGTCGCGTGCAGAAAAACGCGCAAAAGCTCGCGTCGATCGACGCCCCAGCGCGAGGCGAGCTCGAAAGGCCGCATCTGCGCCACCTCTTCGTCGGGCCGCGCGGCCAAACTCTCGGTCAGTCGTTCGACGAGCTCGGGTGAAAGCCCCTTGCCTTGCAGACGCGCGGCGCGGTGCCGCAGCTCGCTCTGGGCCGTGGGGGAGCGAGGACCCTGCGTGAGGGCATCGTACGGTCGGGAGGCGATCAAGTTGCGCGCGAGGATCGTGGCCGATCCCTCATCGTTGGCCGTCGCCGGTGAAGCGGCGGGGAGCGCCACCATGAGCTCGGTCAGGCCGTCCAGGTACCTCCGGAGCGCAGCGCGGAACTTCATGCGCATGAAGGGCCCGAGGAGCGGCATGAGCGGACCACTGCCGGCGACGTAGGCGACTGCGGTCACCAGCGTTCCGCCGCCTTCCGCATCGCGCAGGCGCGCGCGAAACCCGCCGCGCGCCACGGGTCCTTTGAGAAACCGGCGCTCGCCGTGGACGAAGCGCCCCTCGACCCACTCGTAAGGCGGCTCGATCCATTCGATGGCAAACCCGAGCTCCTCGGCATTGCCGACCCGCACGCGCCGCCCCTCGTGCTCGCGCCAGCTGTAGCGTCCGGGCGTCAAGCCACTCGCGCGGTCCCACCGGTTGGTGTCCGAGACGAGCCCCCACACGATCGGTCGAGTCGCGCCGTAGCGGCGCTCGAGGCTCGTTTCGTAGATGCGATCGGCCATCCAAACCGATGCTATCAGCTCCCGAAAGACGGAGGCGTGTGCGCTTTCATCCAGCCCGTCCACCTGGAACAATGTCGCCTATGCCGCTTTCGCGTCTCCCCCGAAACGCCGGACCCATCGCCCTCTGCGTCCTCCTTGCTGCGGCGCCTCTCTTCGGATGTCGTAGTCGACCCGTGCCTCCCGCACCGGTGGCGGTGGCGAATTCGAGCAGCGCTGCGAAGGCGCCACCGGCGAGCGCGGACCCGGGTGTCCTTTTACGCGGCGAAGCGGCGATGGGCGACTTCACGACGGACGCGCCCGGTGTAAGACGGATTTTGACGACCGCCGATCTGCGCGCTCCCTTCGAAACGAAGTCCGTCGACAACGAGGCGCACCTCGTCGATCGGCCCGACGGAGCGTGGCCCCGCGTACCGGCGGGTTTCAAGGTCGGGCTCTTCGCCAGTGGCTTGACCAATCCACGCATGGCGCGTGTCGCGCCGAATGGGGACCTCTTCGTCGTGGAGTCGCAGGCCGGCCGTGTGCGCGTCGTTCGCGATCGAGACGGCGACGGCAAGAGCGACATCGCGGAGACGTTCGCGGAGGGCTTGAAGCAACCCTTTGGCGTGAACTTTTATCCGCTCAAGGAACCTCGCTACGTGTACGTCGCCAATACGGACTCGGTCATCCGATACCCCTATGGGGCTGGAGATCTCAAGGCCCGCGGACCGGCCGAGCCTCTCGTCGACGACATCGCCGGCGGCGGCCGGCTCCGCGGCGGAGGACACTGGACGCGCGATCTCGTGTTCTCGCGCGACGGCTCGAGCATGTACGTCTCCGTCGGCTCCCGTTCCAACGTCAACGACGACGCATCGGAGGCGCGCCGCGCGCGTATTTTCGAATTCTCCCCCGACGGCAAGGAAGAGCGCGTCTTTGCGACTGGTATTCGCAATGCCGTCGGTCTCGCCATTCACCCCGAGACGGGCGAGCTTTGGGCGTCGGTGAACGAGCGCGACGAGCTCGGCGAAAATCTGGTGCCCGATTACATCACGAGCGTTCGCCAGGGCGGCTTCTACGGTTGGCCCTGGTTTTACCTCGGCGATCATCAGGACCCGCGCCACGCCGGCAAACATCCCGAGCTGCGCGACCGCGTGATCGTGCCCGATGTGTTGCTGCAGTCGCATTCGGCGTCGCTCGGCATGATGTTCTACGTCGGCAAAGGCCTTCCCGAGGCGTACCGCGGCAACGCCTTCGCCGCCCAGCACGGCTCGTGGAATCGGGCGCGGCGCACCGGTTACAAAGTCGTTCGTCTCCCTATGGCCTCCGGCCACGCGATCGGCGAATACATCGACTTCATGACCGGTTTCGTGACGCCGGAGGGCGATGTTTGGGGGCGCCCCGTCGCGATCGCCGAAGCGGCCGACGGCGCGCTCTTCGTCACCGACGACGCCGGTGGGTGCGTCTGGCGCGTAGCCTACCGATAGCGCATCGCGAAGCTAGCCGCCTGCGCGCGTTTGATCGTATTCTCCCGCCACGAATGTTGGCCGGCATCGCGCACGCCGGTCACACCGAGGAGACCATGCTCAAAAGAATCATCGCCGGACTCAGTCTCTCGCTCGTGCTCGTGGCGAGCTGCTCGAGTTCCGAATCCAACGACCCCAAACCGTTTTCCTGCGACACCGCCCAGAGCCAGTGCCCCAACGATCAGCCCCCCGATAGGGAGGAGTGCAAACGCATCCTTGGTGACCCTACCTGTGGCAACGTATTCTTGACGTTCCTCCTTTGCCTCGGTGCCCATCAAACCTGCCGCGCCGACGGAACCACCGACGAGATGGCGTCCGCTCGCGAGTGCGGCTCGCAGCAGGCCGCTGCGGAGAAATGCGCCGGGGTCGACGGCGGCAGAGATTGATCAGTCGGCGCGCATGGGCACGATCTCCGTGCCGATGCCGCCGAGCTGCGCCCGCACCGTGGCCGCGTCGCCCATGATCACGACGCGCAGTTTGTCGCGCCCGAGGTATTTCTGCGCGACGAGCCGGATTTCGCCGGCACCGATGGACGGGAGCTCGACGGTAAACTTGTCGTGCTCGTCGATGGGGCGGCGGCTCGCGGCGAGGCGGGCCAAGGTCTGCGCGGTCGCCCGCACGGTCGAGAAACGCTCGGGGATGGTCCGCAAAAAGGATGTTTTGGCGAGCGCGAGCTCGTCGGCGGAAACGTCCGCCGAACGCACGCGCTCGAGCTCGAGCAAAAGCTCGTCGAGCGCGTCGCGGGTGCGCGCCGCCGCCACCGTGGCAATGGCCGTGAACGTTCCCGAGCTCGGGCGCGTTTCGACCTGCGTACGAGGGGAATAGCCGTAACCGTGCCGCTCGCGCAGGTTGAGATTCATGCGGCTCGTGAAAGTCCCGCCGAGCAGCGTGGCGAGCAGCAAAAACGGGAGGCGATCGGGACTGTCGCTGGCCGGGCAGAGGGCGGCGATGCGGATCTCCGATTGGTTCGATCCTCGATCATCGAGCACGATGATCGGCGCGCTCGGCGCCGGCGGGTTCACGGCGGGAAGCGGTCGTGGAGCGGGGGCCTGACCGCGCCAGTCGCCGAACATGTCGACCACGTCGCCGAAGAGCTCGTCCCAACCGACATGCCCGGCGGCCGCTACGACGACTTGATCCGGCTGCACCTGCTCGCGCAAAAATCCGGCGACCTCGGCGCGGCCGATGCGTCGGAGGGAGGGCTCGTCTCCCTCGGGATCGAACCGGTAGGGGTGATCGGCGGGGTAGAGCGCAGCGGACACCGTATCGACGATCATCTCTTTCGGCGAGCGCGCATGAACCGACGTCACGAGCCAAGCGTGGTCCCGGGCGAATTCCGCTTCGGATAGGGCGGGCTTTTGCAGCATCTCGGCGACGAGCGACAGCGTGCCGTGGCGGCCGCTCGGTAGCACGGTGTAGTGCAAGGCAAAGCTGTCGTAATCGAGCGTCGTCACACCGATGGCGCCGAGCTGTTGAAAGCCACTGGCGACGTGCGATCGATCGCGCACCGTCGTGCCGGCATAAAGCGTGACGAAAGCGAGATTGGCGACGCCAGGCGGAGCCGCGGCCGCTCCGCGCGCGACGGCGACGCTGAGGGCGACGATCGGCGATCGCTGGTCCTCGGCGAGCAGAACGCGAACCCCATTGGGGAGGCGTGCCTCACGTACGGGCGGTGGAATGAACGGCGGATCGGGCTTGCCCGCCGGTGGACTTTGCCGAAAGGACGCGTCCGGCGTAGCGGCCGTCGCCGTCATGGCGGATCCCCGCCGCGCGCCGCACGCAAATTCGGCCCATGCGAGCGCGATGAGCATCAAGTCCGCGGCGCGCGCGCCGCGCAGCGATCTCATCGCGAGCTCGCCACGCGACCCGCCAAGGGCGCGCCCCGCACCGGCGTTACCACCGTGAGCAGTCGCCGCTCGGGGCCCAAGTACTTGTTCGCGGTTTGCATGAGACTCGCGGCGCTGATGGCCTCGTAGCGCGCCACGTTTTTTTCGATGAAGTTGGGGTCACCGGTGATGAACGCATCTTCGGCCATTTGGGAGACGCGCCGGGTGGGCTCTTCGTGGACGAGGGCCAGCTCGACCAGGGTGCGAAAGCTCATCGAGCGAATGAAAGAGGGCTGCTGCCACGAACTACGGATGCGTAGGATCGCCCGGTCGATGACGCGCACGACGCGCCCGGGATCGACCCCCGGCCGCGTCGTCACCGAGATCTGAAAGACGCTGGCGAGCTTCTGCGACTGTTGTCCGGCGCGGACCCGGGTCGCGAGCTCTTCGGCCTCCACGAGATTCCAGGTGAGTTGGCCTTGCTCCAGCATGTCGCCGATGACGTCGAGCTCGGCGTCGGCCTGTTCACCGAAGGGCGGCGTGAGCCACGTCATGATGACCATCCCGAGCGGCACGGCGGCTTCGATGTCGAGCCGCGATCCGGGGGCCGGCGGGGGTGTCTCGCTCACCGGCGGCGACGGCAGAACGCGACCGGCAACGATGGGACCGAAGTACTTGTCGATCTGGCGCCGCGCCTCCGGCGCTTCGAAATTGCCGGCCACGAAGAGCGTCGCATTGTTGGGCCGGTAGTGCGTTTGCCAGAAGACGCGCACGTCCTCGAGTGAGGCGTTTTTCAGACCGTCGGTCGCGAGAGAGCGGCCATGGTACGGGTGCCCGGGAGGAAAGAGCCGAGCTTCGATGAACGTGCTCACGCGGCCGTAGGGCGTATTGTCGAGCTTCTCGCGAAGCTCGTTCTCCACGACGCGGCGCTGCGTTTCGAAGGTGTCGGCATTGACGTGGTCGAGGAGGAACGCCATCCGATCGCTCTCCAGCCACAGCGCGAGCTCGAGCTGACCGGAGGGGACCGTTTCGCTGTAGACCGTGTTCTCGATGCGCGTTTCGCCTTGAATGTACGGCGCGCCCACGCGCTCGAGATGTTGAAAGAACATGTCCTCCGCCACATGGCGCGAGCCCTGGAACATCAGGTGTTCGAACAAGTGCGCAAAGCCGTCGAGCTGGGGCGGGTCGTCCCGCGAGCCCACGCGGTACTCGAGGCGGAGCGCCACGATGGGAAGGCGCGCGTCGGGACTGAGAACGACCTCGAGCCCGTTCGGCAACGTGTAGCGCTCGTACGGCGTGCGCAGTAAAATGCGCGACCCTTGCCAATTCGCGTAGACGCTTGGCGGCCCGGAGCGAGCGCAGGAAGCGAGAACCGCTGCAGAGAAACCGAGCGCGGCCGCCCACACGACCGAGCGACCGCGGCGCCTCACCGCGCCGTCAGCCGAAGACGGCTTTGGCCAGATCGCCCGACACGTCCCAGGCGACGAGCGCGTCGTAGCCGCCGACCGGCGTACTGGCCACGAAGACGATAGGCAGGTCGTCCTCCTCGCATTTGGCCGTGCGTGTGACGAACTGCATCGTCGCTTCGTCGCCCGCGACGTCGAGCTTGGTGAAGGCGATCTTTTTGGCGTGGAGCGCTTCTTCGATACGGTCGAGCACGCGCTGGTTGCGGTCCTTTTCGAAGTACACGGTCACCGGCGCCGGCTCGCGCGCGATGGGACGTGCGGCGCCGCCGGCGCGGAGCTCGCGCAACCGCTTTTGCGCGGCTTTTCGCTTTTCGAGATCCGCGGCGCTGCACAGCGGGCTGCCGAAGAACATATTCACGCGTCGAGCGAGAACCTTGGGAACGCGGAGCGGCAGAAAGGCGTCGCCCAGCGGCGTCGTGATGATCTTGTGCAGCCCGGTGCGCAGCGGATCGAGCATGAGCCTTTTCTTAACACAGCCGCGCGTCTAGGGGCGACAGATCTCGCCGCTCACCTCGACCAGGAGAATATCGTCGACGCGCCGGCCACTGAAGAAGACGTCGCCCGTCGCGCCCTGGTAAAAACCCGTCCCGCTCATGGAGTCGCCCCACGAGCTCAGCACCGGGCCCGAGGGATTGCCCGTTCGGCTCGAGAACATGCCGGTTTCGCGCATGCGCAGAATGCCGCGATTGCTCGTGATCTCGAGGATCCCGCTGAACACGCTGGAACCTGCGGGCGCGGTCGGGGCAGGAGTTCCGGTGCCGTCGGAAGTGAAAACCACCGTGCCGTTCAGCCCGAAATTGCCCGAGATCGTGCCGTGGGTGAGATCGATCTCGGCGCGGATGGCCTTACAGCTTTCGGCGCGAGCCGGGCCGGCAAACGAAACAGCGGCCGCGCCAAGGGTCATGGAAAGTGCGACGCCTGGATAAAGTCTTTTCATAGGACCTCCTTCGTGGATGATTGACTCCGATCCACGCGCCGCCATTTCGGGGAAGCGGGCCGCGCCCCTTTTCGAAAAAACAAAATCGACCTCGCCCTTCCCAAAAAAGCGAGGCTATGGATCCAAGTCCGGTGGATGGGTATGGCCGAGGACAGCTCTTCATTGCCGCCGGCAGCGCTGCTCTTCGAGCGCTATGGGGCGATGGTGCACCGCCGCTGCCGCGATATTCTCGGCCGGGAAGAGGCCGCGCTCGACGCGACGCAGGACGTGTTTTTGCGCGTGCTCGAAAAGGGCCACCTCTTTCGCGGCGAGGCCGCGCCGTCGACCTGGCTCTATGCCATGGCAACCTTGCAATCTTTGCAGCGCCTGCGCGACCGCGTCGCGCATCGGTCCAAGCTCGACCTGTTCGCGTCAGCGACCAAGACCGCGCTCGGCGCGCCGGTCGAAGATCGACTGTCGTTGGTCGCGCTCTTGGAGCGTCAACCGGACGACGTACGCCTCATCGTGTACCTGCGCTACGTCGATGACATGACCATGGAAGAGGTGGCCGAGATCGTCGGTTGTTCACGCAAGACGGTCTCCCAAAGAATGCAGGACTTTCTCGCATCGGCGCGGCGCGAGCTGCAGGGCGAGGGAATTGCGCCATGAGAACGACCGCCGCTTGCCCCTCCGACTTTGCGCTCGAGCGGTTCCTTTTGGGAGAATCGCCGCGCGGAGCCTTCGATGTGGCCGATCACATTGGCGGGTGCGACGACTGCCGCGAAAAGGTCGCCGCCAAAAGGGCGGACGATGCGGTCTTTTTGCACTCGCCGGGTGCGGCCGACGTCCGACGGCGCCTCTCTTTCCCCGAGCGTAGCGACCGCGCGCGTCGCGATCGGCCGTTGCTCGTGCGCCGGTCGGGCTTCGCGGCGATTGCCGTGGTCGCCGCCATCGCGGCAGGGTTTGCGCTCTGGCGTGCACCTTCGGCGCCGAGGTCCACCGTGGGCGCTGAGGACGACGAGCAGGTGGTGCTGCGCGTGCAGCGCGAATGGATGGAAGCGATTCGCGATAAGGATGTCGCCGCGCTCGACCGAATTCTCGCCGATGACTACACGTTTACCGACAGCCGCGGACGGGTCAGTCACAAAGAGGACAGCTTGCGACAGGCGCGCGCCACCGGCAGTCGCATGAAGGCGTTTCATACTTCGGAAAGAAAGGCCCAAATCCACGGCGATGTGGCAGTCATCACGGGGCGCGTTCGAACCGAAGGCGAGACGGGCGGGACACCCTACGACGCCGAGGCGCAGTTCACCGACGTCCTGGCGCGCATCGACGGGCAATGGCGAGCTATCGCCGCGCACGCCTCGAGCCTGAGCGCGAAATAGTTCGCCGCGTGGACCCAAAAACGCTGGGCCCAGCTCGTCAGTTGGAGGCCGATGGTGTTTGCAAGCGACCGCGCGGAAGCAGGTTCGACACCGCCGTGATCAGCTGATCGATGTCGACCGGCTTCACCAGGTGGGTTTCGAATCCAGCTTCCCGCGTTCGACGGCGATCGTCGTCCCCGGCGAACGCCGTGAGCGCCAGAGCACGCATGTCCCCGCCCTCACTTGGACTGCGGGCGCGTATGCGACGCAGCAGCGCGCAGCCATCCTCTTCGGGCATGGCGATGTCGCACACGAGCACATCAGGGCAGAAATCGTTCAAAACCAGCATCGCCGCCGCTCCCCCTTCGGCGCCGCGTACCTCGGCTCCGGCCTGGGTAAGCACGTCGGTCAGTGTCTCGCGCGTGCTGGGGTCGTCTTCTACGACAAGAAGGCGTGTCCCCTGAATTTTGGAAGTGGGCGGGGGAGGTAAGAGGCTCGATACCACGACCGAGTGGTGGGGCGACGAGCCGACCGGTAACGACAGGGAAAACGTCGCGCCTTTGCCCCGTCCGCCGCTCCTCGCTCGGATGGTGCCGTGGTGAGCCTGGACGATCGAGCGCGCAATGGAGAGCCCGAGGCCGAGACCGCCAGTCGTGCGCGTCGTGGTTCGATCGGCCTGCGAGAACCTTTCGAAGATATGGGGCAGGAACGCGGCGTCGATGCCGGCGCCGGTGTCTTCCACCTCCACGCGAACGTGTTGCTGGGCGCGCTGAACGCGGATGAGGATCCTTCCTCCGGCCGGCGTGAACTTGATGGCATTGGTAAGCAGGTTCGTCACCGCTTGTTGCAGCCGCTCCATGTCGCCCAAAACGGGTGGAACGGAGGTGTCGAAATCGGGCACGATGTCGAGCCGCTTTCGTTCCGCGTCTTTCTCGACCGAGCTTATCGCTGCGCGCGCAACCTCGACGAGATTGACCGGATTGACGTGCATGCTCAGCTTGCCGGCGACGATCCGCGAGACATCGAGCAAATCGTCGATGAGCCGGGCCTGCACGCGCGCGGCGCGTTCAATCGCCTCGGCCGCGACGCGAACCTTCTCCTCCTCGAGCCCCCCTTGCCGTAGGAGCTGACCATACATGAGGAGCGTCGAAAGGGGCGTGCGCAGCTCATGCGACAAGACCGCGAGAAACTCGTCTTTGCGACGGTCGGCTTCACGCAGCGCCGCATCGGCGCGCAGCAGCCTTTCCGCGGCGCGCCGTTCGGCTGTGATGTCTTCGAAGGCGACGAGGACCGTCGGCTCGGCGCCCGCCAAGCTGACGCCGCTGAGCCGCACTTTCGGCCGCTCGCCCCCCACTGTGACAAGGTCGAATTCGCGCGTCTCTTTGCGGTCGGTCTTCAGGACCTGGTTAAAAAGCTCGTTGAAGGAGGGGCGATCGGCGGGGGCGATGAAAAGCGCGAAACGCTTGCCCATCAATCGCGCACGGCGCTCGAAGAGCATGCCGGCGCCGACATGGTTCATTTCGCGCACCGTGCCGTCTGCCGCTAGCGTTGCGTACCCGATGGGGGCGAAATCGAAAAGCTGCGTATAGCGGTCGAGCCCCGCCTCGAGCTCGAGACGGGCCAAGCGGAGCTCCTCGTTTTGCAGCTCGAGCTCGACCTGATGGATCTCGAGCTCTTGCAGGGTCCTTCCACGAGAGGTGCTCTCCTGGAGAACCTTGCCGGCGAGGATCTGCACGGCGCGCGTACGCAGGTCGGTCGGTTCGTTGGGCACCTGCTTTCGCTTGGTCATTCGCCATTCCTCCCGGGCAGTCGTGCGTCGCGCGATCGCGCGCTACCCTCTTCGGCGTGCGCCTGAAAAAAGAGGGCAATGCCTTCCGTGTTGGCAAAAACGCGGACTTTGAACCTACCATTGCCACGCTGATGTTTGAAGTCCGCTTCGAAGGAAGCTTCGCTCCCGCTCCTGGCAACCTTGCGAAATGTGTCGCGGAACCCGGCGCTTGCCGCCTCTGGGATAATTTCGTCCAGGTGCTTGCCCACGATTTCTTGGCTTTGCAGCAGGCGCTCTGCGGCGCGGTTGGCGTACTCGACCTTTTCTGCCGAAGAAAGCACGAGCAGCGGCTCACTGACGTTCTCGAGAATGCTGATCGCCCTATCGGCGGCCTCTTTTCGATGATCGACGGCGAGCTTCAGGTCGTGAATGTCCGTATTGGTCCCGTACCATCGAGCGATCTTTCCCTTGGCGTCGCGAATGGGCACCGAGCGCAGTTTGAACCAGCGGTAGCTCCCATCCCCGGCGCGCATGCGAAGCTCGAGATTCAACGGCGTACCTCCTTCGATGGCCAGGCGCCATTTTCGGCGAACCTCTTCACGATCATCGGGGTGCACCGCATGCAGCCAGCCGTAGCCTCCGAGCTCCGCTGGCGTGGCGCCGCTATAGGCGAGCCATTGCCGGCTGAAGTAGTCGCAAGCGCCGTCGGATTTGCACCCCCAGGCGAGATGGGGAAGCGATTCCATCATCTGCTTTAGCTCGTCTGCCTGCTCCGTCAACGTCGCTTCGATTTTCTGGGTCGCGCTCGCGTCGGTGAAGGTGATGACGACGCCATCGATGACATTTTCGAGGGTGCGGTAGGGCATGATGCGCACGGTAAACCAGCGATCCCGCGATCCGGTGACGAGCCTTTCTTTGAAGACGAGCGTGCGCAGTACCTCACGCGCGTCGTCGGCGAGCTGGGGGTATTCGATCTCGCGGGCGATGTCCGTGATGGGGCGCCCTGCGTCGCTCGGAATCAGCTTGATGATGCTCGCGGTGGGCGTCGTGAACCGCCGCACCAGCAGCTCGCTATCGAGAAACAGCGTGGCAATGTCGGTGCTGTTGAGCAGGTTCTTCATGTCGTTGTTGGCGCGGGAGAGCTCTTCGACCTTCGACTGCAGCTCGTGATTGACCGTCTGCAGCTCCTCGTTCATCGACTGCATCTCTTCTTTCGAGGTCGTCAGCTCTTCGTTGGTCGATTGCAGCTCTTCGTTGGTCGATTGCAGCTCTTCGTTGGTCGACTTCAGCTCTTCCTGCGAAGTCTGCATCTCTTCGCGCGTGATCTGCATTTCGTCCCGCGCACGCTGGAGCTCTCGCTCGAGCTCTATCGCGCGGGTGCTTGCCAAGGCGCGCCGCGAACCCTTGGGGAGCTCACGTTCGCCAGCATCGGCGAGGACGACCATGACGAGCCCGCGCAGCTCCTTCGGCTCGGCGAGTCGCTGCACGGTGAGGTCGACCATATGCGTGGCGTCGTTGTTCTCGATTTTGATGTCTCGCACCGTAACCGTGCGGTCCTCGCGCAGCGCCGCTGCAAAGGCGCTGGAGAGCTCGAGCCGTAACCCGTCGCGCGCCATGGCGAACATGTTCATGTTCGCCCTTCCCACCGCGGGCTCCAGGTATTTGCCGGTGCGACCGCTGATGTAGACGATGTCGCCCTTGTCGCTCGCCAAAATTGCCGCTGGCGCGAAGCGCTGCAGCAGGACCTGATCGGTGAGCGTCGCCAGGTTGGCGGGGGGCCATGTCACAGCTCCCGTCTGGCCCGATCCTTCAGCGATCGGGCCGGACGGCCGGGCGACGAACGCTGCCGGAAAATCGACCGCCGCGGCTGCACCGCCCGGGAGCCGGCGATAAAGGCGTGTCGTCGCGTCGAGCGGCGCGAAGAGGCTCGTGAACGTGCCCACTGTCTCGGCTGTGCCGAGGAAAAGGATGCCGTCAGGATTGAGGCTGTAATGAAAGAGCGGGATGATGCGCTTTTGCAGCTCGGGGGCGAGGTAGATGAGGAGGTTGCGGCAGGTGAGGATGTCGAGCCGCGTAAAGGGCGGGTCCATGATGAAGTTCTGGGGGGCGAACACCACCATCTCGCGAATATCTTTGCTGACGCGGTACCCGCGTTCCTCCTGAATGAAGAAGCGACGGAGGCGCTGGGGCGTGACGTCGGCCGCGATGTTGGTGGGGTAAATGCCCTGACGCGCCCTCTCAATGGCATCGTTGTCGAGATCGGTGGCAAAGACCTGCAAGGAGACGTTTTTGGGGGTCTTCATCCCCTCGAGCGCTTCCTTGAAAATCATGGCGAGGGAGTAGGCCTCTTCGCCGGTCGAGCACCCTGGCACCCAGGCGCGCACGCTGGCGCCGCGCGCGCGCGAAGCCAAAAGGGCGGGCAGCGCGTTGTTCTTCAGGTGGTCCCACGTCGCCGGATCGCGAAAGAAGCTCGTTACTCCGATCAAGAGCTCGCGGAACAAGAGCTCGACCTCGCGGGGATGCTCGCGCAGGTACCGAACGTAATTGCCGAGCTTGTCGATCTGGTGAAGCCCCATGCGCCGCTCGATTCGGCGCAGAATGGTGCTCTTCTTGTAGAGAGAGAAATCATTGCCCGTATGCGCGCGAAGCAGGATGAACACCTTCTCCAGCGCGCCGTGGGATTTTTCCTCGAGCCGCTCTTGGGGTCGGGTGATGTGCGGTGCGTGCTGCACGTAGCCGATGATCTTGGCGGGCAATTCCTCGGCGGTGGCGATCACGTCGGCGAGATCGGCTTCGATGACGCTGCGGGGCATTCCGTCGAATTTCGCCGAGTCGAGCGATTGCACGAAGGAAGCGCCGGCCACTTCTTTGATCGCACGAAGGCCGAGTGAGCCATCCGAGCCCATGCCGGAAAGAACGACCCCAATGCTTCGTTCGCGCCGATCTTCGGCGAGTGAACGAAAGAAAATATCGATGGGCAGATTGAGACCGCGTGGAGAGGCTTGCGGAAGAAGATGCAGCGTCCCGCGCAAAAGGGACATGTTCTTGCCGGGCGGAATCACGTAAACGTGATTGGCCTCGACTTTGTGCCTGTCTTTGACTTGCGCGACAGGCATACGCGTCGCTCTTTGCAACAGCGTGACCATCGCTCCTTTGTAATTGGGATCGAGGTGCTGCACGATGACCAACGCCATGCCCGTATTTTCGGGCATGTGACGCAAAAATTGCTCGAGGGCTTCGAGTCCGCCCGCGGAGGCGCCGATGCCCACGATGGGGAATCGCTCTGTCGCATCGCCACTCGCCGTCGATTCGATCGCCTCGCCATCCGGAGGGCTACCGTCGGGTTGCGCGCCCGGTTCGAGGCGAGATGCGGCGCTTTCGATGGGTGCTCGAACGTCCGCCTCTCTACGCACCGGCCGATCGCTATCGCGTTTCTGGCGTTCTTCCGACGGCGCCGCTGCACGTTTCACTGGTGCGCGGACCTTGGGGCGCGTGGGGCGTTTCGTGGACTTGACGGTCGCCGATCGAACAACTGGTTGTTTGCGATGACGCTTGAGATTTTTCATCGAGAACCCCCATTCCGAGGAGGTGTCGCGACGCTCGTCATCGCGGACCCAAAACCATACGCAATCATGCTGGATCGATACACAATCGGTCGCTTCTTATACTCTTCCGGTTGGGCGGGGGTGGGTGCGAAACCGGAGCATTGAGTCAAATGTCCCCTCGGGCTTGCGATCCATGGCGTGGCACGGGCGCCCATCCGCATACCTTCTCCATGAAGCTCGCTAAAGCGATCCAGGGGCACGACATCGTCGTGATGGGAGGATCGGCTGGCGGAGTAGAAGCAATGCAGCAGATCGTGGCTGCATTTCCGTCCGATCTCGAGGCGGCAGTCTTCATCGTCATTCACACTTCGCCCGGCTTCGATAGCTCGCTGCCCGAGATTCTAGCGAGAAAGACGCCGCTCAAAGTAACGCACGCCATCCACGGCGAGCCCATCGAAGTCGGCCACATCTACGTAGCGCCGCCTGACAATCACATCATGCTGCGTCCCGGCTACGTGGCCGTACAGCGAGGGCCCAAGGAAAATGGGGCGCGCCCCGCCGTCGATCCGCTCTTCCGAAGCGCGTCGATTTCCTACGGATCACGTGTCCTTGCCGTCGTCGTCTCCGGCCATCTCGATTGCGGTACGGCCGGGCTCATTTCCGTGAAAGCGCGCGGCGGCCTGGCCATCGTTCAGCGCCCGGAAGAGGCCGTTGCCCGCGACATGCCGCAGAGCGCGATCGATCACGTCACGATCGATCACATCCTTCCCCTTGCTGACATTGGCCCCATGATCGTTCGGCTCACGCGTCAGGCCGCCGAAATCGTGCCCGAGCGGCGAATTCCCACGGCGCTACTCGAGGTCGAGGGTGACGAACCGGGGCTGCGTTCGGACGTGGTTTGTCCTATCTGCCAAGGGTCGCTGACCGAGGGCCAGCTTTCGGGCCTCACCACGTTTCGCTGCCATGTCGGGCACGCCTTTTCCCCGGCCGCGCTTCTCGCGGAACAAGCCGAATCCCTCGAGCGCGCCCTGTGGGCCGCCGTTCGCGCGCTCGAGGAGAGCGGACGCATGGCAAAACGCATGGCCGGCGGCGAGACGGGAATCGGCGTTCGCCTCGAAGAGAAAGCCCGCACCCAGTTGAACCATGCCGACGTCGTGCGCCGCATGCTGCTCGGACAGGGCGTGCTCAATATTCCGGACGCGGAGCAGGTCGCCGAGTGGGGCGGCAACGGGGCAGCCGCCGTCAACAAGTGACGCGTTCGGCAGATTGAGTCGCCGTTTTTAGAACATGCGGCTCCTGCGCATGGGCGCCCCGACCTTGGCCCGTGCGAAACCGATTGAGCTCGACGCGGGCCGTAGACCTGCGGCATTCGATGCGCGGTCTTATTCGACTTGACCGTCATTGACGAGAGTCAGGCCCCGTCCGGATGGGCGGAAGAGATGAAAGGTGGGGACGATGAACGAGGGCGGATGGTGGGGTCTATTTGCATTCATGGCAGTCGGATGTCTTGCTACGCCGGCAACCGACGGTTTGGAGTCGGCTTCCCGGAAGGGAGCACGCTGCGGCAAAGCCGTCTGCGACGAGGGACTCGAATGCTGCAACGCGAGCTGCGGCATTTGCGTTGCCCCCGGCGGGGTCTGCACACAGCAAGCCTGCGAGTGATCGGTGCACGGCGGCCGTCATCGCGACGGTAAGCCGGCGCGTCCGAAGGTTCGGAAGGTGCCGTCCCAATTGTGGGACGGCACGCGACCGCGTCGCTATCAATAGGGCCGAATTCAGCGCGCCAGCGCTCTGGCATGACATTCGCGTACGCTGTCTCGCAACGTGAACCGGAGCGCCGCATGAATGGTCTGGCCGAACTGTGGCTCGCGATTCGAGAAGACGCGCATTTTGCCGTCAAGAGCCTCGCGCGTGTGAGGACGTATACGGTGACGGTCGTGCTCACGCTGGCGCTGGCCATCGGCGGGGTGACCGCCGTCTTCAGCGTGCTCTATGCCGTCGTGCTCCGGCCTTTGCCCTTTCCGAAGGCGCACGAGCTCGTGAATGTCTACGGCAAGTTCAAGACGATGGGCCTCCCGCGGGTGCCGTCGTCGCCGAACGAGTTTTTCGATATCCGCGACAAGAACCACTCGTTGGCCAGGGCGGCTGGCTACGCATCGGGCAATCTCAATTTGACGGGTCGCGGCGAAGCTGTTCGCATTGCCGCCGGCTATGTGACGGCGGAGTTCTTCCGCGTTCTCGGCGTGCCTCCCATCCTGGGGCGCGACTTTGCGTCCGGCGAAGACCTTGCCGGCGCGGCCAATGTCGTCATCATCAGCTCCGCGTTTCATCGACGCGCCTTCGCCGGCGCGCCCGACGTGGTGGGTAAGTCGATCGAGCTCGATGGAATGCCGCACACCATCATCGGCGTTCTGTCTCCCGTCTTCGAGCACGAGCATCGCATCGGCGATCTCAAAGGCGACGAAGGCGAGCTGCGCGACGTGTGGGTTCCCCTTCGTTTCAGGGCCGAGCAGCTCGACCCCCGCGCGCGCGGCGGGCGCTACATCGCCGTCATTGCGCGGCTCAAGCCGGGGGCCTCCGTGGACAGCGCGCGATCGGACATGCTGCAGCTGGGCGAGTCTTTTTACGACGACTATCCGGCGGCGTACGAACGCTCGGGCGGCTGGGCGATGACGGCGGAGAGTCTGAAAGGCGCGAGCACGGCGCGCAACGCTCTCACCCTGAATCTCCTGCTCGGCGCCGTCATGCTGGTGCTGCTTGCAGCGTGCGCCAACGTCGTCAGTCTTACGCTCGCGCGACTCGCCTCGCGCAAGCGCGAGATCGCCGTTCGCGTGGCACTCGGTGCGACCGCACCGCGCATTGCCGTGCAATTCTTCGTCGAGAGTCTCGTGCTCGCGCTGGCGGGGGGAATTCTCGGCGTCGTGATCGGTCGCGCCGCCATGGATGGCCTGCTGGCAGCGGCTTCGGACACCTCGATCGTGGCGCGGGTGGAGGTCGCCCTCCAATGGCCCGTGCTCGCCTTCGCCGCCGCGACCAGCGTCGTCACCGGGCTTTTGGCCGGCGCGGCTCCCGCTTGGCACGCGGGGCGATTGTCGCCGACGGTGGGGCTGCGCGAAGGCGGTCGCTCCACGAGCGGCGCGAGCGCCATTCGCTTGCGAAGCGCGCTGGTCGTGGCCCAAGTCGCCGTCGCGTTGGTCCTCTTGGTGGGAACGGGAATGCTCCTGCGAAGCCTGGTAACGCTCACCAGCACCTCACCCGGGTTCGAGCCAAAGAACGTCTACGTCGGCTCGGTCGCGCTTTCCGAGCCTCGCTACCTCGACGAAGACGAGCAGCGCCGGTTCGCGTCGGGGGTGCTGCAAAATGTACGCGCCATACCGGGCGTCGAGGCCGTGGGACTGACGTCGCTCCTTCCTCTTTCGGGGTGGAGCGACTGGGGCTTTCAAATCGAAGGCGCTCCGAAGCCCGAAGTGAAACCGTTTACGCAAATGCGCGCGGTGGCCGGTGATTATTTTGCGACCCTCGGGGTGCGGGTCATCGCGGGCCGCGCCGTAGGTCCGTCCGATACGCGCGAGGCACCCGACGTGTGCGTCGTCAGCGAGACCCTGGTGGCCAAGTACTTCGGTGGCCGCAATCCCCTCGGCGCGCGCGTGCTCGTCCGCATGACACCCGCCGCCGAGGTGTCGCGCCCCTTCAGCGTGGTCGGCGTGGTTGCCGACACCCGCGACATGGGCATGGACGAACCCATCCAGTCGTTCTTGTACGTGCCCTTCGATCAGGTGCCGCGCGGGTTCGTCGGTGTCATCGCGCGCGCGCCGCACATCGGCGGCGCCGTGCTCCCTGCCATGCACACCGCCGTCGCCATCGCCGACCCGACCCAGCCGCTCTACGACGCAAAGCCGCTGCAGAACCTGGTCGACACCTCGCTCGGTTCGCGCCGCTTCACCCTGCTCCTCCTCGGGGTGTTCGCCGTCCTCGGTCTGGCGCTCGCCGTGCTCGGTATCTATGGCATTACTTCCTACTCCGTCGTGCAGCGGACGCAGGAGCTCGCCGTTCGCATGGCCATGGGCGCCGATGACATCGCCATCGTCCGGCTCGTGCTTGCTCAGTCGCTGCGCCTCGTGGGCATTGGCCTTTTCTTCGGTGCCCTTTCCGCGGCGGCGCTCGGCAAATTTCTGACCTCCGCCGTCTATGGGCTCGAGCCTTGGGACCCGCAAGCGGTAGCGATCATTTCGGCGCTCTTCGTGACGGCCGCGCTGGTGGCGGGCTGGGTGCCGGCGCGACGGGCAGCCGCGCTTCCGCTCGCGAACGCGTTGCGCGCCGAATAACGTGGGCTGCATGCTGAAAACCAAGTCCGTCCACTCGCCCATCGCTCCGCGTAGCGACGGTCTTCGCGTCTTGGCCACGCGCCTGCGCGGTCGGGGGATGAAGAGCGATCGCTACGATGTGTGGATGGCGAATCTCGGCCCGAGCGAGCGCTTGCTGCGTAGTGCGCTGCCGGGCATGAGCGACGAGAAAGTGTGGCGCGAGTTCGCCCGGCGCTACAAAGCCGAAATGCTGAGCAGCGGCGACATCGACGCGTCGAACGTGACCATCAAAAACCACGGGCAAAAGTTCACGCTCCGATTGCTCAAGCGGTTAGCGGAAAAAGCGAACGTCACCGTGATGTGCCACTGCGCCGAAGACGAGCAGCACTGTCATCGGCATTTGCTGAAAGCGCTCATCTTGCGCAGTTGAGCGCGGAGCATGAAGGCTCGGCGCGGCGATCGCGCGCCACGGCGCAACGTCGTCAGTCGTCCGATTCGGCCGTCGTCGGTTGCTTCGTGCCGCGTCCGTTCCCGAACGAACCGGATACGGAGTGCAAGGAGGCTTGTCCGGCGCGCTTCGGTTTGCGCGTGTTCACGTTGCGCATTTCCTCGAGCAGCCGCAAGAGCTCGTCGGTATCGACGGGCTTTACGAGATGCTCGTCGAAGCCGACTTCTTGCCCCGTCAGGCGATCGGAGGCTTGACCGTAACCGGTGAGCGCGATGAGCCACATGCCGACGAGCTTCGGGTTGGCGCGTATGCGACGGGCCACCTCGAATCCATCGATCTCGGGCAGCCCCAAGTCGAGGATGGCGATTTGGGGGCGCACCTCTTCGATGAGGTCCAGCGCCTCTCGGCCGTTCTCGGCGGTGCGACAATGAAAGCCGGCTTGCTCCATCAGCTCGCAGAGCATCTCGCGGCTGTCGCGATTGTCTTCGACCACGACGATTCTCGCGCCTTCGGCGAGGTGGGGACGGGGTCGCTCGCTCGCAGAATCTTCGACGGCGCGAGGCGCAGTGATCGGTAGCCGAACGACGAATTCGCTTCCTTTGCCCTCGCCGTCGCTATGCGCCGTCACGGTGCCCCCGTGCATTTTCACGAGCGCGCGAACGAGCGTGAGCCCGACCCCGAGACCCCCCGCCGCGCGATCGATGGTGCGCGCCGATTGCACGAACAGTTCGAAAACCGAGTCCAGAATGTCCGGCGCGATTCCCATGCCGTCGTCGCGCACGCGAATGACGGCATGATCGCCTTCGCGACGGACCGCGAGCTGCACCTGTCCGCCCGACGGCGTGTACTTGGAGGCGTTGGTCAACAGATTGACCTGTATCTGCTGGAGTCGGGCGGGGTCGCCGTCCACGGGAAGGAGCTCGGCATCGAGATCGACGGAGAACTGAATGCCCAGCGATTCGAGCTGAGCGCGCACCGCGTCGGCGGCATCGGCGGTGATGGTACGCAGATCGACGACTTCCTTTTTGAGCTCGATCTTGTCTTGCGTCACGCGGCTCACCTCGAGAAGATCATCGAGGAGACGCGCCATCTGCTGCGACTGTCGATCGACAATTTCCATCAGACGAGCCGGTTTCAGCCGCGGCGAGTTGTCCGCCTTCAGCAGCGACGTCGCGGTGACGATGGCACCGAGCGGATTGCGAAGCTCGTGCGAGAGCATGGCCAAAAATTGGTCGCGCCGGCGAACGGCGTCCTCGATCTTCCTCTCGGCGCGCTGTTGTTCGGTGACGTCTCGGAAGATCCCGATGATCCCCACCACTTCGTCTTTCTTGTCGCGTAGCGGCAGCCTGGTGACCAGATCCCAGACTTCCGTTCCTTCGCGCGAAATGCGGCGTTCGAGCTGGTAGTGCTGCGCCTCGCCCGTTTTCAAGACATGTTCGTCTTGGCGGTGCAAGGCGAGCGCCGCTTCGGAGTCGGGGAGATCGAGCGCCGTCTTGCCGACCGCCTCGCTCGGGTCGTCGAGCCCCAATCTCGCCGCCATACCGAGGTTGGCGCGGATGAACTTGCCGCGCGCATCCTTGAAGTAGATGGCGTCGGGAATGGTCGCCAAGAGGCTGTTCAGCAGATAGCGCTCGTGGAAGAGGGCATCTTCGGCGGCTTTCAACCCGCTCACGTCGATGAGCGTCAGCACCACCCCTTCGACGGTCCCCTTCACGCGATAGGGCAGAATGCGGAGAAAGAACGCCTTTCCGTGCACTTCCCGCAGCTCTCGTTCCACTCTCTTGCTGCTGACGAGAACGCGCTTCAGGTCGTCGACCAGCTCGGGGTGATCCAACCGGTGGGCAAAGGTATCGATGGGCCGCCCGATGTCGTGCGATACGAGGTTGAACGTGTCCGCGATCTGCGGCGTGAATTTGCGAATTTTGAGCTCGCGATCGAGAAAGATCGTCCCCACGTCGGTGCTCGACAGGAGGTTGTCCATGTCGTTCGTCAACTCGGTCAGCTCGGCGATCTTGCGCTGGTACTCGGCGTTGACGCTGTAGAGCTCTTCGTTGACGCTCTGCAGCTCCTCGTTCGTGCTTTGCAGCTCTTCGTTGGATGCCTGCAGCTCTTCGTTGGACGCTTGCAGCTCCTCGTTGGAGGCCCCCCGCTCCTCGATGGAGGCTTGCAGGCTCTCTTTGGTGCTACTGAGCTCAAGTTCGAGCGCGGCGAAGCGCTCGCGCGAGATTTGGTCGAGGTCGACCTCCGTTTCCTTTCGTGGCTCGCGAGCGGCGCCCTGCATCGACTCGATCGACACGAGAAGATGCGCAGCTCCCATTTTCGATCCGACGCGCCGGACGGTCACCTTGTAGACGGCCTCGGTGGCCGCGTCGCGCACGCGAACCCCCTTGAACACGATGGCGGAAGGCTCGGTCAGCGCTCGTTTGAGCCCGCCCATCAGCACCATCTTCAGCTCGGCGTCCACCAGCTCGAGGATGTCGAGGCCGAGCCGGCCGTCCTTCAGCTTCAAAAAGCGGCTGGCTCCGGCGAAGGCGTGAATGAGCTCGCCGCGGTCGCTGACGAGGAAGCTGGGAGGCATGACCTCGTCCAGCACCGCGTCGTACGTGCCGAGAAGCTGCGAAAGCGAGTATCGCGCTGCGGCCGGCGGCAGAGGAGCCGGTCCCGAACGGCCGTCGGGGCGGGCGATGGTTTGAATCCGCGTCTCCACCGGCATGCGCGCGTCGCTGTGCTTGCGATAGAGCTGCCACTGCTTGTCGACCACGTCGAAGTCCCGCGCGAAGGGGCTCGCACTCTCACTCGGTCCGAGGAAGAGGACGCCGCCGCGGTTCAGCGCGAAATGAAAAAACGAGAGAACTTTCTGTTGCGCGGGAGGCTGGAAATAAATGAGCAGGTTGCGGCAGCTGACGAAGTCGATGCGGGTAAAAGGGGCATCCTTGATGACGTTGTGCTGCGCGAAGACGATCATCTGCCGAAGGTCCGGCACGATCTGGTAGGTGTCGCCGATGCGCAAAAAGTAGCGTTCGCGGCGTTCGGCGGATACGTTGGCCAGCGTCGGCTCGTCGTAGATGGCGCGCGCCGCGCGCTCGAGCGAGCCGCGATGCACGTCGGTAGCGAAGATCTTGACGTCCCGTCGCCCCACCTTGTCCATCAGATCGGAAAGCACGATCGACAGCGAGTAAGCTTCTTCGCCCGTGGCGCAGCCGGCGACCCAAAGCCGCACCGGCGCGTCCTTGGGCATCCTCTGCAGAAGCTCCGGCAACACCACTTTTTCGATGAGCGCGAAAGCCGATTCGTCGCGGAAGAACCTCGTCACCCCGATGAGAAGGTCGCGATAGAGCACGTCGAGCTCGTCGCGATCGAGCTTCAGGCGCTTGATGTATTCCTCGATGTCCTGAGAGTGGGCCAGCGCGAGACGGCGCTCGATGCGGCGTGTGACGGTGCTCGGCTTGTAGTCGGTGAAATCGATTCCGAATTCGTCCTGCAGCATCTGGTGCACGATGGCGAGGCCTCTCGCTTCGCGCCTTTCGTCGCTGCTCGCGCTGGCGTCCTCTTCCTCGCCCTTTTCGGCGCAGTCGACGAGCACCTGGGGCATCGCTTCCGGCGCGAGCACCCAGTCGGCAAGACCGGTGTCGATCGCAGATTTCGGCATCCCGTCGAACTGGGCGGTCTCCACGCTTTGAACGATCACCAAGCCGCCCGCCTCGTGAACGTCGCGCAGCGACCGCGAGCCGTCGCTTCCTCCGCCCGAGAGCACGACGGCGGCCGAGCGCGGACCACAATCCTGGGCAAGCGACCGAAAAAAGACGTCGATGGGCAGCGTGAGCTCTTGGTCGCGATCACGCTCACTCAAGAGCAGGCGCCCGCTGGAGATGATCATCTCCTTCTTGGAAGGGATGAGATAGATGTGATCGGGCAGCACGGGCATCCCATCTTCCACCAAGCAAATGGGAAGGTCGGTGTGACGCGCGAGCAGCTCGTCCATCAGACTCTTGAAGTCCGGAGACAGGTGCTGCACGACGACGAAAGCCATGTCCGTCCGTTTCGGCAACGCGCCAAAAAAACGCTCGAGCGGGTCGAGCCCGCCCGCTGAAGCTCCGATGCCGACGACGCGTGTGGGGAGGGGATGGCTGGGTAGCTCGGTTTTTTCCATGGCGGTAGCTCGTGGTCAGTACCTACCCATGAAAGCTCGTGATCGCCCGAGGTCCATAGATCAACTTAAGTAGAACGGACTAACGCCCGTCGGACTTTGGGAGGAAAGCTTGGGCGCGTTCGCTACATCAACCACGTCACGACGAGGCCCGCCGTCGCGGCGAAGACCGCTGCCGTCGTCAACCAACCGAGCAGGTTTCCTGCCCGACCATTGACGCGCTTGCCCATGATGTCGCGTCGGTTGGTCATCAGCATGATGAGGAGCATCAGCGGCGGCGTCGAGAATCCTTGAATGATGCCGGACCAGACCAGCATCTTCATGGGATTCATGCCGAAGAAGTTCAAGCCGAGACCGAGCACGGTGAATCCCACGATGGCCGCGTAGAAATGCTTGGCTTCTCTCGGTTTCATTCCGAGGCCGTGCCGCCAGCCGGCCGCTTGAGCGAGATCGTAAGCAGCGCCGGTGGTCATGACGGGGACGGCGAGAAAGCCGACCGCGACGATGCCGATGGCGAAGAGAAGTGCCGCGGCTTTTCCCGCGAAGGGCTCGAGCGCCGCCGCGGCTTGGGCGGCGGTGTCGATTTCACTGTGCCCCGCTTGGTAGAGCGTCGATGCCGTGGCGAGGATGATGAAGTACATGATGAGGTTCGAGAAGAACATGCCGAGGATCACGTCGCGCCGCGTGTGACTGAGCTCGCGCTCGGTGGCCCCTTTGCGTTGCCACAAATGCGTTCGCCCCATCGCAATTTGCTCTTCCACCTCCTCGTTCGACTGCCAGGTGTAGAGATACGCAGACAACGTCGTGCCGATCACGGCGACGAGCATGGAAAGAAATTCCTTGTCGAACCGGAGGGTGGGAATGAGCGTGCCCTTGATGACCGGTACGAGCTCCGGCTTGGCGAGCAGCGCCGCGGCGATGTACGCGACCAGCGAGAGCGCGAGCCAGCGGAACACGTTGCGGATCAGCGTGTACGATCCCCAGATCTGCAGCGCCAAGATCGCCAAAGCGACGCCCACCACGATGGCGTGAAACGGCACCGCCGGGACGAGCACGTTCATGGCCGCGGCCATGCCGCCGAGATCGGCGCCGGCCTCGATGGTGTTGCCGATGAGAACGCCGATGAGAAGGGGATAGAGCAGCCAGCGCGGGTAATAATCGCGGATCACATGGAAGAGCCCGCGTCCGCTGACTTGCCCCAGCTTGGCCGAAAGATAAACGACGGAGCACATCATCGGGAACGTCACCGGCGCGGTCCAAAGAAACGACGGTCCGAACTTCGCTCCCGCCGCCGCGTAGGTTCCAATCGCGGAACAGTCGTCGTCGGCCGCGCCGGTCACGAGGCCGAGGCCCAACGTGCGCAGCACGCGTCGACGGCCGTGCGGCGGTGTCTTGGTCTCTTGGCTGAGTCTCCCGATCTCACTCTGTGACATCGCGCGCGCCGGCGTCACACCAAGCGAACACCGTGCCGTCCTCTGCAGGATGGCGACCGGGATGGCGGATTTGCGACCAAAGACGGCTGCGGCTTGATCCAAATCCGCCGCTCCCGCTCGACGGTCGTTACTTTCCTTCGAAGGCGCGCTTTAGCTCGTTGAGATCGAGCTTCTGCATTTTCATCATGGCGCTCATCGCGCGGCCGGCTTTCTGCTGATCTTTGTCATTGAGCATCTGCATCATCTGAACCGGCGTGATCTGCCAAGAGAGGCCGTACTTGTCCTTCAGCCAGCCGCACTCGCCTTTCTTGCCGCCCTCGGAGAGCTTCTCCCAGAAGCGATCCACTTCTTCCTGCGTCTCGCAGTTGATCACGAACGAGACGGCTTCGGTGAACTTGAATTGCGGGCCGCCATTCAAAGCCACGAATTCCACGCCATTGAGCTGAAAGTTCGCGGTGAGGACGCTGCCTTTGGGCCGGGGGCCCGCCTCGCCGACGCGTGTGAGGCCAATGATTTTCGAGTTGGGAATGACGGAGACGTAGAAGTTCATCGCTTCTTCCGCATTGCCGTTGAACCACAAGAAGGGCGTGATCTTTTGCATGACGTTCTCTCCTGGTTAGGGGGTGGTCGTTCGATGCTTGGCGATTCGCTACGTTCGGAGGACTCGGGCGAGCTTGGCAAGCTCGCTTTCCCAGCCCATGACGGCCATGTCGGTCCAGTGCTGGTCGTGCATGGCGTCGATGGTCATGACCAAGCGCACACCTTGCGCGATGGCGTGGAGCTCGACCATGGTCCCCACGTCGTACGCGTCGACGCCCGGAATGAAGTCGACCTTGTGGGAGTAGACGAGCCGCTCAGCGGCACGATTTCGGTGTACGTCAGCCGATGCTCTCCGGTGAGGGGCATGCCCGATTTTTTGATGAACGCGATCTCGTCCGCACCGACGGCGGTCATCGCGTATTGGAGCTCGCCGCCGGGGCGAAGATCGATTTTTCTGACCTTCACCACGAAGCCGTTGGGACCCCACCACGATTCGATGCCTTCTTGGGTCGTCCACATTTCCCACACCTCCTCGAGGGTGGCGTCGAAGGTGCGTTCGAGGGTGATCTGCTTCTTGGTCATGAGCTTTTCTCCTTGCGCTTGCCCGCGCGGGACTTCTTTCTTCGCTCGAGCTCTTCGGCGCGCCGGCCGAGCCGGGCTTCCCAGAGAACGCGATAGCGGCTGACCCACGCGTCGAGCTCGCGAAAAGGCTCGGGGCGCAGCGAATAGAGCCGCTTGGGGCCGTCTGGGCGCACGCGCACGAAGCCGGCCTCGTGCAGGATGCGCAGGTGCCGTGAGACACCGGACTGGTGGATGTCGAGCCGGTCGACGATGTCGCTCACCGCATGTTCGCCGCCGCGCAGTGCCTCGACGATGCTGCGGCGCATGGGGTCGGCGAGGGTCTCGAAGACGTTCGTTTGCATGGTGATGCATATGCATAGGCATGCATATGAGTGCTGTCAACCATGCCGACTCAAACGGCGCGACTGCTCACGCTGTCCGCCACATAGAGGCCCAAGATCAAAAGAAGGACGGCGGGCACGACCCAGCGCAGCCACCACACCGAAGAACGAATCAAGCCCGACCTCCGGTCGCCGAAAATTTGGGTGAGGGTCGTCTCGGTGCCGATGCCCCACGTGAGCGCGATGAGCGCCACGATGGCGCCGAAGATCTGCATGCCCGACCCGAAGACGAGATCGAGCGTTGCCACCAGCGAGGGCGCATGAGCGCTCGGCCACATCAGGGCGCCCTCCACGAAAGCGACGATGAGCGTGGCGCGCGTCCGGCCGATGCGACCGCCGTAGAGGTCGCGAATGCCGCTGATGCCGACTTCGAGGCCGGCGATCGCCGAAAGAAATCCGGCCAGGATGAGGGCCAATAAAAACAGCGTGCCGAGCAAACGCCCGCCGGGCATGAGCGCGAAGAGGCGCGGCAGCGAATTGAAAATGAGGCTCGGTCCCGACGCCATGTCCACGCCGAAATAGAGGATGGTCGGCACCAGAAAGAGCGCGGCGAGAAGGGCGGAACCGAGATCGCCGAAGGCGGTGATGAGCGCGGTGGCCGGCAGATCCTCGTCGTCGGCGAGAAAATTGCCGTAGACGACCATGAACGTACCGCCCACGCTGAGCGAGAAAAACGCATGTCCCAGGGCGGCGAAGACTTCGCGAATGCCGATCGCCGCGAAGTTCGGAGCGAGGAACCTGGCGACGCGATCCATCGATCCCTCGAGACTGAACGCGTAGCCGACGAGGTAGAGCACGATGACGCCGAACGTCGGCACGAACCAGCGACTGATGCGCTCGATGCCGCGGTTGACGCCGCGCCACATGACGAAACTGCCCGCCGCGAGCACGGCGATGGAGCATGCAAACTGCACGTCGCCGTCGCCGAGGCGCGCTTGGTACGCCGGGATCGTGACGTCAGAAAAGCCGTGCACGGCCGAGAACCAGGTCGTGTACACGATGTTGCCGATGACGACCGTGTAATACGAATCGGCAACCAGGATCGAAACGATGAGCGTGAGGCCGAGCACGGTTCCGATGCCAGGGCCAAGGGTCGCGCGGTACGTATCGAGCACGCCCGCTCGAGATTGGCGGCCGAGCGCGTACTCGGCGACGAGCACGGGGATAGCGAAGAAGAGCGTGAGCCCGATGTAGAGCAACAAGAAAGCCGAGCCGCCGTAAGCGCCCATCATGTAGGGGAAGCGCCAGACGTTGCCGAGCCCGATGGCCACGCCGAGCATGGCGAGCCAGGTACTTAGGCGTCCGGAGAAACGCTCAGCGCGCTGCATCGACGCGTGCGGTCGTGCGGGCGAGACTACTCATAGCGGGTGGCGGGACTGCCGGACGGATAGAACATCCCCGCGATCAAGATGCCGGCCGGGTCGGTGCATTCGAGACAGTGTTTCTGCCCGCGCGGAAGATAGATGAGCGATCCGGCCGCGACCGGCGCGCTCGATTCGCCCGTCCACATGACGCCGTGGCCGGAGAGGACGGCGATCGTCTCTTCGTAATGATGAAAGTGCTCGGGCGCGCGCGACAGGGGGATCATGCCAATGAACTGTGTGATCGTCGCGCAGCCGACGCGCTCGTCGACCATGAGCTGGTAAAAGCGATCGGCGGTGGCGTGGCGATTCTGCTTTGTCGAGGAGACGACGCGCTCGGGGTGCGCGGCGCGGAAGGTGGGCGGCATCACTTCGGGCCATTCCGGCGCGGCGCACTGCGGACAGACGGTCATCACCAGGTCGAGCGGCTCGTCATCAGGGTTGTCGAAGGCGAACCCTTCGTGCGGCGCAACATAGATGCCGTCATGGCGGCCAACGCTGAACCGGTGATCGCCGATGTGGACCGCGCCTTTGCCGTCGATGACGAAGATGGCCGTTTCACTGCCGGGAAAAGAGCGCATCGGAGAGCGACCGCGCGTGATGCGCACGCGCAGCATCGAGAGCGCGTCACCGCCGAGCTCGCGGTTCACCGCCCATGCTTCGTGCCAAGCGCCGCGCGCGGCAAACTCGTCGGCGCCCGGCGCAATCACGTAGCAACCGCCGGCAAGAGAAATCCGCTGCATCAGCGGCGCCCACCATAGCGACGCCGCCCGGCGCTTGCAATCGGTGCCCGCGCCGGCACATCCGATGCTGCCGCTCGCGCTGTCACCGCCGTGCAGTTCCGATTGATCGTCTCTATCGAAACTCCCCGCTTGAGGAACACCTGCGACGGTGTGAGCGCCGCGGATCGGCTGGCCGGCCAATAAACGGTATCCGTGACCTGGACAACCGCGCCGCGTCCGTGACCAACGTTTCGATCTCGCGCGATGGAATCGGCGGCACTGCCCGGTAGCAGCGGTATCCCGGCGGTAGCGGTGCCGGCACATCGATGGCTGGTGGCAACGGTACCGGCGGGCCGACGGGGGCACAGCGGGTAGGCCCGGCGGAAGCAGGGGAGCAGGGGGAGCCGGGGGGGCGGCGTGGCGATCGACGGCGGCGCCGCCGCCAGGGGATGCCGGGAGTCTGCCCTTCGACGTCGGGGGTGGGAGAGGGTAGCCGGGTATGCGTCCCCATTTTGGGCGACCATGAGAGAAGAAAAAGGCGACGCGGCTGTTCGCGTCATGGAACCGGACGGAAGGGGACACTAGAATGAGCGAAACCGAGTGCGCGCCGGTGATGCATCCGGCCGATGCCGTCGCACGCTCGATCTCCCCGTGACAACCCGTATCGCTTTTGCCAACCCCGCGGATGGCCCGACCGAGGCTCGGCTTCCCGAGACGGCCAAGGTACGTCCGACGTTTGCTCAGATTTACAATGCCACCTTTCCTTTTATTTGGAGAACGGTCCGCCGCTTGGGGGTGGACGAGAGCGCCGTGGACGACGTGACCCAGGACGTGTTCGTGACCGTGTACCGCCGACTCGACGACTTCGAGATGCGTTGCGCGCCGAAGACGTGGGTCTTCGGCATCGCAATGGGCATCGTACAGAACTATCGCCGGAGCCGACGGCGCAAGGATGCGGCGGTGCCGCTGGCGAGCCATGTCACGAGCGCGGAGCTCGTGGCCGACGGTGGCGCCGATCCCATGGAGCAGGCGAGTCGCGCCGAAGCCGGGCGCATCGTGCACGGGCTGCTCGACCAGCTCGACGAGGAAAAAGCGGTGGTGTTCGTGATGGCTGAGCTCGAGGGGATGACCGTACCGGAGATCGCCGACCTCATCGGCATCAATGTCAATACCGTCTATTCGCGCTTGCGTACGGCGCGCAAAGAATTCGATCAGGCGTTGGCGCGGATGCGCGCAGCGCGACCAGGGGGCGAACGATGAGCGAGCTCAGCTCGGAAGCGCGAGAACTTTTGCGAACGGCTCGCTCGTTCGACGAACCGAGTGTGGCCGACGTCCAGCGCGTGCATGCGTCGGTCTTGGCCAAAGTTGGCATCGCGGTGGGGGCGGGGGCCGCAGTCACCGCGGCAACCTCGACCATCGCCGCCAGCCCCGCCGCGTTGCTTGGCGCCACGGTGGTCAAAGTGGGGGCCGCCATCGCCCTGGCGGGAGGGCTCGCGACCGCGGGTTACGTCGCCTTGCGATCGCCCTCGGTGAAGTCGGTTCCGGCAACAGTCGCCGAGGCACGCGCGCCGCGCTCGGCCCCGCAAGCCGAGCGTGCCCCCGCGATCGTGCCCCGCGTCATGGGCGAGCCCGAGTCGCGCGCCGTCGAAGCGCCCACGCCCAACGCCGCCAAGGCCGCCCGCCCCCGCCCGATTCCGCCCAGCGATCGCGCGTCGCGCGCGCCGCGCACGACGCCGGACCTCGAGGGGGAAGCGCGTCTGCTCGAGCTAGCCGACGCCGATCTTCGTCGCGGGGACGCCAATTCGGCGCTGGCGCGCTTGGCCGAGCACGCCGCTCGCTACCCGGCGGGCGCGCTGCGCGAAGAGCGCGAAGGCGTGCGCGTCGTGGCACTCTGTCGCGCGGGGCGCGAATCCGAGGGCAAGCTCGCGGCCGAGCGATTTCTCGCGCGTGCGCCGCGATCGGCGCTCGCCACGCGCATTCGCGCCGCGTGCGGGGGCGAGTAGCTCAGAAGAGCCAAGCGACATGGACGCGCGCCGAGCCTCCCCAACGCGGCGTGCGATGCACGGTTCCGATGTTGTCGAGCCGGAAGGTCGCTTCGCTGAAGGTGTGCGTCGCGTCCGCGGCAAGGCTGAGGCGCAGCGCTTCGCCCAAGGGGAAATCGAGGCGCGGGCCGAGAGCCGCGGTAGCGAGCAGCGCCGTCGCCTCGCTCGGCGCCGTCACGCCGTAGCCCTCGGCGTGCACCCTGTCCAAAAAACCTGCCGCGCATCCGAAGATCTCCGGGCTGTGCGACACGATCCGCGCGCAGACCCGCAGGCCCGCCGTGAGGAGAGAAAATTGTCCGCCCGCCGCGGAGCTCGCCACATCCGTCGGTTGGGGGAGGGAAGCGCCTCCCCTCAGCTCGGCGGAAAGCGCGGGGAAACGCATCCCCAACCCGATCTCGAAGCCGAAACCAACGCGCGGCAGGATGCGAAGCTCGGCCACCGGTCCTGCGGCGACGAAACCCCGCAGCGGTGCCTCGGCCGACGGAGCCGCCGGCGCGGGCGGGCGCACCAGCGGCTCGGGTTTGTCGCGCGGCTCGGGGGCAACGGATTCGGACGGCGCGCCGGCGTTCGGCTCGATGGCAAGCGCGATGATGAGCGACGCGACCTTGGTCACCGCGCGACAGGTGGCGCCCTCGAACGATCGCTCGCTCACGCGGTCGCCGTCTTGGATCCGAATCAGAACGCGCCAATCCTCATCGCGGCGCGTGACTTCTGCGACCGCGCGGACCGTGGCTCGATTGCGCGAAGCATCGCCGATGAGGCGGGTGATCTCACGCTCGACTTCGCGGCTGGTCGGACACGTCGGTGGGGCCTGCCACGAGAGCTCGAAGGGATGTCCGCTATCGGCGCGCACGGCGCCGGTCGAAACGACCGAAAGCGCGAGAAAGGCGGCGACCGCACCGGCTCCGACGCCGACGGGCTTGAGCAACTCGGGTCGCGGAGATCGGCCGTGCAGCACGGGTGCGCAACCCAGCGTACACGAACCGCGACGGCGACGCGCTCGCCGGCGCGCGGCGGGGCGATAGAATGAGCGCGATGCCGCGTACTGCCCAGGGGAAACGTTTCGCGCTCCTCGCCCTTCTGCTGAGCGGTTGGCTCGGCTGCAGCGAGCAAGATCTCAGCATTGGCTGGCAGGACCTCGGCGGTACCGACGCGCCGGTGACCGGCCGCAACGACGCGCCCGTGAGCGGCGACGGCGACGCCACTGTGAGCGGCCGTATCGACGCGTCGGTGAGCGGCGACGCCGACGCGTCCGTGAGCGCCGAGGCGGGCAGGTTCGTCATCATATGGCGCGACGATTTCGACACGCTCGATCCCGGTCGCTGGGAAGTCGCCGAGCACACGTTCGAAGAGAACTACGCCGATTTTTCCCTGGCCAACGCCGTGGCCGATGCGGGCTTCTTGAAGCTCGGCATACGCGTCAAGCCGACCGGATCGGCGGGCAAGCCGTACACCGCGGCCGAGGTTCGTACGTGGGCCACTTTCACGTGCGGCAAATTCTTGGTGCGATCGCGCGTCGCGCCCGCCGTCGGCGTGGCGACGACGTTCTTCGGGTTCCACGATTTCTTTCAAGACTCTGCGGCTCAAAATTGGAACGAGATCGTGATCGAATCGGCCGCGCCGAGTCGCATCGACTACGTCTACACGCGCGAGAATCCGTCAGCGCCGGCCGGCAAAGAGCGGGTTGCGTCGACGTCCACCGTGCCGTTCGACGCTGCCGCGGGTTTTCACGTTTACGGATTCGAATGGACTCCCAACGAAGTGCGCTACCTGGTCGACGGCGCCGTCACCCAGTCGCTATCCGCCGATATCGCCGCCCGCCTCACCCGCCCGAAGCGCATCGTGATGAGCGCCTATCCTTCGACGCGCTTGGCGCGACCGTTCGACGCGTCGGGTCTGCCGTCGGAGGCCTGGTACGATTGGATCGAGGTCTACCGCTTCACGGGGCCGTGCCCCACTGGCGTCGATGGCGGCACCGACGCAGCGGACGCTCCCGACTACCGCGAATAGACGCGCACGTAGTCGGCCAACATCATCTGCGGAAAGACCGTGGTCGCGTCGGGCGCGCCCGGCCAGGTGCCGCCCACGGCGACGTTGAGCAGAAGGTAAAACGGATGATCGTAGACCCAGCGCGCGCCGGACGGCGCATCGGCCGGGGTCTTCGTTCCGTAGAGGATGTCGTCGATGTAGAAGCGCATGACGTTGAGCTCCCATTCGATGGCGAAGACGTGAAACCCGTCGGCATACTTCCCCCCGTTGGGAAGGGTGTACGCCTGGCCCAGCGGATTGCCGCCGGAATATCCGGGCCCGTGCAGGCTGCCGTGAACGATGGACGGCTCTTTGCCGATGTTCTCCATGATGTCGACTTCGCCGCAGGTGGGCCAGCCGGCGGATCCGATGTTGTTGCCGAGCATCCAGAACGCCGGCCAGATCCCTTGGCCGCGGGGAAGCTGCAGCCGCGCTTCGTAGCGGCCGTACAAGTGATCGAACTTGCCGTTGCTCTCCAGGCGCGCCGATGTGTATTCGCGATTCATGTACGTCTCTTTGATGGCTTTGATGACGAGAAAGCCGTTGCCGTCGTGGTACGCGTTCGCCGTGCGGTTCGTGTAGTACTCGAGCTCGCCGTTGCCGAACCCGTCGCCCTTGTTGACGAGATTCCACTTGGTCGTGTCTGCGCCGGTACCGCTGGCGGCATTGAATTCGTCGCTCCAGATGAGCGACCAGCCGGGGCGACTGCCGTCGCCGCTCGATCCGACGTCGACCGCCCCGCCACCGTCGGCGCGCGGTCCGCTGTCTTGACCGGTGCTGCCGCCCGAGCTGCTGTCTCGCGTCGCGTTGCCATCGAGACCGCGGCCCGTATCGTCGGCGCGCGCGTCGACTGAAACGATGGGCCCGCCGCCGCCCGTCGTGGTGCCGGCTGCGCCACCGGGCGCGTCGCGCGTGGTCATCCCGCTACCGCCTGATCCATTCGTGTCGTCGGTGACGCCGGAATCGCTGGCGCCGCCGGTTCGTTCTCCGCTACCTCCACCGCCGGCACCTTCGGGCGCCGAGGAGTCGCCGCACGCGCCGCCAAGCACCGACGCCGCGGTCAACAGAAGAAACCAAGCGAATCGGTGCGATAGCATCGTCTTGATAGTGTCCCAAGAGGGCGCTAGCCGTGTATCAAAGTGAAATCGCCCCACTTTCGACGGCCAGAGCGGACATTTTCATGACCGATCGTTCGCACCGGCGCCACGACCACACGCGGAGGAATCGATGACCGCCCACCATCTCTCGCTAGAGGACATCTCGGACCGGATACAGATCCAGGATCTGCTCACACGCTATGCGCTCGCGATCGATTCCAAGGATTGGGCGCTGCTCGACACGTGCTTCGCCGCGGGCGCGCAGATTGACTACACATCGACGGGCGGTAAGAAGGGCCCCTATTCCGAGGTGCGGGAGTGGCTGAGGAAGGTGCTTTCGTCATTTGCGGTGACAGTGCACTTTCTCGGAAACACGAGCGTCGAGCTCGAGGGAGAACGCGCGCGCGCGCACACGTACCTGTGGAATCCGATGGGCTTCCAACAAGCAGACGGCAGTCTGCATTGGTTCACGGTCTCCGCCCAATACCGAGATGAGCTGGTGCGGACGAGCGACGGATGGCGGATTCAACAAAGGGTTCAGGAGCGTGGCGTGATCATCGGCGCGCTTCCCGGGCGCGATTCGTAAAATCCCTTTTCCTCCACATGTAAGCGTCGCGGCGGCAAAGAGAGCACGTGTCGCGCACTCGGCCTCGTTGGCACCGATCCAATCATTGATAACAGTGTCTTCACTCGCGCCGTCCACAGCCGTATTCCTGCTGTGATTCGTGCCCCTCGTCTGCTCGTAACGCGAGCGGCGGGTGACCAATGAAATGCCCGTCGCCGCGCCATCTGCGCGCGGCCGTCGATGGGGCGCGTGTCGTCAATTCTAGGAGCAAAATGCGTTACGTCTCTCGGTTGCGAGGTTGGGTGACATTGTGCGCGCTAGGCGCGACGGTCGTTTCATGCGGAGGAAGCCCACAACTGACGACGCCGGGGGGCGACAGCGGTTCGCAAAACACGGGCGGCGCGGGTGGCTCGGGCGGCAATGGCGGTACCGGCGGCAACATCATCATCGATCCGAAAGATGCGGCTCCGCCGCCCCCGGCTGACCAATCGACACCCACCGACGGCGGGGGAACGGCGATCACCTGCGGCGATGGTGTGATCCAAAGCACCGAGCAGTGTGACGACAGCAACGCTCGACCGGGAGACGGTTGCTCCGGCGTCTGCACCATCGAGCCGGGCTACACCTGCGCCCAAGCGGGTCAGCCCTGCACCCCGATTCCAGCCGTTTGTGGTAACGGAAAAATCGAAGGATTAGAGGCGTGCGACGACGGCAACATCGCGTCGAACGACGGATGCGCGTCTTCTTGCCAGGTAGAACCGGGCTGGGCGTGCAGTGTCCCTGGACAGCCGTGCACGCGCACGACCACGGCGCGTTGCGGCGATGGCGTCGTCAATTCGGGCGAGCAATGTGACGACGGCGCGACGGCGACCGGCGACGGGTGTAGCGCGACGTGTCAGCTAGAAAGCGGTTGGAGCTGTCCGCAGCCGGGGCAACCTTGCATCAAGGTCGCGTACTGTGGCGACGCTGTCGTGCAACCGGCTCGGGGCGAAGAATGCGACGACGGAAACGCCAAGCCGGGCGACGGATGCTCTGGTATCTGCAAAGTGGAACCCGGCTACAGCTGTCCCGACGCCGGGGCCACGTGCACACGCGTCTGGGCCTGCGGCAACGGCAAGGTCGACCCGGGAGAAGCGTGCGACGACGGCAACTCGATGGGCGGCGACGGCTGCTCGGCCGACTGCGCGCTCGTCGAACCGGGCTACACCTGTCCCAAGGCGGCGGACAGTACCGGTGGGCCGTGCCGGATCGTGCCGCAGAATACGTGCGGCGACGCGGTCCTCGGCGCGAGCGAACAATGCGACGACGGCAATAGCGCGCCGAACGACGGGTGCTCGGCGTCTTGTCTCGTCGAGCCGGGTTACACCTGTCCCGTGCCGGGCAGTGTCTGCACCAGGATCGCGTTCTGCGGCGACGGCAATGTGAGCCTCGATCTCCAGGAGGAGTGCGACGACCACAACACGACCGCGGGCGACGGGTGCAGTCCGCTCTGTAAGAAAGAGCCTGACTACGCGTGTCCCGTTCCGGGCCAGCCCTGCATCTCGACGGTCGTCTGCGGCGACGGCATTCTACGCGGCAGCGAGCAGTGCGACGACCACAACACCGCGGTCGGTGACGGCTGCGACGCGACTTGCCAGCTCGAGCCGGGCTGGGTTTGTCCGGTGGCGGGCGTGCGCTGCGTCGCCAAGCAATGCGGCGACGGCATCATCGTCGGCGGCGAGCAATGCGACGACAACAACACCGCTTCCAGCGACGGCTGCAGCTCGACGTGCAAGCTCGAGCCTGGATTTGCTTGCGTCACGGTCAATGGCGTGACCGTTTGCCACCCCACGACATGCGCGGACAACATCCGCGAGGGTTTCGAGCAGTGCGACGACGGCAACAAGATTCCCTATGACGGCTGCTCGCCCACCTGCACCATCGAGCCGAGCTGCACGGCCGGCCAGTGCACCCCGGTGTGCGGCGACGGTCTCAAGTTTCCGCAAGAGGCCTGCGATGACGGCAACACCAGCTCCGGCGACGGCTGCAGCGCGACCTGCCAGCTCGAGACGGGTTTCGACTGCACCTTGGTCACGCTCGACCCGCCCAGCACCCTGCAAATTCCGATTCTCTATCGTGACTTCCTCTATGCGGGTACGAGCATGTCCGGCGATGCCGGTGTGATCGCGAGCGGACACCCGGATTTTCAGATCGACCCGTTCAACGGCGCCACCGGTCTCGTCGAGACGGCGCTCGACGTCGCCGGCAAACCGGCGTTCAAGAGCCGCAAGGGCAGCGGCGGCAGCAACATCATCCTCGATGCGACGTCATTTTACTGGTGGTACCACGACCAGAAGTGCACCACGTCGAGCGCTGACGGCGGTACGGATGGCGGCTCCAGCGTCGACGCCGCCGACGGCAGCGTGACCTGCACGACCAATCCCTATGCGAAAAACGTTTACCTCGACGGCATGGGAACCCCGACGACGCTCCTCTTCAACAAGATTTCCGGCGACTCGGGACCACTCGTCTACCAGTACGCGAACTCATCGTTCTTCTCGGTCGATGGACTCGGCTGGAACGCCAACCCCGCGACGCAGCAGGTCAGCAACGGTCACAACTTCTCCTTCACCAGCGAACTGCACTACCAGTTCACGTACAGCGGCGGTGAAACGCTCGATTTTACCGGTGACGACGACGTGTGGGTCTTCATCAACGGCAAGCTCGCCGTCGACATCGGCGGCATCCACGGAGCGCAGAACGGGACCATCACCCTCGACGCCACGCAGGCGACGAATCTCGGGCTCACCGTGGGCGGTATGTACGAGATCGCCCTCTTTCAGGCCGAGCGTCACACCACCGCATCCAACTACCGCCTGTCGCTCAGCGGCTTCACGCGCGCGCTCACCAAGTGCATTCCCACTTGCGGCGACGGCAAGATCTCGGGCGACGAGACTTGCGACGACGGCAAAAACGACGGCTCGTGGGGCAGCTGCTTACCCGGCTGCAAAGGGCGCGGACCGTACTGCGGCGACTCCATCGTGCAGACGCCGCCGGAAGCTTGCGACGACGGGTCCAACCTCGTCACCTACGGCGGTGTCACCAAGCAGTGCGGGCCGGGATGCCAATGGGCGCCCTACTGCGGCGACGGTGTCACCTCCAATTCCGAGGAATGCGACGAGGGGGCGAGCAACGGCGCCGGTTATGGTCATTGCACGAGCGTGTGCAAGATCGGTCCGCGCTGTGGCGACGGCGTCGTCAATGGGCCCGAGCAGTGCGACCACGGCATCAATAACGGGAGCTCCGCCGACAGCTGCGCGGCCAACTGTACGCTGAAGTGCGGCAACGGCACGATCGATCCCGGCGAGCAGTGCGACGACGGGCCCGGCAATACGGGCGGCTATGGCAAATGCACGCCCACCTGCACGCGCGGCCCGCGCTGCGGCGACGGCTTCGTCAACGGCGCCGAGGAATGCGACGATGGCAAGAACGACGGTACCTACGGCACCTGTAAGCCGGGGTGCGTCCTCGCCGACTATTGCGGCGACGGCAAAGTGACCAACCCGCCGGAGACCTGCGATCTCGGATCGCAGAACAGCTCGACCTCGTACGGCAGAGACCTGTGCAGCATGACCTGCAACCCGGCACCCTATTGCGGCGACAGGGCCGTCGACGGCGCGTTTGGTGAGGTCTGCGATGACGGCGTCAACAACGGCCAGCCGGGATCGTGCAGCGCCGATTGCAAAAACGCGGTGGGACTGCCTTCCTGCGGCGACGCCAAGGTGCAACCACCCGAACAGTGCGACGACGGCTCCTCGCAAAACGGCGGCCCCCAGAGCACGTGTGACGTCCGCTGCCGCTTCAAGTGCGGCAACGGCACGCGTGAACAAGGCGAGCAGTGCGACAACGGCGTCAACGACGGCAGTTACGGTACGTGCCGACCCGACTGCACCCTGGCTTCCTATTGCGGCGACGGCGTGCAGAACGGTCCGGAGCAGTGCGACAAGGGAACGGCCAACGTCCCGCCGAGCAGCGCTTACGGTCAGGGCTTGTGCACGACGCTATGCGCGTGGGCGGGCTTCTGCGGGGACGGGCGCGTGCAGCCGATGTTCGGCGAACAATGCGACGGCACGCCCGGTTGCGGCGGCGATTGCATGCCCATCATCGTTCACTAGAACGCACCGAACGGCTACGCCGTCGCTGCGATCTAGTCATCGCTCTTCGGGGGCGCGGCCCCCGCCCCGCCGAGGCAAGCTCGGAACAGGGCCCCACCCCCCCCGTGCCTC
>Ga0193706_1000213_pt1 | contig 39080 bp, 35 predicted proteins | sample U3c1metaG_FD_160130 | JGI IMG/M metagenome (GOLD analysis project Ga0193706, IMG submission 160130) | Soil microbial communities from a riparian zone of the East river system, Colorado, United States - U3c1 | ecosystem: Environmental > Terrestrial > Soil > Riparian zone | place: USA: East River... | reverse complement strand
GAGGAAGCGAGCGGTCGTACCGGAGTTACCGACGAAGACAGAAGCGTGCGCCGCGGGAATCAGTCCGCCGCCGCCGGTCACCGTGAAGATTCGCGCAGTTTCGTCGCCGTGCACGTCGAGGCCGAGCGCTGCGAGCCCCCGCGCCATGTGCTTCGTGTCGTCGCTGAAGAGCGCGCCGGTGAGGGTCGAGGTCCCGCTGGCCAGGCCGGCGAGCAGGAGAGCGCGGTTGGTGTAGCTCTTGGAGCCCGGGGGACGAATCGTGGCATCGACGGGGCGCGCCGCCGGACGCACCAAATACGACGAAGCTGGATGGACGGTGTCCGCCATGAGCACCTCTATATAGTGCGAAACGGGCACCATCGGGAACGAACCGGTGTGGGATCGCCCCTCGGGCGTGGCGTCGGCGTTCCTCGCTCGGGCGCGCGAGCGGCCGGGAGAGGGGCCGAACGCGACATTGGGTCGCACTGTGCGCATGGACGGACGAACCCCTCGGAAAACTGCATGCCGCGCTGTTCGCATGGAAGGACGGTGGATTGAAGGGGCGAAAGCTCATGCACTTCGGAAAAACGCAGGTTCAGCACCGTTCCTCCATGGAATCTCCTTGTAGAGATACTTTGCTTATGGTTAATGTTCCTGCTCCTGCATTCGGGGAAGTTTTCCCGTAATAAACAAACAGGCAAACCAATGGCCCCAATCGCGCCACTCCCAATTCAACACGAGAACGGCTTCCGCGGTTGGCGGCGTCGAAGAAAACGTCGGGCTAGAGAGCCCGGCTGACTTCGGTCGGCAGCGTGGGAGCGAGAGAGAGGAAGAATGAAACGTCTCCTGATCTTCGACACCACGCTTAGAGATGGCGAACAGTCACCCGGATACGGGATGACTTCCGAGCAGAAGCTGCAAATGGCAAAGCAGCTGGAAGCGCTCGGAGTGGATATTATCGAAGCCGGCTTTCCCGCCGCGAGCCCCGCCGATTTGGCGGGTGTTCAGACGATCGCGCGGGAGGTAAGGGGGGCGACCATTGCCACCCTGGCGCGCTGCACCGAGAACGACATCGCGGCGTGCGCGAAGAGTCTGGAGCATGCGGCGCAGGGGCGTATTCACCTTTTTCTCAGCACCAGCGATCTCCATCTGACGCACAAACTCGGGATCGATCGCGAGACCGCACTCGATCGCATCGGCAAGGCGACGAAGCTCGCGCGCCGCTATTGCGACCAGGTGGAGTTCAGCCCCGAGGATGCGACGCGCACCGACTTCGACTACCTGCTTTCGTGCGCCCAAGTTGCCGTCGACGAGGGGGCCAGCGTCGTCAATCTCCCCGACACCGTGGGGTACTCGACTCCGTCCGAGTACCGCGCCCTCTTCGAGACCATGCGGGCGCGCCTGCGCGGTATCGAAAAGGTCACGCTCTCCGCGCATTGTCACAATGATCTCGGGCTCGCCGTAGCCAATACGCTGGCGGCGATCGAGGGCGGCGCTGCGCAGGTGGAATGCACAGTCAACGGCATCGGCGAGCGCGCCGGCAACGCCTCACTCGAAGAGATCGTCATGGCGCTGCAAGTGCGAAACAGCATTTTGCCGTACGAAACGGGCATCGTCACGCAGTTGCTCTACCCGACGAGCCAGCTTCTCTCGGCGCTCACCGGCGTCAGTGTCCAGCCCAACAAGGCGGTCGTGGGGCGCAACGCCTTCGCTCACGAGGCGGGCGTGCATCAGCACGGCGTCATCAAAGACCGGCGCACCTACGAGATCATGACCGCGGAGTCGGTCGGCGCGCCGCCGACGCGGCTCGTGCTCGGCCGTCACTCCGGTCGCCACGCCGTCGCGTTACGGCTGGCCGATCTCGGGTACACGGTGGCCGGCACCGCCCTGAACCTCGTCTACGATCGCTTTCTCCGCGCTTGTGAATCGGGCAAGACGCTCACTGACGACGATCTCGTCTTGATCGTGCAGGACAACCAGCCGGCGGAAGCTCCCCCTTACACGCTTTCGCTGGTGCAAGCCTCGGCGGGCACGGTACGTCCAGCCACGGCCACCGTACGCCTCACGCGCGAAGGAGAAACGTACGTCGCGTGTGCGCTCGGTGACGGCCCTGTCGACGCCGTCTGTACGTGCATCGACAGCATCACCGGGCACCCTGCGCGCGTCGTGGGTTACGAACTTCGCGCGGTCTCGGAGGGGCGCGACGCGGACGGCGAGGTCTCGCTGCGCGTGGTCATCGACGAGCGACCGTTTTCGGGGCGCGCCGTCGGCACCGATATCGTCGAAGCATCGGCGCGAGCGTACCTCTCGGCGGTGAACAAGTGCCTCGCCACGCTCGGCGACATCAAGCCTCCGCAGGTGCCAGCGGTGGTTCCACGGCAGCGCCCCTATGAGCTGGGAGCGCAGCCATGAGCGCCCCACGGAGCACGTCCGACCCGCCGTCCTATCGCATCGTGTCGCTGCCAGGGGACGGCGTCGGGCCCGAGGTTTGCCGCGAAGCGCTGCGCGTCGTCGCCTTTGCCATGAAACGAACCGGCGCACGACTCGAAGTCATCGAGCGTCCCATCGGCGGCGCAGCCATCGACGCCCACGGCGGGCCTTTCCCGGAGGGCACGCGCGCTGCGTGCCTGGCCGCCGACGCCGTCTTGCTCGGCGCGGTGGGCGGTCCGAAATGGGACGATCTCGCGCCCGAGAAACGGCCGGAAAAAGGGCTGCTCGACCTCCGCCTTGCGCTCGGCGTGTACGCCAACCTCCGGCCGGTGAAAGCGCGCGCCGCGCTCGTCGCCACGTCACCCCTGCGCGCGGAGATCGTGCGGGGGACCGACCTCGTCATCGTGCGCGAGCTCCTGGGTGACGTGTATTTCGGCGAGCCGCGCGGGATCGAAGGACGACCGCGCCGCGCTTTCAACACCATGGTCTACACAGAAGAGGAAATTCGGCGCGTCGCAGTGGTGGCGTTCGACGTGGCGCGCACGCGTCGGCGTCTGGTCACGTCGGTCGACAAGGCGAACGTCCTCGAGACGTCACGTCTCTGGCGGGACGTGGTGACGGAAGTGGCGCGCGACTACTCCGACGTCGAGCTTCGCCATGCCCTCGTCGATTCGTGCGCCATGGATCTCGTGCGTCGGCCGAGCAGCTTCGACGTCGTGCTGACCTCGAACATGTTCGGCGACATCCTGAGCGACGAAGCTTCGGTCCTCGCCGGATCGATCGGCCTTTTGCCGAGCGCGAGCATCGGCGCGGGCCCCGGGCTCTACGAGCCGATCCACGGATCGGCGCCCGATATTGCTGGCCGAGGGGTGTCGAATCCCCTCGGCGCGATCGCCTCCGCTGCCGAGATGCTGCGGCGATCGTTCGGTTTGGGGGATTTGGCGGACAAAGTCGACCGTGCCATCGATCGCGTGCTCGACGAAGGACGTCGCACGCCGGACCTCGGCGGTGCCGTTTCGACGGAACAAATGGGAGGCTTCGTATGTCAAGCGCTCGAGCAACTGCTTTAACCAACGGTCCACAGCCGGCCCCTGCCAGCGGCGAGCCCATGCGCGGCGCGCGCATTTTACTGGAGTGCCTGCTCGAAGAAGGTGCGGACACCATCTTCGGCTATCCGGGCGGCGCCATCCTGCACGTCTACGACGAGCTCGCCAAGATGCGGGGACGCATTCGCCATGTCCTCGTCCGTCACGAGCAAGGCGCCGTGCATGCCGCCGAGGGCTTTGCCCGCTCCACTGGGAGAGTCGGAGTGGCGATGGTCACCAGTGGTCCTGGCGCGACCAACACCATCACCGGGCTCGCCAACGCCTACATGGACTCCACCCCCATCGTCGTCATCAGCGGACAAGTGGCGACGCATCTCATCGGCAACGACGCCTTTCAAGAAGCCGACATCGTCGGCATCACCCGGCCCTGCACCAAGTACAACTACCTCGTCCGCGACGTTCACGAGCTTGCCACCATCGTGAAGGAGGCTTTTTACCTGGCGCGAAGCGGGCGCCCGGGGCCGGTGCTCATCGATCTGCCGAAAGACGTGTCGGCGCAGAGCTGCGTCTTCTCCTACCCGAGCAAGGTCGATCTCCCCTCCTACAAACCGAGCACACGCGGTCACCCCCTGCAGGTCCGCCGCGCGGTCGAGCTCATGATGAAGACGGACAAGGCCATTCTCTACGTGGGAGGAGGCGTGGTCGCGTCGAACGGCGGGACCGAGCTGCTCGCCTTGGCCGAGAAACTGAACCTGCCGGTCACGCCGACGCTGATGGGACTCGGCTGTTTTCCCTCCGGACACGACCTCTGTCTCGGGATGCTCGGCATGCACGGAACGTACGTCGCCAACATGGCCATGGCCAAGGCCGACCTCGTCGTCGCGATCGGCGCGCGCTTCGACGACCGCGTGACCGGCAAGCTCGAAGAGTTCTGCAAGCACGCCACCATCGTGCACGTCGACATCGACCCGGCCAGCGTCAACAAGAACGTCAAGGTCGCGGTGCCCATCGTGGGCGACGCGCGCAGCGTGCTCGAACAGATGCTGGAATTCATTCCCGAAGCGCCACCGCCCGCGCGCGACGAGTGGTGGAGCACGCTGCGTGCGTGGCAACGCGATTTTCCTCTTTCCTACCGGCGCCGCGACGACGTCATCATGCCGCAAGCCCTCATGTGCATGCTCGCCGAGATCACGCGCGGGGAAGCCATCTGCGCGACCGACGTCGGCCAGCATCAGATGTGGGCGGCGCAGTATTATCCCGTGCGCCACGGTCGGTCGTGGCTCACCTCGGGTGGGCTCGGCACCATGGGCTACGGATTGCCGGCTGCGATGGGCGCCGCCTTCGCCAATCCCGGGCGCACCGTGCTGCTCGTCACCGGCGACGGCTCCTTTCAGATGACGCTGCAGGAGCTCGCCACCTGCGTCGCGGAGAACCTCGACCTCAAGGTGGTGATCATGAACAACGGCTGCCTCGGCATGGTGCGGCAGTGGCAGGAGCTCTTCTATTCGCGCCGCTACTCGGAGGTCGGGATGAGCTACTTCCCCGACTTCGTCATGCTCGCCGAGGCGTACGGAGCCAGGGGCCTGCGCGCCACCAAGCCGGAAGACCTGCGCGCCACGCTCGAACAAGGCTTCGCCACGCCCGGTGTGGTGGTGATGGACGTCATCGTTTCCGAAGAAGAGAACGTCTACCCCATGATCCCCGCCGGCGCCGCGCACTACGAGATCGTGATGGCGCCGGAGGGAGACGGCGCTCCACCCGAACCGAGGGACCTCGCATGAAAGGGCGGCACGTGCTTTCGGTGCTCGTCGAGAATCGCTTCGGCGAGCTGGCGCGCGTGGTGGGCCTCTTCGCGGGGCGCGGGTTCAACATCGACTCGCTCGCCGTCAACGTGACGCTTGATCCTGCCTTCTCCAAGATCGTGCTCACCACGCGCGGCAACGACGCCATCGTCGAGCAGATCGTGAAGCAGCTGCGCAAGCTGATTCGCGTGAAGAAGGTGGTCGAGTTGTCCGACGATCGCGCCATCGAGCGGGAGCTCTGCATCGTCACGGTGCAGGCCGCCGGATCCGCCGCTCGCCAGGAAGTGGAGCGGGTGGTCTCGCTCACCGGCGCCCGGGTCATCGCTTTTGCGCAAACGGCTTTCACCTTGGAAGCCAGCGCAGCCTCGCAGGAAATCGATCAGTTTTTGGAATTGCTACGGCCCCTCGGGATTCGCGACATGGTGCGTTCGGCGCCGATCGCGATTGCCCGTCCGGGCATAGAAGTGGCGGCCGAGTCCGTCCCGCCACTCGGAGGAGTCGCATGAAACCGTCGTACGATGCAGATCTCGATCTCGCCCGCATTCGCAGCAAACGCGTGGCCGTCATTGGATATGGAAGCCAGGGTCACGCCCATGCTCTCAATTTGAAAGAGAGCGGGGTCGACGTCACCGTCGGTCTTCGCCAGGGCAGCGCGTCATGGGAAAAGGCGCTGCAGGCCGGACTGCGCGTCGTGGAGGTCGCCAAGGCTGCCGCCTGGGGTGACGTGGTGATGATGCTCGTTCCCGACGAGCTCGGGCCCCAGGTCTTTCAACGGGAAGTCATGCCCGGTTTGAAGCCGGGCAAGCACTTCGCGGTGGCCCACGGGTTCGGCGTTCACTTCAAGAAGATCCTGCCTCCGCTCGACGTCTCGGTGTGGCTCGTGGCTCCCAAGGCTCCCGGACACACCGTGCGCCGGGAATACGCGCGCGGGCGCGGCGTTCCCATGCTCTTCGCCATTCATCAAGATCCCACCGGCGACTCGCGCCTCGTCGGGCTCGCCTATGCCGGCGCGATCGGCGGTGGGCGCGCGGGAATCCTGGAGACGACGTTCCAGGAAGAGACGGAGACCGATCTCTTCGGCGAGCAAGCCGTGCTGTGCGGCGGGCTCACCTCGCTCATTTACGCCGGCTACGAGACGCTCGTCGACGCCGGTTACGCGCCGGAGATGGCGTACTTCGAATGTGTGCACGAGCTCAAGCTCATCATCGATCTCATCTACGAAGGCGGCATCGACAACATGCGCTACTCGGTCTCCAATACCGCCGAGTACGGCGATCTCACCCGCGGACCGCGCATCATCACCGACGCCTCGCGCAAGGTGATGAAGGACATGCTCGGCGAGATCCGCTCGGGTGCCTTCGCCGACGAGTGGATGGCCGAGAACGCATCCGGCAAGCCGAAGTTCACGGCGCTCGAACGACAGGGCGCCGAGCACCCGCTGGAAGCGGTGGGCAAGCGCCTTCGCGCGCTCATGCCTTGGATGCAAGAAGAACGAATGATCAAGGATCGCGACGCCAAGCCGAAACCGGGCGGCGCCGCAACCACCGGCGCCACGCCCGCCCAGGCAGAACGACCATGACGACTCCTCGAGAACCGAGAAAGTCGGGAACGATGCGGCTGGAACCGCAAACAGGCGGGGGGGAGGTTTTGGCGATGTCGAATTCGAGACACGTCGGTGAGTGGCCCGGGTTTCATCGAACGCCGGAGGTGGACGAGCTACCGCTCAGCCGGCCCAAGGGGCAGACGCTGGCCCCCTACGTCTGGTTTTGCGGCGAGATTCGCGAAGCAGAGCGGCAATCGGTGCACTTTGCTTCGCACTCCCTCCATTACGGAAGTGCCGTTTTCGAAGGTATCCGCTGCTACCCCACGCCGCGCGGCCCCGCTCTTTTTCGATTGCAAGATCACGTGGCGCGGCTCCTTGCTTCGGCGTCCATCTATGGGCTCCCCATTCGGTATTCAGCCGAGGCGCTGGCGGAAGCAGCGTGCGAGATTGCGCGCAAGAACGGCGTGGAGAACGCCTACCTGCGCCCGCTCGCCTTTTTCGGACGAGGATCGGTCGGTCTGGCGCCCAAGAAGGAGTGCCCGGTGCACGTCCTCATCGCCGTCCGTGAGCTCGGCGCCTATCTCGGGGAGGAAGGGCTGAGGCGCGGCATCCGCGTCATCATCTCATCCTGGCGCAAGTTCCATCACACCATGCTCCCCACCACCGCCAAGGCTTCGGGGCACTATGCCAACAGCGTGCTCGCCGCGCACGAGGCGCTCGATCGCGGCTTCGACGACGCCATCCTGCTCAACCAAGACGGCACCGTTGCCGAGGCGACCGGTGAGAACGTGTTCTTCGTGCAGGGCGGGGAGCTCGTCACCAACGATGCCACGTCCTCCATTTTGCCCGGTATTACCCGCGATACCGTGCTGAAGCTCGCTGCCGAAGCGCAGATCCCGACGCGGGTGCGCGCTTTCACGCGCGACGAGCTGATGGCCGCCGACGAGGTGTTCCTCACCGGGACGGCCGCGGAGGTGACGCCGGTGCGCGAGATCGATGGGCGTGCTTTTCGCACCGGCACCGGGACGCTCGGAGCGCAGCTACAGAAGGCGTACTTGGCGGCCGTTTGCGGGCGAGACGCGAAGCACGCCGAGTGGCTCACCTGGTTGAAGTGACGGCCCGGAGGGGCCCTCACCCCGCGGCGGGGGCGTCTCGGGGCGCGAGCGCAAACTCGGTCCACGACAAGTGGGGAACCTCGCGTCGCATGGCGTCCGGCCAGCTGTACTTTTCGATCACGACGCTGAGCGCGCGCACCACGCCCGAGTGGGCGACGACCCACTGCACCCCGTCCGATGCTAGGGCGAAAAGCCAGGCACGGACGCGCGCTTCGATGTCCGCGGGACGTTCTCCGCCGGGCGGTGCGAGCCGTTGCCAATCGTTCATCCACGCCTCGTACATCGCGCGCTCTTCCGTCTGAATCACCGTCCAAAGTCGCCCTTCCCACGCGCCGAAATGGAGCTCACCGAGGGCGGCGTCGACCGTCAGTGGGACGCGCAGCGACGCGGCAAGGTGTTCGGCGACCAAGCGGCAGCGCGAGGCCGGCGAGGACCAAACATGTCGCGGTGGGTCGCCGCGATAGGACTCGAGCAAGTTTGTCGCGGCGCATTCGGGCGCGAGCTGAACCGCGACGTCGGTGCGCCCGTAGCAAATGGCGCCGTCGACCGCCGGCGCATGACGCGCCACCCAGAGTCGTGACTGCGTGACGTGCGGCGGAGCGGTCGTCACGCGCCGCCCGTCGCTTTCGCCACGCGGCGGAAGACGACCACCTGATTGTTGGCCGGGCGCGGCAGGACGCGGTCGAGCCGAAACCCGCGCGCCGCGGCAGCTCGCTCGACGTCGCGCAGCTCGCGCACGCCCCACGCCGCGTTCTCGCCTCGCAGGCGCCGATCGAACTCGACGTTGCTCGGAGCGACGAAGTCGCCGTCGATGACGAAGGGCCCGTAGAGCACGAGCGGCGCATCTTCGGACAGAAGCCGCGCACCGCCGTCGAGTAGCCCGAGGCACGCTGCCCAAGGTGCGATGTGGATCATGTTGATGTTCAAGAGTGCGTCGGCGCGCTCGAGAGGCCACGACGGCGCGCTCGCATCGAGCGCGAGCGGGGAGCGCAGGTTGCCGAGCGCGGCCTCTTCGCAGTAGGCGCGGACGCTGTCGAGCGCGCCTTGGTCGGCGTCGGAGGGCTGCCAAAGCAAGTGCGGCAGCGCTCGAGCGAAGAAGACAGCGTGCTGTCCCGAGCCGCTCGCCACTTCCAGCACCAAGCCGCGAGCGGGGAGCACATCGCGCAGGACTTCGAGGATGGGCTCCTTGTTGCGCTCTGCGGCAGGAGCCACCCGCATTGACGTCATCTCAGGCGGTATACCCCATCCTCCGGCCCCTTGCGCCGCTATGCCCTGAGGCGCATGGTGCCTGAGGTGGCGAGTTCGATGCGGTTCAGCTGGATGGTAGCGGGCGCCTGCGCGGTGCTGGGCGCCGGCTGCGGGGGCAACGCGCAGGGAGGCCTTTCCAATGCTCCTTCCGCCAATCGGCCTTGGAGCGGCGATGATCGCGGTCACGACGTTATCGCGAATGGTCCCGAAGCTTGCGGGCCAACGCGCGAGAGGCCAGAGCGGGCGAGGTTGCCGCAATGTCCGGAGAGCTCGTCTTCGGCGAAGGGGCCCCTTCCTCCACCGCCGCCTTCGCGTAAGTGAGGCGCTCGAGCACGCGTCGAGCGTTGGAACGCATCTGCCGCGCGATCCGCGTTGCGATTCGAAGCCACGCTGTCGCTAGCGCGCGTCGAAACGCACGATTTTGAAAGGCTGCGCGCGCGGGTGGGCGGCCGCATCCGCAGTCGTCATGACCACGGAGGCGAGCGGCTGACTATGCTGACGACGGATCAATGCGTCGCCCGAGGAGCGGTTTGGGGGGTGCATCTGGAAGTTCTGTCAAGTACACTCTGCTTGCTGCGAGATCGTCATGGCCAGTCGCTTTCCGCCTATCCCTGCTGTTTCCGACGCCGACAAGGCCGAGGCGTCCACTTTCGAGTGCGACGCGTGCGGCAAAAAGGTGGAAGGGGAACCCGCGGGGCATGGGCTGTACGTCTGGGCCCGCGGCGACGAGTCCCGCTACGAAGAGCCGCCCCTCTGTGCCCGCTGCGCCAACGCCATCGGGCTCGCGGCCCTCGCCCAGTGGGAGCTCGAAGAGGACGACGGCGAATAGCTCACTGAATCCCTGACTTGGGCGGGGTCCGAACGGGGGGACGGCGCAGCAAGAGGTCGTGTGCCGCGGCACGTAGCGCGGGCGTCAAACCGGGCGTGTCTTCCACCAGCTTGAGCTCCGGCCGAACCAGCAAGGCAAGCAGCGGTATCGCCACCGCGGCCGGCGTGTCGGGGTTGAGAACGATCGCCATGCGCACCTTGACCCGGTGCGCCCATCGCGGGCTCCCCGCGACCGCGGCGAGCACCGCGGGATCGTTCGGTCTTCGCGCCGCGAGGCGCACGATGTCGTCCTCGATCACCTTGGGATTCTGGAGCAGCGTCCGAATCACGGCCGGGTGCGGATCGGCAAGCAGCTTCTCCATGGCCTTTCGGGTAGGTCGTCGCGCGAGCGCTTTCCTCTCACCCAGGGTGAGCGTGCGCCCCGTTCCGTAGTCGGGGACGCGCGCCTCGGCAGGGGCCGGCGCCGGAGCCCGCGACGACGGCGTCGCCGGCCGGCGGAGCAAACGCGCGAGGGCGAGCCACGAATGCTGCGCCGTCTGCTCGCGGAGCCTCTCGGCCAAGAGGGCGCCGCGCTCGCTGGCGAGCAGATCGACCAGCGTCACCAAGAGCTCGCGCGCATCGGGCTCGGCCTGTTCCGCCGCGCCGCACACCTCGTCCAGCGCTTCGGCGGCGACCGGGAGGGATCGGGCTTCGATCTCGCTGGCGAGGTAAGCAACGCGCAGGCCGCCGTCGAGCGTGTTCGATGCCCGACACCAGCGTTTCGCGAGCTGGGTGGCTTCGTTTTTCGCCACGACGGTCAGCGCTCGATGAAGCCGGCGATGACCTCCCGGGCGAGATCGCGGCGGGTCCCACCTTGTAGGTCATCGAGAAGCGGCCAGGCGCCGCTCTTCAGCTTGGTCATGACGGTGGTCAGCATAGCACCAGCGCTCTCGCGTTCGTCCGACACCCGAGCCTGACAAACCCGAGGGGACAAGCGGCGATCGATGCGGTAGACCTTTCGCGTGGCCCGCTCCGAGCCGCTTCGCCTGGCTCTCCTCCAGCGCTTGATCCGGGCCTGGCGCGACCGGGTCGACGCGCCTTTGCGCAAAGCGGCCATCGCCGTCACGGTGGCGTCGATCTTCGCTCTCGCCCATCTGGCTCGGGTGGGCACGCCGGTCGCTCGATGGACCACCGCGGTCGTTCTTTTCGGCCTCATCGCCGGCTTTCTGGCACGGTCGATCATGCGCCGGCGCGGCTGGCGCGACCCTCGCTGGGTCGTTTCCCGCACCTTGGTGGCAACCAACCCCGATCTCGGGCAGCGCACGCTGCGGGCGATGCGCCTGGTCGACCGCACGCTCGCCGATCCCACCGCAGGGTCGAGCGAGCTCGCCCATGCGCACCTCGAACGAACGCTGTCGCGCGTTCCCACCGCTGCCGTGCGCGCGCATGCGACGCGCGTCGCGCGCAGGCTCCAGCGTTTGGCACTCGCCGCCGGCGTGGTGGGCCTCGGGGCGGTCGTGTACGGCCCCTTCCGCGTCATCGAGGGCCTCGACGTTCTCGCGGCCCGCCGCGGCGTGGCGCCTCTCTCGTTCCAATGGATCGAGGAGCGCGCCCTCATCGCCCACCCCCCCGACTATCTCCACCAGCACGACATCATCCCCGAGGACCTCGCAGAGGTCGAGGTTCCCTACGGCTCGCTCCTCACGCTGCGCGGCGTTCTTCTGCATCCAGGCCGCAAGCTCGTGCTCGTCGACGGCCGCAACGAGGTCCCCTTCGTCGATGACGCAGCCGGTGGGGTCGTCGCGCGCTGGCCTCTCACCGGCTCGACGCGCCTTCGCACGGCGGCTCGGTTCGGTGGCGTGCTCATCTTCGATCCGTACGCCATCGAGGTGCGTTCCATTGCCGACGAGGCGCCCACCGTTCGCGTGGAGGGAGCGCCGAAGACGGTGAAGCTCTTGGAGGTGCCATTCATCGAGGTCAACTACGAGGCCGTCGATGACCACGGCCTCAAGGAAGTCCATCTGGTCCTGCGCAGTGCCGGTCGTGAAGAGCGGCGCATGCTCGCCCGTCTCGACGGCGAGGCGACGCGCGATCGCGGCGGCTATCGTCTATGGGCAAGCGATCGCTTTTTCAAGCGGTCGTTTGCGCCCATCGAGGTGACGGTCGAAGCGCGTGACAACGACCCCTTGCGCGGTCCCAAATGGGGTAAGAGTGCGGTCCTCACCGTCATTCCGCCCATCGCCGGCGAGCCGGAAGCCCTGCGCTACGAGGCGCTGCAAGGCGCGCGCAACGCGCTCGTCGACCTCGCCGCCTTCCGCATCGAGAACGCGGTCGGTAAACAAGCGAAAGCCCACGCTGCGCGTGAGTCCGAGGAAACCGAGCGCACGCTCACCATCCTCGAGGACGCGCTCGACCGTTCTTTCGGGGGGCTCAGCATGCCGCGCCGCACGCGAACGCTTGCGCAAGGGCAGATCCGCCAGTTGCGCGAGCTGCGCGATCGCGAAGTCAAGCGCACCACCCCCGAAACGCACGCGCAAAACCGCAAGCTCGCCGAGGACTTCGCGCTGGCGGTCGATAGTCTGCTGCACCGGCTCGATGCGACCGACGCGGCATCGGTTGCCAAACGCTTGTCCGATGTCGCCGAAGATGCCGCGGAGGGGGCCGCCGAAGCGCGGCGACCGACGGAAAAAGAGCACGGGCTCTCGCGCCAGGAAGCGGCGCTCGGCGTTCTCGACGGCGGGGGCATCCAGCTTTCGCGCCTGGGCACGCTCGGCCGTGACCTCGGCGAGATCGTCGCCAACGACCTGAAGCGCGCGCGGCGCGCCCGCGGCACCGATGATCTCTTCCATTCCGAGCTCGCTCTGCGCGATCTAGCAGCGCGTTTGCGGCACCCTTCACCCTCCTTCAGCGGCGGACGCGGGGGCGTCGAATCGGGCGGCGCTGGCGGATCGGAAGGCGACCCATCCGACGGGGGGCAGCAAATTGCCCGCGAGCAAGAGCAGATGGAGGAGCTTGCGCGCGACCACGCGGCCGAAGTCGAAGGGGTCGAACAGGCCATGAGCAACGCCGAGGCGGGCGATCAGCTCGACAAGCTGCGCGAAGAAGCGAGGGAGCATGCTCGTGCCGTCCGCGACGCCGTGCGTTCCCTTCCTCGCTCGGGCGGCGAACCGAACTCCGCGGAGAGCGAAGCCGCGGCGGCCCGCGAACAGGCCGAATCGATGGCCGACGAGCTGGAGAGTGGCGGCGTCGCCAACGCCGTGCGCAGCGGACGTCACGCGCTCGAGGCGCTCGACCAAGCCGAGAGAGCCCGCCCTGACCGCTTCCGATTCCGCCGCGACACCCGTGAAGACGCGCGCGAGGCAGAGGGCCGATTGGAGCCGGAAGTTCGCTGGGCGGAACGCGCGCTGCAACGACTCCGTCAAGCGGCGTCGGAGCGCGCCGCTGAGGATCTCAAAAAGACATCGCCCCGCGAATCAAAACTGGCCGACCGAGCCAAAGCCCTCGCCGAAGAGGGGAGCAGCGGAGCCGGCGCCTTGCCCGGGGAAACGCTCGAGCTCTTGCAGCGGGCCGAATCGACGATGCGCGAAGCGGCCCGCGATCTCGGCGCGGTGGAAGGGGACCGCGCCCTCGAGCGTCTCAAGGAAGCGCAACGTCTCCTGGAAATGGCGCGCTCGCAAGAACAGGGCGAGGAAAACGAAGCGGGACAAGAGGGGGAGCGAACCGGGCATAACCAAGGTCAGAACGGCGGCATGGCGCAGACGGCGCCCATTCCCCGCGCCGAAGACTACAAGGGGCCGGAGGCGTTTCGGCGCCGCGTGCTGGAGGGGCTCGGCAACGCCGCCGATCCCACGCTGAAAGACGCCGTCAAGCGCTACGCGGAAAGGCTGCTGCGATGAAGGCCGAGATCCTACTTCGTGTGCTCGGCTTGGCCGCGCTCGGGCTGATGGTGACGACCAACCCGCCGAAAGCGCGCGCCGACGACGCGGACCGCGCGCGCGAAGCACGGGGGGCGATCCTCGAGCTCGATCTGGTGAAAGCCCACGCGCTGCTCGACGACGCCGTCTCCAGCGATCCCGAGGTTTCGCTGGAGCGCAGCCGCCTCGCTCTGTACGAGGGAGATTACGATCGCGCAGCCGCCATTCTCTCCAAGCCGGAGCTGGCGCGTTCCGACGCGGGCGCCGAGCTTCTCGCGGTGGCCGAAGGATGCGCGCGGGCGACCGCCGCTGCGGTCCTCGAGATCGACACCGCGCGCGGCGTCAACATCCGCTTCCAGGACGAGAGCGACGTTCCTCTCGCGCCGTTTTTTGCCGACGTCGCCGTCGCGGCGCGTGAAGCGCTGCAGCGGGATCTCAAGGTCGAGCTGCCGCGCCCCCTTCGAATCGAGCTCGTCCGCGATCTCTTCACCCTGGCGGCGATGACGGGTTTGCCCGAGTCTGCCGCGCAGACGACGGGCACGGTGGCTGTCGCCAAGTGGGGAAGGGTGACGATGATCTCCCCGCGCGCCATCCCCCGCGGTTACCCGTGGGCCGACACGCTTGCCCACGAGATGGCGCACCTCGCGCAGACGCGTGCCTCGCGCGAACGCGCGCCCCTCTGGCTCCAAGAAGGGGTCGCCAAGCGCCAGGAGACCCGCTGGCGCCCCGATCGTCCGCTCGACGATTTTCCCGCGGCTGACACGCTGGCGGCCGTCGGCTTGGACAAGGGTCTCGGCCGCCCCATCGACAAGCTCGGCGGCTCCATCGCGCTCTTGCCGACGGCCGAGCAAGCGATGGTCGCCTTCGCCGAGGTATCGAGCTTCGTCCGTTTCTGGATCAAATCGACGGGCGACGACGCCTTGCCCGAGCTCCTGGTCCGCCTCCGCACGGCGGAAGGAGAAGACTACGTCGACGGCGCGATGAAGGCTGTCACTGGAAACTCCCTTTCCGAATGGAATGGTCGGTGGCTCCATTATCTGGGGGCCGTACGGCGCGAGCTCCCCGGCGGCGCCCGTCTCGGAGAGGGGCATCCAGGTGGCTCGGGCGTGCAGCGCGGTCTACGGCTGGGAACGCTGCTCCTCGATCGGGCGCATCCGGACGCGGCCAAACAGGCCCTCGAGCCCGCGCAAAAGCTGGCCCCTTTCGACCCTTTACTTCGCCATCGCCTCGCCCAGGCCCTCTTTGCGCTGGGCCAGAAGGCCGAGGCCGAAAAACTCATTTCCCGTATGGAAGACGTGCATTCGGAGTTCGGACCATGGATGGCTCTGCACGGTCGCTGGCTCCTCGAACAGGGGCAAGCAGAGCGGGCGGCAGCCGCTTTCGAGACGGGCCTGCAGCTCTGTCCCCTCGTTCCGGAGGTCGCGTGCGAAGCCAAATCCTCGCCCGACCTGCCCCCCTCTCCCACCAAAGCGCTACTTTGCCAGGCCGCCCGGTCGATGCTGCAAGATTGACCGATCCTTTGCCCCCGCCGTACGATTCGACAAGGTGGCCTATCGGGTCCCCGCATCAATGAGCGTTGCCTCTTTCGCTGCCGTGCAAATCCTGCGCGCCTTGCCGAGAACCCGCGTCAGTCGGGCGGTGGGGCGTCTCTGTGACACGCCGCTTCCGCCGGGACTTTCGCGTGCGGTGGTGAGCCTTTACGTGCGCGCCTATGGGATCGACCTTGGCGAATGCCAACCGCGCAACGGCGCTTACGAAAGCTTCGACCAGTTTTTCACCCGCGAGCTGAGGCCCGGCCTTCGTGCGATCTGTTCGAACGAACACGAAGTCGCGAGCCCCGCCGACGGCACCATCGAGGCGATGGGTCCCGTCGACCTCGAAGGGACGCTGCTCGTGAAAAAGCAGCGCTACACCGTTGCCGATCTCATCGGTGACGTAGCCGATGCCGAGCGCTATGCCGGCGGCCAGTTCGCCGTCGTCTACCTTTCGCCGCGCGACTATCACCGCGTTCACGCGCCGGTGGCTGGGGAGATCACCCGCGTCCGGTCGATGCCAGGGGACCTCTACCCGGTCAACGCTATCGGCGAGCGGCACATCCCCCTGCTTTTTTCGAAGAATCGGCGGGTTGCCATCGTCGTCGACACCCCGGACCTCGGGCGTGTCACGCTGGTGATGGTGGGGGCAATCATCGTGGGACGCATCACGGTCAACGCAATTCCGGGCCAGGATGTGCCGCTCGGCGATCACGTTCTTTCGCCGGCCCGGCCGGTGCGCAAAGGAGAGGAGGTCGGGATCTTCCACCTCGGGTCGACGGCCATCGTCTTCGTGGAGCGAGGCTCTGCGGCCCGCTTTGCCAGAGCCACTGGCCCGGTCCGACTGGGGCAGTCGCTCGCGGGGGAGGCTTGAGCGACACGCCCGCACCGAAGGCCGAACTCGAGGCGGGCGCTCGCGCTCCGCGCGAGATCAACGCGTCCAAAGGTGGCGCGGACGCCGCCAACAAGACAGACGCGGCGGATCGGAAAGGGGCGCTCCTTTCGAAAACGTTGGCGAGCGCCAAGGACGCCATCGAAGAAGAGGAATCGGACGACAAGAAGGTCGTCGTGGTGACCGATGTTGCCGGTTCCAACGACGGCGCCACCGACGCCGCGCCGAAGCCGGTAAGGCCGTCGGTTCCGCCTCGCCCATCGCCGGTGCGCGGCGCACCCGGGCGCACCACGGGCCCGACGAGCCCCGCGGCGGCTCCCCCGCGTTCCGTCTCGTCGCCATCGGCGGCCTCGCCGGAAGGTCCAGCCGCCGCGCGACCCGCCAAGATCGAGTCCCCCGTCTCATCGGGCGCCATCGCGGCGATGCCGATCATTTCGCTGGGCACCGCTACCAATCGCGACAACGACATGGTCGCCATCGTATCCAGTGGGATTCGCCGATCGTCGATCCCTCCCCCGCCGCCCCTCGACCCCACGCCTGCGCCGCTCGGGAGTGACGGCGGGATCAGCATTCTCAGTGACCTTCCCCGGATTCGCCCTCCGGCCGATTCGCTGGTCGAGACGGTGGCAGCGCCCCGAGCGCCGCTGAAGTCCGACCCCAACCTCGCGCGGCCCCTCCCGGGATCGAACGCAGCCTTGGCGGAAGTGGACGACGACGGTCCTCTCGCAGGACCGGCCATCGATGTATCGGTCGAGGAAGACGACGAGGACGCCGACTTCGACGTCGACGACGTCTCCGACTCGGAGCCGCCCGATACGGAGGTGACGTCGGAGCGCGAGACCCTTCGCGCCGACGACGTGATCGAATCGGCAACCGCGCCGGAATCGGACAACACGCCGACCGATCCGGTCGCGACCCTGTCCAGGCCGGTTGGCCATTTCACACCCGCGTCAGAGACGGTCGAACACCTGCCCGTCACCGAGCGGCGCGCGGTGATGATCATGGAGGCCGCGGCGCGGTCGGCCGAGTCCACTGCCGGACCCAATGACGATACCCAGCCGGAAGGCATTCGCACCCGCGCGTCGGAGCCGCCCCCCGAGGTCGACCCGGAGGACATGGAGATCCACGAGGCCGGCTCGGTGGCGATAGCGCCGCGCTCGGGCGACGTAAAAAAGCCTCCGCCTCCCAAGGCCTTGCCCCCGCTGCAAGCGCGCGGCGCAGCGCTCGCCGCCGCGGTGCAGGCGCAGCGAGCCGAAGAACCGAGCAGCATGAAGCGCGCCCGCTACTGGTGGGACGAGCTCTTCGGCGACGATTTCCTGCGCACCATGGACCACCTCACCGATACGCAGATCAAGACCGAGGTGACGTTCATCGAAGATAGCCTCGGCGTCCAGAAAGGGGGCGTCGTCCTCGATCTGGCCTGCGGTTCGGGGCGGCACGCGGTGGAGATGGCGATTCGCGGCTACAACGTCGTCGGCTACGACCTTTCCCTGGCGATGCTCGCTCGCGCGGCCGATGAAGCCCACGACCGCAAACAGAAGCTCAACTTCCTGCACGGCGACATGCGCGACATGGGCTTCGAGGAGATGTTCGACGGCATCTACTGCTGGTCGACGAGCTTCGGCTATTTCGACGACGAGAAGAACCAGCTCGTCGCGCAACGCATTCACCGCGCGCTGCGCACGGGCGGCATGCTCTTGCTCGATGTCGCCAATCGCGACTTCGTCACCCAGCGGCAGCCGAGCCTGGTGTGGTTCGAGGGCGACGGGTGCGTGTGCATGGACGAGATGCGCGTCGACTTCATCACCAGCCGTCTCAAAGTAAAGAGGATGGTCATTCTCGACGACGGTCGAACGCGCGAGATGGACTATTCGATCCGCCTCTACACCTTGCACGAGCTGGGCAGGATGCTGCACGACGTCGGATTCAAAGTGACGGACGTGAGCGGCCACCCCGCGACGCCGGGTGTCTTCATGGGTGCAGATTCACCCCGTCTCATCGTATGCGCCGAAAGGGCTTGAGACTTTTCGCGTACGCCGCACGATCCTGGCAGCTTGACCGAGGAACGCTAAAGTCAATGGGTGTGGTTGCCGCTCAAGCTCGAACGGCTGACGTTTGCGACACGCCTGAGCCCGGACGAGTGTCGGGCCCGGCTGGCGCGTACCACCTCGCATTTCATCGGGTTCCTCGGCCCGAGCTTGCAACCCGTACGCGGCTTGGTGCGAGAGCGGGCCTTTTACCTCGGTCCTGGCGCCAACACACGGGCATGGCTCCGCACTTGGATCTCGGGACAGATCCGTAGGGTCGAGCAAAAGACGGTCATCGAAGTAGCGATTGGTCCCAATCGCATCGCCGGGCTTTTTCTCACGTTGCTGGCGGCGATGCTCTGCGCGGGCGCGACGGTGGCCACCTTTCTCGCCTTTACCAGCCCTTTCGAGACATGGCGCAGCGTGATTTTGTCGTGGGCAGTGGTGGCCACGTTCATCGCCGTCTTCTTCGTGTTTCCGGCCAGCGATCACGCTGGCGAGCGCGCGTTTCTGCTCGACCATTTGCGCCGCACGCTGGAAGCGACCGAGCAGCGATGACCCGGCCGCGCCGGTTCTCGCGGGTTAGCCTCCGAAGATCGCCCCGCTGACCTTGGAAATGCGCGCTGCCGTGTCCGGCGTGAGCCCCACGCTCTTGTGCGGCCAAATGAAGTTGTGGGCCTGCGCTTGATCGCAGGAGAGCGAAACCAGCACATCGGCGGGGGGCTGCCCGATGCGGGCGAAAGAAAAGCCGAACTCCGCGTAAAGGCAGCTTCCGTGGGTGTCGTCGAAGTTCTTCGAAAAACCGAAGATGGCAATGAGCTCGTCGCGGAGCTTGTTGTCGATGACGTTGGCGGGCATCCCGAGCACGCGGAAGTTGTGAAAGCGCGGCGTGTTGTCGACCGGCGGAAGGGCGGGCTGTCCACCCACTCCGGGAATCAGCCCGGGCGGCAAGAGCCCGGGCGGAAGCATCGACGCGCCGGCCTGGACCCACTTTTGAATCTCCGGAGGAAGCCCGGGAATTTGCCCGGGAGCGGTGGGCGTCGTCGCTACTTGCGGTGGGGGCTCGTAGTTCTGCAGGCGGAAGGCCGTGATGGGCGCGGCCTTGTCGGTCTTGAAGGTGTCGAACGGCGCGGCCGGGTTGCCAGCGCAGCCGAAGGAAAGCCCTGCGACCGAGAGGCAGACGAAAAAGACGACACTTCGAGTTCGCTCGTTCATGGGTGGGCGCTAGCATACTACGCACTGCCGACCGTGCGTCGCTTTCCGGCGGCGGCCATGCTTCTTTCGAGTGAGGACGCCATGGAAACGAGCACGGACTGGCTGACGCTTCGATCCGCCGACCTGGAACGCGTCATTCGACTTGCCACCGAGCTGCGAGAATTCGTGGCTGGTAGCGAGTTTCAACGGCGTCATTTTCTCGCGCGAGTGGGTGCGCTCGTCGGCGCTTCCGTCACGATCTGGCTCGAATTGCAGGTAGTCCCGCCGGGCCGGGCGATGATCAGCAGTGCTTACGACCAAGGGTGGTCGGATGACAGCCGCCGCACGAGCCTTTGCCAATACCTGGCGGCGCAATCGGAAGGCGAGGATCCCACCATCCTTCAAATGCAGAAGGCGCTGCGATTCGGGTCCGTCGTGGCCCGCGCACGACGCCAATTGGCCGACGACAAGATCTGGTACGGGTCGGAACATTTTCAGAAGTACCGGCGTGGCGCCGGCCTCGACGATTGCATTTATTCGACGCTCGTCGGCCGGGCGGGGTTTCAGACCTTCTCCCTGCACCGACCGTTGAACGAAAAGCCGTTCACCGAGCCCGAAACCGCATTGGTGGGAGCCGTGCACGCAGCATGTTCGTCATTCCTCAATGACGCCGAGCTGCGCATCGTCGACGGACTGAGCCCGCGCCTGCGCGAGACACTCCACTGGCTCGCGCGCGGTCTCACCGATAAACAGGTCGCCTGCGAGCTCGAAGTGAGCCCCCACACCCTGCACGGGTACGTCAAGACGCTCTATCGTCGCCTCGGCGTGTCGAGTCGCCTCGAGCTCCTGGCGCGCTACGGCCGCGTGATCCCCACGACGCGCGGTCGCCTCTCGAGCGCATAAACGACGACCCCCCCCCAAAAAGGGGGGTCGTCGAGCGCCTGTCGGGTCGACCACAATCGGCGGGTCGGGTCGAGGAGGCGCGCGTTCGTCGCCGGACATCTATCGGCCGACGGAAATGCATCGCGTGAAGATCGAAAAGGACGGAGAATTCGCCGGCTTCAGTTTCGGAGATCGATTTCGACATCTTCGCATGTCTCTTGGGTGCAAACAAAGCGCCATGAGCGCGTCGGGGCTCCGTTGCACGGACGCGGCAGTCTCCCACTGGGAGCGGGGCAAGCGGCTTCCATCGGTGCGAATGATGCAGCGAGTGCTTCATGCCTTTTCCGAGCTCGGTGCGACACCGACCGATCTCGATGGGCTTCGCGTGGCATGGACGACGGAACGGAGCACGCGTTACCCCGACGCGCGCGGGCACGGCGAAAAGCCTCCCGACGCGGCCGTCTCCCTTTGATTCACCGCACGACCTCGGCACGCGCGATGCGATCGATGCGAAAATGACGGCGTTCACCTTGGTCGAGGTCGACGGCGTCGATGCGCGTCTCGTGGCGATCCATGACCACTGATTCGATCCGCACGGTGCGGGTCGTTTCGATGAAGTTACCGTCGACATAGACGATGCGCAGGGGCTGCTGCTCGAACCACGCCCGCTCGATGGACGCGCGCACGTCTTTGTTGCTTGGCAGGGCGGGGACCCCGTGAAACGCGAGCTCGTCGAGCCGCGTCAAGAGTTCGCGCTGCGCCGAGGTGGAAAGCGCGGCGCGCACCTTGTCGAGTCCGGATTGCAGCGTATCGGTGAAGGGGAGAAGGCGCATGTCGATGGCGTGGCGCCCGAGCGCGACGAGGAGCGCCGCTTCACGCGCCGTGAAGTTGACGGGCGGCAAGCTGTAGCTCCGATCGAGCGCGTACCCGCCCCCCGGGCCACGCTCGGCTCCCACCGGCATCGACGCCGCGCGCAACCCGTCGAGGTCGCGGTAGATCGTTCGCACCGTGACGTCGAAACGTTCGGCCAGGGCCTCCGCCGTGACACCCGTGCGGCGCCCTCGCAGGTACTCGGCCAGGGCAAAAAGGCGCTCCGTACGTCGCATCCCATACCTGACATAAAGCTGTCATCGCTTCCGTGCAACTGGTCAACGCCGACCAGGGACCAAGACCTTCCGCCATCGCACACGCCGCCATCGCAAAAGAGGGGAGGCGGACGTCGTCAGCGCGGGGCCACCGAGACGAAGCGATTGCCACGCTCGTAAAATCGCCACGGGCGCGCCGCCCACGTCCCCGCATAGTCGACGTTGATGCGAGCAGAGCGCGCGACTTTGCTGCATGGACCTTCGAGCAGGTAAAGCTCGCCACCGGTCAGGTCGCGCCCGTAGTCGTCGCGGGTGATGCCGAGCGCATGACAGAGTTTGCCGGGACCATTGGTGAGGAGCCGCGAATCCGCGGGAACACCCCGCCGCGCAGCCATCAACTCGAGGCCGAGGGTCGGTTCGAGCGCGCGCACCAGGACGGCGTGCGGCTCCCCCTCTTTGGCGACCACGATGTTGAAGGCCCAGCTGACACCGTAGAGCAGGTAGACGTAGGCGCGGCCCGGCGGTCCGAACATGGCCTCGGTCCTTTTCGTTCTTCCGCGCGAGCTGTGGGCGGCAAGGTCCGCCGGGCCGCGATAAGCCTCGCATTCGACGATGCGGCCCCCGGTGAGCCCCTCCGAAGTACGGCGCACCAGAATTTTTCCGATACAGTCGCGTGCAACCGTGAGCACGGGGCGTGCATAGAACGACGGTGGGAGTTTACGTTGGGCGCGCATTTGTGGTTGTCTTAGCTGCCATGAAGCGATCGTTGCTACCCGCTATCGTCATTCTCGCCGCCGCATGTGGCGGCGCTTCCTCGGGCGGGGGCCCCTCCAAAGATCCGGCGGCGACCGCCGCTCCAGCAACGTCGGCTGCAGCCACCGAACCGGCCCCCAATGCCGAAGACTCGGCTCCGCCGCCCGACCCTGGCGCGATTCCGGAGAAGTGCGCCGACGGGCAGGCCGACGGCATCTGCGCGCCGCCGCGATCGTTCGTCCAGACGCTCTGCGGCGCGTACCCGAAGCCGGAGCTTGCCCTCGTCATGTTCTCGAAGAAGTCCCCGTTCACCCGCGTCTACATGAACCGCAACATGGAAGGGTGGTACACGTCGGGCACGCAGTCGACGTCTGCCAAATTGATTTTCGACGAAGAGCTCGTCGTCTTGACGCATCTCAAGGTCAACAAGAACGGGATGGTCATCGGCAGCGGCTCCACGCCCTACGACGTGCTGCGCCTCGACGGCGTGTGCTCGTCGGTCGAGAGCGAGGTCATCACGCACAAGCGCCCGCCGAGTCCGAAGTACGCGCTCGTTCCCTGGCAGCACCTCGAGAAGAACGTGAAGGACGTGCTCCTCAACGACGCCAACATTGCCAATGCCGAAACGACGCGCCGCAAGGAATGCAAAGGGACGACGTCGCTCGGTGTGGTGAGCCCCAAGTGCGCCGGCGCCGACGATCGCCTTTCCAAGGCGATTGTCGACTACGTGAAAAACGGCGGCGAAGTCCCGCCGCCAAAGACGTCGCGCTGAGGGGTGAGATTCAGCTCGCAGGCCGAGCGTTCGCGCGCCAAAGCCACATGCCTAAGGGATGGGCCCGTCGCGGGATCTAGTTGTCGCTCGTGCTCCATCCGTCCGCGGAGCGGTGCTCGGGGACGAGATGGACGACCAGCTGTGCCATACCCGCGGGATCGAAGTGAAACCAGGCGTCGACGTCCTTGTTCAGGAGATCGGACACTTCCTTGAACAGCCGATCGAGCTCGGGGCTCTCGGCCTCACCCTGCTCGAGCCGCATGTCGATTTCGCTGTAAAGCACGGCAAGCTTGTTCATTTCAAAAGACGTCATGTGGGCATCTTACTCCGAAGATGGAGCCTAGGTATCAGGTGTACGCCCAAAGTGCGATGATTTAATGAGGGCGTAGGTTTCCGATGCCAGTGATGTCGCGGGGTCATTTCTCCCGATCTCCCGGGAATTTCGACACTTCGGCACCGCTCGACATGCAAAATCCGCTCGAGTCCCTCCGCGCATCGCCTTTTTCAGCCGATGGGCGCAGTCCTAACGTCGGTTCGCAAGACAGGAGCGCGCGGCCCGAGCGCCAGGAGAGGTGACCGAGTGCCGAAGGTGCATGATTGGAAATCCCGCCTCACGGGGCGCAGCGGAGCGCGATGGTGCGGGGTTGCCCGTCGGGGTCGACGTCGAGGACGAGTCGGAGTGCCTTGCAGTACTCGAGTCGTCGGGGTATCCCTGCGCGCGTCGGCCTTTTCCAGCCGATGCGCGGAGTCCTCGAACGCAGTCGCGAGGCCCGAGCGCCTGGAGAGGTGACCGAGTGGCCGAAGGTGCATGATTGGAAATCATGTGTACCCGCAAGGGTACCGCGGGTTCGAATCCCGCCCTCTCCGCTAGTATGCCCGATTCGTTCTGCTTACTTCGGCATATACCGCATGGGCATCGCGAGCGTTGAATGCCCCGCGAGCTCCTGAATCGCCTTCGGCGCCGCTCCATGCATGGCGAGGTGCGAGCAGAAGGTGTGACGAAGGATGTGCGATCCAATCGGGCGAAGCCCAGCGCGCTGCACGCGTAGCGTTTCGTGAGAGGAATCCTGCAGTCGCGCCCGCTCTTGGGTGTTCCCACGATGCCCCGCCACGACGACTTGCGAACGGTCAACGTTGCCGCGACGAGATCGAGATCGCTCCATGTGAGCGCGATCGTCTCGCCCTGACGCAGTCCCGCTTCGGCTCCGACGAGAAAGAGCGCCCGGCGTTCTGGAAAGGAGTCGCCGGGTCACCCCGAGGGCACGATCGGATAAAGGCCCTTCGTCGCGGTGATCGCGCGACGTCTCAGAAGTCGATCGCCACGCCGAGCAGGTGCAAGAAGCCGCGGACCGGAGCGCTGTCCACCGCCGCCGCGCCCATCGTCGAGGTCGTCGATGCGCGCAACCAGATACGCTCGTTCGCAAGAGGCACGCCGACCCAGGCCGAAAGAGCGGACCGCGGTCCCGTCTTATCACCGATGGAAAAATATTCGATACCCAACCGCACGGGCCTAAAATCGTAGGACACTCCGGCCGCGCCGCCGATCGAAGAGACATTGACACCGCTGCTCGAGGTTGCGCGGAGCAGGCCCGTGAAGCGCAATCGCCCGACGTCATAGGAGGCGTTGATTTGGGTGAAGAGACCCGTCGAGCCGACATACGGACCCAACAACGGCGACCCGATGAGAGGCTGCGCCACGCCGCCCGCGACGCTCAGCTGCAGGGGACTTTCTTTCGGCAAAAGGTGGAGCCGCAACCCCGCCGCTGCCCCTGTAAACCGCGGATCGAACGAGTCTCGGGCGCCTTCGAATATCATCGACACGCGCGAGGAAAGCGCCGTTTCGGCCGCGGTGACGACAGGCAAGCCCCCGCCGAGGGCCGGGGGGGCGTACGACAGCGCTCCAAATTCGCCGGGCATCACGAGCCGCGGGCGAACCTCGGCGGCACCCACCGGCGGACGCATCACTTCGTCGATGGTGGCCCACGGGAGGAGCGTGCGTACCTCGACTGCCGGCGGTCGGCCGGAGGGGACGTCCGACCGGCGCTCGACACCCTGTGCGTTGACGCGCAGCGCAAGCAACGCTGCAGCGCCTCCACATGCAAGGGCGATGGCGGTCCTTTTCATCGATCACCTCCGGGGCCGCGACCGAACGAGCATCACGTAAACCTGTACGAGCCGCAACACATTCTGGTTCACAGCTGCGGGCGCAGCGCGAACCGCCCGCATGGGCCGACGCGAAGCTGGAACTTGCTCGCCTTTTTCCGTGATCGAAATGGCGCCCCAAGCGCAGCCTCGTGCGAATGATCGGTTTCCGAGTTCGAGTCCGGCCACCTCCAACGCCCGTCCACCGGGCGCGATCCATCTTCGACCGGCCTCACCAAGCCCCGCCGCCGCCGAGGACGCGCCTCGCCCCCCTCTTTCGTCTATCCCGCACGCGGGCCGGAGTGCTTCCCGCTTCCGCCTCCAGGAGCCTCCTACTCGCCTACTCGAACATTGCAGCTTTTCCCGCTTCGCTTGTCCTTCGCACTCTTCGGCGACGACGAGGCCGTGGGGCAGGAGTCGACGATGTCATGTGCCGGGCGGTCTCGCCCGCGGCGGTCAAGCGGGCCACGACGCAGATCACGGAACTGCTCCGCGAGCGGCACCCCCACATCGCTCCGGGCGACGACGACGATTTCAACATCGTCCACGGTCGCGACGGCAATAGGTAGCGCATCTTCTTGCGTCTCTCGCAGTACCGCTCCACTGTCGAGCAAGCGCTCGGTGAGCGTGACGGCGGCTTCGTCCGAAGCGTCAGGTGGTAATCTTTGCTTTTCGCACGACTGGAGCAAGTGGCGTGGATTCTCAGCTCGTACACTCCTTCGTAACGAAGGCCTTCGCAGCGGTGCTGCTGGTGGGCCCCGTGGCGTGCGACTCCGCCGCAACAAGTCCTGACGCGGCGCCGGGGATCGGTGGGAACGAAGCGGGCCGCGAAGGCGGGGACGACGCGGCGGCCGAAGGAGGGGAGGACGCGGGTGGCGCCGATGCGCGAGCCACCGACAGCGCGGTGAGCTGTGATGCGCCGAATGGCAACGCACGAGGCAAATTCTTCCTAATGGACCCGCTTCCGGTCCACGACCTGCGAACCGGGGACGATTCGATGCGTACCAGTCGCACCACCAGGATCGTCGGGGCGAGCGCAGACGGCTCCACCATCGTTGGAGTCTCGCGATTCGACATCGCTACTCCGATTCCCGGGTCGGAGACCGGGATGGCTGTCTTTCGCTGGACGCAGGCGACCGGTGTCGTCGGCCTCGGGTACCCGTCGTCCCTGGTGTTGGCCGACCCGCGTAAGGGCGGATGCGACGGCGCAACGATGAGCTCCGATGCATCCGTCGTGTTCGGTTCGTGCGTCAGCGCGGCGGGCGTGATCCACTATCGCTGGACCGCGGTCACAGGCTTCGAGTTGCTGCCGATAGAGTCGTCGCAGCCGTCGATGCGCGCGACCACACCGGACGGCACGGTGCTGGTCGGCGATGCTTGCTGCACGTCCCTCGACAGCCTTTCCGCCTTCCGGTGGAGCACACTATCCGGGCTCACCACGATCCATCCGGTCCCAGGAATGGCGCAAAACAAGGTGGCGAGCGTGACGCCGGCCGGTGATGTCATCTTTGGATATTCCTCCGATTTGCAATACACACATGCCTTTCGCTGGGCGCCCGACACGGGGATCGTGACGCTCCCCCGACTTCCGGGTGCTGACAGCTGTGACGTCATCAGGACGCCGCCCCCGCGCGACGGATCGAGCATCGTCGGCAATTGCAGGCAACAGGGCGGCAGCTTCGAGGCATACCGATGGACCACGTCGGCCGGAATCGTGGCCTTGGGCGCGCCCGCCGGCTACACGGGCACCTATGCATCGTGCGTGAGCCGGGATGGATCGGTCGTCGCGGGCACGACAGGAGCCGGAGACCCTGCTGCGTTCCGGTGGACGGCGACCACGGGCAGCGTCGTCATCGCTCCCGCCAAGAACGTGATCCACATGTCTGACGACGGTTCGGTCATCGTGGGTAACGGCGCCTTGAGCCCTGGCGATGACCGCCATTTTCGCTGGACGGCGGCGGGCGCAGTCGAGCTCTTACCGCTCCCTTCCGACAGCCAGAGCAGCGTCACATGGCTGAGCAGCGACGGCGCGACGATGGCCGGGATCAGCTATGACCTCATGACGCCGCAGCGTCCGTCGCGCGCCGTGACGTGGGATGCCGACGGCAAAGCTCATTCGATTGCCGACCTGCTGCAGGCGGCAGGTGTGGACCTGTGCGGCACCATCTTGACGGACGTGTCGTACGGCGACGGCCACTTGTTCTGGGGCCAAGCGATCATCCCATCGGGCGAGCGCAGGGCGTGGGTCGCACGCCTGCCGTAATACGCGCGGGTGCTTCGATTCGGACGGAGCCACGCTTCGCGGAGCGCAGCCGGCCGCCAGAGGAGAGGTCCGCAGGGTCGCGGGCACGCTGCGATCACTCGACGAGCAAGCAAAGGCTGAGCTCGTACGAACGATGAAGGCGCATCTGCCCACGAACGCGCTCGACCTGTTCATCGCCAGCGGAGCCGACGCCGTCGCCGATGAGCTAGCGGAGGAGGCGTCGTGAGCACGCTGTGCCAGCCGCCGAGGGAAGTACTCGCTGTTGCAGAGGACGGTGCCTGTCAAGCCAGGCTAGGGTGACATGTTGGCGCTTTGAGCGGCAGCCGCGGCAAGAAAGCGATGGTGCGGGAAGCCTCCGGAGGTGGCTCGCATCGGTAGCTGAGGATTTGGGCCCGGAGACGGAGGAGCAACTCGCTCCGAAATCAGGCCCACATTGGGGCCGAGCTTCGTTCTGGATTTACGTGGGCCACGCTCTGCGATATTTCCGAGGTGGCTCAGGAGTTGTCGTACCCGGGGGGACGAGCCGTGTGCGCGTGGACCGATTCGTTCGTGACCTCAGCGTTCTCCATGGAGCCAGGTGATAGCGAACCTATTTCGTCGCATCGCAGAACAGTTGCTCGATACGGCTGACGTCCGGTTGAATGGAGACCGGCCGTGGGACATTCAGGTCCACGATCGCCGCGCATTTCAGCGGGCCGTGATGGGGGGCTCGGTGGGCCTCGGCGACGCGTTCGTTGAAAATTGGTGGTCGTGTGGGGACTTGGAGGAGCTGGCCTATCGTTTCGCGCTGAACCGCGTGGAAGAGAAGGCGGCCTTTCTTCCGGCCGGGATCGCGCACAAGGCAGCGTCGCTCCTTCTCAATCAACAGACGCGACACCGCGCGCTCCGCGTCGCCCAGCAGCACTACGGAATCGACAACGAACTTTTCCTCTCTTTCCTGGGTGCGCACAAGAACTACAGCTGCGCCTATTTTCGCGACACCGAGGATCTCGACGTCGCTCAGCGGCAGAAAATGGACCTGCTCTGCCGCAAGCTTTGTCTTCAGCCCGGCGAGCACCTCCTCGATGTCGGCGGAGGATGGGGCGAGTTTGCGCGGTACGCGGCCAAGGAATACGGCGTGCGGGTGACCAGCATCAACATCTGCGACGAACAGATCCGTTTCGCGCGCGAATATTGCCGCGGGCTCGACGTTGAAGTCGTTCGCTGCGACTACCGCGATGTGCGGGGCTCATTCGACAAGGTGTTGGCCCTGGCGATGTTCACGCACGTCGGCAGCCGCAACTACCGTACGTTCATGGAGACCATCGCCCGCGTGCTGAAGCCGAGCGGGATCTTCGTCATGGAAGGCATCTGGGGAAATGTCTCCACCACGAACATCGACGGCTGGCTCGACAAGTACGTCTTTCCGGGCGGCATGCTCCCTTCCGGAGCCCAGACTTTTCGCGCCTTCGAGGGTATTTTCCACGTGGAGGATTTACACAACTTCGGCCCCTCCTACGTGAAGACGCTGCGCGCTTGGAACGAGAATTTTCAAGCCGCTTGGCCGAAGCTGAGCGCGCGCCATCACCCGAACCTGCGGCGCATTTTCGAGTACTACTTTCTCATCTGCGCCGGCTATTTCCGGGCTCGCGCGATTCAGAACTGGCATCTCGTGCTCGCGCCGAACGGTCGTACCCAGCCTGCGTGCCGGGTCGCTTGATCCTTCAGGATGCGGCGAGGTCTTCGTTGGCGAACGCCACCGTGATTCGCCCGAGCTCTTCGCCGACGTCTTCTTGCAGAAAATGTCCGACGTTTTCCAAGATGCGGTGCTGTTGGCGCGCGGCGCCGGGGACGTGACGCTGGAGCGCGCGCTCGGCCCCTTGGGTGTAGGGGTCGCCGTCGCCAAACACCGTCAAAAAAGGCGCGGTGAAGCGGGACAACGACTCCCACGCGCGGCGGTTCGCGGCGGCCGCTGGATCGGACGGTGCGAGAGGGACGAGCATGGGAAACTGCCGTGCCCCTGCCTGGTACGATTCATCCGGAAAAGGCGCGTCGTAGGCGGCGAGCAGATGCGGCGCGAAGGGCCGCTTGCAACCGGCGCGAACGATCTTCCCCGTCGTAAATTCTGCGATCTCCTGCGAGCGCCGCAGCCACGTATAAAAGCCCTCCGGCATCGGATGATCGCCGGTGGGGAGCGCGGTGTTGGCGGCGATCACACGAGCGAAGCGCTCGGGGTGTTCGGCCACGATGCGCAGCCCGATGAGCCCTCCCCAATCCTGGCAGAGGAGCGTCATGTTGCGAAGGTCGAGCTGCTCGATGAAGGAAACGACCCAGTCGACGTGACGCTGGTAAGTGTAGTCGGTGCGCAGCGCCGGCTTGTCCGAGCGACCGAATCCGATGAGATCCGGCGCGACGGCGCGGAGCCCCGAAGCCTGCACGATGGGAATGATTTTGCGATAGAGAAAGCACCATGTCGGCTCGCCGTGGAGCATCAAAACGGGCGGCGCGTCGCGGGGACCCTCGTCGACGTAGTGCATCCTGAGCGCTGGGCCGTTTTCTCCGGGGACCTCGAGATAGCGAGGGGAGAACGGGAAATCTGGCAAGCGGTCGAAGCGTTGGTCGGGAGTACGCAAGAACTTCACGGTGATCCGCCCGCGCTTCGCACGCCCTCGGCGTGAGCGTACTCACACCCGTAGGCCTCGAATTGAGCGCATGCTTCGCGGTGGAGCGCGTCGCCGCGCGCGCGGTCACCCCGCTTTTGCATCTGCAGTGCCCAGCGCAATCGGGTGCGCGTTGCCTGGATGGCGAGCCCGCCGCTCTCCAGCACTCCGATGCTGCGCTCCATGTGCGCATCGGATTCCGAATGGTCGCCGCGGGCGGCGAGCGCGTCGCCCCACACGCGTTCGGCGATGCCTTGCGAGAGTAGAAGACCGGCGGCCGCGCTCGATTCGACGACTTTCTCGGCCAAGCCGAGCGCAAGATCGTGGTCGCCCGCGTTCCACGCGATCTCCGCGTCGCCCGCGCGATACCAGTCGTCGAGCATCACCCTGCCGCCCATCGCTTGGGCGATCTCCTTGGCCTTGTTGCGCGCCGCCCGTGCTTCGTCGTGTTGCCCGAGGAAGCTGCTCGCCCAGCCGACGCCGCTGTAAGCGAGGTTCAAATGGACCTTGTCCCCCGTCTCGGTGGCGTAGGTGCACGCTTTGCGAAGATAGGAGAGCGACAAGGGCCAGTCGCCGGCGAGGAGATAGGTCGTGCCCGACATGATGTGCGCCGGCGAAAGGAGACTTGCCTGCTGAAACTGCTCGGCGTGCGCGATGATGCGGTCGAACTCGCGAACGCCTTCGCGATACCGACCCAAGAGAACGAGACTGAGCCCGTGGTATCCGACGGCGCGGAACCACTCGAAGGGCTCTCCTTGCCGCTCGATGGGACCCTTGGATTGCGCGAGCAGTGGCTCTGCCTGGTTCGCCTTTCCCTGCACGAGCATCGCCGTCCCGATGAGGCATGAGGGAAGGCCGATGAGCTCGTCATCGCCCGCCTCTTGGCCCACGGGAAGGACCTTGCGGTAGTACTCGATGGCCTTGTGCGTTTCGGCCCGATAAAAATGAATGCGGCCGTAGAAGTAGTGGACGCGCGCCAGCCGGAGCTGATCTTCGCTGGAGAGCGGGCCCGTTTCGGCGATAGCATCGAGAAGCGCACGCGCTTCGCCCGCGCGCTGGAAGTTCTGCTCCGCGGTGTCGGCGACGAGCGTCGTATAGATGAGCCTGAGAAGCGTGTCCACCTTGCGGCGGCGGATGGCATCGTCTTCGGGAAGCTGCGCCAGGCAAGACATGCACGCGCCGTATTGGTTGCGCGCTTCGCCGTACGAACAGAGGCGCGTGGCTTGGTCGCCCGCGCGCACGTGGTATTCGGCCGCCAAGTCGGCTTCTCTCGCCATCTCGTAGTGGTGAGCGAGAACGCTCGCGTTTTTCTCGCCCGCGGCGAGCAGCCAATCGGCGGCCAAACGATGGGCAACGGAGCGATCTTGCTCGGTCAACATCGCATAGACCGAGTCGCGCAAGAGAGCGTGCCGAAAGCCGTACTGCTTTTCGCCGGGAAACCGTCCGTCGGGCGCGTGTATCAGGAACTCTCGGTCGACCAGCGTTTCGAGCCACGCGTCGGCGTCTGCGCGGCGACCGAGCAGCGCCGCCACTCCTCCCGACCAACAAGCGTCGCCGAATACGCTGGCGGCGCGCAGGACCAGGCGGCCCTCGGGCTCGAGGCTCCCGAGGCGCGTTTCCGCCATCGCCAAGACGGTCTCGGGCAGATCGGTCTCGCCGCCCGCGATGTGCCGGATCAGCTCTTCGAGGTAGAAGGCATTGCCGTCGGAGCGCTCCACGATACGCTCCACGATGTCGGCTCTCGCCTCGTCACTCAGCACGCTGCGCACGAGTCGCTCGGCCGACCGGCGCGTGAGCCCGCTCAGTCGAATTTCTTGAAGGCTCGATCCCGCGCGCAGCGCATCCCATATCTTCGGGAATTGCGCTTCGACTTCGGGACGGCCGAGGGCGAGCATCATGAGCGGCCGATTGGGATGGTGACGGAGCGCTTGGGTGAGGTACGTCACGGTCGGCAGATCGCCCCAATGCAGGTCTTCCAAAACGATGAGCAGCGGGCGCTTGGCTTCCGCGCCTATCCACGTATCGAAGGCCCACTGCTGCTCGCGCACGGCGGCGAGATCGTTGCGGCCCGCGCCGTCGACGCGAGTCGGCGCGCGATCGCGAGGAGAGCCGACCATTTCACCGAGCAGCTTGGCGAGCCGCTCGACCGTCGCGGCCTCGACTTTGCTCGCCAAATACTCGCGCAGCCGGTCGCGCTGAACCTCGAGGGGATCGCTCTCGCGCAACTCGGCGGCTTGACGCACGAGCTTCTCGGCGAGCGCGAGGGACGAGCCCGCCGCGACCGCGTCCGCGCGTACGAGGAGCACGCGCGTCTGGGTGCGGCTGCGGACGCGGGAGAGAAACTCGCTCGCCAGCCGAGACTTTCCCACTCCCGCCGCTGCGGTCACGAGAACGACGCGCGGCTCTCGGTCCTGAATGCATTCCTCGAGCACCGCATCGAGGTGGGCGAGCTCGCCGTCGCGCCCCACGCATCGCGTCGGCTTTCCGAGCAGAAGGCGAGGTGCTTCGAGCTCCTCTTTCTTCTGGATGAGGAGATGGACTTTCCCCTTTTGCATCACCTCGAAACGCGGCCCGAGTAAGCCGGCCGTCATGTCGTCGATGCCGATGCGCAGCGGCGAAGTCTCCGAGAAGGTGGCATCCAAAACCGCGGCCGCGCGATCGATGGCGGTGCCGATGGGCAGTCGGTTCGTGGTATCCGCGCGGCCCGTGGCCACCGCGATGTGCAGGCCCGGACGAAGGCTGCGCAGCTCGAGCGCGCAGAGCGCGGCTTGCGCTGCTTGATCGGTCGCGGTTCCTCGGCCAGAAAGAACCAACATCAGGCTGCGGCCCTGCAGCGGGTACATCCGCACGCCGTACCGATGCGCCAGCTCTTCGACCTCGGGAGGGGTAGAAACGAAGGTGCCCGGCGGAGGCGAGGACGACCGGGAGCGATCATGCGCGAGCACGATGCTCACCATGCGGACCTCCGCACCGGATAGGCTGATCGGAGCGCGCGTCGAATTCGGTGGCCGCGTGTCTTCGACCGAGCCGAGCTCGTCGAGCAATGCGAGCACGGCCGCGCCGTCGACCGGACGATCGGCCGGATTTTTGGCGAGCAATCGCGTCACGATCTCATCGAGCTTCGGCGCGACCTCCGGCCGGAAGTCGCGCAGCCGCGGCGTGTCGTCGGACAACACCTTGGCCAGAACGGCCACCGTGGTGGCGCCGGGAAAGGCCGGACGGCCGGCCAGGCATTCGAAGAGAACGCAACCAAGCGCGAACACGTCTGCCCGGCTTTCCACGCGCGACGACCCCATCGCCTGCTCGGGCGCCATGTATCCCACGGTGCCGACGGTCGCGCCGGTGACGGTCAGCGCTTCGGCGCGGGCCACCGGCCGAGCGATGCCGAAATCGAGGATTTTGGCCCGCGCGGGATCGCCCGCGCAGAGGAAAATATTGCTCGGCTTGATGTCGCGGTGAATGACGCCGCGAGCATGAGCGAAAGCCAGCGCTTCGGCCGCCTTGCGAATCAAGGTCACGCTTTCGGCCGCGCCGAGCGCGTTGCGACCCAGGTGCTCGCTGAGATCGACACCCTCGAGCCATTCCATGACAAGGAAAGGCTCCGACCCGTGAATGCCGTGAGCGACGTAACGCACGATGCTGGGATGCGACAACGTGGAGAGCATCCGCACTTCGCGGCGGAACCGATCGGCGCCATCTTCCGACGGAGCGGCCAGCACCTTGAGGGCGACGGGTTCGCCGTTCTCTCGGTCGCGTGCGAGAAAGACCGAGCCCATACCGCCACTGCTGATCGCACGCTCGACCACGAACCTATCGGCAACGACGTCCCCGATCCACATCGACCAGCGATGATCGCATGGTTGGACGACACCGTCCATATGCGCACCGGCGCGGGCAGGCGGGCGAACCTGGCGTTCGTCGCCGGCAGTGCTCACGGCGGGCGGCGGGGGCGAAGTTATTTAGCGACGTGGGTCCATGCACCATACAGGAGCGGAAAAAACAGACATCGGTTGCCGCTCACCGCCTCGTCGCAGAGGCGGCTTTCCAGCGTGTCGATCCCGATCTCATCGGCGGTGGCAACGCCCAGGCGCTCCATCATCGGGGAAAGACTTCGCACCGATTCGGTCAGGTAGGCGTAGCCGGGCGAGGAGGTTCCCGCCTCGACACGCGTGGCGGCGACGATCTGGGGGATGGGCAAGCCAGCTTTCGCAAATTCCGCGAAGAGTCTCGATCCCATGTCGGGCTCGAACCCCGCGCGTTCGAACACCGTGCTGATCCAACGAATGACGGTCTCATAGAGCGTGGCCTCGGGGATGCAGTGCCCGGAGCGAATGTCCATCTCGTGGAAGGCCAGGGTGCCGCCGGGGCGCAAGGAGCGCGCGAGCGCCCGGAGGATCCGGGCCGGGTCCGGCAAATAGAGAAGCACGAAGCGACCCACGATGAAATCGATTGGCTCATCGGGCGCATAGCCGTCTAGCTCCGCTACCGCGAAGCGAACGTTGGTAAGCCCGCCGTCGGCAGCACGGCGCCGCGCCCAAGGGATGGCTTCCTCGGAGCGATCGATGCCAAGCACACTTCCCGCCGAGCCGACCAACGTAGCCGCTAAGAATGAGACATCGCCGGCGCCGCAGCCGACATCGAGGACGCGCATCCCCGACGCGAGTCCAGCGCGTTGCAATAGCTCCGTCGTGAATTGCGCGTAAAAGGCACCTTGCTGGACGAGTCGGTCGAGCTCCCGCTCGGAGTGCCCGAGCAAATAGCGACCTTGCTCACCGTCACGCAACCCACCCATGTCCCCATCCTTGCCGTCGCACGACCCTTTCGACCCGTCGCTGCGTCATCGTCCTGACGGCGAGGCCGAGACGAGTTAGCTCGAAGGCTCTCGTTTTTTAGGCGTAGCATCTCGCCAGCTCGAAGCGCAAGCGCGCAGCCCCGTTGAGCGCAGCACCGGCCGCACCAGAATTCTTCATTGCACTGCCCGAAATCTCCGCTACAAATACGAGTCGGCCGACGTTTTCGCTCTCCTTCCTCTAGCCCAGAGCCTCCCGCCCTTTCGCGACGCCGCACTGACCGTGCGCGTTTGTAGCTCGGGTGAGCCGCGCGATCAGTGCACCCTGGTCAGGTACATGTTGCCACTGATGCCGCGCCCTTGGATCTCGTCACCCATCACTCGGAGATCGAATTGGAAGCCACCGTCACCGGCCCAGACGGTGCAACCCGTCGCTGTGCAGGAGCAGATCGGGTTCCCGGCGCAAAGCGCCGCCTTCGCGCAATTGACGGGCACGCCGCCCATCAGGTCTCCCAGCAAACAACCGGTTGCCGGGGTGTAGGTCCAAGTCCCTTGTGCATCCAGTGGAAGACAGTGCCACTCATCGGTCGTCCCCTCACGCAAGTACGGCGTTTGCAGCTCGCACCAAGGCTTCCAGAATTGGTTCGGATTCGCTTCGAATTGCAGACGCGGGAGCGACGGCCTGCCGTTCAGGATCGTCAACGGAGAGCCGTCGATCAAAAGAGAGCCGTAGTTGGGAGTGGGGCCGCCATCGGCGATCCCCGGAATGTCGCCGTCGTTCGGGTCGGTCGGTACTTGCGGCGGCGTCCCGGTTCCGAAGGTGATGGTTCCGCATACGCTCGAAGCGTTGGCGCTCGAGATGACGAGCTTGACGGCATCGGAACGCGACGGAAGATTCGCCATCTCCATATACCCTTGCCAGGTTCCGACGATGGAAAGCTGATCGCCGCTTCGACACGCATCCGCGGACGGCCATCCTCCGAGCCCGGCATCGCCCATGGTGCTAGGGGGATTGGACCCACCTCCGCCGTCGTTGGTGATGCCATCGTGATTGGATCCCACGTCGACTGGCCTGCTGGCGCAGCCAACCAGAAGAGCAGCAGCTGCGCATCGTAAGATTCGTTGCGTCACGAGCTTCCTTTCGTTCCCCGGCATCTCACGATTGGAGCCACGCCTGAGATCCGTCACGGATTGGTTCCCAAGGCATCGTCCACGGCGGGCCCGAAGAGGCTTTTCGGATAACGCTCACGGAATTTGAGACCGAGCTTTCTCGCTTCCTCGATCTGCCCTTTTTCCACCGTGGTCTTGATGGTGAGCGCCTCCCGTTCTTCGACCAAAAATCCACTCGGAAAGCGGCGCGCGTGGAGCTGCAGCGTGCGCGCAGCATCGGTGCCGTCGCCGGAGCCGAGAGCTTTGCGCGCTCGATCGAGAAGCTCACGTTCGGCCGCGAGCCCGGATGGCACCGGTGAAGGCGCAGCGACACGCGCCGGCACCGGCTGCGCGCCGGCGGCATTTTTTTCCTCGTCTCGTCCCTGCGCAGCGACGGGCGCCGCATTCAGCTCCGATGGAGACGGCGCAAAGACACTCGGCTCGGGTGTCGAAACGGGACGGTCGACGTACACCACACGTTCGACTGGCGCACGCATCGAGGCATACAAGCCGGCCCCCGTGGCACCGCCCAACAAGAAAGCCGTGGCCGCGACCCATAGCGGCTTCACGGCGAGTGTTCCCAAGAGGCCCGACGGACGCATCAGCTGACCCGACGGACGCGCTATTTCGAAAAGCGCACTTTCCGGAGAAGAACGCACCGGATCGATGGGATTCGCTGCGAGGCCAGCAAGGGTCTGATCCAATCGATCGCGTACGCGAGCTCTCGCTGCCGGCGATGCTCCGCGCGAGAACCCGAAGCGAAGAGGCTCCAGTTGCTCGGGGTCGAAGGGCGGCGGTTCTGTTTCGCTCATGGCTCACCTCGTCGACTGCGCAGGCGCCGTACGGTTTTGGCGAACTGCTCGCGCGCCAGCCGCAGCCGCGAATAAGCCGTGTTGAGAGGAATCTGCAGCACCTTCGCCACCTCCGGTACGGGGCTGTCCTCGACTTCATGGAGAATGAACACTGCGCGACGTTCGAGATCGAGCTCGGCAAGTGCCGCCCATACGAGCTCGAGCTCCTGACGGGTCATCAGGTGCTCGGCCGCCGAAGGGGAACCGTCGATGGGGTCGACCTCGTCGCCGAGCATCTCGAAGCGATGACGGGCAAGGCGCCGATAGTCAGACGCCACTCGATAAGAGAAACCGAACAACCACGGACGTACGGGCCGAGCGTTGTCGAATTGTCCGAACTGCTTGTAGACCTGGACGAAGACGTCGTGGGTGACGTCCTCGAGGTCGCGTTCAGCGACGCCCAATCGGCGCAACGTAAACCACACGTAGTCGAAGTGCATTTCGAAGATGGCGGTGAAATCGGTCGGTGGCGGCGCGCTGTCCGCCGGCAGCATCGGGGCCCGGGCTGGGTCCATCGCTCGGGATTGGGGCGGCTGGCCGTGTTCCGTCACGGAAAGCGCGCCCCCAAGCCGATGCCGGCGAGGGCGGCGTACGGCGGAGCCGTCCAGCGCGTGACGCCGTCCACTTGCAGCTCCGCCGGAAAAAGCGCGCCCACGACATCGAGCTGAGGCCGCAAGAAAAGGCGTTCGGTCAATGGGATCTCGAGGCCGATCCTCGCTCCCAACCCTGCGTAGAAAGTGTCGTTGGTCCGCGAGCTTGTTAGACCCACGCCTTCGGCACGGAGCGAGCCGATCGATCCCGTTGCGCAGACGAAAAATCGGCGTACGTGAAAACAGGGCAAAACGCTGCCCACCCACAATGACGTACGGAGTCTTCCGCCCTCCCTCATCGAGGTCGATGCCGGCAAGTCGAAGCGCCCCTCGAGACCAATGGATAGGTCGCCCTGCCGCAGGTCCAGAAATGCGCCGAAACCGATGGCGGCAGCGGGAGCCGTTCTCAAAGCGCCGATCACGGCAATACCAGGCCGCACCGTGAGCGATGCTTCAGACGAAGATCGCCCGGCAAGCCTCTCTCGCTCCTCCCCGAGCGCGCGTGACGTGCTCGCATCCGGCCCCGTCTTGCCCGCGTCAGCGCGCCGCTCGCCTTCTTGCGTAGGCTCTGGCGAGTGCCGCGCCGGCGGGTGGTCTGGCGCCTTCTCCGGCATGGGCGCTTTGGGCGCTGGCGCTCCCCCGAGGACGCTCGGGTTGGTGGGGTCGATGGCAATACTGATAGCGAGAGCCGCGGCCGCCACCAGCTCTTCGCATTGGTCAGCGGCGGCATCGAATTCGCGAATGCCGCGAACCATCCCCTTGTCGTCGACCAACTCGACGCTCGCGTGCAACGTTTCGCGTGCACGGGTGATCCGCGTCACGATGGTCTTGTCCGCCGACGGGAAGAACGGGTCGTACCCGAGGCGGGCGGCGACCGCGCGGCGAACCGCTGCTTCGTCAGGACACGCTTCGGTTCCCGCGGCACGGATATACGTCAGGCGGCTCGAAGGAAACCCGCGACCTGCGCGCGACGTCGAAACGAGGATCGCCACGATCGCGATGAAAGTCGAAGATCGGGGCATACTTGTGATCCTACGCGCGCACCACGACGCCTAGCAAATCATGGCCGTCCGCCGCGCGACGGCCAGGCCGAGGCTAGCGTGCCGTCGGCTCCGGGGCGTAGTCAGGTCTACGTTCCTTGGGCCGTCGAGCGGGGTTTCGGCGCGCCCGTCCCCTGGAGTGATCGACGTGTCCGTTCGCGAAACCATGCAGCGCGAAGGCCGAGCAACTCAGCCGTCGTTCCGCCACACGATGCAATGGCGGTGAGCAGCCGCTGCAGATTGCGGTCCGTCGGAAGACGAAAACCCGACTCCCAGAAAGAGATGGTGGCGTCCGAGCAACCGACTGCCGCTGAAAGGCACGCCTGCTTTTTCAGCGTCCGCCGTCGAACCTCGCGAAGGCAATACGCGAACGACTGGTCCCCATCCTCGAGCTCCGCACCAGATGCTACCGGCGGGGCCTTTCCCATGAGTCACTTCCATTTCGGCGAGGGCGTCGCGCGTGGTCGCTCCTTGCATCGGTATCGGCGGGTCGTTCCTGCGGCCGCGCGCGCTGGTCTTCCCTTCTGCCGTACCGGAGCGGACCGGGACCGCTCCATAGGCAGTTTTTTCAAGCCATCGCGGTGTCGACGCCGAAA